>Ga0257119_1000429_pt1 | contig 41799 bp, 75 predicted proteins | sample SI112_200mmetaG_FD_190179 | JGI IMG/M metagenome (GOLD analysis project Ga0257119, IMG submission 190179) | Marine microbial communities from Saanich Inlet, British Columbia, Canada - SI112_200m | ecosystem: Environmental > Aquatic > Marine > Inlet | place: Canada: British Columbia | collected... | reverse complement strand
TGATATTGAAAGAAAACAATTTGGAGATTTAAACACAAGGTAATGGAAACCGAAAAGAAATACACTAAAAAAGAGTTAAAAAAACTACTCACCGAGAAACAAATAATATTTTGTCACCAAATTATAATAGACTGGAACGCAACAAGATCATATCAATTCGCATATCCAGATTCAAGTTATAATGCAGCAAGGTCAAGTAGTGCCGATCTCCTAACAAATCCTAACATATTGCAATACATTGATTTAATCAAAGATGACATAGAAAAAGAATCAGGTATAACCAAACTAAGAAACTTAAAAGAACTTGCAAAAATAGCATACTCAACAATCGCACATTTACATAATACTTGGATAGAATTAAAAGAGTTTGAATCATTAACAGATGACCAAAAGTCATCTATTGAATCAATAGAAACAAAAGTTTTAAAAAAGAATGTAGTCATAAATGGAAAACCCGAAACAATAAATATTGAATTTATTAAGATTAAATTATATTCCAAAGTGCCTTCAATTGCAGAAATAAGCAAAATGTTAGGACATTATGAACCAGAAAAACACGAACACGAAATTGATGATAAACGTATTTCAAAAGTAACAGTAAACAGACCAGATGGGAGTTGAGTTAGATGTTGGTAAAAATTATGATGAACTTGATTTAAATTTTGATTGGGAAAAATCAAAGAAACAAATCAAGCAAATCTTTATCCTTGAAGGTGGTGGCGGTAGTGGTAAAACATGGGATATACTGCAATTTATAATAACATATTGTGACAATTATTTTAATTGGAATAAAGACATATTAATTGCACGTGATACTTATGCAGAATGTAAGAAAACCGTGATGAAGGATTTTTTTAAAATTCTTAAAAGACACGGAATATACAAAAAAAAGAATCATAAAGAATCACACCCGCAATCATATAATTTATATGGAAATGATATATTTTTTAGTGGATTAGATAGTGAAGGAGCACATGGCGAAAGACATGATTTTGTTTATATTAATGAAATATTAGGTACTGATTGGAATGATATAAAGCAAATTAATCAAAGATGTAATGAAGTTTTAATAGGAGATTACAATCCGGCTTATACAGAACATTGGGTTTTTGATAAATTAATTCCAAGACCTGACTGTATTTATATTCATTCAACACAATTGAACAATCCATTTTTACCCGAAGGGCAAAGGCAAGAAATATTAGCATACGAACCAACTACAATAAATATAGATAATGGAACAGCAGATGAGTTTATGTGGAAGGTTTATGGGCTTGGTATTCGTGCTGCTATGCTTGGGCTTATATTTCAGCATGTAACCTATATTGATGAATTTCCTAAAGGAATAGCTTATGATTACGGAATGGACTTTGGTTTTACAGTTGATCCGTTAGTTATAACAAAATGTGGAGAGGACACTAATAATATATGGCTTGAATGTTTATGTTATGAACCAATTGAGACACCTCAAGAAATTCACGAATACGCATTAGCAAAAGGAATAAACATTAAGTTGAGTACAACGGCAGACAGTTCAGATAAACACGTAAGTCAAACAAAGGGAAGTATCGAAATGGTAAAAGGACTTAGGGATTTAGGTTGGAATATTCATAAAGTCAGTAAAACAATGGGTGTGATGTTTTGGTTACTTTCAATGAAAAAAAAGAAAATTCACATAGTTAAAAATGAGTTTTATTTACAAGTAAAAAAAGAACAGGAAAATTATCATTTAAAAGAAATCAATGGAATAGCAATTAATCAGCCGGTTGATAAATGGAATCATTTTTGGGATTCTGCAAGGTATAGGCATATGGCATTTAATAAACCTAAATCAAAAATATATTAGCGTGAAAAAAAACCAAAGAAAAATACATTATACTGATAATAATATTATTCAGTATGAAGAATATTTGAATAGAATAAAGAATATTGAAACAGAAGAACAATTTATAGAACGAAAAAAACATATTAATATGAGTAAATTAAAGGTGAAAGATTTTAAGGTAATAAAAACTAATAAACTTACATGTATGAATTGCCATTTTATCGGTGATGATAATTGTTGTAATGCGAATAAAATTACTAAAAAACTCGATAAGAAATATGGAGATTGTAAAAAGGGTCATATTTACGTCAAAAAGCTGGATTACAAAGCAATGTTTAAGGCTTGTGTTGTTATTAATGGTTACGAAGACCAAATAAAAGCACTTGAAAAAGAGAATATAAGATTACTAAACGAATGTCATCAATTTCTTACACAAAATGAACTTTTAAAACAAGAAGTCAGAGACTACAAAGCAAAGACGAATCACTATCTTAATGAAAACATAGGGTTAAAGCAGGAAACCGGAAATAAAGATGTATTTCTTAAAGTACAACTACAACAAATCAAAGACCTAAAATTCCAATTAAACCTAAAGGATTCTATTATTAAGCAGATGGACAGTAAAAAAGCAGTAAAGGACTTTGAAGAACTCAACGAAACCGAGCCGCAAAATCTTATCGAAAGGGATAAATTGACAGGGGATTTTGTTATAAAGTATTATCATATTTTAAAACCATTTGTCCCTTTTGACCCTAAATATTTATAAAAAATCTAATAATATGACAGATGAAGACGTAAAAACCTTACAATCTTTGAGGGATATAATCAGAGAACAAAAAGAGAAAATCAAATTACTTGAAATGGAGTTGAAAGGATATAAAACATGTCCTGATATTGAAATGAACCGTTTTGAATCTGAAAACGAAATGATTAAAAAGGGTTTTACTTATATTTAGGAGATATGAAACTACTCTGGACTGGAAGTGATGTATTATTTGCAACGAAATTTCTTATTATTAGAGCAAAGAGAATCCTAATATTTATGATATATTGCGTGAAATTAAAAAACTAATTAAAAACTAAAATTATGAAAGAAATGACAAAAATTAAAAAAGTATTGGCAATATTTTTTATTGTATTATTTATTGGAATTGCCATAGCATTTATTATATTTTTATTTATTATTGATACAAAGCTTATGCTTATTCTGTTTGGTGTATTTGGAGGTATAACATTTTTTGTATGGGGTAGTATTATTATTGAAGAATATTTAGGAATAAAATAATTTAAGTTATGAAATTCCATTACAGAAAGCACAAGATAAGATTTGACAGAGGACGTATGTGGTACGCTGCATTAGCACCGATTATAACGGCTGTATTAGTAACGCTGTTTATTTCCGATACTTCTTTTATTGGAAAGGTTTTATATGCCTTCGGGGTATTTCTTCTGATATACATCTTTGGTTATATTGATGATAAAATGAAGCTATTAGACCGAGAGCAAAACGAATATTGTAAGCGAAATCCTTTTTTAGAAGAAATGGCAAAGGATATTAGGGAAATAAAAAAGAGAACACCGTTAAATGAGAGATGTAGTCAATGTGGATCGAAATTAGGTGAAATAAAAAACAATTCTCGGCTTTGTTCTTATTGCGGGCATTATGAAAAATTAGGAAATTAAAGATAAACTTAAATAATTTAAAATATTATACTTATGAATTGGAAACTATTAAAGAATAAATATCCTCAAATATGGGATGAAGTATATAACGGAGTAATATTTGATTTAAAAGAATGTATGCCAAGAGCAGATGTTATACTTTATGAAGAAAACTATAAATATAATAAATTGAAAAGAATAGCTCATAATGCAGCATTTTTAGCATGCATTGCGGTTCATAAATATAAAAAATGAAAGTATGTAAAAACTGTAAGAACTGGAATAAATTAAAAATATTTCCAGATGAAGGTGTTTGTATTAAATTAAAAAAACATATATCCTTTGCCTTTACAAATTATGGGGACGCAAATACAATCTATACAAAAGAAGATTTCGGGTGTAAATTATTTGAGAAAATATCTAATAATATAACAGAATCAATATGAAAGTATCTGTAATAATAACAACTTACAACCAAGCCGACACGATAGAGCGTGCAATTAACAGCGTATTATTTCAGCAGTTTGAGGACTTTGAAATAATAATAATAAATGATGGATCGACAGACCGGACAAAAAGGATATCAAACCAATATCAATGTCAGTTAAATACAACGGTATTTAATTTGCATAAAGTCGGAATGATGAAAGCTTATTATTTAGGTTTTGAAAGCTGCAAAGGTGATTATATTTGTTTATGTGATGGTGACGATTACTGGACTGATATTTATAAACTACAAAAGCAATTCGATTACATGGAAGTTAATCAGGATTGCGGGCTTTGCATAACAAAAGTTCATACAAAGTCAGGAGACGTTAATTATCCAATGACAGTTGACGTAGATCATATAAATAAAAATATGTCATTTGATAGTCTATTACTTGGAAACGCATATATTCATGCACAATCTTATATGATTAGAAAGTCAGTATTTGACAAATATATAGACTTTAGAAAGTTTTTACATTTTTACACTTGGGACTATCCAATAGTTTTGGAGTTAATTCGACATACAAGATTTCATTGCTTAAATTTTCATTCGGCTATCTTTGTAAAGAGTTTTGAAAGCGTTACACAGACACGAAGCCGGATAAAAAGATTAAAACGTGTTTATGGGCAGTATCGAATTAAGTTATATTTTATACTAAAATATGGCTGCAAACCCACAACAATCTTGAGATTAATTTATTTAGCAATACGAGCAATTTATTCAATAATATTTAAAAGATGGTAACAATTAAAGGGGAAAATTATAAAGAGAGATGTAATAACCAGCTTAATGAGTGGGTAAAAGGAAACTCTATACACAATGAAAAAGACAATGAGTGTTGTCCTGACTTTAGTTGTTGTAAAAAAGATTGCTTACAACCGAAAGAAGTTAGAGAAACATTTTCAATGGTTTTTAAAAAAGCATCAGAAGAAACATTTAATCCAAATTACCATCCATACGAAGATAAAAAAATGGAAATGCTTATGTGTTTCTTGGGTGGTGCATTTTCTGATAAAAAGAATGTTTATGTAACAGATGGTAATACAAATTATAAAAAAGATTTAAATTAATATAAATAGGAACAATGGACAAAATAAGAAAACCAGGATACGAAACCACTAAACAATTATGGTCTCCAAATCCTAAACACTTGCAGAAATTTGTAGATAAAAAGATAATTCCTTTTCTTAATGTGAAGCGTGGAGCTTTTTGTTTTGATATGGGCGAAAGAAATCCACGAATGGACTATATTAAAGAGAGGTTAGACTTAGATGTTTTGCAATTCGATAACAATGATTTTAATTTTGATATGTCAGATACAATTGAAAAAGCTGATGTAGTATTTGCCTTTGAAGTCATTGAACACCTACAAAATCCTTTATGGTTTATGCGTGAACTAAAGAAGCTAACAGACGGATCAATTTACGTTATTATTCCATGCAATCCAAGATGGTTATGGCATGAAATGCACTTCTTTGAAATGAACCGAAAACACTTTGAAAAATGGATATTGAAACCGTTAGACTTGGAGATAGTCAGGTATAAAAAGATTAATTTTGTAGCAAGTTGGAAAACTTACTTAATAGGACTAAGACCTTTGATTAAGTTACTCACAGGCAAAACAACGTTTAAGAATTTTATAAGATCATTGTTTTACGTTCAATATGGAATTTATGAAATACGAAAAGTTTAAACTATTTATTTACAGAATCGCAAACGGCTTTTCATTATTACCGTTTCAGTTTACTATTAACATATCGAATATTTGCAATCGAAAATGTAAGTTTTGCCCGAACTGGGCTTCGGAACTGGAAGATAGTTATTATTTGCAATGGTTTAAAAAGCAACCTGACTTAATGAACGTTTGTGAATTTGCTGACTTTATGAAGCGTATGGGAATACTAAGAATGTTTATGAGACAAATTTCAATAACTGGCAGAGGTGACCCAACGTCACACCCCGACCTATTAAAGTTTTGCCAAATAGCAAATAAATATAAAAAGAAGTTTACGATTACAACCAATGGGGATAAATTAACTCCGGAGTTTTTCCACGAACTAAGTAAATTAAAATACTGTGATTATGTTCGGGTATCATTATTTGATGTTGATAAGGCTAAATATTGGTTAAAGCTCCAAGATGAAAACAACGTCAAGATAGATTTTATGAATGAAACCGGCGTTCATCTTGACGGTTATGAAGATGGTTACATTTCAACCAACAATCCTGGAACGGCTAAATATTCAACTATGCCGCTTGACTTTGTTGAAGAAAAGTATTGCAGAGCTCCATTTTCATTTAATACTTTGAATACTGATGGTACACTCGTAACTTGTATTACTTTCTTTGAGGTCGGCAACGTATTTGAAAAACCTTTTTGGAAAGTATGGAATGGTAAAAAAATGAGATTAATCAGGAAGCAGGCTCTTAAAATGGCAATACCGAAACATCTTGCTGACTGTCTTAACTGCGGATATTTTACAAGGTTACCGAAATACAGGGCTATGAATAACTATAAAAACCATAAAAAATAAAATAACAATTTATATAAATATTTAAAAAATGAAACCTTTAAAATTTAAAGAAGCAACAATTGAATTAAAAAAACCTGCGTCAATGACAGATGAAGAATGTAGTAGTTTATGGATATTTCAATCTAAACGTAATGGATATAATGAATGTATTTCATTATGGAGTGTATCATTATGGCAAAGATTAAAATTCTTATTTCATGGGAAATTATGGCTCGGAGTAGTAAGCGGAAAATCTCAACCGCCTGTTTGGTTAGATATGACTAAAACAGTATTTATTAAAGAAAAATAAAACATGCAACACATAGAAATACTAACAGGCGAAAACCAAAGCCTGAAATTTAAAAATAAGAAACTAAAAACCGAAAACATAAAGCTAAAAAAGATAATCGAAAACATGAGAAAGGAATTAGAAGCACAGAAATCTTATCCTTATGCTGAATATAACTTAAACTTTGATGAAGTAAATATATAAAATTATGAGTAGATTTTTAAAAGAAATGATAATAGCACATAAATTCTTTACAAGGAAATCGCAACATTATATGTTAGGGAATTGGAGTGTATATGAATCAAAAAATTATTGGTTTAATACATGGGCTTATCCTGAAAAAGCAAAGCAATATAGAAATTATTTATTGAATTATCCGAAGGCATATATTAAATTTATGTGGTTTAGTTGTATGGATTATATACATTTTAAATGATCCTAATAAACACTAAAACCGGTCAATCTTTTTCAAATGTAAGCAAAACCGAAGTAGCTCGCAAGATAGGCGTTTGTTCAAAAACAGTAGGTAATTGGCAAAAATCTAAAACACTCGAATACTTTAATCATTGGATTGTTGGCTTACATGAGATAAAACTAAAACAAATGAAAGGTTTTAAAATACGTGTTTATACGACGTAAATCTGAAAATACGCTCTTATTTATAGAATAAAATCCCAAAAATAGATAAATTCTTAATATTGTAATTAATTTTGTATTAATTATGATATTTGAAGACTTATCGGAAATACTGAAAATAATTAAATCCGGTCGCCCTGATTGGTTTGAATTAGCTGAAAAAGAACATTTACGGCTAAACGTTCATATTAACGGAATTGGTACATCTTATTATCTTAAAAAGATTGATTCGATTGAGAATGACGAGCAATTAAGTTTAAGAAAGAAATACCTTACAACAAACCGTTACCTGTTTACAAACCTAATTAGACCAATAGATAAGGTCTTTTCTGCTAAAGGTGGCAATAGGATAATTCCAGAGAAATCAAAAGACACTATTAGTAAGCTTACAAATCTAACAAGTGGGCTACCAATTAGAAAGTGGATTGAAAATATTCAGTCAAATAAATATTATACCGATCCTGCGGGTATTGTATTCATTGAACATAAAGACTACAATCCTTATCCTACCTTAAAATCAATTAAGTCAATATTCAACTATGGGCAAAATGGTAGATTATTAGAATGGATTATATTCAAACCATTTAAAATAGATGATCGAAAAGGTGACTTTTATCGAGTTGTAGATGATGAAAAGGATATAATTGTCAACGTTGTAGATGATAGTAATATCATAGAAGTAGAAGAACTAAACGGCGAAAAGCAAAGTTTTGAAAATCCATTTGGTAAAGTCCCTGCAATTTTAAATAGTGACAAGATAAATTCACAGCTTTTATATATGGAAAGTCCTTTTGAGGATGTTATATCTTTGGCTGACCATTATTTAAGGACAGGAACTATTAAGAATTTGAATGAATTTTTACATGGATTTCCTATATTTTGGCGGTATTTAACAGATTGCAAGGAGTGTAAAGGAACTGGATTTATTGACGGTAAAAAATGCGATTCATGTAACGGTAGGGGTAAATCCTTAAACAAAGATATTACTGATATTATCCAAGTTGAGAAACCTGAAGTCGATGAAGCTGTAATTACTCCTAACGTTGCTGGTTGGGTTGTCCCTCCGGTTGAAAGTTGGCGGGAAATGCGGGTTGAAATGGATTGGATTAATGACTTAATGCAGTTAACTACGTGGGGTTCTAAGATGGCAAAAGACGCCACAAACGAAACGGCAACCTCAGCATTTTTAAATATCCAGCCAGTTAATGAACGATTAAACAACTTTTCAGATACATACGAAAACTTAGAAAACCATATTATTGAATTTCTGTCTATATTTTACAACGAAAAAAAAGGAGTTTCAAGTTATGGCAGAAGGTACTTAATTGAATTGCCTGATGTTATTTGGAAAAAATACCAAGAAGCACGGGAAAAGGGAGTTGCAAAAGCTCTTTTAAATTATCTACTTCGTCAGTATTTCCAGACAGAATATGCCAACGATATTGAAAGCATGATGGTTGCTGAAAATAGCATGAAGTATGAACCATTTATTCATAAGACAGATGAAGAGGTTTTGGCTATGCCTATATTGGAATATGATAAATTTAGGAAAATATATTTTAATGAATTTTATATAAAATATAAACCGTCAGAGATATTAGAATTAACACAAGATAAATTCAACAAACAATTTGATAAATTTTTAGAAAAAAAACATAAACAATTTAAAAACGAAAACGATGGACAAGAAACACAGTGAATTTAAAGTAACCCTTAATCAAAAGGGTAAAATTACAAGTAAAGTATTTAAAAGGTTTGTTATGATTTCGGATAAAGACGCTCAAACAAACAACCTTTATACCAATGCAACCTTATTGCATTATGAATTAGATACAACAAAAGCAGATGAAGAAAAAGCTGCTAAAGCAAAAGCAGAAAAAGCTGAAAAAGCAAAAGCTGCTAAAATTGCTAAGGAAAAAGCAGAAGCAGAAAAGAAAGAAAAAGAGAATGAAGGTAAAAAATAAATAAAAGATGTTAAACACAGAGCAAACAACAATTCTGACAGATACGTTCGGAATGGATATTGAAGCATTGAAAAGTGCTTTAACCTCAGAAGACGAGGTAAAGATTAAATTTAAGTCTGGGACTTTTTTAGACGAAGAAGGAATGGAAGACCTGAAAACAAGGTTAGTGAAAAACAATGGCAAAGAATTAGTTATTTCAGGAACAGAACAATTATTCAAAGCTATAAAAAGGCAAAAAGATTTAAATTTTGAGGGTAAAGTAAAATTAGACCCTACTGGAAAAGTTGATTTTGATAAAACCGCTGAATTGATTACATCGCATTATGATGAAAAAGTAACAAAAGAAGCTAAAATTCCAATCGACAAAAAGAATCAGGATTTAACTCAAAGTCTTGAAAACCTACAAAAGAAGTACGAAACTGATCTTGGACTTAAAGATCAAGAATTAACAGGTTTGAAAAACAACCTTAAACAAACAAAAATTAATAACGAATTACAGCAATTTGTCCCAGAAGGGATTAAGGGTATAAAACCAAATCAGGCGGTAATATTGGCAAAAACTGAGTATGATTTTGATTATTCTGATACGGGTCAATTGATCGCTATGAAAAATGGAAAGGTTTTAAACGATAAACTTGAAAAGCCTATTCCTGTCAATGATGTTTTAACTGACTTTGCAAAAAATAACGGTTGGTTATCTATTGATGGTCGGGGTAGTGGAAATAATCAAGGTACTATAAATGGATTCGAGACAATGAATGATGTTTATAAGCACATGGAAGAAAACAAAATTGATCCAATGTCCTCTGAGGGAGAACAATTAATTGCTGATTTTAATAATAAAAAATAAAAATTATGGCAAATTTCGCAGACAGTGTTTGGAATGCCGCACAATACAAATTGAACGAGATGATGCAAAAGCCAGAGTTTAAGCATAAACCTTCGGCTGCATTATCGGTATTTCTGAAAAACACGCAATTTTTAATTCCGGCGTCTGAACGTGAACGCTTATGGAATCAGAAACCATCTGATTCAATAGGTGTAACAATCAAAACGCTTGATAAACAAACTACTACGGCGGCAAGTGCAAGGGCAGCGGCTCACACAGGAAACAATAACGACGCTACTACTACAACCGCTACATATGTAACTTATGCACAAAAGTTTAAATATTCAATTAAAGAAAGTGATAAACACGTTTTTAACTTAGCAGAAATGGTAGCGGCTCAGATTCGTTCAGCTTCTATTGCTTTACATGCAGTAGTTGAAACCGCTTACTTAGCACTATTGAATACATACAAAACTCAGGTTGTAGTAAGTTCATCACCTCAATCGGGTACATGGGATGGTACAGCTTTCATTTTTGAAGTAAATTCAAGTCAGGCAAATTTCTATTTTCAACGCTTGATAGCATTTATGCAAGAACAATATTACTCAGGTAATTTTGATGTTGTAAATAATATGGCAGCTTCAATAAGTGCTGGACAATTAGTACAACAAGGACAAGGAAACCAGACTAATTTAGGCTGGCAAATGATGGGTTTAAATATGGTAACTTCTACCGAGTACACTAATCCGACAGGATATACACAGGCGAGTTATATAATTCCTGAAGGAACTATTGGGGTACTACCTTGGATACCTGATTTAAACCGTCGAGGATTTGGTGACACTTTCGGAAATGGCGGTTCTTATAGAACAATGCCAGATCCGTTGGGTTCGGGATTGACATTTGCAGTCCACGAATACGCAACCGGAGCAGATACGAATTCAACTTATGGTGAAACTCAGGATATTGATATTCAAGTGGAAATTTCAGTTGATTTAGCTCCTGTAATTGCTCCTATGAGTACATCTAATTTAACACCAATTGTAAAAGCAGGTTTATTGATATAGTTATGAAAAAGTTATTTATAATTTTAGTACTGATTTTCACAATTGGAATAGGTACGCAGACAAAAGCACAAACCGGAGAAGTTTTTGCAATTACACCAGATACATTATTAGCTGTTGAGACGTTATATTTCACAGCTCAGATAAGCGGTACGTATAATTCGATTGCTTTTACTACTTTGTTTAGTGATCCAAGCACAGGCGTTGCAAGTACTCCAGATGGGAATGCCATTCTTGAAGCCTCTGTTGATGGCACTTCTTATGTTGTTATTGATGAAAATGCTCAGAATGTTGGAAAATATATATTCTTTCCGACTGATTCTGTTACTATTGTTGAAGATTATATTTGGAATGCGGCTGTAATTGACCCGTCATTTAAATATTATAGGGTTGCAGCAACAGGAACTGCAAACGATACGACTTTGGTAACTGTAAAATACATATTAAAATAGGGTGATACGCATAAGCGAAATACAAGCTCTTTTAGGGTTAGTTGGATTTAGACAATCGACAATCACAGCATACGCAATACTTGACGCTGGAAATCTGGCGTCAAGTAGCGGTTTGTATGTAAATGATATTTCAGCTCTAATTACAACAAAAAACATTAAGTCATGCCATGAGGATAAGGATATTTCCAATGCTAATTTTAATACTTTCTTAGATGATAGGCAAAAAAGCTCTTTAGTAAATCTATGTAATGCTGTTTTTTCGGAAAGCGATTTAATCGAAAACCGAGTATTATATAATTATGAAAATGATTTTATTACTGAATTAACAAATGATACTTCTTTTGTTGGATACGAAATTGATCCCGCAAAAAGTAAGGATTTAGCTTTAGTAATTAATAAAGTTATGCTTGAGTTTTCAACTATTGATTCTGTAAAGGTATTATTATTTCATAGTTCAAAGAATGCTTCGCAACAAGATGAAACGATTACAACGGTTGCGGATTCTGCAAAGCATACAGCCGTTGGATGGGATTTACCTTTGTTTAATTCGGTTGTCGGTGGGAAGTGGTATGTTGGATATTTACGTTCAGGATTAACAGCAACGGCATACGATCGTAATTATGATTCGGCTAATGTTCAAAGCATATATAATATGTTTGGAATCGAGCCTATTCAGGTTGCTGATTGGGACGCTGAAACTTTGTTTGATGTGAACGATATTGAATATACTGACAAATCCTACGGAATGAACTTTGATATTACTTCATATAAGGATTTTACTTCTTTAATAGTTGAAAATAAAAACAGGTTTGCCAAGGCTTTGCAATTGCAAATAGCTGCGGACTTGCTGACTTTAATTGCAACTACTACAAGAAGTAATACAGATGAAAGAATTATCAACGGTCAGGCATTATTGGAATTGAACGGTGAAAGACCCTATGAAGGGCAGCCAGTTTCAATTGGTGTATTGAAGCAATTGAAAAATGAAATAAAAGAGTTGAAAGACATATTTATTAATCCTCCAAAACTTGAAAAGGACACTTTAGTATGAGTCAGGGAATAGATGTACCTATTAATGCGTTAGTAACAAGGCTAAGGGCTAAGTTATGGACAACCAAAACCGTCGATTTTAATGGACGGGTATTTAGGAACGAGCGAATTGTTAATGACGAAACTGTTATTATTCCTGAAACTTATATTTCATCGACAGAATACAAAAAAGATGTAGTTTTTAATGATCGCAAAGACGCGGGTTGTTTTTTTGATGTGTTGCCTGAACGTACCTTTGAAAATGGTTTATATACTGCAAAGGTTTGGATTTGTTTTTATGTTAACTTAGTTGAGGTTTATCCGTTAGATACAACCGAACGAGTTACCGAAGCAATCCATAAGGACGTACACGATCAAGTAAATGGAACGAGGTTTAATATTACAGGGCTAACGACAGGGATAGAGGCATTTTCTGAATATGACTTAAAACAAGTTAAAATAGATATGCACCCCTATTATGTATTTCGCTTTGATACGGAAATAAATTTTAGAATAAATGAATGTTAAAAAAAGAAAATTATGAGTGCATGTAAACCAGCATATTTCAATAGCTGGGGCAGTTGTGCCCCTTTATTGGAAAAAATGAATGGATGTGCCATTGAAATAAAAGGTAATACGTGGACAGACGCAACGGCGATAGACCTTGACCAATGGCAAACGCAGATAGCTGATGATGATAGTTCTGTTAGAACTGTATTAGCTATACCGATACAGAGTTTTGAAAATACGACAGATGACCCTGAAATTACAACGAGTCAATTAAATAAAAAATCAATGAGTTCAAAGCCTATTCCATCTGGAATGATAGCTTTAGACTCTTCTCTTTGTGATTACAAACATTTGCACGCATTACAAGACACATACTATGAGTTCATACCATACTTTCAAGATGGTTCGTTTTGGATGACTCGGAAATATGACGGAACTTTAAAAGGTTTTCGTTGTAAAATAAACACAAAAGCGGGATTACCGCCAGAAGACAAATCTCTGTCGTTTCCTGTTTACTTGTTCTTTGACAGTTATCAAGAATTTGAAAAGGTTGTTATTATAAGTCCTAACTTTGCTTTTAGCGATGTAAGGGATTTATCGCCAGCGGCTTTAGATATTCGAGTTACTACTGGATATACTTCAGGCGACGTTGTTGTTTTGGTAACTAAAAGAGGTACTGGATTAGCTATGACAGGTTTAGTTGCAGGAGATTTTGAAGTAATGGAATCTAACGCAACACCGACGGTAGTAGTTACGGTATTAGTTGAAGATGGATTAGGTTATTATACTTTGACAATTAAAAAGGATAATGATGGCACACCAACGAATTTCGGAACTACTGATACATGTATATTACAGCCCCACGATGACGACGCAACGAATCTGACTTATTTAGGTCATGTTGTTGAGATTTTAGGAAACGGCGATATTGGTAGTCCATTATAAAATTAATAAGATGAAAAAAATAAGTATTAATTTTAAAGAAGCTCCTAAAAAGTTAGAGGAGTTTAAGAAGTGGCATGCAAAGGCATGCAAGAACGATCCTATGAAATCAGAAGAAAGATTTGCCTTTGAAATGGCAGAACTTAAAAAGAAAAAGTAGTTTAACGGGGGATTAAACTCCCCCTTTTAATTATGGGAATACATGCAATAGCTAAAAACGCAAAGCGAATAAATCAAAACATAAGGCTCTTAGTTGCTGAAGCAGTTGAGAACGTTGAAAAGCCTTTAGTTAATATTAATCGTAGTCAAATGCTAAGGCATAAATTATCTGATGGCAGGGATTTTGTAAATACAAGGACGGGTAAAAAAACACTTTCTAAAGCATATGCAAGGCGAACAAATAAGCGTTATCCAAATTTATACGAAAGTGGCACGTTTCAAAAAAATATGTTTTTAGATGTTAATGAGAATAATTTAACAATGCAGTTTAGTTCATATTGGGATAAAACAAATTATTTAGAAGATCAATATACTTTAAAGATTTGGGGTATTATGCCGAAAAACATACCAAAAGCTCGTAAGATAGCAGTAAAAGAACTATTTAGAATTTATTATAAACAATTATTGGGTGCTTAAATCAATACATACATTAACGATTCGGGAATATTCTTTGTTTGAAAAAACAGGGGAGGTTAAGTATTTATTAGAAGAATGTAAATATTGCTATGGTAAAGGATTTATTAATAATAAAGAATGTAAAAAATGTAATGGTACTGGCAGGGTCGTAACTAAAAAGCCTTTAAATACTTCTTTACTATTACAGGAAATATCAATTGGACTAAACGGCGAAAACGAAAATACAGCACAGCTACAAAAAGAAAATCATAAACTAAAGTCACAATATAGAATCCAATTATTAATTACTCTATATGACGCTTGTTACAATCTGATGGTTTTACAGACAGAATTAAACGAATGGAAAATTTTAATAGGTGATAAGCCAACGGATTTAAAAAACCTTAAAAAATATACCGATGAAATTAAAAGAGTTACTAATATAGAAATAGAAACTATTGAGGACTTACTGAAATTAAAAAAAGAAATTGAACGATGGACAGATAAATATGCAGAGAACTTTCCAAAAAGCGATATTGAGAAGGAAGGATTGACATTTATGCAAATTGTTTTAGGTGTATTCGCTGCAACCAACATGAGCTTAGATTATCAAATGTATTTATCTGATTTCTTTATATTAAAAAAAGACGCTGAAGAATTAAACAAAAGAATGAAACAAAGTCAAGAAAAAGTAAATGGCTGAAGACATAAATAAACTGATACCAAAAGACGCAATTGCTTCTATAATCAAACTTAATGAATCTATCATAAAGTTAGATGAAACTTATATGAAGTTGATTAAGGATATTCAGTCAGGTCAGGAAGTATTAAAAACTCAAAAGACAACATTTAAAGAATTAGGCGAACATCAAAAAACTATAAAAAAAACAACCGAGCAATTAACTACGGCTGAAAAAGAACAAAAAAAGGCGGCTGAATCCTTAGCAAAACAAAGACAAAGAGGTTTGGCTGCAATGGCTAAACAGGAAGCAAAAGAAAAGGCTTTAATCGAAGCAGCAACTAAAGAAATAAAATCAGTAGATGATTTAAAAGCAAGAATAAAAGCACTTACAGCATTAAGAAACAGACTTGACAAATCAACTACTGAAGGTAAAAAGAATTTTGATAAATTAACTCAAAGCATTAAAAAGAATCGACAGGAATTAAAAAGTACAAGTACAGCGACAGGTGGCTTGGCGGCTGCGTTTCAAAAGTCGTTCTTAAAAATAGGTGTTGCGGTTGCTGCGGTTGTCGGAATTTATAAAAAGTTTTCTGGATTTATAACAGATTCCATAGAAAAATTCGATCAACAACAACTGGCAGAAGTAGCATTATCGACAGCATTAGGCAAAACTTCAAAGGCTTTATTGAATCAAGCAAGTGCGTTTCAAAAATTAACTCGTTTTGGTGATGAAGAAATAATAAGAGGTCAGGCGTTTTTAGCTCAAATGGGATTGACAGAAAAACAGATTGAAAGAATAGTCCCAAGAATATTAGATTTTGCACAAGCCAAAGGAATAGATTTGAAAATTGCAGCGGACTTGGTTGCTAAGTCGATTGGTTCTGAAACAAACGCATTATCAAGATACGGAATACAAATCGAAGGAGCGGCGGGAAGCCAGGAACGTTTAGAAAGTGCTTTTAGTGCTTTAGATGATAAATTTAAAGGTCAGGCAGAGGCAGCATTAACCGGAGCAGGTGCATTAAAACAATTATCTAATACGTGGGGGGATTTAAAAGAGAGAGTCGGTGGTTTTATTGCAAAAGCAATTAATCCTTTTATTAGAAGTTTAAACGAAGCATTGACAGTAACAGAATCGCAAAGCCTTGCATTAATTCAAGAAAAAAACGAATTAAATGTTTTAGTTGGTGCAATAACAAACGTCAATACAGAACAGGAAGCAAGAAACAGACTGATAACAGAATTAGAACAAAAATATCCTAACTTTTTAGAAAATTTAGATACTGAGAATGTTGATAATAAAACTTTAAAAGATAGATTAACCGATGTAAATGACCAATACGAAAGACGAATATCATTAATAATAGCTCAGGAATTACAAGCGGAGGCAGCAAAAGAATTAGCAGAATCATATAAATCTGAGCTGCAACAATTAAAGTTAATAGCTTTTTTAGAAAAAGAAATTGCAGAGGGTAGGGCTTTTACAGAAGGCGATGTATTAACACAAGTTGACAGAAACCAACAATTAGAAATAGCAGTTACCAATTTAGGGAAAATAAAAGATGAGCAATTAGCAATAAATACAGCTACTCAGGAAACTATTAGACTTGCAACCGAAGCCACTGAATTATTAGGGCAGCAAGAATTTTTCACTGGTGCAGGTGTAGATGAATTAACAGAAGATGAAAAACTAAAAAATATCGCCTCAATAACAGGTATAAGTATAACAGAAGAAGATCTTGAAGTTGTGCGAAGACAATTAAAGAAACTTGATGTAATAATAAAAGAACAAAGGGAACAACAAAAATTAGAAAATGAGATATTTACATTAGAAGAAGAAGAGAATGTAAAAGATGAATCCGAAAAGTTAGCAGAAATTTATAAACAAAATGCCGAAAACTTTACAGCATTAGAAGAAGAAAAACGAAGGCAAAAACTTGCAACACTCGGAGTAATAGCCGATGGTTTTGGACGGGAAACATTAATAGGTAAGGCAGCACTTGCAATGCAACGAGCCAACGCAATTAAACAAAGTTTAATTTCTTTAGGTATTATAAATGCTAAAAATGCAGAGGCACAGGCAAAGTCAGCCGCAGCCGCTCCGTTTCCTTTTAATATTCCTTTGATACTTGGTGCTATTGCTCAATTTGCAAGTATTATACAATTATTTACAAAAGCTAAAAAGTTCAAGCATGGTACGCATGGAAAACATGATACACCCGATACATTTATAACTTCAGAACCTGGAGCTGGTGTTGAAGGTATTGAAACTAATGGCTTATTAACAATAACAGATAAACCAACTTTACATACTGGTAAAAAAGGGTCAAGGGTTTATTCGGAAAGTGAATTAAAGCGATACCCAAATAAAGCAATTCAATCTTTGACTAAAAATGCGGGTTATGATAGTATTGATTTACGTGGCGTGATCGAAAGTAATAAAGAAATAGTAAAAGCAATTAAAAACCAAAAGCAATATATTGTAAACAACGGAAAAATAACAGGATTTAAGCAAAGTAATTACAAGAGAACCTATATTGATAGAATGACTAATAATGGGAATTAATTTTAATAACATATCATCCGATACGCCTAAAAAGTACAAGTTCGTATTTGATTCTGAATTTGATACTAAGACTTTGAAAACTGCTCCTTTGGAGTGGGCTTCGGCTTCTATTAAATTCTCACGTGATTCTCTTTTCGATGGTGTTTTCACAGAATATATTGCAGATAAATTAACTTTTATTAAAAGTGAATATTTATATTTAAAAGATATTTATGCAGCGAGTGGCTTGTTTTCAAAATGTGATCTTTTAGTATATTATTATGATTATAATACTTTGACTTATATACAATTTCCGACGGCTTATGAATTAGATTTTAATACTTATAGAGTTGTAAAAATAACAAAAGCGATTGAAGGAATAGAAATTAAACCTTTACCGATTGGGTTGCTTTCAAAACTAAATAAACGAAGAAAAACGAAAGTAGATTTAACACAACTGACCTCAATAGGCGAGCTTGAATTAACTGATTATACTTCTTTGCCGAGTAACTTAAGATTTCCGGCTATTAATGCATATCGTACTGCGAAATTTAATTCAACTGATACTAATCAATTTAGTTTAGCATCTGGAACTGAAACCGTAACCTGTCCGACTACTGAAATTTCATCAGATTTTTCTGAAACTGATACAGTATTATTTGCTCAGGATGTAGTCATAGGACATGGAAACGCTTTATTTTCTCAATCTACTCAAAATAGAACTTTAGTATTTATAGGTACTGTTAATTTTAAATTCGATTCGACACTTCGGGGAACTTTGAATTTTTATACGGCAAAAGTTGAGGTAGGTGGTGCGTTGGTTGGTTCGGTAACACAGGCAACTTATACAGCGGGTGCAACTGGTTCAAAGTCTTTTACTATTGATGAAACTTATGCTTTAACGACTGGCGAAAGTCTTGTTTTGTATGCTTCTGGTTTTGCAACTCATCAATGGGAATTTAGTTATGTTTCAAATGAATTACAAATTTCAGAAGCAGTTGTACAAAGTCCTTTGACAGCTACGCATGCATTTCCATTATACGAAGCACTGGAAAGAAACTTGCAATTAATATTGGATTTACAATTTCCTTTGTATTCAACTAAATTCGGTCGTACTGATGTTGTAAAAAATGCAGCGGGTGATTTTTATGCTTCTGAAAGTTCTTTGACATTTGGAAGTGTTATCAATGGTTTGAGTGTTCGGGGCTTGGCTTTAGCTGATGAAACTAATACGGTCGCAGTAACATTTGAGGACTTATTTAAAAGCCTGAAAGCCATTTATAATATTGGAGGTGGTTTTGAAACCGCAGAAAGTGAGGATAGGTTTGTAATCGAGGACTGGACATATTTTTATGTAGATTCAGTTGGTTTGGATTTATCAGCAAGAATAGACGCTAACGAAGTAGAAGAAGAAGTATTGCCAGAATACGCATACTCACAAATCAAGACAGGATTTAAAGCATTTTTATATGAAGACATAAACGGCAGGGGTGAATACAATGTAAAAAATGAATTTACAACGCGAATACCAAATGATAATGTTTTCGATAATGTTTCACCTTATAGAGCAGACACACGCGGTTTAACTTTATTATTGGAAAATGCAATAAACACAACTGGAACGACAGATGTAAAAGGTGACAATGATATATTTATTGTCAAGTCTCAAAGCGGTGGCGTAAATTGGATAGCTGAAACCGATGAACTGATTACAGTATTAAATGATACTTCGATGTTTCAAGACGGTTCGTTTAATTTAATCTATTCACCAAAACGCAATTTGATAAGGCATTTAGGTAAAATCATGTCAGGACTTGATAAGTCACCAGCTTCAATTGTTCAATTTCAAACCTCAGATAAAGACGCTCAACTTGAAACTTCTGACGGCATAGTTGGACCGACTCACCAATTTGTAGAAAACGATGATTTAAATGTTTCTGACTTGGGTGATCCACGTTGGAATCCTAAAGCATTGATTTGGGAGGGTAGATTTTTTGAAGCTGACTACATTACTTTGAAAAACAATCTTAAAAAGCTGGTAAGATTAGCAACTGGAAAAGAGGGTTGGATATTAGAAGCAGACTATAAATATACAGAAAATAAAATAAAACTTAAATTACTTGAAAAATGGGCTTAGTTGTAAGTGTTTTAAATAGTATTCATTTTTCGATTGTAGATTCAAATCTACGAAATAGGGAAAATACGCTTACATCTGACGAAAAGTTTGCAGCGTTTTGGATGAAGTGTTATAAGCAAAAATTTGATGACGGCGATACGATTACTTGCCAGTGTACCGATGACGGTTCGGCAGCGTTGCCTACTGTTACTGTATATGCTAACGGCTTAGTTGATCCTTTGGCAAGAAGTTTAAAATCTACTTATGGATCACCTGCTGATAGATGGTATTTTGAATTTGATGTAGTAATGGCTTCTTATACCGCTTACGATAGATTTTATATTGAGGTGGTTAAAAGCGGGGTTACATGGCGAAGCGAATATATCCAATCTATTGATTTGGAAGACGACTTGGAAAATGGTAATATGTTAAAATTAGAGTACACAAACAAAGACCATTCGTCAGATTTTCCGACTCGACAAGTAGATTGGACAACTGATATTGAAATGTCATTATATATTGAATCGACTGACATAGAAAGCCTTTATGAAATGGAGGATGAAGTATTTACAAATATTGATTCTAAAGAGTTAATAGAGTCGCAGGTGTTTGTAGGGTTTAACTTTAAAACTTCACCTTTACCAAAAAACATAATAAGAAAAATAGCATTAGCCTTACGTTGTTACTTAGTTGTAATTAATGACTTGCAATATGTAGCAGAAGGAGCTGCGGAGGTCACACCAATGGGAGGAACTAATTTTGAAGAACTAAAGCAAAAAATGTTAGCTTCTGACTTTTTAGGATTAACAACAAATAGTAGAGGATTTGACATTGAAAAAGACATTGAAAGCGAAATGGTAATAACAAGAAAGGTAACAATTAATGGTAGCTCAAAAGATACTTTTGAAATACCGGCGGGTTATGTTATGCACACTTTTACGTGTGGGCATGATTCTGGTTCGGCTGGGGACTATACATTTAAAGCGGGTTACGCAGACGGCGATGATGATATAATTACAGATTTTGTAGGTGTAGTGCCTCAAACGGGTGGCAACGTACCTATTCCTGTACACCATCAATATTCATTTGACGCTGCTAAGACGGTTCATATATCAGTAACAGGTGCAAGCTCAAAATCTAAAATTTGGATTCAATTAATACAAAACGAATAATGAAATATTTAATATACATATTGTTTTTTATATCATTTGCAGGGTATTCACAAAACGCAAGATTTAAGAGGGTAGAAATAACCGATAACTTAAAAATTGATTCGATTGCTACAATGCTACAATCAGGTATGATTATAAACGGTTCTGATACTATGGTATCTGCAAATATTATTTATGATTATGTTGATACGGCTTTTCTTCAATTTAGCGATACTACTGCAACAATTGCAACAAGGTATGACATTGATACACTTACAAACGCTGTTTATGATACACTTTCAGACCATTTAGATACTTTGCAGGCACATAATACAAAAATTCTTGCAAACTTAGATTCTTTAGCAGACCATTTGGACACCTTGCAAGCACACGACTTACGAATAATTGACGTTGTGGACTCTTTATTTTGGTCAGATGACGGTAGTAACTTGTTTTCTAAGACTGGCAGGGATTTGAATATTTTATCGGGAAATATAGCTTGGACAAATGGGACAGATATCCAAAATGATGACGCTGATACGTTGGAAATTGCAGAAGCTATTACAAAAATCAGGGGTAGTTTGTTTGTTACTGGAAATATTTATGAAGATGATATAATACATTTATTTTCTTACTTTGGTGATTCTGCAGTTTCTTTAGCTTATTCAACGAGTTGGACTCATTTAACTAATGTAGGTTATTCAATGTATGTGCATGATGAATTAGACGGATTTACAATTTCAAATGATACTATTACAATTTTAAGGGCTGGAGATTACGACCTAACGGCTTTTCATACTCACGACGGCGACAATGCAGAAACAGTAAGTATAAGGTTTTACAACGTAACACAGACAGCTGGTTGTCCGGTTGCTGGTGCAAATACAACGAGAGGAGCAAATAATTTTATGACCACTCCAGTAAGTTCATATTTTGAATTTGCTGCAAATGACAAATTAATTTTACAATATAAAGGAGACGCTAATGGAACGGCTGTTTTTAAAAATGGAATTATTAAAATATATTATAAACATGAATAATATTTGTAAAAGATAAAAGAAAATTAATAACTTTGTAAAAAAAAAGAAATGAAAAAACTAATTTTAATAATTTTAATCGCAGTTGGGTTACAGGTGTCAGCTCAACAAGTTGATGTAGATTTTATAAAACAATATACATTAACGACATATACAATGGACGGGGATACATCTTATGTATTCAAAACGACGGCACAATATTATTTTGATATTCAATTTGTTTGGGCTTCTTTGGATCAAACGGACGGAAGTGTAAAAGTACAAATATCTGAGGATGGAACTAATTATGAAGACTATCCTAATACAGATAGTCTATTATTTAATTCCGCCGGAGGTTCTGGTATAATAAGAGATACATATAAGGGAACTGCAAGCAGATATATAAAATTAAATGTAGATTCTGGCACTTGTTCGGCTGGTACTTTAGATATTTTCGGTAATTTAGCAAAAAAGAAATGAAAAAGTTATTAATTTTATTCAGTTTATTGCCATTTGTGATATATTCACAGACAGGCACAGTAATAGAACCAAGAATAGACGCACAAACCTTAAATGGTTTTGCTTCATCTTACTTTGTTGACACTGCAACAAACCAAACCATAAGCGGAAATAAAACTTTTATGGATAATTTATTTTTGAATGCTTACGGGGTTTTAGGTACTTCTGGAATGATTCTTAACGGTTCAGATACTTTAGTGGACGCCAACGCTGTTTATGATTATATTGATACAACTGCCGTTTTATTTTGGGGTGATACTATTAGTCTTTTAGGCACAAAATATGATGTTGATACGTTAGCGGCTTCGGTTTATGACACACTTTTAGCTCATTTAGATTCTTTACAATCTCACGACATAAGAATAAATGCAAATTTAGATTCATTAGCTGATCATCTTGATACTTTACAGGCACATGATACGAGAATAAATAATAATTATGATTCGCTTTTCTGGTCAGATGATGGTACGGATTTATTTCCAAAATCAACAAGAAATTTAGATATAACAGGAACTATTCTGGCTACTACTTCATTAACGGTTGGTGATGATATTTTGAATACATCAGGGCAGATAAATGGTATTGCAAGCGATGGTGATGCTTCTGATATACTCTGGAATACATCAGACCAAATTACATTTAATAATGCTGGCAGTGGTTATGTTTTTGATGGGAAGATTTATTCAAATGATTCGTATATATGGGAATCAGGCACTGAACTTAAATTCAGAGCTGCAAGCGGTTCAACGTATGGTTTTGGTGCGGGTGCATCTGGCGGAAATGTTGTTACTATTTCAGAAACCGGAGATTTAGTTGCTGCAACAATTTTAAGTGATAGCAGTATAACTGTGTCATCAAATTTAATTAATAGTGTTGAAACTTCAATTACTGCAAGCACAACGCAGGCACAAGGACAGCAACCTTTAACAAAAGATATTAATGAAGTTGCAACCGTTGGAAATGCAAATGATGTTGTTACATTACAAACAGCGATAGCAGGCTTAGAAATATTTATTATAAATAATGGGGCAAATGTATTACAAATATTCCCTGCAAGTGGGGATGACTTAGGAGCAGGTGTGAATACTTCGACAACGTTAGCAGCGGGGTCAAATGTTACCTTTGTTTCATTTGATGCTACAAATTGGGAAATTAAATAATTAAAATTATGGCAGAATATAAAATTGAAAACGGAAGTCTTGTTTCAATCGAAACACATGAGAAGTCTTTTAGTATCTCAGATATTGAAAGGGGAATAAGTAATTCAACTGAAAAAATTAAAGAATTTAAGGTTATACTTGAAAAATGGCAAACTTTAAAATCAGAATATGAAAAGCTGGTATAATAAATTTAATAATATTACTAATATAAAATTAAATGGATAGCAAAATTAAAATTAGAGATGTTATATATATAATTCTTATAGTTGCATCAGCATTAAGTTCTCATTTTATAACAATGGGATCGGTAAACACAAGATTATCACTTACTGAAAGGGATATTGTATGGATAAAAGATAATGTAGATAAAATTCAAAAAGATGTTGGGGAAATTAAAACTATTGTTCTTAGTATTGGCAATTAGTTTATTTGTATTTTCACAGAAAAAAAAAGATACTTTAAAAACTAATGTCAGACAAATACAATGTGATCTTAAAATAATTAAGAAGAAGGTTGATTCTATAAAATTAAGTAAAAAGATAACGCTGTTAAAAATTAAAGACACAATAAAATGAAAGTAGGAATAAAACAAATACCAAAAAAGACGCCTTCATTTATTAGAAAAATAGGTACTTTTTTAATATCTTTGGGCAGCTCTGGAAGCGCTTTATTTGCAGGGCTGGGAATGAATAAATTAGCTGTTATTTTTGCAGTTGGCGGATTAATAGGCAAAGGTTTGACTCAGCTTTTCGGTGAATGAAATGGATAAAAATAAAGTTTTCGATTATTCTTAGAATGATTGATACATCATATAAACAAATACTTATAAGAAATGGAAAAAGGAATATTATCAAAAGCAGCAGAAAAAAAAATCGGCGGAGTTTATTTAGACAACCTGGTAAAAGCCGGAATATTTGAATTATTCGACGGACAAGCATTTACTTTTGCTGTCAGATATTTAGACAATAAATTTGGCGACGAAGTACCTGATCCGTACAAAACCGATATAAGAAATTTGATCGACAAAATAGTAGTTGATGAAAATTATGTCGGCACAATTGATGAAGTTTGTCTATATTTAGATGATGTTATTGATTTTCCCTTTATTGATGATGAAGGCGAAAAGCTTATTTTTGATGGACTTGCAAACATTTTAAAGGGTATTTTTAAAATAATTGAAAAAAACGCTTGACTTTTCTAAAAAGTGTTGTATATTTGCAGGGTAAGATTTTTTCATATTTTTAATATATGATTTTAGTTAATGATTGAGAAGCGGGGTTTTGGTAAATTTTCCCCGCTTTTTTTTATTTGAAAATTATGACTTTAAGTAAACATCAACAAATCTTTAGTATAAACATTGCGAAGCTTATTTTAAAAGCTAATGAATTAGGGATTGGGTTAACATTTGGAGAGGCACATAGAACCGATGATCAGCAATATTTATATTATAAAGGGAAAAAGATTAAAGACGGTAAACTGGCAGAAGGGATTAAGCGATCTTGGACAATGGAATCAAATCATTTAAGACGTTTGGGCGTTGACTTTAATTTTTTCATCAATGGCAAGTTGAATTATGAGTATTTAAAACTCCATGATCTTGGTAAATATTGGGAAAGTTTAAACGAAAATAACCAGTGGGGTGGATTTTGGAAGTACAAAGACACGCCGCATTTTGAAATGAACGTTTAATTATGAAAGCAAGAATATTAATAATAGTTGACAGAAAACGCACTTTAGGTAATTGGTTTCGTTTCCAAAAAATGAGAGGTGTCACCACTTTAGGTTGGAAAATTGGTATTTTTAGATATGAAATAAGATTTTATAATGAGGGTTTTAATAATAGTAATTTCAGCAGCGATTTTAATAGGATTTGTTCTATTAATTAAAGGACATTCCGATACAGTAATAAAAAAGGACGCTGTAATTGCAAAAAAAGAAGCTGAAATTATAAGGCTTCGGAAGGATTTACAATCACTTTATAAGATAAAAAAGGATACTTTAAAGGAATTACAGTAGAATCAAAATTAAGCTACCATATAAGCTGTATAACGCACGATAATATAAAAGTAGTAGTACACACCCAAAACAACTAAAGAGGGGGTAATTTAAAAAGGTCTATTCTTAACCAGATAGGCTTTTTTTATGCCTAAAAAGTTCAATAAATTACATAATGTAACAAAACACGCCTAAATTTTAGCACTTTTCAACTACATATTGATAAAATATATTAGTGTTATTTTAGAAACCTTTGTAATAATGTTACTAACAGCGACTTACAACACATGAATATTATTTCAATAACATTGACATTTCGATAAAATCGTTGTATATTTACATCATAATAATTAACCAAAAAATTACCAACCGGCAACCTTAAAAATTAGAAATTATGAATGCAATCGAATCAATTACTTATGGAAAAACAACTTTCAAAAATGAGAGTTCATATCAGGAAATTAGAAAAAATAACATTTTAATTGGATTTTACTGCGAATTTGTAGAACCTGATTTGTCTGATAGTCATATTTGGCACGAAGATATAAAAGGTAGCGTATTAAGTTTTGATGAATTGTTGAGAAATTAACATCTTAATCCGAGCCGGAGCGGATACTCCGGCAACCTTAAATAAATGGCTATCCTCACGGATCGAAAGAGGGGGCAACGCTTAGATGAGTTGAGGGGGTTCGATTCCCCTGATGGCCGCTAATTATTAACTTAAATTTGTAAAAATGGAAACAATTGATATAACATGGAACGACAAAGATGTAACCGTTTATGGAAACTATGTAGCCGGTCAAGTACATATTCCTTTCAAAATGGAAGGGATAGCACCAAGATTTGACATTGAAAAAGTTATGTACAAATATAAGGAATTGGATTTAATAATTTCAGAGTATGAAGAAATTGAACAATTAGTAATTAACCAAATCGAAAATTTATAATATGAAAAAATTAACATTAAAGGAATTGGCAATAAAACATGATTATTATTGTAGTGATAATAATTATTATAGTAATGAAGCAAGAGTAAGTTATGAAACTTTTTCCGACTTCTATGAAGAGTTTCATGATGCTGATGTAGATATGAATTTAATATTTAGATGGGATTTGAGAGAACGTGAAGAAAGTAAAAGGCATTATTTAGAATTATTTATGATGAATCAACGAAAAGGTATATTTAGACCTATATATATAGCACTATTTGATGAAAAAGATATTGACTTATTTGTTAAATATTTACAGCCACATATTGAAAAATTAAAAACTATTTGGAAACCATTTAACTTTTAAAATATTCTTAAAATCAAGTAATTTATAACGATTCTTAACAAAATAATACTTAAATTTACACTATGAAAAACAGATATATTGTAACAATGGAGTTTTACATGTTTGCCGAAAACAACGAAATGGCAATTGAAAAAGCTGAGAGATTAGCAAAAAAGCAGAGGCAAAAAAAAGACAACCAAGCTAAGATTTCTTTAATTCAGAAGCATGATTTTGGTTCTTTAAGTTGCGTAGAAATATTTAAACCGATTTATTAACATAAAATTTACAGATATGGAAATTTACAAAAAATTAGCTGCATTCCAAAATGAATGCCCAGTAATTCACAAAGGCACTCAAGGATTTAATTATACCTATGCTGATTTACCTTCAATATTAGAAATTGTAAATCCAATATTAAAAAAGCATAATTTAGGATTTACGCAACCTTTAGACGGTGAAAATTTAAAAACAATTTTGTTTGATATTGAAACCGGAGAAACAATTGAAAGTACCGTACATATTCAACAAAACGTACAACTTGCAAAAATGAATGTTTTCCAAGTATTAGGTTCTGCAATTACTTATTACCGCAGATATTCGTTAAGTGCTTTATTGGGTATTGTAACAGATAAAGATACAGACGCAGCGGGTAAACCGGAGAAAAAAAGTATTAAACTACCAGAATTACTACCGACAAATAAAGCCAATTGGTTAAAAGTAAAACAAGCCTTAAATAACGGTTTTACGATAGATCAGGTAAAAACAAAATGGAGGCTTTCAAAAGAAAATCAGGAAATTTTAATAAGTGAAGCGGTATGAAGGATTTCAAAATAAGGTGTTCGGCAATTAGTCAAATAATGGGTGATCTTGTTGGTATTACAGATATTCAATTAAAAGAATTAGACACCCTTCAATCTAAAGAAAAACGAACCGAAAAACAGCAAGAAAAACTAAACTTGTTAATAACAAAAAAAGATACACCAACTGAATTATCTGCAGGTGGAAAAACTCATTGTGAAAATTGGTACAAAGAACAATTATACAGCCGTAAAAAGGAATTCTCAAGTAAAATGACAGATAAAGGAATGATAATGGAAGATGAAGCAATTGATTTTGTCGCTGATCACCTTAATTTGGGAATGCTTTTAAAGAACGAAAAACATTTTTCAAATGAATATATGAAAGGTACACCAGACGTTATTTTACCGAAATTAGTTATTGATACCAAATGTAGTTGGGATTGCTTTACGTTTCCATTGTTTGAAACAAAGATTAATCCAATATATTACTGGCAGGGTCAGGGATATATGGAATTAACAAACCGTGATAACTTTAAATTGATTTATGTTTTATTAGACACTCCCGCACATTTAATAAAAAGTGAAGCTTGGTATTTTGTGAAAAATAACGGATATGATGAACTTGACGAAGAAATGTATCAAAGATTTGTTGATAAAATGACTTATCCCAATATTTCTAAACGTTTAAAAATTAAAATTTACAGTTTTGCTCGGAATAATGATGACATTGCAAAAATCAAGACTCAAGTTGAAAAATGCAGAAAATATTTAAAAACAATTAAGATATGACAAAATTAGAAATTTACAAAGAAGCTTTAGAATTAGCTAAAGCCGATTATAAAAGAAAATATTATGTAAAAGGTATTTGTAATTATATGCAAGATGTTGAATCTCTTTATCATATTGCTTTGACACTTATACCATTTATATTTGATAAATATCCTAAATTTAAAAAATACAAACCAAAAAACCAATATGATGGACTTTTTTGGTTTCCACAAAACAAAGAAGGTTTACAAAAAAGAATTGACATATTAAAAACCGTAATTAAAGAACTTGAACAATGAAAGCAAAAGAATATTTTAAAAGATTAAAAGAAGCTGATGACAGAAAAAAAATGTTTATAAAAAACGCAGAGGACTTTGCACTTGAATTTTCAGACATGAGTCATAAAAGGAAAATTAGTACAAACACAGGAATAAAAACACTATATAATGAATTTCATAAAAAATGGTGTGTTTATGCTTTAATGGTAAATACTAAATTATATCCATTTGATGAACCAGTGCGATACGAAGGGTTCAAAAATATGATTAAGATAATTAGTCCCGAATTAGATATATTATTAAAAAATTAATTATGAAAAATCAAACAACACAAAAAGAAGTAATAAAAAGTATTGTTTATCCAAATAATTGTTTATCTTTGTAGTGTCAAAAAATAAATAATGAATAATCACAAAGAAATAAATCCTATTAAAGTATCCGGTGACCGTGAGGCTTCGGGGGAGTGTTACATTATTAGCTTCTGATAATACTTTAGTAGGTTTTTTTATTATGGAAATTTGGAAAAATATTAAGGATTACGAAGGAATGTACCAAGTTAGTAATTTGGGGAATGTAAAAAGTCTTTCGAGAAAATTAAGAGTGCACCATAATAGTATGCGTTTATTAAGAGAAAGAATATTAAAATGCGGAATATTAAGACAAGGTTATAAAGCTGCTGCATTATGGGAAAATCAAAAAGTAAAATTATGTACAATTCATAGATTAGTTGGAATTGCTTTTATTCCAAATCCTAAAAACAAACCTTGTATTAATCATAAAAACGGTATAAAAACAGACAACCGAGTTGAAAATTTAGAATGGGTAACTTATTCAGAAAATATGATTCATGCGTTAAAACATAATTTAATAAAAAAGGGTGAGGAAAAATGTAATACACAATTAACTAATAAAAATGCATTAATAATTAAACTGTTATATAAAGAAGGAATATATACCCAAAAACAAATAGGATTAAAATATAATATTTCACAACATACAGTTAGTAGAATAGTAAATAAAAAATCATGGAAACATATAACAGAAGTAAATTAATAATATTAGATGTATTTGATTATATGCCTAATGAATTTAAAAGTATTGACTTGATAAGACAAACTAAAACAATATTAGGACATAATTCTATATTGGATGGGTCAATTTTGAGAATCTTAAGAACATTAAGTAGTGAAAAGAAAGTAAATTATGTTTGTAAGAAAAGATACACCGGTAAATATATAAAATTATGAAAATAACAATTGAATTTGAGTTGGACGATAGTTGGGAAGCCTATTATTCAAATGATGAAGAAATGATATATGACATAATCGGAGAACACGATGGAGTTATATATAAAATAATTGAATCTGATAGAAAAATTATACAAAATGATAAAAACTAATTACAAAGAGCAAGCCGCCGAAATGAGTATTTACCAATCACATGGTAGAAAATTAATATTGCGACCGTTTAGCCGAAACATGCGAGAAAAACACAAATTACAAAAGGGTTATCCTGACCCTAATTTTCTAAACACAGGGCTGGCATTAGTGGCAGTATTAAAAGAAGACCAGTCATTTTCAGAGTTTAAAGAGTACTGGATAAAAAACCAGAAAATATTTAATGGAAAATAATTAAATTAGAATAAACCAAAATATTAAAAATTAAGAAATGAAAAAGAAAATTAAACTTGCAATAGAAGAATATCAGTGTTTAGGATGTGTTGTTGGATGTGATATATCATGTTTTAAAATAAATACAACCAGTGGAGTTGGTTGTGGGCAACACTATGCAGGAACAGTGGCAATAGGTATTGGTACTTTCTTTTTAGGAATACCAAAGGGATTTAATCGACTTGGTGAGTACACAAAGCTTAAACCTAATATTTATGATACCTTTGAAAGTTCGGAATGGAGTTATGATATGTTGAAGATCCCTGTTTGGAAATATTTATCAAAAGATGGCCATACATTTGTCAGGGGAATAATGCCACGTAAAAATGAACCTTTTATTCATATATTTCTCGAAAATTGTATAAGTAAAATAAACTGTCTTGAAATTACTCCGGCTGATGTTGAAAGTATGGATTAAAATAATTCAAAAATAAACACAAATAAGTTTGTTTAATTGAAAATAAATAGAATGAAAAAAGATAATTTATTTGTATCAGTATCTGGTGGAGAAACATCATGGTATATGGCTAATCTTATAAAAGAAAAATTAAGTAACAAATATAATCTCCTTTTTGGATTTGCAAATACAGGGAAAGAAAGGAAAGAAACGTTTGATTTTAATATCAGATGTTCAGAATATTTTGAAATTGATTTGCATTGGATCGAAGCAATTGTTCATTATAATAAAAGAAAAGGATGTACTCATAAAATAGTAAATCAAACTAATTATTCAAAAAATGGAGAACCATTTGAAGACGTAATAAAAAAATATGGATTACCTAATGTTGCTTTCCCTCATTGCACCAGAGAATTAAAATCAAACCCATTAAGATCATTTGCAAAAGAATATTTTAACGGAGAGAAATTTAAAATAGCGATTGGCATACGTGTAGATGAAATTGATAGGGTTAGTAATAATAAAAATTATTTATACCCACTTGTTTCGCTATTCCCGACCATGAAAACCGAAATTAATAAATTCTGGAAATTAATGCCGTTTAGGCTTGAATTAAAGTCTTATGAAGGCAATTGTGATTTGTGTTTTAAAAAAACATTAAGAAAGTTATTAACAGTAATATCAGAAAAAAAATGTAATATTGATTGGTGGAAAGAAATAGAGAAAAAATATGAATATTATAGTGCAAATAGAGATAATTCAAAAGTTCCATTTAGATTTAATAGAAAAAATATATCGGTTCAAGAATTAATAAACATGAGTTATCCTTATTTTGAAAAGGCTATTGATGAAAAAACAAATTACGGTAGTAGATATAAACAATCTGAATTATTTAATTTAAATCTTGATGTTACAAACGGATGTATAGAGAGCTGTGAACCCTTTTAAAAATTTTAAAAATAATTACAAAAAAGCTTGTTTAATCGAAATATTGATTTAACTTTGCATTATGGTATCAGGTTATTCATATAGATTTTATTTAATTAATATAATGTTAATTGTTTGGGGGGACTCCAGCCTGATACCCTGCCCCCCTTCTTTTAACATAAGAGGGTATCATAATGGCAGAAAATAAAAAAGGTTTTGTTCTGTATGCTGATTTAATCCATACAGTAAAAAAATTACCAGACAAAAAAGCCGGTCAATTATTAAAAATCATTTTAAGTTATGTTAATGATGAAAATCCAAAAGTTGATGATCTTATAATTAATATTGCATTTGAACCGATAAAACAACAATTAAAAAGAGATTTACAAAAATGGGAAACCATAAGAGTTAAAAGATCGGAAGCAGGAAAAATAAGTGCAGAAAAAAGAAAGCAACAAAAAGCAACAAATTCAACAAATGTTGAAAGTGTTGAACAAAAAGCAACAAATTCAACAGTAAAAGATACAGTTAAAGTTACAGTTAAAGTTACAGATACAGTTAAAGAAAAAGTAATAAAAGATAATACTGGCAAACAAAAAAGTTTGCATTCAATTTTACAAAATGACTTTTTAAAATATTATAAATGGCTTAAAAAAGAGGATTTTTGCTGGTCTGCAAAAGAAGGTACAAATTTAAAAAGCTTAATAACAAAATTAAAATTTTCTATTAAAAATAACAACCATGAACCTACGGATGAAAACATACAGGCTACCTTTCAAAAAATATTAAAATCAATAAAAGATAAATGGATATTAGAAAAGTTATCTCCATCAATTATAAATTCACAATACAATGAAATCATTGGAAAAATCAAATCAAGTCCAGAAGCACTCAGGGAAAAACTGGTTAGAGAAATGGAAGAAGCCGCTATTGAGCATAACGAAAATAAGTGATGTTTTTTTGGCGAAAACTCCATCTTTATCATTAATTAAAAAAGAACGTGGAGAGGATGTGATGTTACATTATTTAACATTATGGTTATTGGATAGAAATAATTTTGCCGGTGGAAAAATGACTGAATCAGAGTTGAAAATAACAGCACAAACAATATATGAAGACTTTTATTTTCTTACGATGGCAGATTTAAAATTGTTGGCAAAAAGATTGAGACAGCGTAAATTTATAAGAGTTTCAGGAAATGAAATTTATAATGAATTTGAAAAATATTTTAATGACCGGTGTTTAGAATCGCAGAAAGGAAGTCAAAAAGAATCGGATTTGAATAAAAACAATTTTGCACAGGTTTTAACTGATAATGAATTAAAACGACTTTATAAGGATGTAAAAGACGGCGAAGCCTTAACGTCGCCTGTAAAAAATGACAGGGGTATTAAAAAGGAAATTCAAAAAGATAAAGCAGCATGGAAAGAATATGTTAAAAGCGAAATGATAAGAAAAGAAAAAGAACATTCAGAAAAAATAAAAAAATAAAGTTATGGGAGTGGATTTAAGATTATTACCACAGTACAGCCAAAACGCTGACTTTGCACATGATATTTTAGAGTGTGATAGAGATTATTATATGTTTGATATTATAAGCGAGGCTGAGAAACAAAATGGTAGGCAAGTACCAAGAAACGGAATAAACACTTTTACGGCAAGAGGAAAGAATGATGAAATGTGTTATGGAAAAACAATAGAAACTCCTTATGGTGGTGAAATGAATAGTGTGCAGGCACGTAAACTAAAGAAAGTTTTAGCTAATTATAAAACGAATAGTTGGAGAAATAAGGCTGTTATTGCTTTTTTAAATGAAATACCTGATGAACTTGAAATATGGTTATATTGGCATTAGAACATAAAAGAAAATAGCAGTATTAGATTATTTTAAAACCGCTAAGGAAATGGATATTAAATTAAGTGAAATAATTAAAGCATAAGAAAATGAAAAAAGAAGACTATTTACAAATTGCAGTTGCTGATTATTTAAGAATGCAATATCCGAAAGTATTATTTACGCACGTTGCAAATGAACGTCAAACCTCAAAAATGCGTGGTTATAAACTTAAAAGAATGGGCGTTCGTGCAGGTATGTCTGACACATTGATATTTAAGTCTAAATATTCTAACGGCTCAATAACTCCTGATTATGTTGGTTTAGCAATAGAACTAAAAATCGAACCTAATAAACCGACAAAAGAGCAATTGGAAGTATTAAAACAATTATTTGATAATGGCTGGAAAACGGCTGTTTGTTATTCATTTGATGAAGCGAAAGAAATTATTGATAATTATTTAAAGTAATGAATGGGTAATTAAAAACTTAAAGAAATGGAAATAACAAAAATCACTTACAAAAAATTGTTTTCGTTAGAAAATTATGAAAATGAACAAATAGGAATTGAGTTTGAAATCGAAAATGACACTCCTGAAATAGCTTTACAAAAGGCTAAAGAATGGGTTAATAAAAACAGCACATCTAAAAATATAAGAAATGCTTTAAATAAAGCAAATGATATTTTAGATGACTGGACAAATCATTCTATGGAAGAAATTCAAGAGGCAAACAAATTAATCAAAGAAGATTATTTACCTTTTTAACAAAAAAAGCTATGGAAATAAAATATAGGGCATGGGATTCGTATCAAAAAAAAATGTATGAATGGGATGAGATATGTGAAATGGATAAAAAAGGTAGTTTAACACTATCAAATTTATTAAACAATAGAATTAAACACATTAAGCCAATGCAATTCATAGGATTAACTGATAAAAACGGAAAGGAAATTTATGAGGGTGATAAAATACGTGATTATGTAGGAATTGAATATATTATAAAATTTATAGGTGGAGCATTTACGCTATCAGACGAAAATAATAATTGGGTAATACATAGCCCAGATAAATTAGAAGTAATTGGAAACATACATGAAAATAAAAGTAATTTAGAATAATTCTTAACAAAATTAGTATTAAATTTACATAAAATAATATGATTTTCTACGGAATAAAAAAATACGGTCAAATAGTTGCTGCGGGTGATAGTGATTATGAAGTTATAAAACGTCTCAAGGAGGGCGAAACTTATAAATTCACTGTAAAAAAAGACCGAAACTATGAATTTCATAAAAAGGTTTTTGCACTTTTAAGAATTGGTTTTAAAAACCAAGATGAAATAATTTGTGAGGAAATATATCGTAAACTTATGATTATACGAACTGGACGCTTTACTGGAGCTGAATTTGAGGGCGTTCAAATACCAATAGCTGATTCAATGGATTACGAACGCATGGATCAGGCGGAAATAGAGAATCTTTATAATGATATATTAAATTTACTTATTAAAGATTTACACATAAGTAGTGAGGACATTGAAACGGAATTAAGTAATTTTTATTAACTAAAATATATTAAAATGATAACAATTAACGAATATGAAGAAGCTAAAAAGGTGATTAAAGATTATGAATCACAACAAATTATTAATGAAGAAAAAATAAAAGAAGGTGATATTAATTTGTTTGATGTTTTAAGTACAAGGATAAAGAATTGTTTATTACAACATAATAAAAACTGTAAATTATATCCAAGCTGGTATAGAGATGCTGGAGATGAAATTATATTTGCAAGCGACGCTGCAAAGTTTATTAAAAAAACGGGTGATAAATATGCGTTTTTAAAATTAAGAAACATGGGACATAAATCACATAGAGAATTAATGGTATGTATTAAACCATATTTATAAAATGGAAGACAAAGAAAAAACCCATAAAACAATAAAAGAGCTTTTTATATATGTGTGGCAAAACAGGGATCATGTAAGCGAGCTTTCGGGTAAACCGTTATTAAATAAAAACCAATTTAAATTTCATTTCCAATTTCTCCACGTCCTCTCAAAAAATACATATCCTAAATACGCTTTAAAATCAAAAAATATTTTATTAGCTTTGCCGGATGAACACGAAAAGCAAGACACTTATCCAAAATTTAAGGATATGCAATTAAAATTAATACAGGAGTACATGAAAGAATTTTATTCTAAAGAATATTGAGATGAAAGTACAATTCATAATCACAACCGAAAAAACAACCAAGTTTAAAAAACGAAGTCGTATTATAACTGAAAAAGAAATCAATACAAAAGATGATATTGAAGCATTTATATTTTCAGTACAAAGGGGAATTCCAAGTATCAAATCATTTATTAATCAAAACCTAAAATAATGGATAAATTAGATTATAAAGACAGGGAAATGTTTGGTGTAGATAAAAGAACAGAAAAATTAATATATACAATATCCTTTTTTGCAGGCATAGGAATTGCTGTTTTTTTATTTTTAATATGGTTAATATTGTAACGAAATTGAGATAAATGACTGAAAAAGAAAAGAAAAAAATTATTGATGATTTTACAATAATGACAGCTAAGGCAACTTTAGAATTGTTTTATAAGCTTGGATTAAAAACACATATAGAAGCAATGATTATTAATGATGAGAATGGAGATGAATTTATATTCTCATTTAAAAAATTAAAATAATTGAGTTGTAAATATTTAGAAAACGGCATTTGTAAGCATAAAGTCATACAATCTTTAAAAGGATTTGGCGAAAAAATGAATTGTTTGATTTGTCCTTTTTTTAGAAAACCTGAATAAAATAAAAATTATGGGATATAAAATAATGAACAGAGAACTTACGGGATGTTCTTTAAGTGGTTTTGATTGTCCGCAAGTTTATGAAAGAAATAAAAAATACCATATTTCTAAAAAATACAATTCTTACGGAGATGTACTTGTTAAAACTCAAAAGATATTATCGGGTTTTCAATTAAAATTAAGTATTTTTTACAGAAACCATTGGTATTGGAAACCCGTCTATCATTTAAAATATAGAATATATTACTTTCATTGGTTATTTTTTATGTTTTGGATTGACAGAGAATATACAGAATCAAAGCCTGAAATTATTAAAGATCATTTAAAAGTAAAATAAATCATTGTTAATTCAAAATAATAACTATCTTTGTAAAAATATGAGGTTCTCAAAAAATATTAACAGCACAAACAAGCGGAGGTTATCCGAATTGAACCTCAGCCCCTCTGCTTTGTTTTGTGCTAATCAAAAATGAGGTTTAATGGAACAATTGAAAATGTTTAAACAAAAAATCGAATTAATAAAAGTTGATAGCGTTATTGGTTCAGGTTATGAAGAAGAAGTATCAAAATTGGCAATCGAAGACGGGGTGGCTTACAGGGCTGCAAGAAAAAATATGCAAATTCATTCAGCAATTATATTGAAAATAGATAATGAATTTTGTGGGTTTTTTACGTTTCAAGTAAATCATATAGCTAAAGAATTTTGTTTATTGCAATCAGCTATGGATTTAAACAAAAAAGACAGGGATATTTATATCAAAATGGTTGAAAAAATAATCGAACAAAACACGTTCGGTTATCCAATGATAATGACAGTTAGTACTAAGCATGACTTAGAATGCCCAAAAGTATTTGAAAAGGCAGGATTTAAAACATATTTAAATTTAAGTGGATTTGAATATATGGTTTACGGTACATTTGAACAAATAAGAATGAAACGCTTAGCACATGCAACTATGACAAACGCATGGACTACAACAAGATCGGACTGGTTAAAAATGAAAAAGGAATGGAACGCAAAAATAGAAGAAATGGGTGAGAAGCATAATATCCCTAATCCTAAATTTGCTTCACGTGATGGTTGCTGGCAAGGTTCAAACGGATATTCTAATGTTGTACTTTCAAGTAATGTAGTAGAAAACGGAAAAGTCGTTCATAAAAAGGGAAAATCATTTAATGGCAATGCTTCAGTTTTAGACCCTGTAGCCTGTGAAGCAATTTTAAGATTTTTTATGCCGACTGACGGAAAAAGAGTTTACAACCCTTTTGGAGGCGGTGTTCAATTTGGTTTTATTGCGGGGAGTTATGGATATGATTACGTAGCAAGCGAAATAAGGCAAAACCAATGTGACGCCAATAATGAATTATGTAAAGATTTAAAAGGAAATGCTAAATGGATTAAAAGTAACAGCGCAACCTATGAACCTGATGGAATGTTTGATTTATGTTTTATGTGTCCACCTTATTATAAAGTAGAAAAATATATTGATTACGATAATGTTATTCCAGAAGGCGAATTAAATAATTTACCGACTTATGAAGAGTTTAGAGATTCTTTATTTTCTGGCTATAAAAATGCAATTAAACATTTAAACGATAATTGTTTTTTTGTTGTAATGACAGGTGATTCGAGAGATAAAAATGGTGCTTATTATGGTAGTGAGGCAGAGCATGAATTATTCTTTAAAGATCAAGGTTTTCATATTTATAACAAAATTGTTTACCTTGAATGTGAATTTACAAGACTTGCACATGCAAAAAGAACACTTGATTATAGGAAATTTCCAAAAAGAGAACAAAAAATACTGGTATTTTATAAAGGTGATATGAAAAAAATAAAAGAATTGTACCCACCTATTGGAAGGTTATAAAATGAAAGAATATTTAGGGAAAATAACATTAATTAAAAACAAAAGAGGTGTCTATGATTTAGACACCTCGAAGGGATGTTGTAGTGGACTTGAAAATAATAAAAATGGATGTTATAATGATTGTTATGCCGCAAAAAATGCAAAAATATATGGTTATGATTTTAGTAAAACTGTTTTAAGAAAATTTGAAAGTGACAGACATAAACATAAAATCATTAAACAAATAAATAAATTTAATGTACCGTTTATAAGAATTGGTACAAGTGGTGATCCTTCAGAAAATTGGGGACATACGTTAGATATAATAAAAAAAATATTAGCTGATTATCAATTAAGTTTATTTCCTGAACAAAAAAAAGAAATAGTAATAATTACAAAACATTGGAATAAATTAACAAAAAAACAACTGAGTAAAATACGAAAATATAATATTTGTATTAATACATCCTTATCAGCATTAGATAGTAAAAAGCAATTGAAAGCACGTTTAAATCAATATAATATACTAAAAAAATATTGTAAATCAGTACTAAGAATTGTATCATGTGATTTTAATAAAAAGAATAAAAAAGGCTTAAAATTAAGTAAAATCCAGGATAAATTGTTTAAAAACGAAAATATTATAGACACTATATTTAGATGTAGTAAAAACAATATTAATGTTAAATCGGGTTTAATAAATATTGAAAAAATTAAATTCTTAAATCAGTTATGCTATGTTAGTAGATTTAATAAAAATACATATTTTGGAAAATGTAATAATTGTTTAGAACAATGTGGAATAACACAATTTAAGATATGAAAAAAAAGGAACTAAAAAGAAAAATAGCAGATTTGGAGTTAAAAGTTGAATCGTACCATACAACGCTTATTGAAATGATAGCAGGGAATGCCAGAAACATTGATAAATTAAAGGAAACTTACAGGAAGAGAATTGCAAAAATTCACAAAAGAATAAATAAATCTCATTTATATTTATCAGAAAGAATAAGAAACCAATTGCCTTATAAAATTAGGGAAATAGATTTATAATAATTAAATATAAAAAGATAAAAAATAATGACAGAAAAAGACAAAAAGATTATTGAAGATGCTGAACGTGAAGATATACCTATTTTCGTATTAACAGCTAAAGACAAATTAAGTATAAACGCATTGTCGGGATATGAAGGAGCTTGCAAAGGATATAACTGTGACCCAAATCATATACTCGGAATCGGAAGCCGTAAGATGCAGTTTGAACATTGGCAAATTAAAAACCCTGATAAAGTAAAATTACCTGATTAGAAACTAAAGCGGTGCGGGGACAAAGGTTTTACTTATATGTTTACCTTATAAACTCACTGTATTAATAATAAAACTTGACAAATCAATAATTATAGACTATATTTGCAAGATGAAATAAAAAAACAATGGAAGCAAAAGAATTAAGAATAAATAATTATTACCTATCAACAAAATTTAACACTCCGGTAAAATGTAGCATTGAAGACTTTTATAATCTTTGTGTAGATTGTGATGGAGCAGAATTAGATTCCGATATTATTGGAAATGTTTTTAAACCAATACCATTAACCGAAGAATGGCGATTGAAGGCGGGATTTGTAAACGACAAACTTAAAGCAGCACATAATACAATAATTTGGTATAATAATCATATAGGAATAAAAGGAATGTTAGGGGTTGTTAAACCAGTTGAATGTAAATATGTACATCAATTACAGAATTTATTTTTTGCACTTACTGGTACTGAACTTGATTTATAAAATAGAAGAATATGCACAAAAACAAGTAAAATTAAACAATTAAAAAAATTAACTATGAAAAATGGAATAGTAATTACAGAAGGTTACCCAAAAAGAATGCTTGTTTGGAATGACGGAGAAAAAAACCATAAAAAAGAAAGAACAGTATTATGTATGATAATAGGGTGTTTATATCCAGTAAGAGTTGTTAGCGCTCTTTCTGAAGTAGATTATATTAATAATGAACCGTTTAGTGAAACTGCATATCATTATTGTAAACCAATCCCAGAAGTCCAAAAAATGACAGTATCAGAAATATGCAAAGAACTCGGAAGAGAAATCGAAATTGTGAAATAAAATTAACTAATATGATTATAAAAAACGGAATTATAGGAAGATCAGAAAATATTGTAGTAGCTTTGTTTGGAACAGGAACAATACATATAAGAAACGGATTTACACCAAAAGAATTTGGAGATGTTACATTTGTAACTGGTGAGCCAAAAAAAATAGGTGAAGAATGGAAGTGTGATGAAAGCGAAACATGGGATAATGCACCACCTGAAATAATATTTAGATTTACAAAAACAGAATCTATCGATGTAGTAATTCACAAATTAAATAAATTAAAAGAAACAATGCTAAGTAAAGAATTTATTAATCCATCTGAATAATTAACTTTGTAAAATGAAAGCAGAAATAATTAAAACTATCGAAGACCTTATTGAAGCAAAAAATAAGGGTAAATTAAACCATCTTAGTAGTACTGTTATTGGATGTATAGCAATAGCTATAAAAAAAATTGATATTGAAAGAAAACAATTTGGAGATTTAAACACAAGGTAATGGAAACCGAAAAGAAATACACTAAAAAAGAGTTGTTAAAAAAATTAACTTTGTAAAATGAAAATCAAACAAGACAAAAATAATTTCAGAATACACAGCGAAGAAAATAAATCTTTGATAAAGAAATCAGTCGATGAACTCGGGGCCGGCAGAAGCGTTTTAATCGATTCTGAGGATACTTTGATTGCAGGCAACGGCGTAATAGAACAATGGGGAAAACGTCCAACCAAAGTAATAGAAACCGACGGAACGGAGTTAATAGTAGTAAAACGCACAGACCTAAAAACAAAAGACAAAAAACGCAAACTTTTAGCCTTAGCAGATAACCAAACATCTGACTTATCGGAATTTGATATAGAATTGGTTGAAAATGAATTTGGAGAGGACGAATTGACGGATTGGGGATTTGAAATTATTGATAATACAGAAAAAAATAATGGTAGTTTAGCTAAACAATTTTTAATCCCGCCGTTTTCGGTATTAGATACAAGACAAAAATACTGGCAAGACAGAAAACAGAATTGGAAAGGATTAATCAATGATAAAGGAGAAAGTAGAGAT
>Ga0257119_1000418_pt1 | contig 42650 bp, 33 predicted proteins | sample SI112_200mmetaG_FD_190179 | JGI IMG/M metagenome (GOLD analysis project Ga0257119, IMG submission 190179) | Marine microbial communities from Saanich Inlet, British Columbia, Canada - SI112_200m | ecosystem: Environmental > Aquatic > Marine > Inlet | place: Canada: British Columbia | collected... | reverse complement strand
CCGCATCTGATCTACGCTAGTATTGGTTTCTGTGAGACGGGTCGATAGAAATTGGTCTGCTTCGTTAAGCAGCAGCACCGGAGGGTTATCAACTCGCCGAACAATTCGTTCGAAGATCGTAAACAGGCGCTGTATGTTTTTCTCACTATCCCCAACCCATTTTGATTGCAGTCGGGAGATATCAGTCACAAGCAGCTTCTTTCCCAAATGCCTAGCGATAGCCCCCGACGCAAATGTTTTACCAGTACCTGAGGGACCATGCAGCAGCATGAGTAACCCGGGTTCAGTCTTCTTTTTAACCAAGCCAACCACATCCATAGAACCATCATACAAACCCCATTTCTCTAAGACAGAATCAACATTTTGACTATAGCGACTGATGGATGTGAGCATGGTTTGCTTTAGCTCAGGATCTAAAATTAGGTCATCCATTGTATAATTTGGATCAAGCAAAGTGAAGATATCATTGCCCTTAAGAATCTGCTCCAGGCGCTCATCATCATTAATAGGAGTATCCAGGATAATTTGTTTCATGATATCAGGTGTGGCTCTAACCTCGGTGCCCCTGCTCATGAGAGACATGTTTTCTGTCAGTTCAATGATACCATTCCGTACTAGGGAGGCTTCAGCACTCAGGTATTGGCGATTCTGATATAGAGAATGCTGATCCTGGCTCACCAACTTGAGCAGCTCATCGATATCCACGCTACTTCCGTCCAACTCTTCCTTGACTAAATAGATTAGCATGGTCGTTTCGTTATCATCTAAACCATACTCTTCGGCAATATCCTGCAGAGGAAAAACATCCTCAGTAATTGCCGTTCTTGACTCTAGTCGATCTTTCCAGTTGAGGATTTCCAGTACATCATTAGCACAAGCACCATCCATCTCTTCATTAAAACGGATTTCTTTAAAGTCATAATAGCGCATTTCACTCAATTTGGTTGTGTAGGCAAACCAATCAGAAAGAAATTCCTTATTTGATGTAAAGGGTAAGTCCTTTTTTTGATCCACATCTTCAGGCTCATCCATCAAAATGTTTATCAGGTTATGGTGCAGGAGGATGTTTTCATCTAACAGGGATCGCTTTGTATATCGAATTCTCTTGATCGGTTCATGGATTGTTCCAGCACGCATGATCCGCTTCTTGGCTGTAAACAGCATCTGTTTTTCCAATAAGCCAATAATGATATCCAGGTGATCAACTGGATTCGCATCTTCAGACAAAAGATTACTCAGAACATTCAGAGATGTAAAAACTCCGGGGCTTTCATTGATGACTTCATGCCAAATGCTGGCAAGCACCAGAACCTCAACTACAGAAAGGTTCAATGATTTAAAATACTCGCATTGCCTGAATGTGTCTACACAGCGCATGGTTTTACGATGATGTTGGGCACCTTTTGGACCTGCCAGGTGATTGACACCCTCATGGGTGTTGAGATATTTACCAATCTTGATTAATGCTTGATGTGGTTTTCGCTGCACGCTTAAATTCCTCCCTATTGTTGAGCAACAAGCTAGAGGTTAAAGCGTCAAATTATGTCGTCGGATAGATTTTTCTTAGTTTATCAATTTTTCTGGATATTTTTTTAAAGAGTTCAGGTGGTTCTAAAACCTTGGCATATTCATTCCAACTGAAAATCCAACTGGTGAGTTCGGGACTCAGACCCACATCCATCTCCAGTATGAGACTACCTTTTTTGCCTTCAGAAAATGATTGGGATGGGTGCCAGTGACGGCCCTCTATATGCATTCTGGCTGAGGATGAGAATTCGACCTTCACATGGCAGGAGTTCGCGCTGAATAAGCCAAACTTGTTCTTCCAGAAAAGGGTGGGGTCAAAACGGGGTTCTTCGGGATGTACCTCCTCCAGGACTTCAAAGTGTTTGATGCGTTGTATGGCCAGTAGACGGAATTTTTCAAACCTGCGAATATAGATGATCACATACAGCCCACCCCGGAAATACACGATGCGCCTGGGTTCCGCATAGAAATTTTTATTTTTTTTCTCATAGGCACTTTGATAGGAAACAAGACATTTCCTCAGATGCAAAATCCCATCAATGATGCGACTGATGGTTTCATCATAACCTGAGTAATCAAAGAGCCCGGCAGTATAATTTTCAAAAAGATTCTCTGGATCAGATTCCTCTGTTTCAAGGAAGACATCCTCTGGTACGATCTGTTCGATCTTCTGCAGTAAGGAGTCGATCTCATCAGAGAATTCTGTATTGCGAAATATCTTCAGGTTCTCTTTAAGCATGTGAGCTGCCAGATATTCATTTAAGCCTAGGGTTTGGGGAATAAAGGATCGAAAACTTGAATCCAGGTACCACTCATTTTCATTAGCTGTGGTTTTTCGAGAGCGGACTGGGATACCCGAACTGGCAATCTTATTCAGATCCCGTTGTAAAGTCCGCAAAGCTACCTGATCATCAAAGCGCCTTATCAGTGCTGACGTTGTGAGTCTGCTCCCTGAACTGAGGATTTGGATGATCCTGAGGATGCGTTCGATCTGCGTGTATTCAGACATGATGGGAAAAATATAATCCAAAAAGTCAAAAGATGACGTTTTCATATAAACTATTTACTGGAACGATTACAAATCGGGGTCTTGTTGCTAATCCAGCACAATAAAAATCTCACCAAAATAACTCTCATCATTTAGCTGAACCCTTACCGACATGGTGTCTCCTATCATGGATTTAACCGGGGCAATCATGGTATTGACTTCGCCATCAGCATTGCTGTAGGAACAACAATTGACTGTAGGGACCACAAAGTCACTGAATCCTGTGATATAGCTTGTGTCCAGTGCGACATATTCCAATTGATCAGTGTAAGCAAAGTCGATGTAATATCCCAGAGTATCATTCAAGCGCCAGTAATGCGATGAGGTCCATTGAATTCGAACATTCTCAGTGCTTTCACCACCAACGTAGATATGCCCCGAAAGTCGGTGAGTGGTTTGCCAATTATCTTTTAGTAAAGTCAAATGGTAATATCCGTTATGATCCACCTCAAGTCTCGGCTCCAGTTCAAGATAAATTTCAAAGTCCTGGTCTAGTGCCGAGCATGTAACAAGGATCAAAAGATTTACTGACACAATAAGATTAACCAGCCGGCTCCATCTAATTTGAGAAACAGCTTTCATATTTACCTCCAAGAATTGTGTGATAGTTGATCCGCATGATGAAATATATTTCTTAATCCGACATATAATGACGTATTAAACTGTAGCTTTGTTAGCTGAGAGGAGAGACTTTGTGAAAAAAATGAAATTAATCGAAACCATGCTCAACCTGGAGGAGAGCTCGTTGGGGCAGGAAATCTATCGCCAACTCATCAATCCAGGTGGCTGGGAAAAGGGTCATTGGCAGGAAACCCGTACCTGGGCATACTGTCTGGCTGTGGATACCCCAAGCGCCAACCCAAAAGGTATTTTGTTGCAGTTCGTTGATGAAGCCACTACCTATCCACTGGATTTTAGTAACTTCATTCATGGAGCCCAGCCCAGGAGTTTGCTAGATGCCCAGTTTCTGTTGGAATTCTATCGGCGTTATTATCGGGTTGAAACACCATTTCGAAAAAAGGGCTTAAGTGCCCTAGAAGCTCTACAAGAGATCCACTTTAAACCAAATATGCTCATGGATGGACTCTTGTCGGAAACCAGGGGCATCCTCATGTGGGACGATCAATATTTTCAACTTCTGCAATATGTTCCTGAGGGGCGGGCTTATGGAAAGGATTTGGCAATGAGACTCGGTTTAAAATCCGGAAGTTCGTGGAAGAGCTATATGGAAACCAGAGTTGGGGATGAACTTTTACATGAGCTGATAAAAAAACGGTCTCCTTTAGGATGGACTACAACCCCGCGCCTGCCCACAGCGCTCAATCTATGGCAATATTTAACTGACGTCGGAGGAGATTAGACTGGATGAAGCAAGCAATCCCCCTATATTCAGCTCAAAGCCTATCATTCGATTTGTTTTACGTTCTGAAATCTGGGGGAATGCTGTTACGTATAAACACACTTTTACTTTTATATAAATACAAGTATTAGAGTCTAAACCATAAGGAATCATGAATTTATATGAACCCTGAAATAATCATTTGTCCAAACTGTGAATATGAAATCCCACTCACCGAAGTGCTTACACACCAGATCGCTGAATCACTAAAGAAGGAAATGGAAAGCAATCTTCGCGACAAGGAAAAGGCACTAACAGAAAAAAAAGAAGCCTTCAAACTCAAAGAAGAAGCCTTACGCAAGCAAACTGCGGATGTAGATCAGCAAGTTGATAATCTGCTGGCCGAGAAGCTCAAAGCCGTTCAATCTGAAGCCAAAAAGAAAGCCAGTAAAGATTCAGAGGTTGAACTTTTAGCTCTCAAAGAAGAGCTGGACGAAAAAAGCAGAAAGCTCACTGAATCCCAGGAAACCGAAATGGCCCTGCGTAAAAAAGACCGGGAACTTCAAGAACGCGAAAAAGCCTTAGGCTTGGAAGTTGAGAAAAAACTGGCCGCTGGGATCGATGAAGCCCAGCAAAAGGCCATCAAATCTTTCCAGGAAACCCAACAGCTCAAAGATGCAGCCTATGAGAAGAAAATTGCCGATATGGCCAAAGCCGTGGATGAAGCCAAGCGCAAAGCCGAACAAGGTTCCATGCAAACCCAGGGTGAAGTGGCAGAACTCACACTGGAAGATGCACTATCAAGTGCTTTTCGATATGACGAAATAGAGCCTGTGGGCAAAGGGATTCGTGGCGCTGATGTGATTCAGACAGTTAAGGATAAGTCATTGAAAGCCTGCGGAAAAATTATTTGGGAAGTCAAGAACACCAAAGTCTGGTCCCAGGGCTGGATCCAGAAGCTTAAAGACGATCAAGTGACATCTGGAGCCGAAATCGCCATCATTGTTACTGAGGCTATGCCTACTGACCTCAAAGACTTTGGTATGGTTGAGAATGTTTGGGTCACCACAAAGACTCTGGCTATTCCTCTGGCTGGTGCCTTAAGAGATTCCCTGGCAAATCTAACCTATGCCCGTAACTCAGCCGAAGGCATGAGCGAAAAGATGAAATTCCTGCATAAGTACATTGTTGGACCTGAATTCCGTCAAAAGGTGGAAGGCATCATCGACACTTTTAGTGGCATGAAAGCCCAGCTGGATAAAGAGAAACGGGCCATGACCAAACTCTGGAAAGAGCGCGAAAAACAAATTGACCGTGTAGTGGAAAACACATCAGGGATGTATGGTGATTTCCGCGGTGTCATCGGTGCCGACCTGAAAGAGATTTCCTCCCTGGAATTGGGTGATGGGCTATTAGAAGGAGAGGATTAATGCAAAAAGGAATCACAGATTTGACAGAAGCAAATAATACCCTATTTAATGAGATATCAAGTGTCATAGAAAAAATTAAATTATCTGGTATTCAGCCAAAATTTGGAAAAGAATTAGAGAATAGAAGTAAAAGGGAAATCCCGGATAGTCTTTCTGACCAAAAATTAATGCGCATCATGGTTGAGTTAATTGCCTACAGCCAACAGGCGAATTCAGGAGTGGTAAAAAAAATACTCGATAGTAGACAACTAGATACGATCCTTGTTGATTATGATATTGATGCCATTTCGAAAATGAATCCCTGCGACCTTGTTGAAGAACATTGGTCTAGAATTGGTGGAATTCGCCAACAAACAAAACTGTTCCATATAGTGATGTTGGCTAGAAAAATGAAAGAGATTGGCTCTTTGTATCGAGTTATTGAGAATTCGAATATTCCTCATAAGATTGATACTTTATATGATATTGATCAGTTTTGGATTGCTTTTAAGGATTTGAAAAAGACCCTGAACGATAAAAAGGTTCCATTTATAAGATCGACTACGACACTTTTACACCTACTTTTGCATATTGGGTATGATTGTGTCAAACCTGATTCTGCGGTTATGAAAGCTTCGCTTAAATTTGGTATTGTTGAACAAGATACTGGTGAAAAAAACCTCCATCGCACAGTTCGCACGATTCAAGAATACTCAGTACTAAATAATTTACGACCAGCAGAACTTGATTTCTATTTTTTGATTCATGGTGGACAAGCCTGGGCATCACAATTTGTAAAAGTTAGTTAAAAAGGGATGATAATGAAAAACAATGTCAAATATCTCACCAAATCCCGTTTCAAAGCAGCTCTGGAATGTCCCACCAAACTCTTTTATTACGGTAAACCAGAATACGCTAATCGGATGAATGGCGATGAGTTTATGCAAGCGCTGTGTGAAGGTGGTTATCAGGTGGGGGAGTTGGCCAAATATTACTTTCCAGGTGGCCATGATATCAAATCATTGGGCTATGAGGACTCCCTCGACGAAACCAATGCCTTGCTTGAGCAGGACAATGTCATCATCTATGAAGCCGCCATAAAATTCGAACACACTTTTATCCGCGTGGATGTTTTAAAAAAAGAGGGTAAACGGATCGAGTTGATTGAGGTCAAGGCTAAATCTTTCAAGTCCAAAGCAGAATTCACCAACGCCAAAGGGGATTATCTCGACCGGAAGTGGTATCCCTATCTGGCAGATGTGGCGTTTCAGACCTGGGTCATGGAGCGTGCTTTGCCAGGACATGAGATTGTTCCATACCTCATGCTCACAGATAAAAACAAAAAAGCCACGGTGGACGGTTTGAACCAGCTGTTTAGGATCCAGCGCGATGCAAACGATCGTGTTGAAGTCATTCCGGGAGAAGCTATTTCATCAGTCAACATGGGGGAACCCATTTTGGTCCAGATCAAAGTCGCTGAATTTGTTCAGAAGATCCTGCGCGGAAACGACTTCCCTCAGTCCAAAAAGACGCCTGAAGAACTTAAGAGCTTTGAATCCCGCATCGCTGAATATGGCAAGGTCTATGCGGAAGATCAGCGTTATCCTATCACCACTGGAACCAAGTGTAAGGGTTGTGAATATCACAATACGGCCCATCCAGATCTCAAGAGTGGTTTTCATGAATGCATGGCTGTCTCCCTGGGAACCCGATTTGACCCTGTGGCACCTACCATCTTTGATATCTGGAATTTTCGCAAGTCGCCAGCCCTCATGGAGCAAGGTGTCTTTTCGCTCCAGGAGCTCCAGGCTCTGCCTGACTATGACTCTTATTTGAACGATCGCCAGCGCATGCAGGTGGATCTGACACTGGCTGATGAGAAAGCAGAGGTCATTGCCCCCGAACTCCGTAATGAGATGAACTCTTGGGATTTCCCCCTGCACTTTATTGATTTTGAAACTTCCATGGTGGCGCTGCCCTTTACCTCGGGACGCAAGCCCTATGAGCAGACCGCTTTCCAGTTCTCGGCCCACACGTTGCACCAGGATGGACGGATGGAGCATCATGAGTGGATCGATACCAACCAGGGTGTTTTCCCCAATTATGAGTTTGTCAAACAGCTTAAAGCTGTGCTGGACAAGGACGAAGGTACCATCTTCAGGTATGCTGCTCACGAGAACACGGTCTTACGTCAGATTCAGACCCAGATGCTGGCGGATGATGAGCCTGAATACGCTGAGCTCATTGAATGGATTGATACCATCACTGAATGGAAGGATGGGAGCACCAAGATAGCTAGCCCACGCAACATGGTGGATATGCTTCAACTAGTGCGAGACTATTATTACCATCCTGATATGGGCGGCTCCAATTCTATTAAGAAGGTACTGCCGGCTGTTATGACGGGAGATAGCATCAAAAAAAAATATTCAAAACCTCTTGGCTTTGGATCCCATCTGAAAGGTCGTGTTTTGTATGAATTAGATCCGGAGTCAGGTAAACCGGTGAACCCTTATTACTTGCTGCCCAGCCAGTACGGTGACCTGGATTTAAGTCAGGACGAATTGCTCTTTGAGGATGCCGAGATCCAACAGGGCGGAGCAGCCCTGATTGCCTATGCCAAGATGCAATTCACGGATATGTCAGACATCGAAAGGGAAGCGCTTAGAAAAGCCCTGCTCCAGTATTGTGAGCTGGATACCCTGGCCATGGTGATGATTTATGAGCATTGGAAAAAGATGTTAAATCAATAGGATGACATACCTGATGGAAAATATAAATCAAAAAGTGGGTCAAGAAGATTTATTTAAAAGGTTTACCCGACAAGTGGTTGAGATATTCCACAACAAACGAGAGAGGAAATCACTTGATGGTGAAAATGGTAGGGTAGTCAGGGGGCGATCACCAGCATCATCATCGGACCTTGAAGACCTGCTAGCACTTACTATTTCTGGAATGCTAGGGATAGAGTATAGGTTTCTGGTTGATAAAGCCATATCGTATAAAACGCCTGAAATGAAAAGAGCAAAAATAATATATCCTGATATTATGATAATTAGGGGCGATACCCTATTGGGAATTATTGAGCTAAAGATAGATCTCGGATATCTTTCAGACGACTGGATAGATAAGTACCTTAACAATATAGTTGAGTTAGCTCGAGTGGGTGTTGTTACATACAAAGAACCTAAAGAGTACGGAAAGAGTGAAACCAGAAAGTTAAAGATTGCGAGAGATATCCATTCAAAATCTAAAGTGGTAGTCATTACGTCGAATAACAACCACGGAAAACTTGAAAAATTTGTTCAGGCAACAAATGCAACAGTTCTTTACGACCGAGAAACTCCAACAAATAATAAATATAATAAATCGAATAGAGAAGTGCTGATAGAATCACTAATTAAAGAAAAAGATACTGGGTGGAAAGCACTAGAAACTTTTTTGAGAAAGTTCTAAAATGACCGCCCAAGTCCACGAGAAGATCCGTTATCAAGGTAAGCGCATGCGGCTGGCAAGCTGCCCCCATTTTCCTGAGGATCATCCCAGAATTAATGAAGCCTCTGAAGAGGACATTATGAAGCTGGCAATGGATGATAAAACGGAGATAATCTTCTCCACAGCCTGCTGGCGAGAGTATATCGGTTCCTGGAGCATCAGACGGGGGAAACTTTATCTCACCAACCTAGAGGGAAGATTTCAGCTGGCTGGCAGCGAAGCCATCTTTGCGGATTGGTTCACGGGAGAACTGAAAATCCCCAAGGGGCAAATGTTAGACTATATCCACATGGGTTTTGATACGGTCTATGAGCAGGAAATTATTCTCCTGGTAGTGGCTGGGGTGGTGATTAATACTGAGATAGTAAACCCCACCCGGAGAATAGGGTACAGAGACCTGGTGGACCCGGGTGCCCATAAACTCCCCCGGAAAAAAACCACCAAATGAGTAAAAATGATGATCAGTGTTGCTTCGTAGGACGTGCTTTTAAACATAGCCCAGGTCAATATGGTGAGCGAGATACTCTGTCAATGACATATCAATCTATAAAATAAGGATTATTGAAATGAAAGATTGGAACTTTTACTCAAAATATCGGATGGTCATCCCTACAACAGCCATGAGACGATTTTACTCGTTTCTAAAGTTGTATAACTCAAATACAATTCTCCAAGTCTCTAAAGATATCAATGCGAGTGTTCCCAAGCAGAGAAAATTTGCAGATATTATATGCAAAAGCGCAACTCACTTTTCAATATATTCGAATGTTGAGGAACCCTTTTTGTCAGAAAATTCAAGGCGAAAAAGACTTCCTCCAGTTGGTCCTGAACCTCGCTTTAAAAACACCCAAGAAGTTATTAGTTTTCTTCTAAAAAAAACAATGAAGGGGGCGATGCTAAAACCCTCCAATATAGAAAGAGAGATAGACCCAAGGCGGACAACGAGAGCGATATTTGATGACGGTCGTCCTGGTAGGAGCTCTGGTGTAGGGGGGGCTGATTTGGTTGCCTGGGACGAAGTAAGTGACAAACCCATGGTTGGTGAGATTAAAACAAGAGGGGATGAAAATGCCTTCTACGCCTTGGTCCAGGTAATCAATTATTTTGTGGAATTTTCAACAGACAAACAGATTGAGAGATGCAATAGGCACAACCTTTTTGGAAGGTCTTTGAGTCCTACACAGGAATTTACGCTAGCAATCATGTTTGCGGACTTTAATCATAATAGTACCCGGCAAATAGATATTCTGGAGGAATCAAAAAAGCTGGCTACAATGATTGAAGGGGAATTCGAACAGATCCACAAGATCATTTTTGTAAATATTGAAAAGTCGAAGAAGGATTTTGAAATACTCTAATGCACATCTGTATACATAGAGGGGCCCAGGAAATTGGCGGTTCCTGTGTTGAGCTGGAAAGCCAGGGTCAACGTCTGATTCTGGATCTAGGCTTACCCCTGGATGCCGAAAAAAATGACATCAAATATCTGCCTGAGATTCCGGGTCTCGATGGACAGGATTCATCATTATCGGGCATTCTGATCTCCCACCCCCATGTGGATCATTTTGGATTATTAGCGCATATCTCTGAAGACATTCCTGTAGGGATGGGGGCAGCAGCTCGTCGGATCCTGAGAGCCGCCAAACCCTTTATGCCTGGCAAATGGCCGGCACCCGAAAAAGGCTGGGATTATGGGTCAGAAGTGCCCTTTGAGATCGGACCATTTACTATCACACCCTATCTAGTAGATCACTCTGCCTATGATGCTTATGCCTTGCTTATAGAGGCGGAGGAAACGCGACTATTTTATAGCGGGGACTTCCGTGCCCATGGACGCAAAGGCAAATTATTTGACAGGATGATTGCCAATTCTCCCCAAAATATCGATATCATGCTATTAGAGGGCTCATCTCTAGGACGACTCGATGATGATAAACAATTCCCCACTGAGTCCGATATTGAGGCTAGGTTTGAAAAAGCTTTTCGAGACGCTACCGGGCTGGCCATGGTCCATTGCTCCTCGCAAAATATTGACCGGGTGGTGTCTGCCATGCGGGCGTCAAAACGAACAGGACGCAAGCTGGTCATTGATCTTTATACAGCTATTATCCTAGAGGCTACGGGGAACCTGAACATCCCTCAGTCAGACTGGGACGATGTTGTTCTAATGGTACCCCAGTCACAACGGGTGAAGATATTGAAGAATGCCTGGTTCGATCTTTTAAAACAGCATTCCCGCAACCGCATCTTCCGTGACGAGATCAACGCAACCCCTGAAAAATTCACACTCCTTTTTAGACCCTTGTATCAGGGAGATTTGACACGAGGGGAATGCCTGGAAGGAGCCTCTTTTATCTACTCTCAATGGGAAGGCTACTGGGAAAGAGGGGAGTATGATGGGGTCAAGGATTGGCTGCAAAAGCATGGGATTGAGAAGCAAAGCATCCACACCTCAGGGCATGCCAGTCCCGTGGATCTCAAACGTTTTGTCAAAGCGTTAAACCCCGGAAAAGTAGTGCCCATCCATACCTTTCAACCGGAGCAGTATGGAAAGTTGTATCCCAAGGTGGAAATGCATGGGGATGGTGAGTGGTGGTGCGCATAGATCCTTATGGGCGAAATGGTAAGTGCGAAAATTAAGGATGGGCTGGTTAACCCACGAATCACATGGACAGACTGTATTAACTAAAGGAGTTATGAATGGCACGTTATGGACAAACATACAAGGTGGCAGAATTTATCAGCAAATTGGTTCCCAGAAAACGGACGATCCTCAAGAACGATCAAAACTACATTCACTCCTGCATAAATTTTCTAATGCAATTAGATCTTTGTCAAGAGGATCATCCTTTTGTGACCTTTTCATTTAGTGCCGCGGATGGCCTATGGGTCTATTATAAAGGTGAGTCGATAGGTTTTATAAAACCCACCCAAAAATACCTTTTTCTTCATGTTTTTGAGAAAAATCATTTATCGAAAAAGATAGATGCCCAAAAAAAACACTTCCAAAAATTGGTTGAGACAAGTTATGCACATAAGCAATGGCATATTGGTGTGAATGAAATGGATTGGTTAGTTGACTACTTCAGTGGAAGACCTCGACCCAGTGGAAAACAAAGCTTTCTAAGCGAAAAAAAACACCCTCGTTATATTCCTGGTCACATCAGGCAAGCAGCCTTGGATGATTTTCTGGCAAGCGGACGTCAATGCCCAGGTGTTGGTATTATGCCACACAAGGTACCCCAAAAGGAGGCTATAGAATTTGATCATATTATGCCACATTCCGAAGGTGGTCCCAATACGTATAGCAATATTCAAGTACTTTGCAAGAAATGTAATCGTACAAAAGGTGCGTCAGCAAGGTGAGTATCATAAAGCTCCAAGCAAAGCCCTGCTCCAGTATTGTGAGCTAGATACACTGGCCATGGTAATGATCTATGAGTATTGGTCATCTACTTTTAAAAGTGAAACGTGAGAGGTATTATGAAATTCAAAATGACACCAAAAGAATATTTCAGAAAAATTATTGAGCTATATGAAAAATCTAGAATTCCACAATTCTACAATCCAAATATACAGCGTGGAAGGAGTGCATCAATTTCCTCTGAATTAGAAGACTTAACTGCCTTGTTTATTGCGCTAAATAACCCGAATCAATGCAACTATTTCATTGATCAACCAATGAAATTCTTAGGATCTACTACAAAATATCCTGACATCGTGATTCAGAAAACGGATGGAGTGATTGATCATTTAATAGACGTGAAAACGGATCTTGGATGGAATAGAAATGGCATTTACGCCTTTTGTGATAAGTGGGAGAAGGCTATTGCTGCTGTCAAGGGGAAAGAGACCTCATTCAAGAGAGGATTAGATAAGAAAATAGTTAATGGCGTTTTTTCAGAAAACTTAAAATATCACGTCCTCGTGATTACAAGAAGGAATAGCGGTAAACAAATTGACAAAGACCACTCGCGGGTGATGAAGGAATTAAAAAATGTTTATCTTTATGTTCTTTCAGGTGGCTTACATCCGAACGAGTATGGCCTAACTGCTGACGAAAAACTGGAATCTATTCAGATAGAAAATTCAGAGATAGAAAGATTTCTAAGATCAATTATACATTAATTAAGGGATACCTAGTAGATTCAGGTGGACTAGTTGTTAACAGTGCAACTTTGGTCTGAGGAAATGACCGCCCAAATCCACGAGAAGATCCGTTATCAAGGCAAGCGCATGCGGCTGGCAAGCTGCCCCCATTTTCCTGAGGATCATCCCAGAATTAAGGAAACCTCTGAAAAGGACATTTTGAAGCTTGCAATGGATGATAAAACGGGGATAATCTTTTCCACAGCCTGCTGGCGAGAGTATATCGGTTCCTGGAGCATCAGACGGGGGAAACTTTATCTCACCAAACTAGAGGGAAGATTTCAGCTTGTTGGCAAAGAACCCATCTTTGCTGAATGGTTTGCTGGGGATTTATGCATTCCTAGAGGCAAAATGATCAGCTACGTACATTCTGGGTTCAACTCGGTCTATGAACAGGAAATCATTCTGACGTTCGAACGAGGGGTGGTAATTAATACTGAGACAATAACACCACCCGTAAAATTGGGTATGGTGACCTGATTGACCATGGTGATGATTAATGAATATTGAAAAAAAAAGCCTATAACGGAACCATGCGACTCAGATTAAATATATAGGCTAAGTAGAACATAATTAGAGTTAGTTTGTTGTCATACCAATAATTCAGGGTGAGTAATTATTCCCACGGGGGAATCCAATCCGCCCAGAGTATAAAACAATTTATCAATGGAGTACTTATGGCAAAATTTTCTGAGTTCGGTGCAGACCAAGTATATGATGCTGTTGAGACATTTAAGCAGAATTGCCTCCTGAAGGACGGATCTATTTTCTTCGGGCAGGAAGCACTTTGGTCGAATGCAACTATTAGTGAGCTCCACTCTGTATTTAATAAGAATCCCGATGTAGGTAGTGGTAGTTTTCTTGAGAAATTCAAGGACCAGATCAGTGGTGCTGGAAAGATGGTGATTCGGCTTGCTGCCGAAATATTATATATATATTTCCTGTTTCCTTCCAATGTAAGCGGATATAGAAAGAGGGAGGTAATTCAAGAAATTCTGAGTTGGGCAAGTGATAACCTTTCTGATGAGCATGCAATGCTTAAGGTTCTTGATAAGGGAATTGGAAGTGGGGGATATGGATACAACACGAGACGACCATTTGAAATAGCATTCCTCATTGAGTTCTTACTAAAATGGAAAGCGGTCGAAGAAACTGATCAAAAAACACTATTGGAATCCCCATGGGACTTCCAGGAGTTGATGGATTCGGTAGAAGATGGCAGCTCGAAACAATTACGCCATATGATGCTCCATATGCTTTTCCCGGATGCATTCGATAGAATTGCAAGTGGGAATCATAAATATCAAATCGTACAAGCTTTCAGCGATCTGGTGAGTGACAAATCCGTTATTCTTGATAAGCAAATTTTAGAGATACGAAAGAATTTGGAGAATTTACTTCCTGATAAGAAAATTGATTTTTACTGGTCACCTATTGAGGAAGCCTGGTGGGGAGGCTCTGAAGCTCTTTCTGAACTAGGTACTCCACTTGAGCTAATTAATTACAAGCGTCAAATAGTATTGTATGGCCCCCCTGGAACAGGGAAGAGTTATACTGCTGATGCAATAGCAAAAACAATAATTCGTTATGCCGCATTACGCGAACTGGGTGCGGGACAATATTTCCAGCAGCAGAAGATGATTGAAGAAGCTTTCAGCAGCAACATTCACCCCCTTCAATTACATCCCTCATACAGTTATGAGGACTTTATCCGTGGTTTACATATCGGTGCTGGAGGTAAAACAGAGTACAGAGCAGGGTTCTTCACACGGCTCTGTGAATCAATTTCAAATGAATCAACTGAAGTTGCCCTACCGCATGTGCTCATTTTGGATGAGATGAATAGAACTGATCTCAGTAGACTGCTCGGAGAAGCGTTTTCATTGCTAGAGAAACGAGGCATTTCAATACCACTTCCAGGTTCCGACACTGATGGGAACCCTTTCTCATTAATGGTTCCTAAAAATTTGTTTATCATCGGTACAATGAATTTGATTGATCAGTCAATCGAGCAAGTGGATTTTGCACTAAGAAGAAGATTTTTATGGATTCGGTGTCCGTTTTCTAAGGAACAGTTCCTTGCAGCAGCAGAAAATATCTGGAATGCTAAATCAAAACTGGTCCCATGGTCTCAAGTTGAGTCTGATTTCGAGAGAATGGGTGCTTCTGCAGAAGCAATGAACTTAAAAATACATCAAAGTGAAATGCTAGGTGAACAATACGAGATTGGCCACACATACCTTTTTGACGTTATCGAATTTCTTCTGCAGGCTATGGGCCCATATCCGACAAGAAAATCAACTTTTTTGTGGACGAGGAAGGGAAAGGCAAAGTGGCCCGTTGAACAGCTATGGCTTTTATCGGTCCAACCATTACTTGAGCAGTACGTGGCCGGCTTAGACTCTACTCAACAGAAAAATGAGATTCAGCAACTAAAAGCAATTTTTCTGAATAACTAACTGTCAGATGCAATTTATAGCAAAGGATTGCTCTCCACTCGAGCCACAGCCCGACCCGAAAGAGGCTGCGAGTCTGCGAGATTTAAAAAATGGTCTTTCCATTGGGAAGCACTTAGTTTCACTTTCTCAAAGAAGGGATGACCAAGAGCCAATTGTCTATTGTGATGTGGATGGTGTATGGTGGGCTGGAAGATATATTGGCAATATCACCTATAAAGGAATATCACTCCGTATTGAACCACGATTTGGAATAGATACAATTCTTAATTGGCTATCTGGCCCCACTGCAATCCAAATAGTTCCCTCCGAGGGAACACTTAAGCAGAGTCCGGCCTTTATTACCCTTCTATTGTCATCAATCTGGATAGCAAAATTTATTGAAGCATCGCGGCATGGACTTCCAGCCTTAAGGATACCATCCACAATTCAGAGTACATCGATTCAAGGTGTTCTAGATGTAAGACAGTCCATAAAGGCGATTGCAACCAAATCATACAACATTACATCTGTTCGGATTGAAAAAACCTTAGATCATGACGTTTCTCGAGTCATTGTTGCTGCTTATGATGTATTACGCAGGTGGGGAGGTATACCGAACATCCATTATCTACCTCCAAGGTTAAGGGAATTTGTACCAATATTAATAGCCGTAACTGGACAAAGACCAAAAATACCATTGTATTCTAAACTGGAAAAAGTTAGGTATACACCAATTACCGCTGGCTTTTCCCCTTTCGCAAAGCTCTCGTACCAAATTGCAAAACGGCGAGGGCTGATGTCCGATCCTGATCCGGAGTCAAAATCAACTGGAGTTTTGCTTGATATTGCTGAAATTTGGGAAATGTACTTATTGCACGTTGTCCGACTTGCATTTCCATCATTTGAAGTAATACACGGTACACGCGATGCTACCTCCAATAAACATTTATTACGCAGTCATACTTCAGGTGAGCATCTTGGCAAACTCATACCAGATCTATTAATCAGGAGGGATGGCATTACCATCGGAGTTATAGATGCAAAATACAAATCAATAGAACGGGGACCCAAGCGTGAGGATTTGTATCAATTGACTTCATATCTTTCTAGGTATGGTAACCAAAACAAAACGTGGGGCATATTGGCTTATCCCAAAGGCTTCGATCCCGAGAGTGAAAGTCTAGTTGATTCTGCCAATCCTTGGCGTTTGACAAATGATCAGAACCTATTATTCCTCAGAGTACCTCATCACCCGAAAGAAGCAGCGGAATTTTTTCAAAAACAATTTCTTCATTTTCAATTATCATCCACACACTAGGGGGCTTTCAATGAAAAATGTAATGTCAAAATCTTATCAGACGAAGTTGCAAAAACAGAATTCTGCTACTAAGTATCTAACCAATCGATATTCCATTGTTTAATGTAATTTTCCCCATTTCAATCTCCTTGATGAGGTGTCCATGATTAAGATAGATGATTATGTATATGCGTTTCTTCACAACCTTGATTACACTCAAGATGGATATTTAGCTCGATGGAGCAGCCTTCCCAAAAGAGTAGTTGATCAACTAGATGGTAGATGGTCTCCCACGTTGGCTGCAGAAGCACCAATCCATGTTCTTGAATCGGATCCCATTCCTGTTGAGCAAAAAGATGCTTGGAGGCTTAAAGAGGGCAGATGGTACGAGATTCAACTAGGAGCGCAGGGCTTATTTGTTGGAGCCTTTTTTTTAGGTGATGAGGTTGATGAACGAGAACCACAAACTGTGAGGATTACCAGCCTAAATCTTCTTGATGGTAGGACCAAAATTGGAAAAAACATCCGTAAAGCAATTAGCCTCCCACCTGAGGATGCGTCAGTAGGACAAATACAACTCGCGTGTAATAAAAATACCTATAATAATCTAAATTTGGCTCACTACTATGTTGGTCAAGGCGATGCATCTGCGGTCTGTGATACCAATTGGACACCATTATGCTACTTTGATATTGGTGCTGGGAGTTTCAGAAATGGGTTTACTAAACCGAGAAATTTGAAATTTTGTTGGACAAAAAGACCAGCAATCATTCTCTCACATTGGGATACTGACCACTATTGGGGAGCATATTTCGACATAAAAGCTCATAAGCAAACTTGGATTGTTCCTCGTCAAGCAATAGGACCATATGATTTACGAATGGTGAATAAAATTCTAAGCGCAGGTGGTACTCTGTTAGTATGGGGGAATCATCCTAGCCACATTGATGTATCATTTGGTCGAATCATCAGGTGTACTGGAACAAATATGAATGATTCAGGATTAGCCCTGATTGTCAATTTCAATATGAGTACGCACGCCTTACTCCCCGGTGATGCTAAATTTCGGTTTATTCCGGGAGTGCTTAATAAGGAATTCCATCATTTGATGGCGCCGCACCATGGTGCATTGCTAAATACTACGAGAGTGCCCGTACCAATTGGACAGGTAAAGTCTTGTGTTTATTCATTTGGGATCAATAACTCACATTATCATCCTTCTATCGTATCTGTCAATGCTCTTATGCAGTCAGAATGGTGGACACGCATAAATACAGCTGGAGGGACCGTTGGTGTTAGGCTTAATTCAAATTCTTCTTCTTTTCGAAAATGCTATAAACAGTTCTGTTTACAGGAGCCAAAACAGCTTTTTACCCTGTAAGAACCACATGTTTTATCAAGGGTTAAATTCATCCATTCTTGATTTTCTAGTTTCGTATGAACGAGGCTTAACAATGAGCAAAGAAAATAATCAATCAACTGTGGACTCTTTCAGGGCTGACTCAATTGCACTGAAGACAACAAAGGTTATGGATAGAAAGTGGTAATAAGATAAAAGGAGCTCAGTTGCCTAAAATCTATTGAAAAATGAGAATCAAGAAGTATACTTCAGCGTCGTCATTTAACTCAACTTGCCGCGACGTAAAATAAAGAGCTAAACCGGGAGCAGTTGACATCTCCGGGTGTCATTTTTGGTTTCTGGTGGTATTGATAACAGAAACAGTGGTGATTTGCGAGGATTGCAACCACTCTAAACATGTGCTAAACCCTCAAGGTAAATTCATACCCTGAGACATGTTTGTCCCGCAGATCTCCACAATACGAGGAGGCAGTCACATGTCAAAGAATCAAGAGATTACAATCGTTGTAGAAGGAAAGACCGTAACAGGAGAGATCACCTTTAGAAATGAATCTGATATTTCCGTAAAGATCACCAAGCCCCACGCCGGCCTCATCGGTGGGCTTAACATCCCTTACTTTTCAAGACCCTATCACTCGTTTATGACGGACTATGGCGACAGGACTGCAGAGAATCTGCTAAAAGGTCTGTGGGAACTGGGATCGTATATGGGGGAGAATCGTAAATTTCTCAAATTGCAGTTGGCTTTTCATTTTCATCATGGTGACTATTCGACAGACAGTGTCAAACAAGATTTTTCGATAGTTCATTCCCTTTTTTGGTTCCCAATGGAACACGGGAGAATATCCTGGAGTGTTTAAAATGAGCAGGGATCAAAGATTGGAGATCATGAGCTCCAACGTGTGGGGAAAGGATACAGACAGCTCAACAGCTCTTCCCAAAGATTCTGTAGCCCTTTGTGCCTATCAGTTGTTGGTTCAAGGTATCGCTGATATGGATCAAATCGCGTATATCCACTCCACACCCACCCGGGATGAGCTTTGGATGGTGACTGAGGAAACGCTATTTGACAGTCCTGTAGGTGAGTCAGTGGATGAAACTACAGAACTTAATACTCTTTTACAGAGTCAATCCAGGCAGGCCATGAGAGTGCTTACCATGACCCATACGGGCTCTGCTTTCCGCTCCGGCATATTTTTGATCAGTGAGTATTTCGATGCGGTATGCGGGTTTTATTCTCCAGTAAAATTTTTAGCTGGAGGGCTCATTGCCAGAAGTGATTATGAAGAGATAATTCAGAGACAGAAGGCAACCATCAGAAGAAATCAAGAAGTCGCCAGCAAATGGGAAACGAAAATCATCAGGGTTGCTACACAGCTTGGGCTTCACCCCCAACCCCCTTTGCTCAATCCTGAGATCTGGTCAGCCCAGTGTCCTGGTACAGCGCACCAGTTGTATATCAATGCCCGCAAGAATGAGTTTGGCTGTGGATACTGTTGTCGGAAAGGTGGACCAACGGATCTGAGGGCGTTTGTGACTTCGAGAAGGGAGGAGTAGAACATGCCACATAAAACATGGGTACATATGTGCAATGAAACTGGGAAGAAGGTTTGGTTAGGCGAGGAGATCTGCAGATCCTGTGGAGAAAGGGGGACACCTGATGGGTATGGACTCACAGGTATTGAAGCTATGGGAAATTCTGGGAAATTGACAGGGTTACCCCCGATTGGCCCTCATCGAAAGTTCTTGCCAGATTTCTCCTCAACCTGCCCGGCATGCCAGGGTAAAGGGGTGGTGATCATTGAACGGTGGGACAAGTGGTGCTCATGCAGGAGTTGTGGTGGTACTGGTCAAATTGTGACTGTTCCGGAAAAGAAATTTCTGGAGATTCAGAAAGCAGCATGGAAAATCTTTGATGATTGGCGATTAGAAAATGCTGATGCTGGGAAGAGAGCAGGTATTATTGAGAGTCAAAGGAATAGGCAGTACAAGAAAATCTACACTCGAGATCATTACGCGCCGAAGCGATCGAAGCGAACAATTCGGTATTTTGCTAAGATGAATCAGCTCATGTCAGAATCGATTGACCCAGATTTTCCAACTGATTTAGATTCTCCAAAACTAGATTCTTTGAGTCACCAGTCCCATAGACAAGATACAATCACTGATCTTTTAAAGTACTTTATAGTCTATTTGTTGGCTATCCGGGGAACATATTATCTGATCACATTTTGGAATTGAATCGACCTGTTGGTATCCCACCCAATCCCATTGCATCCTAAGCTCCCAAGCCTATATTTTGTGCTCACAAACGGGGGTTTTATCATGGGCAAGAATTTGATTGAACAAGATCGTTGGCTTTCTGTCGAAGAAATTGCTATTCACCTCGGCATTAAAAAGGACACAGCCTACAAGTGGGTTGCTAAAAAGCGCATGCCGGCACATAAGGTCGGCCGATTGCTGAAGTTTAATAAAGCTGAAATTGACGCCTGGGTAATATCCGGCGAAGCAGAATCAAGAGCCAAATAGTTGACATCAATCCAATCTCTTAGCAAACACGATGAAACTGCGATCGTTGAGATTTTGCAGAACGAATTGTATCCATGTTCTGTTAAAGACATTCGGCGCAAATTAAAGCGCGCTGGACTCGATTACCCTGAGTATTTGATACTTAGATCACTAAGGTCTATGCTGTCAGAGGGCTCCCTCAGATATAAGGCCGGCAGGTGGATGACCTCTGACCTATTTGAGCAGATTCAAGTCGCTCAGACAGGATTTGTCCCCAAAAACATTCATGGACCTGAACTTTCTGCTGAAGGACAAAAGGCCAGGCAGATTTCTGACACTCCTGAGCTTCCATCCACTCAAACAATAGGTAGTGACCAAGATGAGTCTAAACCAGAATCTGGACAAGATGGTCCGTGGAGCACTTTTCGCAACCTGATCAAATATTACAGCGAATGTATCAGAAGTGAGGAAGGTGCAGACGCCTCAGGATTTATTGGAGATATTGGGAAACAATATGTGTTTATCAACGGACTAGGAGACTGGCATCCTAAATCGGGTGAAAAATGGAGCTATGTGATACCACTTGGGCCGCAGGTAGCAAATTTTGTCCAAAACTTGTCCAAGAATGCAACTGACAATGTCGTTGTCCTCGGATATCCAGTGGAGGCAGTGCATATTCAAAAACAAGGTGAGCCAGATACAAGACTCATTAGACCTGTGTTTCAGTATATACTTGATGCTGATTTTACACAAAATTCCATCACATTAAGCACTTCAGATGCTCAACCTGAAATATCAATGGGGTGGATGAAGTACGCCTTTTCAGGTTATTCAGAACAGCACCATTTTCTGTCATCATGTGGTATGTTGAATCAACCTAGACCAGCTGATGAACCTTTCGGATTTTCGTCTGAGGACGCAAGACCCAACCTTGATGAATTAGCGCATACCCTATCAGCGTTTATGTCAAGGAAGGTGAAGGAAGCGCTTAATCCAAGATCTGTAAATGCCCACACACTACCCTCCGGGTTTAAATCAGGTATTTACAACAAAGCCGTAATCATGATTGGGAGTAGAACAAAATATACCCAAACACTATTAAAGGAATTATCCGACATAGGTTCACAACCTGATGAAGTGCTTGACCAAACTTGTTTAAAATATTTGTTTCGAACGACTAATTCACCTTCTGCATATCAGGGTACTGAAGTTGCCCCACATGAAGGGATTGTCGCCGAAACTTTGCCGCTGAATTCTGAGCAGCGTGAATCGGTGGCATCCCTGCTATCTAAAGATGTTTCAGTTGTTACGGGTCCCCCAGGCACTGGTAAGAGTCAGGTCATTGTTGGTGCGATTGCCAATACTCGATTTCAAGATCAATCAGCTCTCTTTGCGAGTAGAAATCATAAGGCCATTGACGCTGTTATGGGACGAGCTCATGACACGGAAGGACGGCCATCAATTATTCGTACAAATTCCAAAGATGATCCGAACCTGAGATATACATTTCAATCCGCCATTTCTGAGCTTCTGTCCTCGGAATTGGATGTTGATGTACTAAGTAAGTATCAGAAGCGACGATCAAAATTGAATAGGCTGCTGAAAAAACGTGGTGAACTAGCAGGAGAAGCAGAGTTAATACGAGTGCTTAGTGAAGAGATAGGTGATCTTGAGGAGATGCTAGCTTGGCTCACTGAAGAGCTCCCTGAGTCAGTACTCGATACGATTGAAAACCACATCGAAAGTAGTAGCCCGACACAAATAAATAGTGTGCGGCGATTGATTGAGGAAATCAAGGAAATCACGAGTAGTGATAAGCTACCTAAACGCGGCCAAGAATTAATACGGTGGTTTGGACTTTTCAGGAAATGGCGTATAGCTAAAAAGTTACTAGCTAAAATATCTGGTTCAATTGACATGGCCAAATTTCCACCTCTCAGGAGTGCTGATCTGGATAAATTTCCGCTTAAAACCCTTGAGGTTATCTGTGAATATATTTCTGCTGAACACAAACTGCCAAGCCTTGAAGAAAGTCTAAAGGAGAAACCTGAGCTTGATGGAATAGTACAGGAAATTAATCAAATCAGCCTGGAGATTCAAAAACGAGCTGAGGACCTTTTATCATTAAATATGGCCTGTAAAGGCGGGCTGCCCTCAGGTAGTAATCTGCAGGAAAAAATGGCGTCCCTCAATGTTGCCTTGAGAACCCAAAACAAAGGCTTCGAAGATAATAATCAAAAGCGCGAAGTAGAAAAGCGGCTTAATGAATTGACGCCGCTGCTATTGGATAATTTTCCATGTTGGGCAGTTACGAATTTGTCAGCGGGATCAAGAATCCCCCTTGCACCTGGTATCTTCGATATCACAATACTTGATGAAGCCAGCCAATGCGATATTGCTTCGGCAATTCCACTTCTTTACAGAGCGAGGAGGGCCGCAGTTGTAGGAGACCCGCACCAGCTCAAGCATGTTTCTAAATTATCAATAGGAAAAGATTCGCTGCTAAGAAGACGCGCCGGGCTTACCGAGCTAAAAGATCAGAGATACTCCTATAGAGAAACCTCTCTCTATGATTTGTTTGCTCAAACCAATGGTGTCTCACCCCACTTGCTAAGAGAAACCTATAGATCCTGTGCCGATATTGCAGAATACTCGAACAATGCATTTTATAACGGCATGCTCAGAGTTGCCACGAATTGTGATGACATGCTCACACCTAAAGGAACAAAACCTGGAATTCACTGGACAGAAGTTGAAGCCCCGATTTTGAGCGCAGGTCGAAGTGGATGTGTTTGTGAAGAAGAAATCTCAGCAGTTTATGAATTGGTCAAAATAATCCTCACAGAGAACAATTTCAAAGGATCTATTGGTGTGGTTACACCATTTAGACAGCAGGCGAATCGCCTACTGGACAGAATATTTGATGGGGCAATCCCCTTCGATAAACTGACAGCTGCAAAAGTTGTAGTTGATACTGCTCATGGATTTCAGGGTGATGAGCGAGATGTGATGATCTTTAGTCTTTGTTCAGGCCCAGATATGCCACGAGGCTCACAACATTTTGTAAGCGAAAGTGGCAATCTCTTCAACGTTGCGGTTAGTCGTGCTCGGGCTGTTTTGCATGTCGTGGGGAATAGACAGTGGTCACTTGGCTCTGGAGTAAATCACTTAATACAATTAGCTCAGCCATCAAAGAAAACTTCAGAGACGAGCGTCGAAGGACCATGGGCACCTCACGAATCACCCTGGGAAGAAATATTATTCAAAGCACTATTGGCAGAGGATATAGAAGCAATTCCACAATACCCGGTTGTTGGCCGACGTCTGGATATGGCTTTGGTTGATAAAAAATCAGGTTTAAAAATAGACATTGAAGTCGATAGCGATCGCTTCCATCGAAACCCAGATGGAAGTAGGAAAAAAGATGATACCTGGCGAGATATTTATCTCATGAGTCTGGGATGGAAAGTAATGAGGTTTTGGGTGTATCAATTACGTGAGGATATGGATAAATGTGTTTCCGAAATAGCAAGTGCCTGGAGAAATCATGAGTGAACCAATTAGTGAGGGACCTCAGATTATGAATGAGAAGCAAACGAAGAAAAGGGAAGAAGGCTCTAGTTCAAAAACATTTATTGACTCAGTGTTTTTATCGAGTGGTATTCTTGTGGTTATGGCTATAATCGTTATTCTCTCAGTATTTGTGATGGGTTATTATGTGTTTTCATTACAAGACCGTGAAATCAAAATGGCCATTGCACAGGAATGGATAGATTCTTCACAAACAATCATTATTTCAGCCCAGGAACATCAACAGCAATTAAATGATTTACTTGATACAATTCCAAGGATAGAGGCATCAAAACGAAATTTGTTGCTAGAGGAGGCTAATGCAAGTTCAGCTTTATTTAGAGTTCAAACTCAATTGAATGAAAAAAATGCTACCCAAAACGAGCTTGATGCGACAATAGCTGCTAAGCGGTCCCAGATTGCCACTTCGGAAGACCGATTGATAGCTTTGAGGAATCAACTGCCGACACTCGAACAGAACGTCTTGAATTTAGAAGCAAGTCAGACCCGATTAAGGGGTGATGTTGGTCGTCAACGAGCTGAATTGAATAGTATCGATGGGGAAATTAATGCAGCGAGAGTTCAGTTGGAAAATCTTATATCCAGATTGAATACCATTACCGCTGTAGAAAGTGATTTTTCAAATATTCAAACTCAGTTAGGTGTTGTTTTGTCATCGCTCAATGAAGCAAGCGATCGAGCAGGTGCAACTACATCAAATCTAGCCCAACAGGTTACAAATCTATCTGATAACAATGATATGATAAGATCAGAGGCGAACACGTTAAGTTCGATCAATCAAAGGATCATTTCAGCTGAAAACACCCTTTCACTCTCAAATACTCAAATCAATACTGAGTTGAGAAAATTACAATCGAGTAATAGTGATCTCAAGACTGCAAGTAATAACGCAAAAGATTTGAATCAAAGCTTGACTCGTTCAGAACAAAGCATCGAAACACTTATTACAGCCATTAACTCAACCACGCAAGAATTGAACCAGCTAAAGAATAATGCAAGTTCTTCAATTTCAACAATTAACTCAACTACACAAGAATTGAACCAGTTAAAGAATAATGCAAAATCTTCGGGTAGTTCCCTGTCATCAAATTCACAGAGCATATTGTCTGATTTAAACGGGATGACTACTACCCTAAATTCTGTTTTAACTGATGTACAATCGTTAAAAACTCAGATCAAAAATCTTAAAACTCAATCGACTCCTGAGGGTTAAAGCCAAATAGAATTTGCACAGTATTCTAACTGAATGAGCTAAGGAAAAAGCAATGAACACACTTCAAATGATGCCAACCAGCATATGGGCTCTCGCTAGCGCAACGATCATCATGATCGTCTTAATTACCCTAGTATTGAACCTCTATTATCGTAAACGGCTACAAGCCATCGGTCCGCTGAATACGGATTTGGGAGATCTTGTAAATCAGAAGCAACAATTAGAGACAGACATAGACTCCATAAGAGACTGGATCGCATCCCAAAATGATGAAATATTGAGACTCAAAGCTGAGCGCGAGGAGCAGGAAATTACAAGAGCAGAACTTCTCAGATTAGAGCAGGAAGCTAGCCAAAAAGAAGAAGATAATAAAAAACTTCGCGATGAGGTTGGTGCTCTTGAAAATCAACGCCACTTACTTGTTCAATCCATGGATAAAGTGGAATCAGAGAAAGATGCCCTCGAAAAGGAAATCAAGGAACTTTGTAAGGATAAAGAAAAAGCTACTGATGATCTAAAAGAGTCCGAAAAACAATTGGAAAAGGCCAAGGAAAAAGCGGCTGATGAATTAGAGAAATTGAAGGCCGAGCAGCTTAAAGTTGAGGACGAGGCAAAGAAGGGGTTACATGATATAGAATCACGGATTGCAGAAACGCTAAAGAAGGAAACCGCACTAAAACAGGCTATCGAAGATGCCGAAAAGAAACTACTTGAACTGGAGAACGACCACAACTCGACAAAAGATGATGTGAAAACAGCAAAAGGTATGCTGGATGATTTAGAGCGTGAGATGGATGATAAGCAGAAAAAAATTAAAGATCTAGAACACGAACATAAGGAAAAGAAAAGAGAAATCGAATCTCTTGATGATAGAAAAATTGATCTTGATGCTCGGATTGAGACACTATCTGACAAACTGAAGTCTGTTGGCCAAATGCCTGTGGAAGCTTTTGATTCACTTAATTTTCCAGTGTTTGAACGATTGGGTTCAGTTAAGGATATAAGCGATGAGAGCCAAGCCTTGGATCAACTATACCAATTAACCTCTGATAGTGGATTTGAACTTCCAGAACGATTACAAAATGCTTTTCACACATCTCTTAAAACTGCAGATATTTCCTGTCTAACTGTGATGGCTGGGGTTAGTGGTACGGGTAAGAGCGCTTTCCCAAAACTTTATGCCCAATCTATGGGTTTACACTTCCTGCCATTGGCTGTTGAGCCGAGATGGGATAGTCCGCAAGATCTTTTTGGGTTTTTAAATTACATGGAGAATAGGTTCGAAGCGACTACGCTTGGCAGATCGTTGGTCCAATTCAATAATAGTCCACATGCTACCAAACATAACACCCTTAAGGATCAAATGCTTCTCGTACTCCTTGACGAAATGAACCTTGCCAGGATTGAGTATTATTTCAGCGAGTTTTTAAGCAAACTTGAAATGCGGCGGAATATTAACATTAATAGTAAAGCTGACTATAGGATGGTTAGTACAGAAATTTATGCTGGAAGAGAAGGTAGTGCATCGGATGGGATTAAGAAGAGCGATCCAGCTTTTCTCTATGCTGGGAGTAACATTCTATTTGTGGGTACTATGAATGAGGATGAGACCACCCAAAGCCTCTCGGATAAGGTAATTGATAGAGCAAATGTTCTCTATTTCGGTAAACCTGACAAACTCAAGAATCAAAGACAGCATGTTGATACTCAAACAAGTTCGGCTCCTATTAAAGAAGAAGCCTGGAAATCCTGGTATGTGGAACCAGAACCTGAATCGATACCCGACTTCGATAAAGTTGATAAAGTTATTAACGGTATTAATTCAACACTAGGAGAGCTGGGTAGGCCTTTTGGATGGCGTACCTATAAGGCCATGATGACTTATGTAGCAAATCATCCTGGAGTTAAGATCCTTGGCGATAAGGGTATGAACCCAATCTCTGATCAAGTCGCTATGCGCGTAATGCCTAAATTAAGAGGCTTAGATCTCACAGAATATGAAGCAGTGTTCAATAAACTGGGTGGACAGTTAAGGGAAATAAATGACCCTGCGTTGACTGAGGCCTTCGATTTGGCTCGCGGTAGTGCTCAAGGATTCTTTGACTGGCGCGGTATTAAGTGGTAGGTCTTTAAATATAGTGCGTACCGACAGGTCATTTCTCAATTATCCCTGGGAGATCAACATCAGCGATAAGAGTGCTGAGCAGAAGGATTTCAGCGCTGCATTCGCTTGGTCATCTCAAGTTTGCATTGATTTGGAAGCCAAAGTTGTGAATGCTGCTACTGGTAGAGCATTCCCCGAACATCAAGTGGGTATTAATGAGAAAATTGTTGAATTCCCGGGACCCTCTTTAAAGGGTGATATGTCGAAATCTCTGACCGTGGAGTTTGAGAATTCAGAATTGGTAACACTATCCTTTATGAACGATGAAGGTCAGAATAATAATCTCCAGATGATCGACCTTTTTGAAGCCTTTTTTGATAGCGTGATGAATGGGCTCCTCTTTTTTGTTCGGGATTGTCTTCATGTTGAGAAATTTAAGGTGGAAAATACTTACTGGGTTGAAGTTCTAACTAATTTTGATCAAAAGGATGATGACGATCCTGCCAAATACTCCCTGATTGTTGATCTTGCGAGGCCGGTCGAATTATTTGCTCCTCTAAAAAGGATTACTGACCGCCCCAAGCGAGTACTCCGTAGAATTCATGATCAAGAGCGCATTCAAAAGGTTCAGGAAGTTGATACGAGATGTCTAATAGACTTAGCTAGAAGACCAGGAACATTATTAGTTGAGAAAGCTGGCCCCAAACAGCGCATTTTAGCCATTAAAAGGCAAGAGAGTATTGATATACTTGAGAACAAGGTTGCAAAACATTGCTGTGTCCTAGCATCGCTGGCATCAAAAAGGTATCTGCGTGAACACGAGGAAAAAAAATACGAAGTAAGCCCCCGGAAAAAATCTGTTTCAAAGCTATTAAGATCCAGTCACCAACTACCATTGAAAAATTCATTCCACGGGGTTTCAAACTTAATTGAACCTTGCCGACAACCAAATTACACGCTTATGCAAAATGCAGATTATTACAAGGTCTGGAAGGCCTATGTGCAATTGGTGCGAAATGAAGATCTGCGCCAAGAATTGTGGAAATGGAATCGTAGAATGTGGTCAGAGTTCCTGGGAATTTATTTAACTCATTTAATGAGTGGCTATCAACAATTAATGACTGATTCCCACATTCAACCCATAGGCGATAAGACAGTTCAGGGTAGGCGAAGACACGTAAGTGCTAAGTGGTTACTCTCAGATACGCTTCCCGGTCCTTATATCATCGATAAGAACAGTGATCAACCAGCCACGCTTTACCTCATCAGTGGTGATTGGGATACATTGGAAGCCTTGTCTCCAGCGCTGGTAAGTTTAGCTGGTCTAAATGCTGATTTCTTATTCATTAGTAGTAAAAGAGGTCAATTATCGGTTTTACCAATATATTCAATAATGCCCTCCAATAATCTTGATCAAAAAAAATATCCGGTCTTTCTGGAAGGAATTGTACCAAGTCTTCTGAATACATTTCGGTGTAACAAAATCGAGAGCACAGACATTGATATTATTGGAGCATGGGTCTTATTAGGAAATTGGGCGAATAATGTCGTTGATAAAGACCCAAGTAATACACCTGGACATATATCACTATGGGTTACCTCTGTAAATCCGGATTATAGTTTCTGGAAAGCATCAAGTGAAGATGCATTTGAACCTCTCATGACTATTTGTGGAGTATAAATAATGCCTCTAGGGATAGAGATTGCTAATGACGTAATTCGAACCGTAGGATCTGGGAATGAGAGTCAATTACATGGTACAGATTATGGTGTGGTGGGTCTTATCCCCAAACGCAATGAACCCATTGTATGGAATAATCCCAAAGCTCTCAGAGATTCAGGGATTGGAAGATTCTTACCCGCAAGCAACCTGTGGAATAAATTCCTAAAAAATCATAAGGCCACAACTACCTGGAGAGATTCAGAGGGAATAGACCATACCGATCTAAATCCACGATTTATCGCCGAAGCAATTGCTCAACTTGCGCCAGAGGCTGAAAATATCAGAGCTATTCTAGCCATCGATAATACGATGTCAGAATTTCATCAGGAAACCTTGCTTGCTGCGTTTAGAAGCAAGGGGTATATCAATGTAGAACTATTGTGGCGACCAATCTGTATTGCTTTGAATCATCTTGAAGCATACGGACGTGGCAAATATTCCGAAGGAGACAAATTACTCATAGTCGACTTGGATAGTTACAAACCTGAATACACAGTTTTGGAGTTAAAGCTACAAAAGGAACAGGGTGAATTAGTACCCCTGAGGACAATACCTTCAAAAGATGAAAAGGAACTGAAGACAAAATATTGCGTGCGAAAATTAAAAAAAACTTTCCTCAAGACTCTTACTCAAGGAAATAAGGTGATTCTCGACCAATTGAATGCAGGCGCTTTCTCAAACGGTTTTCATGAATTTCTAGAAACTGGAATAGCGGAAAAGGAAGTATGGATCCGAAACGGACTTGAGTACACAAGGTTTCCGCTAGATACAGATTGGTTGAATTCACTTCGCAAAATGGAAGTAAAGGGGGAGGGGTTTCAACAAGTTGAATCCGAAGTTCGTCGCATTCAAAAGAAACAGGGAATTAAACACGTCATTTGGAATGGGTTTCCAGCAAGACTCCAAAAGAAAAATGAGTATAAGGATCATGATTTCCTCGCTAACGCGGATTCGGTCGCAAATGGGGCCGCTGAATATGGCAGTCGACGAAGCGCTGATCTTCCCACATATCTAGATACTCTTCCTGGTCTAAAGGTTCTTAGCCTGGAGAAGAAAAGCGGGCGATATAAATTTTTTGATGTCATCCTTGCTGGGGAAGTTGAAGGAGGGCAAATCGTTAGGATTCCTGAGACGATTACAAAATTTTCATTGGAAGAGGGAATACCAGATTTTACCGCTGTTCTTCTAGCGGAGGATATTTACAAGAAGTCAACCACACCATTACCCAAAATCGAGTATAAGGGTAATGTCCCACTATTGCTTAGTGCAGAAATGCGACCTGCTCAAGGACATGCAGTGGTAACCATCGAAGGAAGAGGTGGGTATGAGGATGTGTTTGGAAGGCAAAGGAAGATAACACTGGATTGGGATAAGATGATAGATATTCCAGATCCTATTGTAGAGCAATACGTTTACACCGGACCAGATGTTTATCCTGTTCGCGGTAGAATAGCTGATGATGCAGACTCTCTATCGATCGCAAAAGCATTTGCGTCCGGCAAGTATAACGTTGGGTCACAATTCGATTATCCATGCGGTAGGGTTGGATATTTACGAATCCATGAGCCATGGGGGTATAAAAATCCTTGCGGACACATTATACGGACAGCGCAAAGAGCACTATTCGGTGCATTTGAGGAAAAAGATCCGGAGATTCATGCACTTGCCAAAGCCATAGGTAAAATTATAAACAATACCGTGAAAAATCCTGGGGATAGACACAGATATTTGAATTACATGTTTCGTTACGCACCAGAAAAATTCAGAGAAGAACTTAGGGGCCTATTCAAATCAGAACAACCGACCTTCACAGTAAATGCAGTATATGCTGTCGGGAGAACCTTTTATCGGCATGAGGATTTTGAAATATTCCTCGATTATTTCCTAGATATCTCGAAACAGGTAGGCTATCCAGAGTACCCATCTGACAGATATACGCCAGCATATTTTTGGTCATTTTTTAGAGCGCTATGCTATTATAAGGATACCGCTTTGGTGGATTCGAGTAAAGTAGAGGGCGTTTTGAAATGCATCTGCAATTATGCGACCCAATGTAGTGAGAATGGTTGGCCTGGAGGTAGAAGGTCAAATGTTATTAAATACCTCTTATTCGGAATCCTTTTTAGCATAAGACTTCGAGAGCACAATCATGATTTCTTGTCCATTGATTCTCCGCTTTATAATGGTATTGTTGAAGTAATAAAGGAGCAGACTCCCCAAATCCCGTATCCGGTTGCCATGATGGCGGAGCAGCTACCCGGTAAGCTTAATGATTATGTTCTACGATTTGTAAATGATGTGCAAACAAAAGAGGACCTTGAAGCATTGCAAGGTCTTGTTGTTGAATAGCACCAATTAAACCAACATGATAAGTGAATAAATGAATATTTCCCAACTAGAACAATATCTCAGTAAAGCCGCCTGGATCCTTAAAGGTCCAGTAGATGCCTCTGACTTTAAAGTCTATATCTTTCCTCTACTATTCTTCAAGCGCATCTCTGACGTATATGATGAAGAATACTCCCAAGCACTGAAGGACTCTGAGGGTGATGAAGAGTACGCTCTGCTTCCAGAATTTCATCGCTTTGAAATCCCGGAGGGCTGTCACTGGAACGATGTTCGTGAGCAGACCACCAATGTTGGTTTAGCAATTGAGAAGGCCCTGAGGGGGATTGAACAAGCCAATCAGAATCATCTCTACGGGATCTTTGGTGATGCCCAATGGAGCAATAAAAACAAACTCTCAGATCGACTCATGGTGGATCTCATCGAACACTTTTCCCAATACGATCTTGGGAACCAGAATGTTGAAGTTGACCTCCTGGGACAAGCCTATGAATACTTGATCAAGCACTTTGCAGATTTGACCAACAAAAAGGCCGGTGAATTCTATACCCCAAGATCAGTGGTTCATCTGTTGGGACTGATCCTTGATCCCCATTCAGGCGAAACTATTTATGACCCAGCTTGCGGGACCGGTGGTATGCTCCTGGAGTGTGTTAACCATTTGCGTGAGCAGGGCGAGGATTATCGCACGCTGAAACTCTTCGGCCAGGAAAAGAACCTGACCTCTAGCTCCATTGCTCGGATGAATATGTTCCTCCACGGTATAGAAGATTTCCAGATCTATCGCGGAGATACTCTGCGCAAACCAGCATTCTTTGAAGCTGATGGACTGAAAACATTTGATTGTGTCATTGCGAATCCGCCTTTCTCCCTGAAGGACTGGGGAGCTGATGCGTGGGCGAATGATCCCTTTGGTCGCAATATCGCCGGAGTGCCCCCCAAGGGGAATGGTGACATGGCCTGGGTCCAACACATGATCTCATCAATGAATGCTAAGGGCCGTATGGCAGTAGTTTTACCTCACGGAGCGCTTTTTCGCAAAGGAGCTGAGGGACGTATACGCCAAGCCTTGTTAGAGCAGGATCTGTTAGAAGCTGTGATCGGCCTGGGACAGAATATTTTCTACGGTACCCAATTAGCAGCCTGTGTTTTGGTGTTCAAGAAAGCCAAGGATGAGGCCCGTAAGAACAAGGTGCTCTTCATTGATGGGTCGGATCAGATTCGTGTGGGGCGTGCTCAAAACTATTTGGAGCCAGAACATGTCCAGCAACTCTTTACTTGGTTTCAGGATGGTGTAGATGTTGAGAATTATGTCCACTCAGCTGATATGGCCGAAATCCTGGAAAACGATTTCAACTTGAATATCCCGCTCTATGTAGAAAAAATAATTGAGGATAACCTTCCTTCTGTGGAGGAGGCATTAGCTGATCTCAAAGAAGCTTGGTCAGAAAGCCAAACGGCAGAAGAAAAATTCAAGCAAATTCTAAAGGGGTTTATATAAAATGGAAATACGTCAGATATTAGATGGAGCGGAAAGTCTGGAGATGGTAATGCCCGAATTTCAGCGGGAATACGTCTGGAGCATAGAGGATGCGAAGAAACTTATGGTCTCTCTCTTTAGAGGATATCCAACAGGATCTCTTCTGTTCTGGGAAACTGAAACACCTCCTGAAATAAAGAATAACGCGATTGACCCCACTAAACTGGGGCTGACAAAGGTTATTCTTGATGGGCAACAACGTTTGACCACCCTCTACATGTTAATTAAGGGTGACATCCCCCCATATTATACTGAAGCAGATCTTAAAAATGATCCAAGACATCTGTACTTTAATGTCGGTACAGCTGACTTTCAATACTATCAGAAATCTCGAATGGAGAATAACCCATTGTGGTTATCGGTCATTGATTGTTTCGATGAAGAAAAAGTGGAACCATATGATATTAGTGAACAGCATGTGAATGGACATGAGGAAGCTGATTTTAAGGATACAATGAAGGTCGTGTCCAGTAATCTGAATAAATTACGATTGATTCAGAAACAACAATATCCAATTCAGAACGTCCCTAAAGCTGCAACAATTGATGAAGCCATTGATGTATTTGATATGGTCAATTCACAAGGCACAAAATTGACAGACGCTGAATTAGTTCTTACTCATATCACGGGTGTATGGTCTCAGGCGCGACGAGTAATGAAGAAAAAAATACAACAAATGCAAGATGTTGGGTTTGAATTCAACTTGGATTTATTCAGCCGCTTTATGGTTGTTACATTGACAAATTCAGCACTTTTTAAAAAGAATGCGAAACTCAAGTATGATTCGTTTGAAAAATCTGACTATACCCAGGCATGGGAGAAGATTTCAAAAGCTTTGGATTATTTAATTCCAATCCTCCAACAAGATGGTCTAATCAGTTCAACCAATGATTTAAACACTAATAATGTACTGGTTCCAATGGTCGCATTTCTGGTGGAAAATGAAAATAAATTCACGGGGAAACTGAAGTACCAATTTTTGCATTGGATGTTTCAGGCTCTTATCTGGAGTCGTTATAGCGGTCAAACTGATCAAAGATTAGATAAAGATGTTCATATCATCTATAATCGAACAGATTTCATCGTGGGTTTGCTCAACGAGATTAAGGATCAGCGTGGTCGCTTAGAGGTAAAACCAGCAGATCTCGAGGGCCGTGGATCAGGCCATGCTTTGTATAAGATGCTATATGTTATAACTAAAGCCAACAAGGCTATTGATTGGTCCAATGGAGGTGCAATATACGGAACTATTGGGGATTATTATTCAATCCAGAGTCATCACATTTTTCCGCAAGCGTATCTTTATAGAAATGGGTATGACAGCCAAAACCATTTACATAAGAAGCTAGTCAACGAGATTGCTAATAGAGCATTCATCACACGAGATACAAACTATTACATTAGTGATACTTCTCCGGCGGAGTACTTACCTGAAATCCAGAAGGTCTTCCCAAACGCTTTGAAAAAGCAGTTTCTACCTGCAAATGAGGAAAATTGGATTGCAGAGAAGTATGAAAAATTTCTCGAGGAGAGACGAGAGTGGATTGCGAATGAAATCAATTCATTTCTCAACATGTTGTGGGACCATGAATCAGACAATGAACTTGTTGAGGTTGAGGATATCCAAAGCTGGGAGAAACTCATTGCTGGAGGAGAGAGCAATTTTGTCGAATTCAAATCGACTCTGAGATACTGTTTGAGACAAGAATCTCCCCAGAAGTATATAGAATTCAGCATCATGAAAGCTGTTAATGCACTGCTCAACAGTGAGGGGGGAACACTTATTGTTGGGGTTGATGATGCAGGTGAAGTTCTTGGGCTTGAATATGATTTATCCTCATTTGGTAATAAGGGCAAAGATGGCTTCTTGCTCCATTTTGATAACATGATTAGCAGTTATCTGGGGAAGGAATATGCCGCTGATATTAGTGGTAGGTTCGAGGTATTGGAGGAGCAGGATATTTTTGTTTTAGAAGTTAACGCTAGCAACAAACCCGTTTTTATCGAAAAAGATGGTGCAAAACTGTTTTTTGTCAGGCACTCTGCATCATCACAACCTTACGATATGAGCGAAGCTTTTGAGTATATAAATAAGCATTGGACAAAATGAACCAACAACAACTAGAAAAATACCTCTGGGGCGCTGCCACCCAACTCCGGGGGACCATCGATGCTGGGGATTACAAACAGTACATCTTCCCCCTGCTGTTCTTCAAACGCATTTGTGATGTCTATGATGAGGAATATGAGACAGCACTGAGTGAAAGTGATGGCGACATTGAATATGCCGAATTTGCCGAGAACCATCATTTCCAGATTCCAGAAGGTGCCCACTGGCGAAATGTTCGTGAAACCACAGTGAATGTGGGGCTGGCACTTCAGGAGGCCATGCGTGCCATTGAGAAGGCCAATCCAGATACATTGTATGGCATTTTTGGGGATGCCTCATGGACCAACAAAGACCGCCTCTCCGATGAAATCCTCACCAACCTGATTGAACATTACTCTCAGCATAAATTGAATCTAGCAAACGTCCCTGATGATCAGTTGGGGAATGCTTATGAATACTTGATCAAGGAATTTGCTGACGATTCTGGTCATACAGCGGCGGAGTTCTACACCAACCGCACTGTGGTGAAACTCATGACCCTGATCATGGATCCTCAGCCGGGTGAGAGTGTCTATGATCCCACTTGTGGCTCTGGAGGTCTTCTGTTGAACTGTGCCCTCCATCTCAAGGAGGAAGGCAAAGAATACCGCAATTTGAAGCTCTATGGACAGGAAATCAATCTCATCACTTCAGCCATTGCCCGTATGAACATGTTTATGCACGGGATTGAGGAATTCTCCATTGTCAGGGGTGATACCCTGGCCCATCCCGCTTTTCTGGAAGACGATGAGTTGAAGCAGTTTAATGTCATTCTGGCTAATCCGCCTTACTCTATCAAGGCTTGGGACCGCAAGAGCTTTGAGAGTGACCCCTATGGCCGCAATCTGTGGGGCACACCACCCCAGGGTAGTGCCGATTATGCTTTCCAACAGCATATTCAAAAAAGCCTGAACACCCAAAATGGACGATCCATTACGCTTTGGCCCCATGGCATTCTTTTCCGGGAATCTGAGGCCGGAATCCGAAGGAAATTGATTGAAGCGGATTTGATTGAATGTGTGATCGGCTTGGGACCCAATTTATTCTACAACTCACCCATGGAAGCCTGTCTGCTTATTACCAAAACAAATAAAATGCCTGACAGGAGGGGTAAGATTCTCTTCATCAATGCGGTAAATGAGGTGAAGCAAGATAGAAATATGGGCTACCTAGAGAATCACCATGTTTCCAAAATCTTTGAAGCCTACCAGGATTATACCAGCAAAAAGAATTTCGCTGCACTTCTTGATATTGAAGAAGTCCTGGAGAATAAGGCTAACATGGCCATTAATCTCTATGTACGTCAGACACAGTTGGAATCAGGAGAAATGATTCCTTTTGATGACGCGTACGCAGCATGGAACGAGAGCTCTGGGGAATTGAAAGGTTCAATGAATGCCCTTTTCGAGACATTGGGTGACTCATGATGGACCAAATTCAAAACTCGCTTAAGATAGATAAGAGTGACTGGAAACCGGTAACCTTTGGTGATGTGGTTTTTGAACCCAAAGAAGCAGCCAAAGATTTACTCAGTGAGGGCATAGAACATGTGGTTGGTCTTGAGCATATTGATTCAGAAAACATCCATCTCAGACGTTCAGCCAGTATTGATGAGAGCACAACCTTTACCAAGAAATTTGCTGTCGGTGATGTGCTGTTTGGAAGACGAAGAGCTTACTTGAAAAAAGCCGCTCAAGCGAGTTTTGCTGGTATCTGCTCTGGCGATATTACTGTTTTTCGAACCAAGGGTGAATTATCACCTACACTGCTTCCATTTATTGTGCAGAATGAGCGTTTCATTGATTACGCAATCCAGCATTCAGCAGGAGGGCTTTCTCCGCGAGTAAAGTTTAAAGACCTCGCCAACTACGAATTCCTCCTGCCACCCCAAGCCCAGCAATCTGAGCTAGCTGAACTCCTCTGGGCTATGGACGAGGTGATTGAAAAAGCATCCAAAGTTCATGAGCGGCTGGATCAACTCTTTAAGGTTAAAGCAAAGCTTATTTCAAACTTGTCATATAAGGAATCAGAGCTCTACAGAATAAAGGAGCTCTGTAACATCAAGGATAATTTACGAGTCCCTCTCAATTCGAAACAGAGAGAGAAAATGGTGGGTGATATTCCCTATTACGGAGCAAATGGTAGAGTTGGGAATGTCAACAAATCTATTTTTGATGAAGATCTGGTGCTCCTTGCTGAGGATGGTGGTAATTTTTCAGAATTTTATGCCAAAGAAATAGCTTACAAGGTTTCGGGTGAGTCTTGGGTAAATAATCATGCACATGTTTTATCGATGAAAGATTCTTCATGTTCTATTGATTGGCTCCATTTCTCGCTAATCCATAAAAATATAACAAAACATATAATTGGCACGACTAGAGTGAAGTTGAATAAATCTGACCTAGAAAACATCAAAATTTGGGTTCCCCCGGAGGACATTCGCATACCTGTCGAAAAAGAGATGCTTATACTCACTCAGAATAGGCAGCTTGCGAAGGCAAAATTAGTATCTAGCGAAGGTTTTAATAAATCTATCATCAACCAGGTGTTCTCATGACCTTTACCGAGCTCAATGCTGTAGAATATTATTTTATCCAGCGTCTGTCTGGCGTCAATCTCAACGCTATTAACAAAGGTGAGGAATCGAAACCAGTCTATGGTGCGACATGGCAGTACATCCCTGCCCAGGATTTAAATCGCAGTGTTAATGAAGTCCTCCTAGAGCAAGACCTCAAAGACGCCTTGGTTCGTCTTAATCCTGAAATTACCCAGAATCCAGCTTTAGCGGATGAAGTTATCCATAAACTTCGAGCCATCCTCATTTCCGTCAACCAGATCGGTCTGGTCCGGGCGAATGAAGAGTTCTTCAATTGGCTCAGTGGAGACAAAACCATGCCCTTTGGCGAGAACAACCGCCATGTCCCGGTTCGTCTCATTGACTACGATGATTTAGCTAATAATCAGTACATTGTTACCAATCAACTCAACGTGCATGCTCGGGAAACCAAGATCCCCGATATCGTCATGTTCATCAACGGCATCCCTGTTGTTGTCGGGGAGCTCAAGACCCCCATTCGGCCCTCCATTTCCTGGTTGGATGGTGCCCATGAGATCCACGACATTTATGAAAACAGTGTCCCCCAACTGTTTGTCCCCAACATCCTCTCCTTCACTTCAGAAGGCAAGGAATTCTACTTCGGTGCTATCCGTAGTCCACTGCAATACTGGGCACCCTGGCGTCTGGAAGGTGGAGAGGGCTCAGTAGCAGCCAGTCTGGGACTATCAGATGTGGGCAAACAAGTGGATGATCTGCTAAGCCCTCAACGACTTTTGGATATCCTTCAGCATTTTTCCCTTTTCACGAGCAACAAACGTAAGCAACGCATTAAAATGATGTGTCGCTTTCAGCAATATGAGGGGGCTAATCGGATTGTAGATCGCGTCATCGCCGGCAAGATCAAGAAAGGTCTCATCTGGCATTTCCAGGGCTCTGGGAAATCCTTGCTTATGGTGTTTGCTGCTCAAAAACTGAGAAAATCGACTGACTTGAAGAGCCCTACCGTAATCATCTTGGTGGATCGTACTGACTTGGACACCCAGATCAGCTCCACTTTTAATGCTGCAGACGTCCCTAATGTGGTAACAACGGATAGCATCAAGGAATTACAGAGTCTGCTGGAGCACGATACCCGCAAGATTATCATTTCCATGATCTATAAATTCAGGGATGCCCAGCCCAACATGAATACCCGGGATAATATCATCATCATGGTAGATGAAGCCCATCGTACCCAGGAGGGTGATTTAGGGCGTCAAATGAGGGCCGCTCTACCAAATGCCTTTTTATTTGGAATGACAGGTACCCCCGTCAACAAATTAGATAAAAATACCTTTTGGGCTTTTGGTGCCAGGGAGGATGATGGAGGCTACTTATCTCGCTACACATTTCAGGAATCAATTCGAGATAGCGCAACACTTCCTCTACATTTTGAACCCCGGCTGGTGGATGTCCATGTGGATAAGGAGGCATTGGACAAAGCATTCGATGCATTCAAGGAGGCAGCTGCGCTCAGTGATGAAGAAGCCGATGCGCTGAATAAGAAGTCGGCGAAAATGTCTGCCTTTTTAAAGTCGCCCGAGCGTGTTACCAAGATTGTTGAGGACATAGCTGATCACTTTAAAGAGAAGGTGGGTCCTCATGGTCTAAAAGCCATGATTGTCACGCCAGATCGCCAAGCCTGTGCTCAGTACAAGGAAGAGCTGGATAAACATTTTCCTGAAGAGGCTAGTGCTGTGGTTATTTCAACTACAGCCAATGACGCCCTTGAGTTCAAACAGAAATGGGGTATCACCAAGGACCAGCAGGATAAAATTATTGACAGCTATAATGAAGCCAACTCACCACTGAAATTCATTATTGTGACCGCCAAACTACTCACCGGTTTTGATGCGCCCATTCTCCAGACCATGTATCTGGACAAATCTCTGAAAGACCATACTCTGCTTCAGGCGATTTGTCGCACCAACCGCCTTTATCCCCAGAAGCATTTCGGTCGGATTGTGGATTACTTTGGGGTCTTTGATGATGCAGCTAGAGCTCTAGAATTTGATGAAACCAGTGTCAATAAGATCATCACTAATCTTTCTGCCCTTCGTGATGAGTTGCCAACTGCTATGCAAACAGCTCTGGACCACTTCCCTGGTGTGGATAGAACCATTGAGGGCTTTGAAGGCTTGGAAGCTGCACAGGCAGTGATCAATACCGATGATAAGCGGGATGCTTTTGCAAAAGACTTCAAATATTTGAGTCGTTTGTGGGAGTCTTTGTCCCCAGATAAGATTTTGGATTTATATTTAGCCGACTACCGCTGGCTCTCGCAAGTCTTTGAGTCAGTCAGGCCTGCCGCAGGCAATCTGGGCAAGCTTTTGTGGTTCACCTTCGGGGCCAAAACCACGGCCTTGATCCATGAGAATATCCATGTTGGGGATGTGCATCAGCTGGATGAGTTCGTTATGGATGCTGATGTGATTGAGGATATTTTCAATAATCCTGATCCAAAGCAAGCTAAGCAAATAGAAAAAGCCATCATTGGACGTTTTCGCAAGCATGCAGGGCATCCAAAATTTAAGAAATTAAGTGAACGTCTTGAAGCTCTAAGAGATAGGGCTGAGCAGGGCTTGATCACCTCAATAGAGTTTGTCAAGGAGCTCTGTAAGCTGGCTCAGGAGACCTTGCAGACGGAGAAGGAGCTAGAGGCTGAGCAAGCTGCCAAAACGCCTCAGGCTGCCCTTACAGAGTTATTCATGGAGCTTAAAACAGAGGAAACGCCAGCAGTGGTGGAACGCATCGTGGTAGACATAGATGCTATCGTGCGGGTAGTGCGATTTGATGGGTGGCAACTGACGACTGCAGGGGAGCGGGAAGTCCAAAAATCACTACGTAAAGCGTTGTTAAAGTACAAGCTTCATAAGGATCAGAATCTGTTTGAGCAGGCTTATGCGTATATCAAGGAATATTATTAAAATGGAATTAGCAAATGTTTTATAGCCCTAAACACAGCTTAATGTCGGGGGTACAGTATTGGGTATTAAATACTCATCCAAGTGCTAATGCTGTATCACAAATGTATGATGAAGTCGATTTATTAAATGAGGAACTATCTCATGATGAATGGGCAAACTTTCCTAATCAACCTTATGTTAGTGACTCCTCTCGACCTGATAATTCAACATTAGGGGAGTGGCTAATTACCAATGAGCAAAGGGAATTAATTCAACAATATTATGGTTTTATGGGATATTATTTTTACCGTAGAATTACTCCTCAAAATCTTTTGAATCCAGACGGTGATATCGGAATCGGAATTATTGCAGTAGATAATGATACTACTAAAGTTATACAGGTTGTCTTTGCAAATGGCTTTAGGGGAGATGAAAGGCTGAAGAATAAACTTCATGCTGGAATGGATTACATTAGTAACAAAATCATACCATATCTTCCCAAAGGAATTATTGTTGAACAGGTTATAGTTGTTGATAGAATATTAAGGAGTAAGGTTGAATGGGCAAAGGTCATAACCATGGGTGAATTCTATAGAGACATTCTTTGCAATGAATTACCCCATTTGGAACAAGATGATTGGGGCTGGCTTAAATTAAGATACGATAAGCTACATATTGCATTCGAAACTATCGCATCAATTCAAAACGATTGCTAATGCATCATGAGATTGTTTGGAGCTGTCAAAAACTGGTTAACCGGTGCAGAAGAGGAATCTGGGTATAGCCATTCAGCTCGAATTTGTGACGAGTGTGGGGCAACCTCACCAGTTCACAGACATCATATACAAGCAATTCAATTTGGTGGTAGTGAGTCAGAGTCAAATATTATTGTACTTTGCGAAGAATGCCAGGAGGATGAGCGCAAAGTCAAATGTGGAGACAGTCATTGGAATGCGGAAGAAGGAAATGCAGTAGTAAAGTATCAGATCATTAAAAATGCTATTGAGTTAAAGTGTCGTTTGAGGATAACATATTTAACTGAAGGTAGAACATCAAAGAAAGCCAAGCGTGAAATCAATCCACTAAGAATGTATCGGGATGATTTCTCGTACTACGGAGGTGGTAGTGGAAATCGTATGTATTTGGACGCTTTTTGTCATTTACGACGAGCAATCCGAACTTTTAGGGTCGGACGTATTAAAAAAATAACAACTATCTCCTGATCTGCTTGAATGCGCACTAGAAGTTCTATTCTAGAAATAACTTTTCACCGATGTATTCTGGGTTATCACTTAAAGATTTAGCGCGCTGGGTCAATCCTATTGTGCGTTTTCTAGCATCGTTTCTCAAATCCTCTATTGTAACTTTTATCCCATCTGGAATCGATTGGACCGACACCTTATCCTCAGGAAGGAGTATAATTTTTATATGTTTCGATCTTTTGGGAAACCGTAAAGACATTATCTAATCCTCCTTCTAATAAATCGAGAGTAAATATACAAACCGATGAACATAGAGAATACGCATCAAAAACACACTCAATAATTCCTATATACCTATCTGTTGACTGTAGCGAAGAAAAATATTGGATCAATTATGATATTTTTCAATCAAAACTGTATCAATATATTATCAATGAATATGGCATGTGGTGGCGTGAGATGTCTTAATATGGTTTTGTTTAGGCAACAGATATAGCTGCTACACCATATCTGTATAATTAGTATAATCAACATGTAAGAGGTGTACCCGGGGCCGGAATCGAACCGGCACGCCTTTAAAGGGCGAGGGATTTTAAGTCCCTTGTGTCTACCAATGACGTTACTACCTGTACTATAGAACGTATCATAAAGAAGCTCCAAGAAGTTGGTCAATTGGAATGTGTTGGACCGGCTAGGGTGGATATTTGGTT
>Ga0257119_1000384_pt1 | contig 45551 bp, 39 predicted proteins | sample SI112_200mmetaG_FD_190179 | JGI IMG/M metagenome (GOLD analysis project Ga0257119, IMG submission 190179) | Marine microbial communities from Saanich Inlet, British Columbia, Canada - SI112_200m | ecosystem: Environmental > Aquatic > Marine > Inlet | place: Canada: British Columbia | collected... | reverse complement strand
GAATTTGTAGTTGCAGCTCTTCTGCCCGTTGAATATTTTCTTGATTGTCATTTGCATGTCTATGGGCAGGAAAAACATGAGAACGACCTAGAAAAGAATCTTCCCGTCGAACAAAATCAATACGTGAAAAAAAACCATTGTCAGAAAACCTCTCAGCTTGTTTTTTTTCATATTCATGCAAAAGTTTTTCCTTTTCATATGCCGGCAACTCCCGAGCAGCAAAATGTCCAACAGCAAAAGTAAAATCATGTGCATTTGTACTGGGGTACAAAGATGCCAAAAACAAGAAAATCATTGAGTTTATAATGAAAAATGGGTGTTTCACTGCATGCTCCAGGCCAAAGAAAAGAATAAACTTGTTGGAGCAAAGTTCTATCACCAAACAACTTAAAAAGCAAACATTTAAAACGGGATGACACTGCAAATTTCTTATTGATAAAAAAGACAATCATCCGGTGCCTGGCATTCTTGCTAGGCACCATGAATAATTATGCAACTTGCGCTAAAGCCTCCGCTTCATCATCATAGTCACCACCAGATAGAGCGTCCTCTGGTTCTATATTAATACTCTCATCATCTCCATAATTATGATCATAGCGAGTTTTAATACTTCTTTTTACTCTGTTCACTTCCTGTCCAAAAGACGTAACTTCAGCCTTGATTCTTTTAAATCGCTCCTTGTACAATTTGACAATCTCTGGATCATCAAAAAATATAACGTTTTCTTGGTTTACAAAATTTGCCTTCCAGGTCAGATTAAATGAACCTGTGTACGCAATACTTCTTGGCTTGCCCTCCAACTTTCCAATTCCTTTGTTTTTTTCGAAAACACAAAACTTATTGTGCATTGTTCCATAAAATGCCCCATAAACAAGAATTTTTACTCCTGCGTCCGTTAGTCTGATGATGTTTTTTCTCAACGTTTGCACGTAAGAAGACATTGTCTCCTTATCAACAATAATTTCAACCTTTACACCACGTTTTACAGCTTTTATGGCCTCGTTAATATAATCCTTATCTGTAAGCCAATATACAGCCACACAAATTGATTTTTCCTCATTCTTCATATATTGCAGAACCTTGTCTTTTATATTGTCATGAGGAGAAAAATAGGCCCAAGTGGTTGGGAAAAGATCGGTTATGAACAAAGATGATACAAAAAACGATATGACTAAAAAAAATTTATACTTCATCGCAATCTTCCTTTTTTCAAGCTGCCAAAAAACTTATTCTTGATTACTCATACAAAATAATATTAAAAATCGCAAATTTAATGACAGGATTCAATAAGAACAGATTCAAAACTTCCAACGCATTTCAATCTCGCCACCAAGATCACCGCGCTCATCCTTAACAGCCTTCAGTCCAACCTCATCAGTAAGAAGATATTCTACCTCAAACCTTGTGTCCTCAGACAAACTAAAGTTTTTTTCTACAAGAGCCCGAAGTCTGTCACTAACGTCTATTTCCACAGCACCGCGTAATCCACCACGACCAGTCTGATCACTAAATTTTGGAACAAGTCGAACACTCTTAAGGGGTTTTAACAACGCATCAAAACATTTATCTAGTTTAGATTTTGTCTGATCATTGCTTAACACAATGTTTTTAATATTCTGCATAAGCAAGGTTGGTACAACAATGTTTAGAGAATCATCCTCCGTGCCCGCCAATAACAATGCAACAATTTGCTCATCGGTAAGAGAAGGATTAGATTCAAACATAATATGGGGGTTTAGCAGTGAACCCTCTACATTCAGGCCAACATTATATCTCTTTACCTTATTTTTAGCCTCAAGCTCAATTGTTGGGTCTTTCGTTTGTCCAGGGAAAAAGAAAATTGTTCCATTGGTAATGTTAAGATTTTTGTATGGAAACGATAAAAAGCCACCCTCAAGTTGAATTGTGCCAACAATCTCAGGATTAAGAAGAGTTTTGTTAATTTTAAGATCACAATGGGCTTTTGTTTCTAAAAATGAAGTTTTAACCCGCATTGGTTTATATGTAACTAAATCTATATCAATAACCGCATCATATAGTTGTTTCTCAAAGGGGCTGGTAGCAATTCCCACAATTTTTCGCTTAAACGCAGATGAAAAAATATTCTGATTAAATTGCGAACTATTTAATATCAAAAATCCACCCAAATCTGAAATATTATTTTTCTTCTTATTAAGCAACAAGTTTCCGGAAATGGAAACAAACAACTCTTGCTCCAGGTTTACAAAAAGATCATTTATACACATAGGAATACAAAGCGTATCCAATTCCCAAGCATCAGAAAACTCTGCACATATTCTTTTGCATGTAATTTCTCCATCATGAAAGCCAACCCTTGCTCCCTCTATTTCCAATTCTCTTTTTTCAAGGTCAAGCACAGCCAAACACCCAAAGTCTTTAACAAAGCTATAAGTTTTTGGAAGCCGAATATTTCCATCTTTCAGATCTATTCGCAAATCTATTTTTTTTGAAGATACACAACCGCTAAGATCCAGCGCTCCCTCGCCAGAAATTTCTGTATCAAAATAAATTGAAAGAAATTCCTTCAGACCCTCAAATGTAACGGTGCCATTTAAATTTTTTCCTTTTTTAGTAAAAATGTTGATAAAAATATTTCCATTTTTATCTGAGAAAAAAATCTTTTTAAGTAAAATTTTTGGGTCTGTACAAAAGTCTAATTCATATAAATATCTATTTGTCTGCCCAACAGTTTTTACCATCTTTTTGTCGTACGAGACTGTCCCACTTGTTTTTATTTTTGTACCCAACTTTGTATGTGTTGCAATACAATCGTACGTCCCGGCAACGTTAAAATCTTTATCTACAGAAACTTTTGCCTTAATATCTCCACTCAAAGTTTTCCAATATCTGTTAGACATTATGCTAATTGGGATAACATTGGTAATCACAGCATCACCACGCTCACGCTTTGTATCCCACGTCCAGTCTCCTGAAAAGCCAACGGCTGGAACCGCCGCCGTACCAGAAAAGCCTTCATTGTTACCTAAAAAACCAAATATTATATTTTCAATGTTGAAGTTTTTGTACTTGGACAAGTCTATATTGGCATCACCTTTTATACTAAAAACACCATTCTCAACGTAGCCACAGGCCGCAACATTCGCATCACCATGAGCAAAATTCACATCACTCTTTTGAAAAATTTTTATAATATTGTCTATAGATGATCTTGCTTGGATATCAAAGCATGTTTTTCCGTTTTTAAATTTCAACTCAATTGGAGATACAACAAAAGAATGATCCTTGTTGTAAATACCAAACTCACCTGCTTCCAAATTCCACTTTCCAAAAACAAGAACATTATCATCATCTTTTTGTAAAATTGGAAAACTCGCCGTGCAGTCTACAGACCCCGATATGATTCTATCGTACCTAAAATCATACCAAAAAGTTCCTTGCAACGATCTTAAAAATGTTTTGTTAGGACCGCGCAAAGAGCCATCTTTAATCTTTATGTTATTTCTCAATATATTACGCATTCTTCCAGAATCACTGTTAAAGTCCATAACAAAAGACATGCGTGTCTTTACGTCAAAAAAATTCAAGTGTCCTTTAACAACAGAAACTGACTTTATACTTAGTGGAACCGGCGCGGGCAAATCAAGAAATGCAGAGACATCTTTTTGCATCAAAAGCTCACCATCAACAAACTCCGAATAAGCGTCTAGATTGTTATATATTACTTTGGCATTTATCCAACCCAAAGCAAAACAGTCTATCCATGAAAAATGCATTTCAAACTTTTTGCAAAAGCACCGCCACTTAGTTTTTCCTTGTTTATCTTTTTTTACCACATTAAAATTATCAATTACAAAACAGGAAGAAAATAAGCTGGCTTTTTTGAGGTTCCCCTCAACCTCACACCCCAATTTTTCGCGAAGAGAGCAAAAGAAGTGCTTTTCTATTGTCTGTTGTATTCGATCATCTCTCTCAAGCAAATACAAAGAAAGCAAAACACCACACGCTACTGCAAAAATTATTTTAGTAAATGCCCACAACCATTTTAAAAACATTAAATCTGTCTCCAGGACCCTTTGTATTCATAGCGCCTAATATAGGAAACTTGCGCGACAGAAGAACTTATACAACACATATAGTTTTCAGAGAGGTCAACCAAGCAGGCCATTCCAGGCTTGACTATCCCCGAAGGATAAAACTCAACAGATTTATGCGCATAGGAAACCCCACGCTTAAGAACTTTGTTAGGATTAGAAGGCGACCCTAAAACCCGGGGTAAAACTCCAAAAGTGATTTTATGCGGCAATGGATACGTTTTTCCCTCAAAATGATATACATTTTTTTGTGTATCGAATGTTAGCGTTTTTTGCTTATTTTCGACAATAGATAATTGCTGCGCATACAAAAAAGTTGAATAAAGCTTATCCATTTCGGCCCTTACCATCGCACTTTTAATAAAGCCTAGACGCGGGACACTCACAAGCGCCAAAAAACTTATTATGCCAACCAAAACGACAAGCTCGAGAAGATAAAATCCACGACGAAAAAAACGTCTCATCTCAACCCTACGCAAAAAAAATCAGCCGACAATTGGATCACAAGCTTGATGCAACAGTAAGAACCTCTTCTGTAGTTGTAAGTCCCTGCTTTACCTTTTCTATTCCATCTTGAAGCAAGGTTGTCATTCCCTGCTCAATTGCCAACTTGCGTATTGAAAGCATGTCTGTCCGTTCTATTGTTAATTCAGCGATTTTTTCAGTAATTTCCATAACTTCAAAAATTGCCAACCGGCCTTTATAGCCAGAAAAAGAACATTCCTCACAACCCTTGGCCTTGTACAGAGTCGCACCTTTGACGTCTTTTTCTGTTAGACCGATAAGTTTTAAAATCTCGCTTGTTGGTTTATATTCTTTTTTGCACTTATCACAAAGCTGCCTGACAAGTCTTTGAGCGATGATACAAATAACTGAAGACGAGACAAGAAATGGCTCGATACCCATATCGATCAAACGAGTAACTGTGGCAGCAGCACTATTTGTATGAATCGTGCTCAACACAAGGTGCCCTGTTAGCGCAGCCCGGATAGCTATTTGCGCCGTTTCCTGATCTCGAGTTTCACCAATCATTATAATATCAGGATCCTGACGTAAAATAGAACGAAGTGCATTAGCAAAGGTAAGATCAACTTTTTCCCTCACAGCAACCTGAGAAAGTCCTGCTAGCTGGTATTCAACGGGATCTTCAACCGTAATTATATTAACTTCTGGGCGATTTAATAAACTCAAAATAGAATATAACGTTGTTGTTTTACCAGAGCCCGTTGGACCAGACGTAAATACAATACCATTTGGCCTGGTTATTGACTTGTGAACAATATCGTAATCTCTTTTATTGAATCCTAATTTTTTCAAGGTTTCAATTGATTTTGTTTGATCAAAAAGACGCATTACAATAGATTCACCAAAAATTATTGGAAGAACAGACACACGAAGATCAATTGACCTGTCAGCAATTTTTATCTGAATTCTTCCATCCTGTGGCTTTCTTTTTTCTGCTATATTGAGATTTGCCATGATTTTGATACGTGAAATTAACGCCCCCTGAACTCTTTTTGGTGGAGTTAAAACTGAATACATAACACCATCAACACGATATCTAACTCTTACCTCTTTTTCCTGTGGTTCAATATGAATATCAGATGCCTCACGCTTTACAGCCTGAAAGAGAATGTGATTTACAAGCTTGATAATAGGGGCTTCGCTTGCCATTCCCAAAATATCTTTTTCATCAATCTCTTCAAACTCTAATGTTTCTGGGTCTTCATCCTCAAGCTCTTCCATCATTTGACTGGTCTCTTCAAGAGGATAAAATCTATTAACACCGTCAATGATAACCGCCCTTGTAGAAACAGCATAAACAGCGTTTCCGCCTAGAATTATATTAAGTTCATCAAGAGGTTGAAAATCCAGAGGGTTTGCCGTAAGAATTAAAATCTGTTTGTCTTGTTCGATTGGAATTATCGCATTGTCTCGTAAAAATTTAAAAGTTGTTTTTGCAAGCAATGAAGGTTCTGTCATTTTGTCAGTAATTTTTTCTACATACTGAAATGAAGAATATTCGGCCAAGGCTTTAGCAAGCTGCTGATCAGTGATAACCTTATTTTTTAGCAAATATTCGTGGAATGACTCTTTTCCCTTTTCTGCTTCTTCAGAAGAAAGCTGAAGTTGCTCTTGTGTAATTATCTTTTTTTCAACAAGAAATTCACCCAAACTTTTCATTGTAGGTCCTTTTTTGTTCGTTTTTTATTTTTCATTCCACCATTATATCACAAACTGTACCTGTGTCTTGCCTCGTGGTAGAAGCTATGGTACCTTAAACCATTACGTTGATAAAAATATTGATTGCTTCTTACTTTTTAATACAACAGGATCTGTTATGTCCACAAAAAATATTTTTTTATTAATCATGTTTGCTTGTTTTTTAACAAGCCCACTCACCAGCCACACCTTAGCTACGAAAAGCTCCGATAAAAACAAAACACAAACAAAGGCAAAAAAAAGAAAAAACAAATATCAAAAAGCAAAAGAAAAACAACAGGTTTCAAAAAAAGTCATAAAAAAACCAAAGTGGAAAAAGCTGGCCAATCTTCCGGAAGTTCTTCGAAAAAGTTATAAATCTCTGAGCGATACTGAACTGGATGAAGCAATATTATTGTACAAACAGCAAAAAAACTTGAGAATGGTTGCCCGTTGTCTTGAAAGAAAAACTTCAATCTGCTCTGACACGCAAAAACTAAAAAATTTAAAACTTAAGCTTGCAAACACATACTTTGAAAAAGAAGACCTTGAAAAAGCTGGAACATTATACACAGAATTTGCACTGTTATACCCAGGAAGTACAGACACGGAAGAGGTTGAATATAGAGCTATATTGTGTCATGTTTACAGACTTCCAGACCACGACAGAGACCAATCGGTTACAAGACAGGCAATTTTGTTAGCAGAAAATTTTTTGCAAAGAAAAAAATTGTACAAAAAGTACACAGCTGACGTAGCAAAAATTTTAAAGCATTGCCTGGAGAAACTTTTTGACAACGAAGTTGAAATATTTAAATTCCATGCAAACAAGAAAAATTTAAAGGCCGCAGAAAAACGTCTTGACTCAATTGTAAAACAATTTGAAAAACGGCTAGAAAACACAAAAGAAAAAATTGAAGAATTGCGATACATCCTCGCAAAAAACAAAGATCCAAAAAAATATAAGCGCCCTAAAAATGCTCCAGGCCCATTAGCCAACTACATCAAATGGGTAAAAACAGAACGAAAAGAAGAAAACAAAAAGGCTTTAACATTCAAAAAGCAATACGAAAACTTACGAGATAAAAGCTCCAATGATATTTTGGATATAACCAGTCCAGGAAAACAAAAAACGAAACGACGAAAAAAAATAGACTATGTCTCCAAGTTCTGATTTTTCATCGCGAAAATTACTAGGAAATCAGGGAGAAAAAAATGTTGCCCAATACCTTGAGCAGGATGGTTTTGTAATAATCGCAAAAAATTATTCGAAACGATGCGGAGAGGTTGATATTATTGCACAAAAAAGAGATCTAATCTCCTTTGTAGAAGTGAAAACCCGAATAAAAGAAACAGTTCCATTCTCGGACTTGATAAGAAAATCAAAACAAAAAAAAATAATAGCCACAGCAAAAATGTTTATTGCTGAGAATAATTTGTATGACAAGGCAATTCGATTTGATGTTGCTTTTGTCGAGCAAAAAAATTGGAAAATAACATACATACCAAATGCGTTTGTTCAGGAGAATTTTTAATGAAGAATGTATACAAACGAGTTATAACCGGAATAGTAGGAATAGTTTTATTGTGGCTTCTGTATAAGCAATGTCCTACGATTGCTATTTCCATAATTATTGCAGCCGCCTTAACTTTAATTTTGATATTTGAATGGCCAAAGTTAGCAAAAAAAAACAAATTGATCTGGCTCCTGACCCCACTGTATCCAATTGCACCATGTATTTTACTAATTCTTTTAAACCATTCTGGAATATACCGTGTGCTTTTTGCATTTCTTTTAATTTCTGTATTTGCAGCCGATACAGGGGCCTATTTTATTGGAACAAAGTTTGGCAAACACTTAATTGCACCACGGATCAGCCCAAAAAAATCATGGGAAGGTTTAATTGGATCAGCTGTTTTTTCATATATAATTTTGGCATTAGCCTTGTCCAGCTCAGAAAAACAATTTTCGCACATTTTGGTTATAATAACCTCAATTGCAATATGCATTGTAGCATTTGCAGGTGATCTCTTTGAGTCCTACTTAAAGCGCAAGGCCAAAATTAAAGACTCTGGAAGTATTTTACCTGGACATGGAGGCCTTTTAGATCGTCTTGATAGCATTTTATTTGTGGCACCATTTTTTTATTTCGGTAGAACCATACTAATGAAGCTTTTTGGTTTTTAATTTACTTTTTCAAGTGCCCAACCAAATCATTTTGTGCAATTGTTTCCTCTGTCCCAGAAACCATGTTTTTTACCACAACTGTGTTGTTTTTTTGCTCATCATCTCCAACAAGTAAAACATATGACGCGCCCATTTTATTTGCTTTACGCATCATGCTTTTTAGCGACGGCTTGTCAAACAAAATATCAACACACAAATTTGCAGCTTGGACATGATCAGCCAATAACGAAGCAAGTGAATATTGGTTTTCACTCAACGGCAAAAACAAGTGTAAAGGTTTTTTGTGTGGCAACGGTAACTTGTCCTTAATTTGCTCCAAAAGAATTAAAACCCTTTCAATTCCAATTGCAACACCAAATGATGGATAGCATTCCTTACTTCCAAGCTCCTGAGCAAGATAATCATATCGGCCACCACCACAAAAAGCACTCTGTGCTCCTAGCGCTGTACTTGAAAATTCAAAAACTGTTTTGTTGTAATAATCCAAACCACGCACCAATGTTGGAGTATAAGAAAATGAAATGGATAATAACTCAAGAAGAGACTGCAACTGCTCCCACTCTTTTTTTGATTCTTCTGATAACGAGTCAACTATATATGGAGCTTTTTTATATAATTTTTGACAATCTTCTTGCTTACAATCAAACACACGCATAATGTTTTTTTCGCGTCGCTCTTTGCACTTTCCACACAATGCACTATTGTTTTTGTCTAAGAAATCTCCAAGGATTGTTTTATATACTTTTCGATCATCAGGAGAACCTAGAAAATTAACATGCACAGTATAATTGTCCAACATAAGGGCTTCTGAAAACAAATGATCTAACATCGCAATAAAATTTGCATCCAGAGAAATTTCCCCACTCCCTATTGCCTCAATATTAAACTGATGAAATTGTCGATACCTACCTCGCTGAGGACGCTCTTTGCGAAACATCGGCCCCCATGAATAGACTTTCCAAGGAAGACTTGAAATATTATTTTCCAAAAAAGCACGCATGGTAGAAGCAGTTACTTCTGGTCGTAGACAAATTGATTTTTCACCCTCTTCTGAGCCTTCAAAAACATACATTTCTTTGTTTACAACATCTGTGTTTGTACCAAGCGAACGCTTAAAAAGCTCCGTTGTTTCCAAAATTGGTGTATCGATATGCTCAAAGTTATAATTTTCTACATGTATGGATGTTTTTTTAATAAAAAAATCAAACAGGGTTAAATCCAAAAAATCTCGAGTCCCTTTTACTCTTGAAAACATAAAAGCACCTAATCAATTGAAAAACGTTATTCGCCCACATAATGGACATGTAAAAACACTATTTAAAATAAGTGTATCATAAAAACAAAATTTTCATTTAAACGTAGTCCTGTCGTTCTTTTAAATTTAACCTTGAAAAAAAAATTTAACTCCGTACTTTCAAAGACAAAGTAAAATGTTTAAAATAATTGACGGAACATACCAAATCGTGGTAGAAGTAAATTCTGTAACAGGTTTTTGAAAAAAAATTTGAATTTTTAAGCAAAAGGAGGGCCTATAGAAAAAAAATCAACTATACTTTGTGACAAAGCTACTTTGTCTTAAAACAAATAAATAGTTGACTAACCCAACCGATACATGTTAAAAAATTTGATAAGTTTTGTAAGAGTATATGTTAAACCTTTTTTAAAAAAGGAGCACGGAATGAAAAGATACATTCCACTATTTCTCTTGTTAGCAGCAGTAACAACTTTGAATAATGCAATAACAGCACCAACACATCCCTACGAAGTAAAAAGTAAAACTTACTTCTCAGTTCCACAAATGTACCAACCAGCAACTCCAGAATACTCAGCATTTTTTGATGGACAAAAAGCTAAAGACGGCGTAGGCGGATCATTCGACGCAGCAGGCTTTTTTGCTAAATCAACAAACTACAAACAATTAGGTCGTTACTTCTCTCCACACGGATCTGACAGCATCACCGTTGCAACAATAGAAGGCGCAGATGTTGACGTTCTAGCCGATTACCTTGGAATAGCATCCGACGGATTTAAAAGCACAATTGTATTAAAGCCTGAGTATACAACATACGGATTTGGCCTAAGATACAAACAAGACCTTGGTGACACATTCTTCTTTGACATTTCTGCTCCAATTACATACGTTGCAGCTGAAATTAAATTGAATGAAACAATAGCAACAACTGGAACAATTGTTACAGCAACAGCAACCGCATCATCCGTAGAAGCAGCGTTCAAACAAGAGAACTGGACATATGGTAAAATTGACGGCAAACAAACCAAGTGGGGCATCGGCGACGTTGTATTTAACGTTGGTTGGAAATACAAAGATATCGAAGATCCTAACTACCTTGAAAGCTACGTTGGTGTATTAATTCCTGTCGGAAACAAACCAGAAGCAAAATATATGTTTGAACCAGTTGTCGGCCACGGTGGACACTTTGGTATACTAGCAGGCGGACACGCTAAGTTACAAATATGGGAAGATGAAAAAGGCGACAGTTCATTGGCATTCAAGGCAGATAGTAAAGGACAATACCTCTTTGCACGCACACAAAAACGTTCATTTGACCTTCGCGGCAAACCATGGTCCCGTTACATGAAATATTACGCAAGTGAAGCAGACGTTTTAACAGGAACTTACAAAGATGGTATTAACTACTTAACAAAAGACGTAAAAGTAACACCTCGCATGTCAGTCGCTGGAAATTGCGCATTTGTATACGTAAATGAAGGTTTTGACTGTGAATTAGGATTTGGAATCCTTGCAAGACAAGCTGAAAAAGTTGTTTTGAGTGGAACCTATGATGACACAATTGGAATCGCAAGTCTAGCAGGAGCAATAACTGATAATACAGGAGCGATTTCTCCAGCTTCTACTATAGATAAAGAATTCGCATCCAAAACATCTGGCGAATATCCACAAGAAATGCTTCTTTCCAGTGCTACAGTAAAAGAAGCTGACCTTGACCTTTGCTCAGCAGCACATCCAGCAATTATAAAATGCAACACATCCCTGGCCCTTGGATATCGCTGGGATGACCAAGATTATCCTTGCATAGTTGGCCTTGGTGGAGCATTTGACTTTGGACTCGACAACACAGTTATGAACAAGTGGAGCCTATGGGGCAAATTTGGTTTCTCCTTTTAATTAACAGAAAGGAAACAATATGAAAAAAACTTTATTATTAACATTATTCGTCGGGTTAGCAGCGCTTGTTGTATTTGAATGCCAAGCACCAAGAACAAGGGGAGCAAAACCTACATCAGCACCAAGAGTAACACCACCACCAAGAGTAGCAACACCTCCTGCTGGACCTGTTGGACCTACAGCCGCTGAAAAAGCTGCATTCGAAGCCGTTGGTGTTGAAGTAGACGCGCTAGTAGCAAAATGCGCAACTCTTAGAGGCCAAATTGATGCTGCAAAAAGACCATAACACAATAGAAGTAATTACAACTTAGAAGTAAAGAGCCGGGAATTTATCCCGGCTCTTTTTTGTGCCCATTTTTAACCTAATTATTTAAATTTCCTTTATGACCAAAAAAAGCTTGCAATTCTATTTTTCTCATGTTGAACTATATTCCATTAAAAATAGGTTTTCATGCTTGTAAGAAGGAGTTTGCATATGAGACCAACGGTTTTAGTTACAGGTGGCGCAGGATACATAGGGTCACACTCGGCATATTTGCTTACTCAACGTGGATACAATGTTGTTATAATTGACAATCTTTGCCAAGGACAAGAATGGAGCGCTTCGTGGGCGCCGTTGGTAAAGAGTGACATTGAAGACTTAACAATTTTGGAAGAAACTTTTAAGCACTACAACCCCGTCGCTGTTATGCATTTTGCAGCATTTATAGAAGTTGGTCATTCGGTACAAGACCCTGCAAGGTTTTACCACAACAACGTCTCAAAAACCATTTCTCTCCTTCAGACAATGCTAAAACATAATGTTAATAAATTCATTTTTTCTTCAAGCTGCGCAACTTACGGAAAACCACAACGTCTTCCCCTTGTCGAAACACATCAAAAGAATCCCGTGAGCCCATACGGTAGAACAAAAATGATAATCGAAATGGCCCTTGAAGACTTTAACAGAGCTTATGGATTGGAACACGTGTCGCTGCGATATTTTAACGCAGCCGGAGCGTTGCCAGAACATGGTCTTGGTGAAAGACATAATCCAGAATCCCACATTATCCCCCTTTTACTACGCGCAGCAGAAAATGGTAATACATTTAAAATTTTTGGTGACGATTACCCAACCCCAGATGGAACGTGCATTCGAGACTATTTACATGTTCTTGATATTGCCGACGCTCATTGCAAGGCTTTGGAATATTTGCTTTCAGGACAAAAATCTGACGCGTTTAATTTGGGCTCTGGGCAAGGACACTCTGTACAAGAAATGATTAAAGAAGTTGAGCTTGTTACACAAGCAAAAATACAAACAACTTCAATAAAACGCCGTGAAGGTGACCCTCCAGTACTAATTGCCGACAACAGCAAAGCTGCGGACGTATTGGGCTGGGTGCCACAATATTCTGACATACAAAATATTTTGCAATCTGCTTACGAATTTGAGTGTAGTAATGACACATTCGTTGCTAATGCTAGGAATCAGAACAAACAAGCCGAAAATTAAAGTTGGCTAATGTAAAACGGATGCTAATATTACTTTATACAATGAACAACCTCATCCAATAGAACCTCTCTGTTCAGGCATAAAAGAACCTCAAAACCAAACTCCTCCTTCACCGGGGGCATTTGGATGGTCTTCATAAAAAAAACTTCTTTCTGCAGCTTCTGGATCAACAATTCCTGGATTAGCAGCTCTTGAAGCAGAGGAATGTACAACTAAAGGAGGCTTTACAAGCAATGGGCTACTTTCTAATCTATCACCGCTACCTGATGATTGTTTTTTATTAAAACAACAACATGGACACAAAAAAGAACAAATATAGCCTAAACATGTTCTTTTTTTTACTCCATCGCCACATACAATAACCTCTGATGCAAAAAACAACATAAAGCCAAACAAAGTAAAAATAATTTTTTTCATGCAGCCCTTTAAGCCTCTTTTCCACAACATTTTTTGTATTTTTTATCCGATCCACATGGACAGGGGTCATTTCTGCCAATTTTTTCAACTCGACGCGGCTCTTTTTTTGAACCACCGGAACCAGAGCTCATACTAATTTGGTCAAGTTCCTTTTCTCTTTTTTCCTCGATATCTTGGCTACTAAATTGATCAAGTTTGAGATGGAAAATATGGTGAACAACGTCGCTGCGTATTTGCACCATCATTTCTTGGAACATTGCAAACGCCTCTCGCTTATACTCAATAAGAGGGTTTTTTTGGCCCCAACTGCGTAAATTTATGCCTTCTTTTAAGTTGTCAATATTCAACATATGCTGTTTCCACGCTTGGTCAATGGTTTCAAGCATGAGCCACTTTTCCGCCTCTTTTATCATTTCTTGATTTTGTAAGCCACGATACTCTGAATACTTAATCAACAAGAAATTAATAAGGTCTTTTTTGAACATATCACTATTCTCAAACCCAAGACTCGCATTTTCAAAGACAGACTTTTCAAGACTTGTCATTCTGCTTAAAACCCCAAAAACCGTGTCAATCTGCTCACGCTCCAATGAGCGTTTTGGACAATACCAAGAAATAACATCTTGTACCATACCAACAATAAGATCTCTAACAACCTCATAAATGTCGCGCTCACTTGCTAAAACATCTCGTCTTTGACCATAAATAACGGTACGATGTTGGTTAAGAACATCATCGTACTCAATAAGATGCTTACGAATGTCAAAGTTATGCTTTTCAACTTTTTCTTGCGCCCGCTCAATTAACTTCGAAACAGACTTAGACTCAATTGTTTCGTCCTCACCCATTCCCCAACGTTTCATGTTTTTGCGTATTGAGTCTCCTGCAAAAATTCGAATTACGTCATCTTCTAAAGCTATATAAAATCTAGACTCACCAGGGTCTCCTTGTCGCCCAGATCTACCACGCAGCTGATTATCAATGCGTCTACTTTCATGACGCTCTGTACCCAAAATATACAAACCCCCTGCCTTTTTTGATTCTTCGCTTAATTTAATATCGGTCCCTCGACCAGCCATATTGGTAGCAATAGTAATTTTTCCAGCGTGTCCGGCCTCTGCAATAACATCTGCTTCCCGCTCATGCTGCTTTGCATTTAAAACGTTGTGAGGAATACCACTGCTGGTCAAAATTCCACTCAAAAGCTCGGAAGTCTCAACGGCTACCGTGCCTATTAAAACAGGTTGACCCTTTTTACGACGCTCAAGAATGTCTTCAACAACAGCTTTATATTTTGCTTTTTTTGATAAAAATATAAGATCAGATTTGTCATCACGAACCAACGGTCTATTGGTTGGAACAGAAACAACACCCAGGCTATAAATTCTATGAAACTCTTCAGCTTCTGTAGCTGCAGTACCAGTCATCCCGGACAAGTTTTTATAAAGTCTAAAATAATTTTGGAGTGTAATAGAAGCCAGTGTTTGACTCTCTCTTTCAATTTTTACCCCCTCTTTTGCCTCAAGAGCCTGGTGCAAACCATCACTATATCTACGTCCAGACAAAACACGCCCAGTAAACTCGTCGACAATTAAAACCTGGTTATCCCTAACCATGTAATCAACATCAAGCTTAAACAAAGTGTTTGCTTTTAAGGCCTGTGTAATATGGTGCAAATAGTTCAAATTTTCAATTGCATACAAATTTTTAATTCCAAAGTCTCTCTCTACCTTGTCATTTCCAGACTCTGTAAGCTGTACAGAGCGAGCTTTTTCGTCAATTTCATAATCTTGTTCTTTGTCCAAGCGCCTTACAACTTTGTCCGCAGTCAAATACAACTTGCTACCCTCATTCGAAGGTCCAGAAATAATAAGCGGGGTCCGAGCTTCATCAATCAAAATTGAGTCAACTTCGTCAACAATTGCATAGTATAAATCACGCTGTACATAATCTTCTATACGGAACTTCATATTGTCGCGCAAATAATCAAAGCCTAATTCATTGTTCGTCGCATATAAAATATCACATTGATAAGCTTTTTTTCGCTCGTCATCTTCCATCGAATTGTAAAGTGCCGCAACAGAAAGTCCCAGATGGTTATAAATTGGTGCCATCCATTCTGCATCACGACGAGCCAAATAATCATTGACCGTGACAAGGTGCGCCCCTTTTCCAGCCAAAGCATGCAAATACAAGGGAAGTGTAGCTGTTAATGTTTTTCCCTCACCAGTTTTCATTTCAGCAATGCTACTTTCAAACAAAACTATTCCACCCATGAGTTGAACATCATATGGGCGCTCGCCCAATTTTCTTTTTGCTGTTTCTCTAACAACGGCAAAAGCCTCTGGCATAATGTCTTTCAACGTTTTGCCTTGGCTTAATTGTTCACGAAATTCATTGGTTTTTAAAGATAGTTGTTCGTCTGTTAATGCACTAATATCTGGCTCTAAAGAATTGATTTTATCAACCATCGGTTGCATTTTTTTAAGCTGCCTAGAGTTGGCAGTTCCAAAAACTTTTGCTAGTAAGTTTGCTATCATGATTTGCTCCATCTCAAAGGGTTAATTTTCATTTTTTATACAGTCTAAAAATCAGACCCCTTAAAAGTAAATATTTAATATAAAACTAATACGAAAAGGTTATCATAAAAGCAAAAAACTTTCCAAAAGATTGACAGGCGTACCCATTTTTTTTGTAGCATTGAATAAAGAACTATAAAAAGTCATAAAAAAAGTCAGGAGAAATTGTAATGAAAAGCACGGTTTTTTACGTAATTCTTTTTTTCTTGCTTCTACAAATAAGCCCACAATGTTTTTGCGCCGCGTTAAGAGCCCCGATACCAAGGCGAGTGGCCAGCATATTAGCAACATTCGAAGAGATGGAAGGCGGTGGCACCGAATCAGAGTCAATAACCCCAGAAGCCAGAACCGACAAAGAGGTAGCTGCTGGCCCAGAACCAGAAATTGATATATTAATGCCATCAAAAGAACTTTTAGTAGGTGATGGAGACGATGGGCTAATAAAAGAAGTTAGGGAAGCATTAGAAGAAGTTACACAACAAAAAACAATAACTAAGGCTTTAGACAAGTGGCTCCACGTAAAAGAACTTCTTTCAGATGACTACTCTCAATACAGTTCACAATATTTTTTCCTAGTATGGTCTGAATTTGTAACACAATGCCTACAATACGATATGGCACATGGCATGCACCATAAAGATAAAATTATGCATACCCTTTTTGACACAACATTTGAACCTCCAAATATAAATGAATATTACAGAGCATGGCTAGAACATATTTCTGGACACAAAAGCAGATATCCTGTTTTTGATCGTGGAAAAAACAAATTTACAGCTGAACACAGCAGACTTCGAGACTTGTTAAATACGTACGATGAATCAATACTCGTAAACACAAAAGCTCAAATAAGGCAGCGAGAAGAAGAAATAACAAGATGGAACGAATTTCTAAATAGACTAACTGATAAAAAAGCTCGTATTTTTTATAGAAGAGATTTTATTTTTTATTTTGTTGCCGGTCCTATTTTCAGTGGCACACGAATAAATCAGACAACAGAGTCTATTCTTAAAAAATTCGAGGATCCTATTGAAGAGTTAAGGCAAAGAGAACAACTAACAAAGTTGTATAAAATTCATATTATGCCAACTCTTGGAGAAGAACACACTAGAGAAACAATAAGAAGAATAGTAGAAAAAGCCAATGCCGACCCAGCATTTTCCAGCCTTATAAGTACTTTAAAATTTTCATTCAATTATGACAGAGCAGTATTTATAGACAGCCAATTGTTTCCACGCATTGTTGTTTATCCATCAGAAGGGCAAGAAAATGCACAAAGACTTGCACAAGAACTCTTAGAATTATTACGAGGAATTCCAGAACTTAGGCTTGATACAATTCCAGAAGACCAACAAAGACTTGCCCATGAATATGGAATACATACCGCATTACCGAGATATAATTTAAAATTTGAAGACAAAATTTACTACGCGCAGGGAAATGCTGATGAAAAAATAAATCCTGATATAAGACAATTTTTTTCCGAAGAAAATAACTTTGCTATTTACAAGAGAGACTTTCTTGCAAACTCAAGAGCTTGCAAGAAAACAGAAAGCCTGAGCCCATATGAAGAAGCTGTATGCATGGAGAAAAATTTTCATCTATATCCAGAAATCTGAGACATAAAGATTAATAAATTTATAATGATAAAAAGGCCGAATTGCAATTCGGCCTTTTTATCTATTAAGCTTCTACAGCCTCTAAATCAAGATAATCAGAGGCCTCAACCTGCCAGTAAATTCTTTCAGCCTTACCTTTTAAAAAGTTTATTTTTGGCATTTTGTGAAAGCAACGATGAAAGCACCTTTTTGTTCCTTCTGGAAGAATTTCAAATGTAAATGCAAACATACCAAACAACCTCTCTCCATCACGTTTATGAAGCTCTCCTGGAACAACAATTTGTGGAAGAGGTTCTACAACTCCTGGATTAGGTGACCACCCTGAAGCAACTCCAAAATCCCACATATTAGCTTCAACCTCTCTTGAAAATCTATGCATAACACAACCATATTGGTAATAAGAATCAGGAATAACTCTTGACCCGCGGCTTTTTACTAAAATTCTTCTTCTATAATGCTCAAAAGACTCCTCAGGACTCTCAAACCATTTTTGAACATGTTCGTTTTCTGTATATAAAAATTGGCCAATGGACCGCCTCTCAGTTCTGTACAAAATAATATGATCTATGTTTTCATCAGCTCTATCATCAGAAATAACAATAAATGGAAGTTTTTCTCTTGCTGCCGCTGGCTCAACTCCAACAGCTGCCGCACCAGCCAAAACCTTTTCTCTGGCTTTAGCCCTTCTTCTCGCTTTTTTTCGTTCTCTATCTTTCTCTTTTTTCGCCTCAGCAGCTTTTTTCCTGCGCTCTTGTTCAAGAAGTTCTCTAATAGCAACAACTCTAGCTTCATCTTCTGCTGAAGAATCAGCTACTGCACCATCGACAGCTCCTTCACCGGCAACAACAGCATCAAAATCTACAGAAACGGCATCCAAAGACGGTGGAAACGGTTGATTATAACCCAATATAAAGGATGCTAAATCTAAGTTCTTTTCTTCTGTAACAAGACCATCTAAGGACTTTCTAGGCAAAATAAACACCCTGCTACAGTTTATGTTTTCCACGGCTCTTGAATATAATCTATTTATTTCTTCACGTATTGTGGCATATTCCTCAAGAGCTCTCTCAAAAATTTCAACGGCTCTAATGTGTTTTGGATCTGTTACAAAATTTGTATCGGCAATAAGAGTTGCCCCAGGCCGACAATCATTCCAACAAGAAAGAAAACGATATCCTTGGAACTCCTCCCTACACCAATCATAAGCACCATATAAGCTTTCGTCTCCTTCTGCTGCAACACAAAAAACAATCTTTTGCAAGCAGTCTCTTACTATAACTGTTTGGCGAAAAATCTCTTTGGTAAATGACAAAAGCAATGCAGTCTTAAACAAAAATGGATTTCCGCTACCCCTAAAAAAATCAATAATTTCTTCCGAAGCCAAACATGGATTATTAAATAGATACTCAATTACACTTTTTTCTTCTAAACTTAAGTCCATACAGCCAGAAACTTCCTCTGGAGAATTCGCTATATCCCCAAAATCTTTAAAGAACATTACTTTATAGCTACAACCATCGTGGTGCGCTTCAGCTGTTTTTTCAGGAGTGCCCATCATGGCATTTCGCGCCTCCCTTATTTCAATTATTCTCCTTGTGGCCGGTATAAGCTTTCTCAAAGTTTGCATCAGTTTTTCTTGCATTAAAAAAGAATATGCCAAAGACCTATCTTTGAATGATCTTGGAATCTTTTTAAACTCTTTAGCTCTTACAATCTTAACTTTTAGGGCACCCATTTCACCCTCAACCGCGCGACCAGCCGAAAACAAACAAATTGATTTTGATAATAGTAAAAATGTTAAAAATATTTTTTTAAAACCCACAATAACCTCCAAGTCTATTATCGTTTTAATGCTATTTAAATCAATAACAAAACGTCCAACCTTTTTTCACTTTCAGATCAAGCACAAGCGCAAGCTACAATCTCCTGGTGAATTGTCCTTCTATAACCCTTTAAAAAGTCTTTTGCTTTAATTCTGTGAAAACAACGATGGTAACAGCTCTTGATACCATCTTTAAGTTCTTCAAATGTAAAATTAAAAGTACCAAACAAACACTCCCCAGTGCTCCGGTGCAACTCTCCAGAAACAACAATACAAAAATTATCTGTACCTGAATCAGATAAGTATTCTGACGCAACTCCAAAGGCCCACATATTCGCATCAACCTCTCTTGAAAATCTATGCATTATGCAACCATATTCATAATGAGAATCAGGAACAACATTCTTGCCGTGGCTTTTTTTTAGTTTTCTTGCCTGATAACGCCTAAAAGACTCTTTGGGCTTATCAAACCACCTTTGAATATGCTCGTCCTCTTTGTAGAAAAATTCCGGAATTGGCTCGCTTTTAGGCCTATATAAAATAATACAATCTATTCCCTTATCTGAATTAACATCACAAATTCTCATAAACGAAGGCTCTTCTTTTGGCCCCGCTTCTTTAGTTTCGGATAAACCATGATAAGTATAATCATAAGCTGCGTTATTTGGTTTTTTCTTGGCACTTTTTTTGTATTTTTTTGATCGGCAACCACTTTTTATACTTTCTTGCATATCCGCCGCCAAAAGATCACGAATAATTGCATCTCTAGCATCATCGCCTTCTGACAAAGACTCGTCTACAGAGCTACCTTCAACTAAACAATCTTCAGGTGGATAAGTTTTTTCCATTTCAACCGTTATATCATCTAGAGAATCTGGTAATACCTGACCATATCCAATTATAAACCTTGCAATGTCAGGACTTGAAAGAGAAAGACTGAAGGATTCAACCTTCTTTGTTATAAGTTCAAATTTTTTTCCTCTTCGTGCAATGTTTATATTTCTTTTGTATAAATCGTTAAATTCATCTCTAGAATCAAAATAAGCAATAACAACCGGATTCAATACTTCAATTGCATCCAAAATGATTTTGTCATTGGTTAATTTATCTGACAATAAATCAAAAAATGCATGCATACATTTTTTATCTGAAAGCATACCTTCAAGTGGCCACAATATACTCCTACAAAAAAAACGCCAATTAAAAATTCTATATTTTTCATTGTATGAGTCAACAATGCTATACAAACATTTCTTGTAGTACAACGCCTTTCCTGAAAACTTATAACAGTCTGTACCACAATGTTCTGACAAAGATGGCCCTTCAACAACAGGCTCCAGAAACTCACCAATTGGAGTATCCGGATCAGCACCAGCAGGAATGCTAGCCATATCAATACACCCACGTACTACTTCTGGCATTGCGTCTTTACTTGCTTGCAAATTATTCTCTTTTACAGAATGAATGTATCCCCTAAGAGCTTGAAAAAGCTTCTCCTGCATACAAAGACCGTATGCATAATTCCTAGACTGAATAACATTGAGACCACGACGTCTTGTTTGCGCCGAAGGAACAACATTAAAAAATGAAAAAAACAAAACAAAAACTAAAAATAATGATTTTTTAAAATTCAAAGCAACCTCCTTATTTGAAAAACTATCTATACATATATACTATCACGAATATAAATAATTACAAATTGGATTAGCCCTGGGTGCTGATAATTGGTCTTATTTGCCTTTAAATTGATATAAAGGAAACATTCCTGCTTGTCGATCCATTACGAAAAGAACAAAAGCTCTGGGTGCACATTGTGCACTGTAAATTTGAAAGGCTTACTTGGTCATCTAAAAGACCCAAAGCATTAAGCTGCAACTTTACCATGTGTAAATTATCAAAAAAGATTTTGTCATCTTTTTCTATAATAACTTGGTTGTAAAATTCAAAGTCCTGAATGTTTTTCAAAAAGTCTTTTTGAACCTGATAGCAACAAGATTTTGCACATGGCCCAAAAAAAACTTCTAGGTCAGACACAATAGACCCAAAATCATTGCACATTATACCTATTACCTTTGGAACTATACTTAAAGCTGTTCCCCTCCATCCAGAATGAACCGCGGCTATGACCCAGTTTTTTTTGTCTAAAACAAATACTGGTAGACAATCTGCTGTTACAATTCCAATCCCAATTTTGGAAACGGTTGTTATTAAAAAATCTCCCTTTTTACAAAAAGCAGGAATCCTTTGAGCTTTTTGTTCGTCTGTAATTATAATGCCATTATCACCATGTTGCTGGTGCAAAAAAACCAAAGCATTAAAGTTTTTTGTAATATCCAATGAAAAAAATGGTTGCTTTAAAATAAGCTCTTTTGATGAAAGTTTCTTTTCTCTAAAATAAGATGGCTCAACACAATATTGTGCATCACCAAAAAAAAATTGTGGGTAAGGCTTGTTTGTGATCATATAAAAAACATAGCCACCAGAATAAAAAATTCAAGAGGCTATGTTTTTGTTGTATTAATTTTTCTTAGTCTTCTGGAGTTTCTTCCGAGCTACCTTCTTCTACCTTGTTTCTTAAAAATGTTGGAATGTCTAAATCACTTATATCTACAACTGGAGCATACTCTTGAGAATTGTCACCCTCTTGATTGGAATCATTTAACATATATTCTTCTTCCTGTGCTTCATTACTACCCCCCTGCTCAGAGGTAGCCTCACTGTGCTCCATTGGGGAATCCTCCTCTTTAAACTCTAAGTTTTCAGCATCTGATTCATCATTTATTTCAACAGAAGCCCCACTGGCACGGAAAGAAAATTCTGAAGGTTGAGTGCTATGTTCATTCTCAAATCCAGTAGCAATAACTGTTACAAAAATCTCATCTGTTAAGTCTTGGTCTATAACTGAGCCCAAAATAATACTGGCATTTTCATCAACCTGCTCATAAATAACATTTGCAGCCTGGTTAATTTCATACAAACTCATATCTGGGCCACCGGTAATATTAAGAAGCACACCCTTTGCTCCTTTTATGCTCATGTTTTCAAGCAACGGTGAAGAAACAGAACTTAGCGCTGCCTCACGGGCACGATCTTTTCCAGAGGCTCTACCATTACCCATAACAGCGTAGCCCATACCCTTCATAATGGCTCTAACATCGGCATAATCAACATTGATATGACCTGGCTTTGCAATGATATCAGAAATACCCTTAACAGACTGGTTTAGCACATCGTTGATCATGGAAAATGCTTCTACCATTGGCACATTCTCATCAACAACCTCAAGAAGCTTTTGATTAGGAATAACAATAAGTGTATCAACATCTTTTTTAATTAAGTCTATCGCCTCTTCTGCAATTTCAGTTCGCCTTTTACCCTCAAATAAAAACGGCTTTGTAACTACGGCTATCGATAAAATACCGCGTTCCTTAAGAGCACGTGCTATAACAGGCAAAGCGCCAGAACCAGTTCCGCCACCCATACCTGCGGTAAGAAAAACAATGTCCGCATTGTCAAGATGCTCCATCATTTTATCGATGTCTTCTTCGGCCGCCCTACGACCAAGCTCTGGATCTGCCCCTGTTCCTAACCCTTTTGTCGCCTTTACTCCAAACTGCACCTTATTCTTAGACTTGGACATATCTAATGCCTGCGCGTCCGTATTTGCAGCAAAAAAATCGATACCAGAATGATTGGTATCGATCATACTATTTATGGTGTTTCCTCCTGCTCCACCAATTCCCATAACCTTAATAGAGGCCGAAGACTTTGGGGCCTGCCTTTCTACTTTTTCGTCTTCAAATTCGATCATCTACTACTCCTCGTCTTGGAATATTAAAAGAAATCAGAAACCCAAGATTTCATTCTCATGAAAACTCTGTATGTCATTGGTCCCTGTAAATTATTTATCATATTATTTTTTTCTTTTTTCATCGCGTGAAGTAAAAGTCCATATCCAGTTGCATATAAAGGACTTTCTAACAACTCTGGCAACTGGTCTTCACTCTTTGGATATCCTATGCGAGCAGGCATTCCAAAACTTTCCGATGCAAGTTGACGGAAACCATCAAGCAAAGATCCACCTCCTGTTAAAACTAATCCCGATGTAACAAAATGTTCAAGATTATATTGAACAATTTCCTTCTGAACAATACCCAGAAGTTCTTTTGCTCGTGCCTTTAAAATATCTTGAACTTGTTTAAGTGCAACATCTTGATATCTATTTCCCTGCACATGCTCAACTTGAATTTGTTTACCAATATCACTTGGACTAACAAACAAATTTCCGTAACGCTGCTTGACCCTCTCTGCACCATTAATAGTTGTATGCAACCCTACGGCTAAATCATTAGTAAAGTGATTACCGGCTACAGGAATAACACGAGTATGTCTTATGGTTCCGCTATAGTAAAGAGCCAAATCAGAGGTTCCACCCCCAATGTCTAAAACTGCGACACCAAGCTCTCTCTCATCGTAACTTAAAACGGCCTCCGCCGAAGCCAGCTGCTCTAGAACAATATCTTTAACTTTAATACCAGCAAGCTGACAACACTTAACCAAGTCCTGCACAGATGCAACAGAGCCTACAACAATGTGAACTTGCGCTTCTAATCGAACCCCGTGCATACCAAGTGGATTTTGAACTCTATCCCGAGAATCAACAATAAAATATTGTGGTAAAACATGTAAAATTTGCTGGTCTTCTGGAATAGGAACCGCCTGCGCCGCAGAAATTACAGTATTTATATCTTTTTGAGAAACCTCTCCGTTTTTTATTGGAACAATTCCTTGAGAATTAAGTGACGAGATATGTCCTCCGGCTATTCCAACATATGCCTGCTCCACCATTGTACCAGCCATAACCTCAGCTTCTCTGATTGCTTTGCGAATTGATGTTACTGCTTTATTAATGTCAACAACAACACCTTTTTTTAAACCAATTGACGGAACTGTTCCGATACCCAATAAATCAACGTCTCCATTTCCTAATCTTTTGGCAATTATAACGCATATTTTGGTGGTTCCAACATCAACAGACACCACAATGTCATCTTTAAAAACCCGTGCCATTACTCCCCCTCCTCTTTAAAAACAATCTGCTCTTTAAATCGTATATCTGCAACCCACTTTCGATTTTTCTTCAAATAACGTGGCTTTGCAGAGAGCTCCTTTTCTTTCACTTTTTGACAAGCTGACAAAAGCAACTTGTCTGGTAACGACGAACACGATGCAATTATTGAAAATTTGTCATCGTGCTTGTCTTGTAATTTTATTCTTGTGTTATCTTCCCATTTAACCTCGTAGTCTTTAAAAACATCCTCTGGCAAGTTATTAACACAAGCAGAAAATTGATGTGAAATGTCGTCGTGATCCATATTGATGTGAGGCAATGGAGAAACTATAGAATTTTTAAACAGATCGGCAGAAACAACACTTTCATTTTCCATTATCAAGTATTTATCATTAACAACAAGACGAGGATGTTGCAACTTTAAATTAACCGATACTTCTGACGGACTCGTATATACTAAAGTTGCTTGACTAATAACTGGAACATCGTGTTGTAGCTTTTCGTATAATTTTTGTGGATTTTTAAAACTCGTGTCAGGACTATCAATATCAGAGTAAATAATTTGAACAGCCTTTTCAGACAAATGATCGCCAGAGTGTACCACATATTTCATGTCTTTTCCTAAGGCCCCAACGGCACCCCCCAGACAACTTGCTAAAATCGTAACCACTGCGCCGTACAACAATTTGTATGCTATTTTTCTAACTCTCTTCATTTCTTCTCCCCCCTTAGGTGTCTCTCTCTCTTTATCTTATTTGTATAATTTTTCACTGCTCTTAGTCAACAATTTTGGTATAAAAAAAAGGAAAAGAGTGATTATGAAAGTAAACCAAATACAAATTGTTAAAGAAGAGCTAGGCATTGCAGCTCTTTCCTAACATTTTCATGTGTATCACATAATATGCCAGTAATCCCAAACTGTTCAGCTGCTTTTACATTCTGCTCCCTGTCATCAATAAAAACTGTCTCTGCAGGGTCAAGCCCAAAACATCCAAGTGGCAAGTTAAATTTTGGAGGAATAAGTCGCAATAGTAAAAAGCAAAATACCAGCAGCAACAGATGCATTATAAGAAACGTCAGATGTTTTTTGAGGCAACTGAACAACCGTTCCGAAACTGAAAAGACTTTTTGATATTCCTTGTGCCTCGTTTCCAATCACAATACACAAAGGCATTTTGTATGTAACTTCAATTGCATTGTTTGCTCTAGAAGAAAGTGCCGCAAGATAGACATTATAATTTTGTTTACCTAGCTCTTGTAGCGCCGACAAAGAAGATGGTGCCTGGTAAATATCAAGATGCTCTGCCAAGCCAGCTGATGCCTTAAGCGCGGCTCCGGTTATTGGAGCAGAATGTTTTTTTGTAATAATCACTCCATCCACACCAGTGCAATAAGCTGAGCGCAAAATTGCACCAAGATTGCGAGGATCTTGTATCCCGTCAAGCAATAAAACAAATTGTGATTTTTTAGAATCGAAAAAAGATTTTCTAAAGACAAATTGCTGTGCCAAACCAACAACACCTTGATGATCTGTTGTCCCAGAAAATTTTGCCAAAAATTCTCTTGAAACATATTGAAGGTTCGTTAACTTTGGAATACCAATTTTCTGAATAGACTTCCACCCCTTTGGCGGAATTTTGGTAGTATACAGAGTAACTAGTTTTCGCCTTTTAGCCTTTAACAATTCACAAATTGAATGAATTCCATAAATAACATCGAGCTGTTTTTTCTTGTCTTTAGCCATATTTTAAGTCCCCATAAATAAAAATTACTTTAACGCACAACCAACTCTATTGCAAAAAAACGTGTAAACAAAAAATGACACAAGCCGTCCCCAAACACCTGTGCAAACCAGTATTGACGACAATAAAAAACATGTTATATTTTAACTTGTTAGTTATATAAAATTAATTGTTTTATTTTCCACCAAACAGGAGGACAAGGCAATGAAGGGAAAGACCGCACTATTGCTTTTGACTATTTCTATAGCATCAGGATCAAAAAGTTTTTTTGGCTCTGATAGATTCGAAAAAAGAATAAAATCCATGATGGACGGCATGCAAGAAGATTTTGACAACATGCAAAGGGAATCGTCTAAAATCTTTGATATAAATGTTTCTGATTCAAATTCTATAAACATCGACATACAATATCCAAAAAAAGACAACTCCGTAGAAATTACAATTGGTTACCCTGGAATAAAGGGAGAAATGGTTAAGGTTTCTGCAGAAGATTCGGAAAATCTGAGTGCAAAAATTCCAACAGAAGATAACTCTGTTATTCAACTCGAAATAAAGAAAAATATGTTGTCAATAAGAAAAGAACGCAGCGTTGACCAAGAAAACAAAGATGAAAAACACTTTTCCCGCCTTTCCACGCAGGGATATTCCGAAACACAACAAATGTTAAAATCTCCAATCGACCCTGACAACACAAAAGTTGAATGCGAAAAAAATAGTATCGTTTTTGTAATCCCTCTTAAAAGAAGAGGATTAGAAATTCCAGTAAGCATAAAATAAGCCTTGAAATTATCCCAAACAAAAAACCTTGATAAATTATTATCGAGGTTTTTTTATTTATAATTTACGGGTCTCGCATCGTGTTTTATACTATACAAGGCATTAAAAGGAAAGTTGTTATGCAACCCACTAAATTAGGATATAAATGTACATACTAGAAGGAAATATTGGGGCTGGAAAGTCTACGTTCTTAAAACTGATAGAAGATCGTTATCCATTTATAAATACAATTCAAGAACCACATGATAACTGGAAAAAACAATCTTATGGTCAGTCTTTGTTGGCCGATTTTTATTCCAACCCAAAAAGATGGGCATACACAATTGAAACTTTGGCAATGTCATGCAGAATAAGGGATCACCTAAAAAACAAAAATTTAAAGGTGACAACAATTATGGAGCGCTCTGTTTATTCTGGTCACCACTGCTTTGCATATAACGGCTTTCTTAGTGGATTTATGACAAATCTTGAATGGGCAATTTATTGTCGTTGGTTTGATTTTTTGGTCGGCAAAAAACACATTACACCACAAGGATTTATTTATCTTCAGACTACGCCACCAATTTCTTACGAAAGAATAAAAAGAAGAAGCAGGCCAGAAGAAAAAGCAATGACCCTAGAATACTTAGAACAAATGCACAAAAGACACGAAGAGTTTTTGCTTCTCAAAAAAAATGCATCTAGCGCTATCAAAAAAGTCCCTGTTTTGGTTATAAATTGTGATAAAGAGTTTGAAACAAATAAGCTACAAACACACAAAATGTTTGACGCTCTTGAAAAATTTTTAAATCAAACACAAGGGTCAGGAATTCCTGCTATTACAAAAGAACAATATCACGAAAGTTTATAAACCTTATGTTTTCCAACTTTCACAGACGTTCCAGAAGACCAAGAAACATAGTCCTTAAACCCGACTATTTTCTTTTCATCTACGCTAACGGCACCAGCCTCAACAAGTCTTTTTGCCTCGGATGTTGTTTTAACAGCACCAAGATCCTTCAGTAATTGAACAATCCAGATTGGGTTTGAGGCTTTTTTGTCAATGGCAACCACAACAGCCTGTGAATAATCTTTTTTTTGGAATATGTTCTCAAAATAATCTTGCGCCAAGCTTGCATCTGATTCTGACCAGTACGCAGAAATAACATCGTGAGCCATTTTCTTTTTTAGCTCCATCGGATGCGCATTACTTTTTTTCATCTCATTAATTTCTTTATCTGTAACCCCTAGCAGAAGATGAAAATACTTCCACATATGTTCATCTGATATCGACATTAGTTTTCCATAGGCGTTTTGAGGCTTCTCGGTTAAGCCTACGTAGTTACCAAGGGACTTGGACATTTTCTCTTTGCCGTCAAGACCCTCCAAAAGAGGAAGAGTCATAATTGCCTGGGGCTCCTGATTATAACGCTCTTGTAAGTACCGACCAAAAAGCAAATTAAATGTTTGGTCTGTACCACCAATCTCAATATCCGCCTTAAGAACAACAGAATCATACCCTTGAAAAATTGGATATAAAAGTTCGTGCATTCCGACGGGGGTTCCTTCTTTTAGACGCTTAGAAAAATCATCGCGCTCAGTAAGGCGAGCAACTGTAACCGTAGAGCATAATGACACAATCTCTTTGCAAGAAAGCTTTCCCAACCATTCAGAGTTATATCGAATAGATATTTTGTTGGGATCTAAAATCCGACCGACTTGTTCAAAGTATGTTTTTGTATTTTCAGAAATAGTTTTTTCATCAAGAGGAGGACGAGTTTTAGACTTTCCAGTAGGGTCGCCAATTCGAGCAGTAAAATCTCCAATTAAGAAAATAATTTCATGACCCAAATCTTGAAACTGTTTTAGTTTATTAAGCACAACAACATGGCCCAAGTGTAAATCCGGCGCCGTTGGATCCATACCTAATTTTATTTTCAACTTTTTTTTAGACGAAAGTTTTTTCTCAAAACAATCCTCAGGTAAAACCTGCGCCGTTCCTTTTTTTAGATTCTCAATAGTATTTTTCATAATTTTCATAACACCACAACTACAACATTACAAATTCATTAAGAAATACCCAAAAAACTTGCCCAATAACACCCCAACAGATATATCATGTACAAAAAATATTTTCTTAAGGGATAGGCAAAAAAGATAGCAAACAATAATGGAACAAAAATCAAATATATTTTTTTACCTGAGAGATATATTGTCTCCCCATAAAAAATATAAAACAGACATAAAAATGAATTATAAATTAGATACAAAACACCCAGAATCATATTCAAATAAATCGCAAAAACCATTATCAATATAACCACAATCGAAAGCGACGATATATCGGGAAACCTGCTTGCAAAACTCGGAAATGATAAAACCCCTGACAACATAATAGGAATTGAAACATGCAATGCGTTTAATCCGAAAAAAACTACCAAAAAAAACAAAGCTACTATAGCCAAAACAAAATGCGCCAATGCATCTGATAAATATGCAAAAAACAATTTTAAATTACGACGTGGATAAGTAATATTGAAAGGATTTATAGGAACATGCGCACCCCACCCAAATTTAATTAGAAACAAAAGGATAACACCGACAAAATCAATGTGAACCAACGGATTAAGAGTCATAAATCCAAGTTGTTTTCCTGTACTATCACCAACAGCTGACGCTGCCCATGCGCGAAACCAACCAGAAAATGAAACCGAAAATAAGTAGGAAACAAAAAGAGAAATCGCACCAATAATTAACTCAGCATTTTTCAAATCAACCATATTAAAACCTTCAAATGCACGTATAAATAAACAACTTTGAATATAAAAGAAAAGGCCCTCGCGGTCAAATCAACAGACAAATCAAATGATTTTATCACACACAAACTTGTTATATGGTTGGACTCGACAAAATCAATATTCACGATAAAATCTCTGTGTTAATCAAAAAAACAAACAACTTAAAAAAAGGACTCGGTCGTGGCTCAACAAAAAAAACCAAGCACAACAACTATCAATTCCATATACAAAATAATTCCTATATCAATTTTGGGAGTTATTACAGCATTATTTTACTACCCTTCTATTTATTATCCATTTCAATTTGACGATGCTGCCAGCATAACAAAATATTTTCATGTCAGAAACTCAAGCTTAAGCCAATTAATGTTTAAAGGATCTAGATGGATAAGTTATTGGCTTAATACAATACATTACAAAATTGGGAAATTTAATCCTGTTAGCTACCGAACATTTAATATTTTTATCCATATCCTTTGCGGAGTTGTTATCTTTTTTCTATTGCAAAATTTACTGTCAAACCTGAAAAAAGAATCCTTTTTTAAAGCAAACTCTCTCTTTATAGCTTTTACAACTTCTATGCTGTTTCTATTACACCCCGTGCAAACACAAACAATATCATATATTATTCAGGGTCAACTAGAAGGTCTTGCGACACTGTTTATAGCAACAATATGCCTAGCCGTTGTAAAGTTTGTTCAGGTAAAAGATTATTTTATAAAAGGTCTATTTTTGTCTGCGGTTTTTGTTATTGCAATATTTTCAACAGGGTCTAAGGAAATAGCAATATTATCCCCCATTATTTTGTTCTTGATGGATTGGTTCTTTCTTTCACAAGGAAGTTGGAGTTTGCTAAAAAAACGGCTCCCCTTATATATTACACTTCAGCTCATTCTTGTAACTTTGTACGCAAAATTCTTGGGGGCAAGTTTTTTCTGCGGCGCACTAACAATGAACGGAACAACTCACAACAACATCGGCAACGTCATTAACAACCATTTCCACGAACCAATAACAGCCATCCCATATTTTATCTCTGAGTTTAAAGTTATTTTACACTACATTTGGATTTTCTTCTGGCCATTCAACATAAGCGTTGAATATGACTGGAAAATGGTAAATGGATTTTTTTCTCCTGACTGCCTTTTACCTTTTTTAGTTCTTGTAGGAATATTCTATTTAACGTACAGAATTTATAGGAAAAACAGGATCAATCCAGTTCTGTTTGGTATAGCCTGGTTCTTTATCGGTATTTCTCCACGCACAACAGTAATACCATCATCAGAACTAGTAAGTGACTACAAAACATACCTATCCTCAATTGGTATATTGTTCATAATTGCTATAGGAATAGTAAAGCTCTTAACTGTATACATCAACACAAAACAAAAATGCCCCGACATTCTAAAAAAAACAAATGGCATTATGGGCGTTCTTTTAATTTTGGCCGTGCCTCTTGGGATAGCAACATACAACAGAAACCTTGTGTGGAGCGATCAAGTAGAATTTTGGAAAAACATTATAAAAAATGCACCGGGAAAAACCAGAGCATACAACAATTACGGAGTACAGGTATGTGAGCGAGGTCGATTTAAGGAAGGAATACCACATTTTAAAAAAGCAATAAAAATGGACCCTTTTTACCCTGACCCACATAATAACATTTCAATTTGCTACTCAGCGCTTGGTCAAAAAGAACTGGCAATAAGGCACCTTAAGGAAAGTATAAAAATTAACCCTAGAGCTCCAGAGCCATATAATAATCTAGCATCATTTTTAATAGACAAAAACGAATACAAAAGAGCCGAAAAAGCCCTCTGGGCAGCACTAAAAATAAGACCCCACTACGGAAAAGCATATTACAACCTTGGCAGAATCAACTTTAAACAAAACAACTTTGAGGAAGCCTACACGTATCTAAAAAAAGGTTGCACAACTGGGGACTTTGACAATGAACTTGGATACGCGGCCTTTGGTATGATCTGTTTAAAACTAAAACGACTGGATGAAGCTCTATGGGCATACAATAAAACTCTTGAATGTGTCTCAACACACAACGAAGCACTTATAAACATTGGAAATATATACATTATGAAAAATGAGGGAAATAAATCAATCCCATTTTTTGAAAAAGCATATCAACTTAGACCAGGGATTATTAAAAATCTAAGCAATCTTGCAGAGGTATACTTCAAGACCAAAAATTATGCGAGAGCCCTTACCTTATACGACAAGTTCTGCTCTTTAAGTAACAATGTGCAGGTTTTTTTACGAAAGGCAGAATGCTTAGCAATGCTTGGAAGAAAACAGGAGTGTAAAGCAATACTACAACAAATAAAAAAAGCTCCTATAAACAAAAATATTCTGACGAGAATACAACAAATTGAACAAAAAATGTAAATGAAAGCCAAGCCAGTAAAAATATTGTGGGAAAAACTTTGGTGTAAAATATTAATACCACTGGCCTTAGTCCTTGTTACTACGCTGGTGTATCTGCCATCAATAAATTATCCATTTCAATTCGACGATGAATTTATAATTAAATTCCACCGTCTAAGAATGTTGCCACTCAAAGCAATTTTTCTACGAAATACTAGATGGTTAACATTTGTGATCAATAAATTATGTTTTAATGTAGCAAAATTCAACCCTTTTATGTATAGAACCATCAATATAGCAATCCACATCCTGTGCGGGATTTGTGTTTTTTTTCTTTTATTCACACTTTTATCAAAACTAAAAACAAAAAACTTTTTCCAAAAAAACGCACTTTATATTTCCAGCACAACAGCATTATTTTTTTTGCTACATCCTGTTCAGTCTCAAACGACCTCCTATATATCTCAGGGACAGTCAGAAGGGCTTGCAACTCTGTGCATTGTAAGCATTTGTCTGTTTTTCACAAAATTCTTACAAACAAAATTAATCTATAAAAAAATGCTTTGGCTATCTTTGACTGGAATATTTTGTTTTTTGGCAACAGGCACAAAGGAAATTATTATAATTTGTCCGCTTCTTCTTGTTTCTATTGACTGGTTTTTTATCGCCCAGGGTGATTGGACCACCTTTAAAAAAAGACTTTCTATATACTCTTTTTTCTTTCTAGTTTCTGTTGGCATCCTAATGGTATTCCTAAAGCCGTCGTTTTTTCTGGGTGGAGAATTTTTAACAAAATTTACACACAATAATGCCGGAAACACAATAACCAACCACTATTACGATCCAATAAGACCATTACAGTTTTTTATATCCGAGTTTCAGGTAATTCTGCACTACATTTTCATCTTTTTTTGGCCATTTAATATCAGTGTTGAATATGACTACAAAATCATTGGTAGCCCATTACATGTAAGCTGCATCGTCCCACTAGCATTTCTAATACTGGCATTGTATTACACTTTCAAAATGTTAAAATTAGATCCGAAAAATCCAATATGTTTCGGCGTAATATGGTTTTTTCTGGGCTTGATGCTTCGCTCAACAATAATTCCGTCTCCAGAGATGATAAACGATTACAAAACCTATCTATCATCTATCGGAATACTGTTTTTAATAAGCTCTGGAGTCATTAAAGCGTTATTAGCTTGCTGCAGAAAAAGAGAAAGACGAAAAAACTGCATAGTCGCGTTTTACATAATCTTGATAGCTTCGCTAGGATTTTTAACATATCGGCGAAACCTTGTGTGGAGTAATAAAATAAAATTTTGGGAAAACGCTCTGCAACAAGCACCAAACAAAGCAAGAACAAACAACAACTATGGAGTACATTTATCCGAGAACAACCAATCCGGCAAAGCAACAGTCTTTTTTAAAAAAGCAATAAAATTAGATCCCTATTACCCAAACCCATACAACAATCTTGCAATGCACTACGCCTATTCTGGACAAACTGAAAAAGCAATCGATCTCCTTAAAAAATGTGTTCAAATTAATCCTAATTACCCTGAACCATATAACAATCTTTCGGCACTCCTATACCAAAAAGGAAATCTCAAGCTAGCTGAAGAAATAGCCACACAAGGCAGAAAGACAAACAAATTTTATGGTAGATTTGATTATACTCTTGGAAAAATTCACGCGAAAAAAAATGACTTCCTAAATGCTTACAGACATTTTAAAATTTGTTGCACAAAAAAAGACTTTACTAACGAAACAGGATTTTCTTCATATGGGTTTACCGCACTCAAATTGAAAAAATATGACGAAGCCATTTTCGCATACAAACAAGCTCTTGAATACAAGCCAAATGTGACAGACTTTCTGGCAAATATCGGAACGGCCTACTTTCACAAAAAGCAATATGAACAAGCCGTTTTTTACTTCAAAAAAGCTCTAAAAAACAGCCCAAAGAAACTTAGCATTATATTTTATCTTGCGGAAACATATTTAAAAGCAAAAAATTACAAAAAGGCCCTTGAGCAATATCAAAAATGTTTCTCTATTGAAAAAAAGCACTCGTACCCACTCAAAATGGAATTATGCTTAAAAAAGCTTGGCCACCGAGTTGAGGCACAAAACATACACAATCTGCTTAAACAGTAATGTTATTTTGACCCTATTAAGGTTACATTGTACCCTAAAAACAATTATAATTTTTCTAATATTTTAAATAGCGGATATCATGGAAAAACGTTACGATTACCAAATTCTAGACAAAAAATCACAAAAATTTTGGGAAGAAAAAGGTACCTATTCTCACAAAAAAAATGGCCCAATTTTTAGTATAGACACACCTCCCCCAACAGTTTCTGGAGCTATCCATATTGGCCACATTTGCTCATACACTCAAACTGACATTATTGCTCGTTACAAAAGAATGTGCGGACTATCTGTTTTTTATCCTTTCGGATTTGATGACAACGGTTTGCCAACAGAACGATACGTAGAAAAAAAACAAAAAACAAAAGGGCACCTGCTTCCAAGGTCAGAATTTATAAAAAAGTGCCTTGAAGAAACAAAACTTGTTGAAAAAGAATTTGAGTGTTTGTGGAAAGCGATTGGTTTGTCTGCCGACTGGGACTACTGCTACTCAACAATATCAGACGACGTAAGAAAGCTGTCACAAGAATCATTTATTCGTCTTTATAAGCAAAACTGTATATATCGAAAAAATGAACCGGCTCCATATTGTACAACCTGCAGAACATCTGTTGCTCAAGCAGAACTTGAAGACCAAGAAAAAAAGACACTTTTTAGCAATATTGCATTTGCTGACAAAAGCGGAAACCAACTTGTAATTGCCACAACAAGACCAGAGTTGCTTGCATCATGCGTAGCACTCTTTTACCATCCAAGCGACAAGCGATATTCAAATCTTAAAGAAAATGTCGCAATTGTCCCGTTATTCAACCAAGAAATTCCAATTTTGGCCGATGAAAAAGTTGATATTGAAAAAGGAACAGGTCTTGTCATGTGCTGCACATTTGGGGACAAAACAGATATTGAATGGTACAAAAAGCACAACCTCAAGTGTATACAATCAATTGACAAAGCCGGCAAATTATTAGAAAGTGTCCCTTTTATAGGCGGCTTGAAAACAATAGAGGCGCGCAAAAAAATTCTTGAAATCCTCCAAGATAAAAATCTTGTATTAGAACAACAACCAATATCTCACAGTGTCAACATACACGAACGATGCAAACAAGATATTGAGTTTATAGAGCTTCCACAGTGGTTCATTAAAATTCTTGATTCAAAAGATGATTTTTTAAAAGCAGCAGATAAAATAACATGGCACCCAGAATTCATGAAATCTAGGTACAAAAACTGGGTAGAAAACTTGCAGTGGGACTGGTGTATATCACGACAACGTTTTTACGGAATTCCGTTTCCTGTTTGGTACTGTGAAAACTGCCAAGAAGTTTTACTACCAGACATTAACCAGCTTCCTATCGATCCACAAGAAAGTTGTTATCCAGGTAAAATATGCCCAAAATGCAACGAAAACAAGATTACTCCAGACACAGATATCATGGACACGTGGAACACCTCATCAATTACACCACAAATTTGCAACATGCTATATACCAAAAATTCAACAAAGGTGTTTGAAGTATCCGATGCATTAGAATTTATCCCAATGAGTTATAGACCGCAAGCACACGACATAATAAGAACATGGGCATTTTATACAATAGTAAAATCATGGATGCACTTTAAAACAATACCATGGAAAACAATTGCCATATCAGGACATGTTCTAAGTCCAAAAAAAGAGAAAATTTCAAAATCGCTAAACAACAATCCTCTTTCACCAAAAAATCTTCTGGATAGATATCCCGCAGACACTATACGTTTTTGGACCGCAACGGGAACACTCGGACAAGACACTGCTTTTTCCGAAAACCAATTCAAAATTGGTAATCGTCTTGTTACAAAACTTTGGAATGCATTTAGATTTTTGAAAGAACATATTCAAGGCGCTGATCTTGATAACAAAGATTTTAAAAATCTTGGAGTTGTTAACGAATGGATTATGCAAGCATCCTCTGAATGCTTTGTCACATACGAACAATACCTTGAAAAAAATGAATTCAGTCTAGCCCTAAACTCCATAGAGCATTTTTTCTGGAAAGATTTCTGCGACAATTATCTTGAGGTTATAAAAGACCAACTTTTCAATCCAGAAAATTACAAGCCTGAGCAAATAAAAGCCACTCTTAAAACCTTAAGCCACATAGGCCTGCGAATTTTACAAATGTATGCACCCTACCTTCCACACGTTACAGAAGAACTGTACCAAATTGTTTACAAAGACTCTGTAGGTGTAGACTCCGTACACCAAACAACATTTGAAGGTGTTCAAATAAAACACAAATTTGAACAAAGCTTCAATGCTATGAAAAATATTTTGTACGCAATTGGACGTGTAAGAAAAATAAAGACAGAACAACAACTTTCATTAAAAACAGAGCTTGAAGAACTGACAATTTGCTCTGAAGAAAAAAATGTAATTTCAGATATTCAAAATGAAGAAGCACTGGTAAAAGGCATTACAAAGGCAAAAAAAATAACATACAAAAATAAATGTGAAAAATGCACAATCGAAAAAGAAGGTGACACAATGCGTGCATGCATAAACATGGAAGACAGCGATGATTAACATTATCGAAAAACACGCTTTGAAATACGACTATGACACAGAACGTCTTAAGAAAAGCACTCAAATAATTCTTAATTTCCTTGGTTATGGTGATTTTGATATTGGAATTTTGTTAACCGATAATTCTAAAATCCAAACCATGAACAAAAAGTTTAGAGGTAAAGATACCCCCACAGACATTTTGTCGTTTCCATACCACACAAAACTTAAACCTGATGAGAACATAGAAATAACATCAGAGGAGGACAAAAGCTTGGGCGACATTATAATCAGCCTAGAAAAATCTAAAGTTGACGCAGAAGAGCAAAATTGTTCGCTTAGCGACTACTTGAATGTTCTACTTGTACACGGAATTTGCCATCTTCTCGGTTATGACCACAAAATAGATTCAGAATATGAAAAAATGGAAAAACAAGAAAAAAAACTTCTTGAACTAATAGCGTAAAAGAGTACAATTCTGGAACTGCAATTAGTTATTTTACCTAAATAATATTCGAAAGAATCTTTATGAACAAAATTCGTAATGCCGTGTTTTTTAGCCTGTTGTTGTCTGTAACCATTACAAGCGCTTCGGACTCTACCACAGCCTTAACTCCAGTACCAGGTGATAAACTCGCAAACACCGTCGCTCGTGACGACACGCAAAAAACAACCAGCCCACTAACACCGACAAAAAGCATTGCATCATCATGATGGGAGAAGGCATCTAGAATAAAGGCCGCTTGTCTTTCAACTTCATCTGCATCAATTCAAATTGCAAAAAACATTGCATCATCAGGATGGGAGAAAACATCTAGAATAACATCCGCTGGTTTTTCAAATTCATGCTCCGCAATTAAAAAAACTGGTATCTGGTTCGGAAAACATCCTAATATTGTATTGCTTGGAAGTACAACAGTATTTTATGGTTTAATCTTATTTCTTCACAAAAAGTTTTTGGATTCCATCTTATCGACGCAAGAAAAAGCACATGAAAAACAACTTTTTTTTGCAATAAATAAGCAAACTTCAGCCAAGCCACTCGCACAATAAATTTGCTTCCTGAAAATAAAAACTCCAAAAAAGACTTAAAAAACAAAGTAATAAGCGTCCTTCCAAATGAAAGGATGCTTATTATTTGCACCCCAAACAATTGTTATTTGAATTTAACACACAAACAAAAACAACGTTTATTGCTATTTTGCCGCAATTATTAGAGAATAATTAAATCGGTTCTTTATTTTTATTTTCTAAATTCCTTTTTATTTGGAGGATTTATGTCCAAAATAAAATTACTTTTACTTACAACTTTGCTTACAGCTAGCATCACACAAACAGCCAGCGAAGGTGTTGCACAAGCTATCCAAAGTGAGATGGCCATACAAAACACACCTCGTCTTGCTAAGTTTCTCACTCCGGCTCTAAATATTGTTGAAAAATCAGCAACTGTAATCTGGAATGGCACAAAACAAGCCTGTGGAGCAACAACAGAATGGCTTGCAGCCGATTCAGAAAGAGCAATTATTGCAGGTGTATGGGCAGCAATGATTGGTGGCATGGCTTATGTAATATGGAGCGACTCAAAAAATGCAGCCGAAAGAACACGTGTTAACGAATACAGAAACACAATGGATCAATACAAAGAAGTTCTAGCATTATTAGAAAATCCTGAACTTGAAAATGACGCTGAACTTGCAGGAAAACTTGAGGAATCATTAAGAAATACCTACATTCCAACAGAACTCAAGCAAAAAGCTCAAGCACTTCTTGAAAAATTAGAAGGAAAAGCAAAAGAAAAAGCAGAGAAAATCATCACAGAAAAAACAAGCGCAGCAGCTACAGCTGCATAAGCTTTACACAAAGAACCGAAAATATAAAAAGCCGCAAATTATTGCGGCTTTTTAGTTGTACATTGCGTTACTCCATCCTCAATCATATAGGGAACGTCGCAAATCAACCGGATCTCCATCGTCGATTAAGCGACGCTTAAGAAATTTAACTCTTTCGTCATCTAAAGATCTTACCTTTTTTGTCTTACGGAACAATATCAGAACCCCGCTCACCCCCAATTTCACGCGAATACGAAAGCAATCTGACCACTAAGCATTCAATACTATTCCCCTTTTTATATTTACTACGCTAGCTCACTCAATTCACAGCCATGCATTGCATCACCGAGGCACTGGGATAATACTCCTGCAACTTCAAGGCTTTTTTGTGGCGAACTAATAAATACGCACATAAAGCCTTTTTCTGGACCATCTGTCATAAACATGGTTGGACTTCCCCCGTCGCGAAAACCTGTTGCAATTTCCCTTGCTAAATCTACCTTGTTTTCGCCAGAAACTTCTAGAGAAAAAAGATACCGAGGCTCCACTAGCACATGTTCGGCTGAGTCACCTGTTGCCATCATTCCAACAAAACTAAATAAAACAAAACAAAACAAAATAGAAAATAATAATGAGCGATTTCACATAGGTTCTCCATAAAAAAAGAAAAATAATAATGATGAACTAATATATTAAGTATGTTTTGTTTTTCTCCTTTTTCAAGGCCTATTTTTCACTTTTTTTATTGAAATATTTTTTATACTTTTCTGGATCTTTAACCACAGCCTTTAACCATTGAAAAATCATGCCTTGCTTTTCATTTTCAGTTAGCCTCCATTTGATATCAGATTTGTGCAATCTACTCGTAAGCTCATATAAGCACAAAGCCACACTAACAGAAACATTAAAACTCTCTGTAAAACCACACATTGGAATTGAAACAAGGTCGTCAGCTTTTTCAATTAGCTCATCACTTGCGCCGGTCCATTCAGTCCCAAATGCAAGGGCTACTTTATTATTTAATGGTAAATCACAAATAGATTTTTTAGCAGCTGGAGAGGTAACAACAAGCGAATATTTATTTTTCTTAAAAAATTTAACCGCGTCGTCAAGAGAAGTATGGCGTTCAACATTAACCCATTTAAAAGCGCCTCTTGAGACCCCCTGAGTATCTTTAAACCTGTTAACATTTTCAACAACATGCAGATCTTGTATTCCAAAGCAATCACATGATCTAATAATTGCACTTGCGTTTAAAGGCTGATAAATATCTTCAAGGACAACCGCTATATGCCGAGTTCTCCACTCTAAAACTTCTTTAAATTTGTTCTTTTTGTTATCTGTAACAAATTGTTTTAAATACTCAACAAACTTTTTTTCTTCTTCGCTACACACAAACTATCCTAAAAAAAATTAAAATATTGATTATTTTTTATAAATAACTTATAAACTTACAACGATCATTTTAAACGCTACAACCCTCTAAAAAAGGAGATGCAAGTGAAACAGTCCTTTTTATTGATACAATTTTTATTTTTCTTATTGAGTATACCATTTCAAATGTTTTCGACTAAAGAAGCAGATGTGACAAAAAAAATAAAAATTCCGTCAGGAATTACAGAACTTTCAATCCCCATACATTTTCAACCAGAAATCAACATAAACCCAACATTCGAAGTAAGCCCCTGCCTAGAAAATGACTCAAAACAAACACAACGCCTTAATTGCAGGCAAGAATCCACCTTAAAGAATAAAAGCGATGCCGCCCTTACAGCCTACTCTTCAAGTACAATTTTATTTCTTGAAGACCTCATGCGCAGAGGAAAAGAACAGGCTGCATCATGGATGGAACACATTGTAAAAATGGACAAAAAAAAGCTTTTTATAGCAGCAATTTTGATCACCTATTTGGGAATATTTGCACCGTTACAATCCACAAAAGCATCGATAAAAAATAATAACAACTGGGGCAATTGGAAAAGCGAGATTAGCACAGAAAAACTTTTATCGATATCAAATGATAATCTCCAATCAGAGCTCCTTCTTGCAGTCCAACAAAAATATACAGACCTTGGCAATCCAACCGACGAAGTTTCACCGCTTATAAAATTCAACCGTGATATAGATAAAGAACTTTCTAGGCTTAAGAGATTTATCAACTTTTCTAGATGGATTAGAAGACTTTATCTTGGACGAGTGTTTTTTATAAGCGAAAGCAATATGGCACAGGCCCAAGAACAGATTAATAGACTTGCGTATATTAAAAATATCTTTAGGCAATGGAGTATAAAACAAAGGACCCTGAAACAAAGCTCAGGGCCCAATTCTTCTTAATATCAAACAAGTTTATCCAACGCCACCGATACCAGACAATACATATTTAAGATCATCGTCATCAAATCGTAATCCAACACCGAAGAATGCGTTTGCATTTTGCTTGCTAATAAAGTCATCAGCACCAAAGGTAAAGTATATATTTCTCATAACAAACAGACGGTTAAGCCACTTCAGGTGAGGCCTACTGTCATCAATTCTGTCACGACCTCTAAAGTCAAAGGCCTCAAGTGTTGTTACCCATCTGAATGCATCCGATTTAAACGGAATGTCATAGTCTACGCCAACACCAAGGGTACCCTCAAACAACCCTGCCCTTACAGCTATGTCTTTGAATATTTTACCAAACTGAACGCCAAGTTTCCACTTGTCACGCACGACAGTAAGATCGTCTATCCGCGGAGCATAGTAAAGCTTTTCCCCGTCAGACAGACTTAAAGTCTTGTAGTCAATTGGGCGGTTATCTTCGTCATACCAGCTCCTATAAGATGTCTTTCTTTCAATATTTCCCTTGAGATTCCCCATAAGTTGAATAAGGTAGAAATAATCCGGAGACGGGTGAATTCTCGCACCAAAATATCCCTTTGAGTCTTGATATTTAAAGTTTTCAGCTGGTCTAAACATAGATTCAAAATGTGAATCTATAACAATTCCCATGCTATCAACTGTTGAGAAGTAGTTTTTAAGTCCACGCGCAGCAACACGAATGTCATGATAAGCCTCTTCTTCGTTAACCAACTTACCAATCAGGCCTTTTCCGTCATCTATTTTTTGCGTAACAGAATGTAAAGACCTAAAGCTATCACGGGCCTGCTCTGCTGCTTCTTCTAATGAGAACGTTGTTCCCTCAAGTTTTGTGGCCACCCTGTTAAAGTCTCTATCAAAAACCTCTGATATTCTCTCCATACTCTCTTGGAATGCAGGAAATACATCGGAATCAAGTCTATTTGCAACACGACTTATGTCACCCTTAAGCGATGGTAAAATATCTTTTGCGTCAACAGAAAACTCTCGGAAATTTTCCAAAATAATATTTATATTGGTTTCATTGTTGGCCATTGTCCTATCTAAAGATTCTGTAACGGCGGCAAAACGTTCAATTGCATAGTCCATATTCTTCATAGAATCAGTCAATCGCTTTTTGTTTTCCTCTGAGCCAAACACATCTTTTAACGCAGAAGTTACATCATCAACATTGTTAGCTATGGACTGGAATTTATATAGAAGTTCATCTATTGAGACAAGCTCTCGGCTTGGTTTTCCAAGCGTCGCCCCCGCAGAAAGCGATGGAAGCAACGGGTCCCCAGGAACAATTTCTAGGTACTTTGTTCCCAAAACACCATCTTGACGCACAATGGCAGAGCTATCAGAGCGAAGAATACAGGTCTTTTTAATCATGACCCTTGCCTGCACATCGTAATCATCTTCCACAAGGTAAATGTCTTCAACCCACCCAACTTTAACACCGGCCACCTTTACAGGAGCCTTTGGCGCAAGTCCAGACACATCCTTAAAGTTTATTAAATAAGGACTATAAGAACTAACATTTAAACGAAAAACCCCAATATGGAAGGTCATGTAAAAAAAGATGGCGAGTGCAACCAAAATGAATAATCCCACCCGCGTTTCTGTTTTTATACGCAAGATCTTTCCTTTTTTTCAAAGCCAATATAACTTCTTTATTTTAAACTCTATTTTTCCCTGCGTCGTTGAAGCATCTCTTTGTAATATTACTAATAGTTTTTGCTCAACTTGTCCAACTTTTCCGTAGCATAACACAGAGAAAATATCTATTTCAAATTTATCACTCAGTATATCAAAAAAACCAGAAGGTAAAACCTGTGCCTTTTTTTTGTATTTTATGGCTAACGAATTGTCCCAATCTTTTTTCCAATTACTACTTGCCGAAAATTTTTTCAACCAATCCGCCGCGTTTTCTCGTTGCGCCTTTAGATCGACCCCAAAATCTTGTTCTAAACCAAAAAACGAACACAAACTACTTGATAAAACCCACGGATTAATTCTTTTGTCCTGCGTTGGCCAAACAGTGAAAATATCCGTCAAAAAAATTGATTTTGTTTCTTTTTCATTTTTATCTTTATCTAAATAATTTACAGAATCAATAAAAATGCGATCCCCAAAAACCTTTCTGATCTCACTGTCGTCAAGCAATTCTGTAACATCATTAAATGGGTATTTCCTTTTACTCAAAATCTTTTCAAACAAATTCCAAATATTTTTTTCTGTAATTTTTTCCAACCACTCGAAAAGTCTCTTTGAAAACGCTTTTTTATAAACGGCCTTGCCACCCTCATCTACAAACTTTTTTTCTTTAAAATCATATAAATCATTTATGTTTATCTTTCCCGACTCAACACAAATACAAATTTTCAACTTCGCATCTATCCCTTCATTCTTCTCGGTAAAATTGTAGGCCTGCCAATAATTTATTAAAGGCGCAATCCACTGAAAATATTTTTTGTTCGGATCTTCATCTTTGCCACCCTCTTCTTTATTTTCGTTTTCTTTTTTTGGTGGACCACCCAACTGCGCAAGCGCAATGTTTAATCCGCTCATAGCAACATTCTGCGCACGCTCTCTTGCGCATACTGTTTCAACATAGCTTGTGTATATGGAACATTTTTGAACAAGCCTTGTCACAAGTACAACCATGGCCGCGATAAACATCATGGCTAATAATATCATATATCCATCGCGGTTATGACGCTTTATCATCACAATTTTTTCCCTTGCGATAACCAGCAGACATTATTATTTTTAAGAGCAATCTTACTATCCAACAGAAGCCCCTTGAGCATTCTTTTCTTTATCGTTTTTATCTTTATCGCCAGTTTGTTTATTAATCATATTCTTCACGTTTTCTATTGCCTTCACATCATCAGCCTTCTTGGGAACTGTTTTGGTAGAATTAATCTGGACAAATGGTGTAGCAGCATACATAGGCACAACCATATAAAACTTTTTATCATCGTCATACAACATAAACTCACACTCAACACAATTTGGAATTTTTTGATCCAAATCAAGCTTGTCATCCTTTTGCTCATCGTCTAATGGCCAAACATTGTAAGTTTTATATTGCAGGTCAACAGGTTTATTCTCTTTCTTCTTGTCTTTCTTATCTTTTTTTTCTTCTGCCTGTTTTTTATCATCATCACGCTTTGGCAAAGCAAAAACACCAAACTTAATAGAAAAATTGTTTATTTTCTCAACAACTACAAACGATTTATCTTTGTATTCACCCGGCACTTTTTCCACGTCAAACTCAAGTTTATCACTCTCAAATCGCCTAAACTTAAACGTACCGTCATCGCGTTTGTCCATTAGATAAACAATCCTCGCAACTCTTGGCTTTGAAACTCCGAAAGCCTCAATAGGATTGCTTGTTATAAACGTCAAAAAATCAAACGGTTTGCCTTCACCCTTCTTAAACAGAAAAACATTCTCCGGCTCTGGCCATTCTTTTTCATCCGATCCATCCTTTTTTTGTTCGTCCTTTTTTGGGGGTCCAGGGTGCTTCTGTTCCTTCGATGGCTCAGAATACATTGGAATAAACACACCAGAAAAATCACGCTTTAATACCATTGATAACGTTGTTCCCTTTATATGACAACTAATCAAAGAATCGATGCGCTCAAATATATTGTTTGTCTGAAAAAACACAGAGAACAACATCGCGCTAATAACAGAAAAAATTGTTATCGCTAAAATAACATCAATTAAAACAAAGCCCCTTCTCATTATTTTTCTTCACCTTCTTTTGAAGGGTTATAAAAAAACAACTGAACATGCTTTTTCAAAGTCTCAACCCCACTATGTATGGCCAAATTCAACACTCCACAATCCAGTCCGTCATACTGTCTTATGAATTGACTTGTTGAATCTTTTTTATCCTTGTACTGCAAAATCTCTTTTGACAAGCTTTGCTCATTACTTTTTACAGTTAACACCTTTTTTATTTTCTCGTCCCGATGCAACACATTTCCAGACAAAAACGGCATAATTTTATTTGAGTAATTTTCTAGAATAGCCAATGTCTCAAGCGCCTCTCTGGATACACGAACACTATTTATTATCGTCCCCTCCAAAACAAGCAATGAAGAAAACACAAATCCAACAAGCAACAAAACAATAACAACTTCGGCCAACATAAAGCCTGATTGCTTTGCTCTTTTCTTGCTAAAAATCATTCGTAACAGATTTTTACGGACTTTTAAATTCATCATACATCTCAAATTGAGCCAAAAACGGATTTAAAACAAAACTCATATGAGCCGGGTCATCATCATTTTCTCTTGGATCAATTATATTTATTATGACCGACTGACACAATCCATCCGGAACAATAAAAAACCATGCATCATCTGCATTTTTAT
>Ga0257119_1000379_pt1 | contig 45867 bp, 48 predicted proteins | sample SI112_200mmetaG_FD_190179 | JGI IMG/M metagenome (GOLD analysis project Ga0257119, IMG submission 190179) | Marine microbial communities from Saanich Inlet, British Columbia, Canada - SI112_200m | ecosystem: Environmental > Aquatic > Marine > Inlet | place: Canada: British Columbia | collected... | reverse complement strand
GCCCTCTCTCAAATGCAATCTTGTTTGCAAGCCAGTACAAAACAGAAATTTGTGTTGTAAAGGCCTTAGTCGATGCAACAGCAATTTCTGGCCCAGCCTTTGTCAGCAAAAACCCATTGGCCTCTCTTACCATGGTGCTTGACGCAACATTTGCCAAAATAACAGTTGGAGCTCCAGATGCATTTATTTTTCGCAATGCCTCAAGGGTGTCCGCCGTCTCTCCAGACTGAGAAATAGCAATATAAAGGCATTTTTTATTTGGAAAAAACGGCCTATACCTGAATTCTGAAGCAAGAGAAACAGACGCTGGAATACCGCAAATCATTTCGAAAAAGAACTGTGCAATACGCCCGGCATGCCATGACGTACCAGCACCAACCATACAGATGCCCTCCATTTCTTTCAGAAAATTTTCAGAAAGGCCCATATAATCCAATATTTTATTTTCTAACGATTGCTGCATTTTTACAGAAGCATAAATTGCCTCTTTTTGCTCATAAATCTCTTTAAGCATGTAATGCTCAAAGCCACCTTTTTCATTTTTAGACCAATCAAAATGGATGTCTTCTATGTGTAGCGGCAATGGATTACCAGAAAAATCGAAAAGCTTTACTTCGTCCTTTTTAATAATGGCAAAACTCTCATCTGGCATAAACAAAACTTTTTTAACATTTCCAGCAAATGCCAAAAAATCTGATGCTGCAAACACCTCTTTGTCGCCTATTCCAATGCACAAAGGAGATCGCCTTCTTACAGCGATCATCGTGTCAGAAAACTCTTGTGCTAAAGCCAAAAAGGCAAATGCCCCATCAAGCTCACTAACCAATAAACAAATAGCTTTTTTTAAACTTTTTTCTTGAGAAATAAGCGCACTTAAAAAGTGTGCAATAACCTCTGTATCAGTCTCAGAATGAAACACATGTCCAGATTTTTTCAAAGTATTGCGAAGCTCATGATGATTTTCTACAATTCCATTATGCACTACCGCAACAGTTTTTTCACAGTTAAAGTGTGGATGAGCGTTGTTGGTTGTAGCCGGCCCATGAGTCGCCCACCTTGTATGCCCTATTCCTAAAAAGCCATCTATTGGCGCATCTTCCAACATTCCAACCAGATTAGATAAACTCCCCTTGGCTTTTATGTAAACCAAGCGATTATCACTAGGATGCATACATGAAAATCCTGCAGAGTCATACCCTCTATACTCTAGTCTACGAAGACCTTCTATAACAAAGTCTCTACAGTTGCGTTTTCCCACATAGCCAACAATACTACACATAGCTCCCCTTTAGCAGGAAATACCTAAACTACAAAATACTGATAAAAAGTTTATAACGGAATGCGAATTAACGCTTAACAAATTGGAACTTACGACGAGCACCACGTTGTCCATATTTTTTTCTCTCTTTTACCCGAGAATCAACCGACAATAACTTGTACTCTTTTAAAACAGACCTTAAATCTGGATCGATTGTAACCAACGCACGAGAAATACCAAGTTTAACAGCATCGGCCTGTGCGGTTTGCCCACCACCTACAATGTTAACTTTTATGCTATATCCAGAAAAAGTGTCCGAACAAATAGAAATTGGGAATACCGCAGTTTTGCGTGTAAGTTCTGTGTCAAAATATTCTTCAAAAGGCCTGTTATTAACTACAATGTCGCCTTTCCCCTTAAGCAACCAAACCCTGGCAACTGCGCATTTACGACGTCCTACACCGTGAGCAATTTTTTTGGTGACAACTTTCTTAGTCTTCTTTTCAACTTTGGTTGTTTTAGCTTCTTCCATATTTCCAATCGGCCTTCAAATAATACTTAACAATAATTTCATTTAAACAAAACAACGGGAAAATCCCCATGAGAGAATGATACCCCGAGATAAAAGAAAAGTCAAAGCAATCTCACTAAAAAAGGCACACCCAAACAGTATGCCAATATTTATGGAGCCGATGATCGGATTTGAACCGACGACCTATTGATTACGAATCAATTGCTCTACCAGCTGAGCTACATCGGCACACGGATCTACATTTCCTGTTTTTCCTCGTACGCCTCCTGACAAGCGACACACCTAGATGCATTTGGATATGCATGAAGCCTCTTTTCTGCAATGGCCACGTCACACTCTAGACAGATTCCGTATGTACCATTTTCAATCATTTCAAGCGCACCTATAATTCTAGTGTACTCCTCAAATTCATTATTTTGAAGAGAGCTTCTTAACGCTTCTAATGAAGACGTCGATGCCTGATCTCCAGGATCTAAAACCTGATCGGTAGATATCTTTTCTGATGCCAATTCTGCAAGCTCATTTTCAAGCTCGTCTTTGCGCACCAACATTTCTCTTTTTACCTCATCCAAATTGATCTTTCCAGATGGACTATTTTTCATCTCTATCACCTTTTTCTATCCTTCGTTTCTTAAAAAAACACTTTAACAACTTTGCTGCTTGCTCCCCACATACTCCCCCTACAATCTCTTCAACATGTTTCTTGTATATCTGAATGCCATTAACACTGTCAAGAGGATATCCAAATAATGGGGATTCTGCACCATAAACAAGCCTAGAACAACGACTAACCCCAACTGCATGAAAACACATTCCACACGGCTGCAAAGTAACATAGATCGAACAACCTTCAAGTCGCCAATCTCCTATTTTCTTCGCCGCCTTTGCAATAGCAAAAAGTTCCGCATGAGCGAGTGGATTATTATTCTTTTCCACAAGATTGTAACCTCGCCCTATAATTTTCCCATCTGGGGCCACAACAACCGCTCCGATTGGCACCTCCCCAATATCATAAGCCTTTTGTGCCAACTTTATTGCTTTCTTCATAAAATAAATGTCGTCTATTTTCGAACTCCAATTACTTTTACTAAGCATATCTATTGTCTGCCTCTTCCTTTTTTAAAATAAAAAACTCTTTAACACATATTGCCACATAATTGGCAACTGAGGGCTAATATTACACAAAACTAAAAAAAATCCAACATTTTTTAGCAAAAAAAAACATGTAAAAATAAACGCACTCAATCGACAAAATTAGAAAAAAAACACATTATCCTTTATACTATATATACAAATTTGTTACGCATTAATTTGAGATTTTAAAAAACTTTTCAAAAAAGTTGGAGTTGGGAGATTCTATTTATGGCAGATGATTCAACACAAAATAAAAATGTTAGTTATGGCGCAAAGTCGATACGAGTTATGGAGGGGCTGGAAGCCGTACGGAAACGACCAGCAATGTACATTGGATCAACCAATGTTGGAGGAATGCACCACTTAGTATACGAAGTAGTTGACAATTCAGTTGATGAAGCCCTTGCCGGTATTTGTAAAAACATCATAGTAATCCTGCACTCAGATGGATCATGCTCAATAGAGGATGATGGTCGAGGAATCCCTACAGGAATTCACCCGACTGAAAAAATATCCGCAACCGAAGTTGTATTAACAAAACTTCACGCCGGGGGTAAGTTCGAAAAAGATGTGTATAAATATTCCGGAGGACTTCATGGCGTTGGTGTCTCAGTCGTAAACGCCCTTTCAAGCACGCTGGAGATAGAAGTTTACCAAAATGAAAAAATCTATTCTCAGTCCTATAAAAAGGGTTTTCCACTATCTCCTCTAGCCGTAACCGGATCTACAAAAAAACATGGAACCTATATTCGTTTTTTTCCTGATAAAACAATATTCGACAATGACTCAGAATTTAGCTTCGATGTTTTATCCATTCGGCTGCGCGAACTCGCTTTTCTTAACAAGGGACTTAAAATACAAATCATCGAAGAAGAAACAAACAAAAGTCATGAATTTTTGTTTGAGGGTGGAATTGTGTCCTTTGTTAAACACATTAACAACAAAAAAAACCCGCTATTTGACGAAGTAATTTACTTTGAAAAAGAAAACGGTAAGTATATTTTAGAAGTTGCTCTGCAATACAACGACGGCTACGGAGAACAAATTTTTTCCTTTGTGAATAATATCAATACAAAGGAAGGGGGAACTCACGTTTCTGGATTTAAATCTGCTCTTACAAAAGCAACAAACAAACGAGCCCAAACTTTGAATATCTTAAAAAATGGTCAAAGTTTTTCCAGTGACGACGTTCGTGAAGGACTTAGCACCGTAATAAACATCAAGGTTCCAGAACCACAATTTGAAGGCCAGACTAAAGGCAAGCTTGGCAACCATGAAGTCAAAGGAATTGTAGACTCGTGGTTATTTTCGCTTTTGGACAATTACTTCGAAGAAAATCCTTCTATAGCCAAAAAAATTCTCCTAAAAGCTGAAACTGCAAAACGAGCAAGAGAAGCCGCAAAAAAGGCTCGAGATATCACCAGAAGAAAATCAGCCTTAGAATCAACCGTACTGCCAGGAAAACTTGCTGATTGCAGCAATGAAAATCCAGCTGATACTGAAATTTTCATAGTCGAGGGTGACTCTGCAGGAGGATCTGCTAAACAAGCACGTGACAGATTCAACCAAGCAATTTTACCTCTGCGTGGCAAAATTCTTAATGTTGAAAAAGCTAGACTAGACAAAATTCTGTCAAACGAAGAAATCAAAACTCTCATATCAGCTATTGGTGCTGGAATTGGGAACGATTTCAATGTTGAAAAAGCCAGATACCACAAAATAATACTCATGACAGATGCAGACGTAGATGGCTCACATATTAATACACTTCTATTAACATTCTTCTTTAGGTACATGCGTCCACTTATTGAAAGTGGATATTTGTATATCGCCCAGCCACCCTTGTACAAAATAAAAATAGGCAAAAAAGAACAATATTTAAAGGATGATAAAGAGTTTAAAAACTTTATCCTTGATTGGGCAAAAGAACAAACCACATTCACAAGACATGGCAAAGAAATAACAAGCAATGAATGGTCAGAGTTAATAAGCCAACTAAGAAAATACGAACAAGCCCTTGAAAGTCTATGCTCAAGATTTAATATCTCTACAGAAAATTGCCATAAACTTGCAAAATTTTTAATTGAATATCCTTGGCAAGAAGAATACGGTAAAGATGTTTTAATTGATAACTTAAACAACTACTTTAAAGATTGCACAGTTTCAATTAAGCAGGAAGAACCTCCAGAGGAAAGTATCGAAAGCGTAGACTCAGATGTTCCAATTCTTAAGTCGTTCATAACATTTAACTATACAAACAAACAATGGAACACCGTTCTATCATTCTTCAAATCAACAACTGTTAAAAGTCTTGTTGCAATACTTGAGTCATTAAACAGCCTAGATCACAATCCATGGATATTGAAAGTAGTTGGCAAAGACAAAGAAATAGACAACGTTGGAATACTCAATTTGATACATTCGTTTGTAAAAATAAGCAAACCATACATGAATATTCAACGATACAAAGGTCTTGGTGAAATGAACCCCGAGCAACTATGGGAAACTGCTATGGACAATGAAGTAAGAACTCTCCTGCAGGTTAACATTGAAGACGCGCTCGAAGCTGATTTATGGTTTACAACGCTAATGGGTGATGACGTAACAGGAAGAAAATCATTCATTGAAGATTACGGACACTTTGTAAAAAATTTGGATCTTTAGTTAGAAATAAAACAACTTCTAGCGGACATTACAAAATTAGAGCAGGCACTTTTTAAGCGCCTGCTCTTTTATCTTTCAGTTAACGATTCAATCTTTTGTGCGACCTTGCCAAATCATGCGAACATAATGCTCCAATAAGCGAAAGTTCTCCGGCCAAAACACCGACTGCAATTATTTCGGCTAATTTTTTTGAATTGTACCCGGTCTCTTTGATAGGAGCATGCACTCCAAGAATTCTAAGGCATTCATTTTGCGTAGCAAGAACTGTACCTCCACCAATTACACCAACTTGCAACGCAGGCAACGTAACAGAGAAAAGAACATTTTTACCAGACTTTTCAACTGTTGTAAAACCATGTGAACCATCGACCACATGAGCAACATCTTGGCCCATGGCAATAAACATTGCAGCAATTATATTTGCAAAATGAGCGTTATAACCTAAACTGCCCGCACTTGCACTGCCTAAAATATTTTTTCGATAATTTAAATCGACTAAACAATCAACAGTTGTTTTTAAGTTGTTCTCAACAATTTCTTTTGAAATCATTACCGACGCAACAACTTTTTTGCCACGCCCATTAATTAAATTCATTGCGCTAGGTTTTTTATCAACACACATATTTCCCGACTCGGAAATAAATTCAACACCCCTGAAAACACTAACAATATATTCCACAATTTTTTTGCCTGCAATGGTGATCATATTCATACCCATTGCATCGCCAGTATTTGCTTCCAATTGTAACCAAACATTAAGACCAACAACATATGGGTTTATTTTTTCTACTCTTATAAAGTCTTCATCCTGCTCGCCAACCTTTTTTAAATCCTCAAAATTTTCATATACCCATATGCAAAATCTTTTTGCTTCTACAATCGAATTGACTTTGAACAATATCGACCGAGTCTGAAAATCCTTCAGAACGACAACCTGTGCCCCCCCGCTTTTGTTTATTACACTACAACCTCGATTTACAGAAGCCGCCAGCGCACCTTCTGTTGTAGCAAGCGGCAGGTAAAAATTCCCCGTGGCATACTCACCTACAATTTTGACTGGCCCCACAATAGCCAAAGGAACCTGCACTGTACCAATCATATTTTCAATATTTGCCGTGCACGTTTTTGGATCTAAACAAAAATTTCCTATATTTTCTAAGCATAAGTCCAATTGCGATTCTACAAACTCTCGTCTTATTCGTGTTGCTAGGTCAAGACCAACAAGATCATCAAGCTGATATAATTTTATTTTGCCACTAGATAATTTTTCAAAAATATCTTTCTTTTTACTCTGATAATCTAAATTTGTAGCCATAACAAATTGCCCCCTTGCGACCACTTTCAAAAACTTTCCTAAAGACCACCTCTACATTTTTCCCTATTACAACCTCATCTGCTTCACAATCGACAATTTGAGCAGTCAAACATGGGCCTTCGCTCAACTGAACAATAGCCAAAGCATATGGTATTTCACATATTATTTTTTCTAAAACATCGTCGCCTGCTATAGGAGTTCTTATAATCGTAAATGTTTTTATTACACCTTGACCTTCAAGCTTATGATCCTGCAATTTTGAAGATCCACACTTTTTGCATATCGGTCTTGCGGGAAAAAATAGCGCTCCGCACTTTTCGCACTCTTTGCCAACCAACTCGTAATACTCAGGCATCTTTCGCCAAATTTTTGCCGACGTCATAATTTCCTCATTTTTTGAATATGTGAACCACCGCTGTTCCGCCGCTTCCACCAATATTGTGAGTCAGTCCAATCTCAGCGTTAATACATTTTCCCTTCGTCCGACCACTTAAAATAGATACTATTTCTACAGCTTGCATCACACCAGTCGCTCCAATGGGATGTCCTTTTGCCTTTAGACCCCCCGAAACATTTATAGGTATCTTACCTGTTATGTCAGTATTTCCCGCCTGAACAAATGGTCCGGATTTTCCTTTCTCAACAAAACCCAAATCTTCTATAGCCAGCAATTCTGCAATTGTAAAACAATCATGAACCTCCGCGATTTGCACATCACCGGGACCAACTCCAGCTTGTTGATACGCCTGCTTTGCTGCCAGAACTGTTGCTTTCAGCGTGAGCATATCATCTCTGTCGTGTAAACTTATTGTGTCAGTTGCGCAACCACTTCCAGCAATCCACACAGGCTCGACACTATTTTTTTGTGCGTAATCTTTGCTTACTAGAATCAATGCTGCCGCACCATCAGAAATTGGACTAGCGTCCAAAAGCTTAATCGGATCTGCAAGTTTGGTTGACCTAAGAACATCTTCCATCGTAATTTGTCTGTGAAATTGGGCGTATGGATTTGAAAGCGCATTTTGATGATTCTTAACAGCAACCAACGCCATCTGCTCCTCTGTTGTTCCAAACTTTTCCATATGCATACGTGCAATCATGGCATACAATCCAGGAAACGTCGCTCCAAAAACAGCTTCATTCTCATAGCTTGCTGCAGTTGAAAGAGCTCTGGTAACAGCAGCCCCTGAAATGTCAGTCATTTTTTCCGCACCAACAACGACAACAACATCATGCATACCGGAAGCTACGTCTATGTAGGCCTGCCTCAATGCCAATCCTCCAGATGCACAGGCACCCTCCACTCTGGTCGCAGGAACATTTTTTAGACCAGCCCAATCGGCAAACAGACTTCCAAGGTGCTCCTGAGAGGAAAACAATCCACCAGACATCGAACCAACATACAGTGATTGCACGCTATCTCGTGAAATTCTTGCATCATTAAGCGACAAATTAATCGCACTTGTTGCCAGATCCTGTAAACCGTTGTCCCACAACTGCCCAAACTTTGTAGCGCCAACCCCTATTACAGCAACATCTCTCATTCCAATACCCCCGTATTTTTAAGATAATCGGTGTAGCTTATATAAATTTTATTTTGTATGTATGATTCTACCGTTCTCGCTCGCGACCGAACCTTTTCGATTTCATCTGTAACGACAATATCAAAGCTGTCACTTCCTGCCCCCGATCCATATGAGGTAACCAAAATGCTTTCACCCGGCTTTGCCACATCCAAAACAGCAGACAAACCCAACATCGATGCACCAGAATATGTATTTCCAATACGATCAACTAAAAGACCCGGTGCATATTGCTTTTTGGTAAAGCCCAGGACCTTCGCAACTCTTTCTGGAAACTTTCCATTTGGTTGGTGAAATACAACATAATCGTAATCGTCCGAAGACTTACCAACCTCACCTAGCAACATCTTTGTCGCATTAATAATGTGCTTGTAATATGCTGGCTGGCCGGTAAATGCACCTGCGTGAGAAGGATATTTTTCATGCTCTCTTCTCCAAAAATCAGGGGTATCTGAAGTAAAGGAAACTGTATGATTTATTTGTGCCACAACATTATCTAATCCCAAAATAAAAACTGCACCCCCCGCCGCTGCTGTATATTCAAGCGGATCACCCGGAGATGCCTGTGCTGTATCACACCCTCCAACAAGTACCAGCTTGGCCATTCCTGATTTAATCCACGCTAAACCAACTTGTATAGCAGCAGTTCCAGCCTTACAGGCAAACTCAAAATCTGCAGTAGTATATTTATTACCAACTCCTAATGCCTCCGCCAACACCGTTCCGGTAGGTTTTACCGCATATGGATGAGATTCACTTCCAATGTACAAGGCATCCAAGGTATCAGGTTTAATTCCGGCAACCTTTATAGCATTCCTTGCAGCCTCCACAGAAATTGTAATTGTGTCCTCATCAATTCCAGGAACAGATTTTTCGATAACTTTAAGTCCAGACTTTATCTTCTCAGCATCTGCAGACGACGAATTAGCAACTTCTTCAACCCGAATTCTATTGCGCGGAATATAACAACCCCAACCAACAATGCCAGCCACTATTAACCCTCCTAAAAGTTAAAGCTTTAGTTCTATTTATACAAAAAAATTCGCCTTAATATAATACCGTTTAGCCTTTTTTGCAATTATTCATAATGCCCTTTTAAAGATCTCTCGCTCACTTGCATCCAGATCACTTAAAATTCTCCCTCTTTTTTTCCCAATAGTTTCAAAACCAGTATAAATTTTATCTGAATAGTTATGATCCAGAATATCGATAGAAGCAAGCCTACTCCCCTGAACAATAAGATTTTTTAGGCCAACATCATTGCCCCCCAGGTAACCCAAATCTATAAGATTGTGCTCTATTATTTCTCTCGTCGGCCAAATTCCGTTTAGCATTTTAAATGTAAGCAAATTAATTCCCGGAAACCATTGTGTAACCTCTCTTTCCGGATACGAATTATAACCAAGCTTTAAAAGTTTTTTTTCATTTTCATCACTTTTAATTCTGTAGGCACCCGAAACCTTGTTGGGCCTAGTCCAATAGGCGCGAAGAATTCCTTCTTTTTTTGTTTCAACCAAATATATAGTTGTAAATTCCCCGTCCAACATTGGATGAAAAACATGACCAATAACAGAGCCAATTGCACTCAAATACTCATTAACTTCTTCATAGTCACATCCCTTTGTTTTTTTAATACGAGAAACCCCCGCCGACGGAACCTCAATAATCAACTTATCACCAAGACGCAATACTTGCTCAAGAGCAGGCTTCCATAGTTCTTCAAATGAATTAACAAACAGGAGACAAAAAACAACATCAAAATGCTCACAATCTGCTACCCCAGAAACATCTTGCACTGATAACTTTTTGTTTAAAAATATAATATTTTCAAGCTCAGAATTAAGCTTACATAAATCTAACAACTCTTCATTCTGTTCAACCATTGCAAATACTGAATCAGAATATTTTTGCGCCAATCGAAATGAAAAATATCCCTGTGCAGCACCAAGATCTAATACAGTAACCGGACGATTATAACTCTTTATAACATCATCAAGCATCTCATATCGCTGCCCAGACAAGCAATATCCACAAGAAGAAGACATATTGTTGATAACAATGTCATTAATAAAAGTTTGCTTGGCACTCAAATATGCCTTTGACAATCCAAATTGAGAATCCTTGCTGTGCGGATTTAACTGTAAAGCCTGCTGAAAATATTCGATAGATTTCTTAAAGTTTTTTTGCCAGCTATGTAAACAACCAAGCTGATATAAAGCTTCATAGCTATGCCTATTAATTTCAAGGGCCATTTCGTATGTGCTAATAGCTTCTTGAGTTTGACCAAAGTCTCTAAACGTTTTTGCAAGTTCAAAAATTGCTCTAAATCTTTGCAACTGAAAATTTGTATCTAAGCCCTGCGCCTCCAATGCCTTTTGTAAATAAGCAATAGCACCAGAACTGTTTCCCTGCAAACGCAAAATAATTCCAATTTCTACGTAAGCATCCAAATAATTGTGATTTATGGTCAAAGCTTTTTTGAGATTATCCAAGGCCTTACCAAACTTTTTCTGTTTTTTAAGCTCACAACCAAGTTCAAACAAGGCATATTCATCAGAAGGATTAAGTTTTAAGGCCTGCTCAAAAAAATGAATCGATTCATGAGCATTATTCATGACTGAATAAGTATGGCCAATATTAAACAATACAGCCGCCAGATCATTTGATGTACACCAATCCTGTCTTTTGTTATCAAGCGCAAGCCTATAATTTTTTATAGCAGCGTCAAAATTGTTTTTAACATACTGAATATTTCCAACATATGCATGGCTTAAAAATTTATTTACACAAGAGTGCAACTCTTTTTCATAAGCATCATCAAGCAGATACATTTTTTCTGGCGAGCTAGGTTTTTTCATCAGATGAATATACGGAGAACCAGCAAAAACATACCTTGAACAAACAAGAAAAAGGAATAAACAAAAAAAGCGTCTCATTTAAACACCTAACGATAACGACTATCTGAAAAAACATTTTCAGGAGAAGCTTTTAAAACTCGCAAAATTTCTCCAGTTTCAGCATCGCCAACCAACTCAGAACAAACACGAGCATCATCTTGATCAATCGGAAGCAAAGCATGACCCTGAACAATAAGATTATAAATTTTCAGATCTCGCAACCAAGAACCCTTGAGTTGGCATAAATTATTTTCTATCATTTTTAGAGTAGGATAAACTCCGTTTAGAGCCTTAAACGTCATAAGATTTATTCCTGGCATCCACGCTGAAACAACAGGCTCATATTCAGGCTCTGGAAATGAACGAATCAAGTATTTTTCATTCTCCGTACTATAAATTTTGTGAGAAGTTTTATCTTTCAATCGCCCCCAATGAACATTTTTTATAGCATCTTTTTTACGCTCAATAAGATAAGTATTGGAAAGCATTCCAGGAGCTGTGTGCCGAAACTCTTTTAAAGCAATTGTCCCCTTGGAAAATAAATAATCATTTAAATTTTTCAAGTCTTTGGTGCCTGTTGCACGCACATCTCCAACAGGAGGAACTTCGATCAAAATTTTATCTCCAAGCTCCAAAATTGCATCGACAGCCTTTTTCCAATTATCTCCAAACCAATGAACAACAGACATTGCTAATACAATATCAAAATGCTCACACTCTCCAAGGCGACGCAACTCTTCGATACTTATTGTTTTGTTCAGAAACACAATATTGCTCAGATTGTTAAGAACACATAAATCAAACAAATGCCTGCTTGCTTCAATCATAACAAAAACAGAATCCTTGAATTTTCTTGCAAGTCTAAAAGATAAGTAGCCCTCTGCAGCACCAATGTCCAAAACTGTAACAGGCCGATTGTAACCATCAACAATATCTTTTATAAATTCATACCGACCTTCACAAGAGCGATCGCCGTTTTTCCCTGTAACATTGTTTATAACAACATCTTGATAAATTCCCTTATCTTGACACATATACGCCTTTGACATCCCAAATTCAGCATCTACATTGCCAGGATCAAGGTCCAAAACTTTTCTATAAAATGCTATTGCCCAAACATAATCCTTTTTTTCTGCGAACAAAAATCCTAAATGATACAAAGCAGAAATATTGTTAAAATCTCGCTTTAAAACTTTTTCATAAGACTCAATAGCCTTATCAACCTTTCTTTGCATTCTATGCGTATGGCCCAACTCCAAGTAAATAGGCACAGGGTTTTTGGATAGCTTAGCAGCAATTGAAAGACTCTCTACCGATTCTTCATACCTATCCAAGCCTCTCAAAACAACCGCTTTGCCAAACAAGGCATCTACATTTTCTGGTTTGATCTCCAAAGATAACTCAAAAAACTCTAAAGCCTTTCTGTAATCGTTTTTACATTTGTACTGCTGCGCCAAAAGCAATAGAATATTAAAGTCTTCGGCACCACGACCAACAGAACGGGATAAATACTTAATCGCTAGATCAGAACGACCCTTTTCAGAATAAGCCAGACCAACCTCAAACAAAAGTTTTTGTTCTGCCTTTTGCCCAAGACCACCAAGCGAAATTTTATCATGCAAACCATCCAAAATCATATCATTGCAACTTTGTACAAACGCGCTTCCGAATAAGACCCCCTGGCTCACAAGACTGCTAATCACACACAAAGATAAAAATACAATATTTTTTTTCATTATATTACCCTCTAAAAAAATTATTGTTTCGCGCTTTTTAATTTTTCAACTGTTATCTCATTTTGGCTCATATTGAGCAATTCAATATTTCTATCTATACACTCTTTTGAAACAGGCATCTTTAAAAAACGTGGATCATCTTGATCAATAAGAGCAAGATTATTACCCTGAACAATAAGATTGTATAATTTAAAATCCTTTGCTAAAACATCTTGGAAGGAAAGCATTTGTTTTTCAATCATATCCTGTGTTGGGTAAACACCATTAAGCATCTTAAACGTAACCAAATTTATACCTGGAAGCCACTGAACTCGATACCTATTTGGGAAATCATTCAAATCTGGTTTTAATAAACTTTTTGTGTCAAAGCTACTTTCTATTTTGTAGAAATCTTTTTTCTCGCGATGATCATCCCAAAGCCAATGTACTTTTTTTATATCTTCCTTTTTTTGCTCAATTAAATAAGTATTCGAAAGCAATTTTAGATGAGATGTTGTATGACGCTGTCCTTTAGCTATAACCTTGCCCTTCTTATCCAAATAATCATTCAAGTCCTTGTGGTATTTAGCACCAATAGCACCAGAATCACCAGCAGGAGGAACATCAATTATAATGTTATCCCCTAATGCCAACACCGCATCAACCGCCTCTTTCCACAGCGGCCCAAACCAGTGCACAACAGACAACGCAAGAACAACATCAAAATGCTCGCACTCACCAAGGCGCAACAAATCACTTACATTCGCAGCCTTTTGTAAAAAGATAACGTTTTCTATTTCGTGATTTAACTTACACAAATCACACAAAATCCTTTTTGGTTCAAGCATAACAAAGACAGAGTCTTTAAAGTTTCGGGCCAATCTAAAAGAAAAATATCCCTCCGATGCACCAAAATCTAAAACTGTAATTGGACGATTATATTTAGCAACGAAATCCTTTATAAATTCATAACGATCATCGCTATAGCGCTCACCATGCCTGACAGAAGCATTATTTATTACAACGTCTTGATATGCGCCTAACTCAAGGTATGCCTTTGACATTCCAAACTCTGCATCAACATGCCCAGGCTCAAGCTCCAACACTTTTGAATAACAAAAAACGCCCTTTTCCATTTTTCTTTCTGAACAATATATCCAACCTAAATGGTACCATGCCTTGGTAGAACACTTATCAATATCAAGAATCTTTTTATACGCTTCCTTGGCCTTATCATACTTCTGAAATAGTCTTGATGTATCGGCTAACTTGAACAAAATATTCGTATCTTCTTTTTTTATTTCACACGCCTTTAGCAAATAAGATATAGCTTTGTCAGGCTTATCTTGCCAAGTAAATATTTGCCCAACCTCGACCAGCACTTGCACATAATTAGGCTTTATCTGAAGGGCCTTCTCATAAAAAGATAAAGCTTTGCTTAAATCATTTTTTATTTGAAACTGCTTTCCAAGAAAAAAGCAACATTCCTCATCTGACGGCTTTTTTTGTAACGCCATTTCGAAAAATTTAATCGCCTCATCACGATCTCCCAATTTCGATGATACATAGCCGATATTAAAGTACAAGGATCCAAGATCAGAATCCACAACATTGGACAAGTCAACATCAAGAACATTAAAATATTTTTTTAATGCGTCTCTATGGCACCCACGAATATAATCAAGGTTCGCACTGTAAACCCTTGAGCTAAAATCGTTTTTTTCCATTATTGCACTTAAATATTTATCTGCCATTTTACTGTGATCATTATTTTTTTGTGTAATGCGTAACAAATCGGCACTACGCATAGTACTAACGAATGTAAAAAACATAACAAACAAAACCAAATTGAATAACGCTTTTTTCATTCTTCTCCCTTAGCAATTTTTAACAAAAATATATACTGTTTATATGGCTACTAAAATTTATTCTTTAACATCTTCTTATTAACGAAAATGAGATCGTCCTTATCGGATTATCCGGGGAACCGGAATTCTGTAAACAATACCAGAAAAAAAATCAATTCAAGATCATTTTGGCACATTTGAACCATAGTTGGAGCAAAGAATCCATAAAAGACAAATGCCCACACTTATTCTGATAATCGATTCGATATAATTTTTTTAAAAACATTAAGCAGTTTACAAAAAACCTAATGGGAAGCAGACACCAAGCTTTCTTCCGTTATGTTTTCTGGCTTATCATTCAAAATTCTAATATTTTTATCTATTTCAATTGAACTAATCGGCCGTTTAATATGTCTACCTTCATCCTGATCTATAATTTTTAATTGATTTCCCTGAACAATAAAATTGTATAAGGTGAAGTCCGAAGCCAAACATCCATCAAACAGCCTCAATTGATCTTCTAACATCTTGTTTGTTGGATATTTTCCATTTAACATCTTGAACGTTAAAAGATTAATACCAGGAATCCATTTTATTTTTTGTTTTTTTGCAAAATTACCAAAACACGGCTTAAAAAGATTTTTTTTATCAAAGTTACTTTCTATATTGTAAAAGCTTTTACTTTTTCCTTCCCAAAGCCAATGAACCTTAGAGATCTCCTTTTTTTCACCTTCTATAAGATACAAATTAGAAATACATTTTAAATGAGACGTTGTATGTCTTTTACTCTTTCCAATTACCTTGCCAATTTTCGACAAATAATCATTTAAATTTTTCAAATCTTTGGTGCCTGTTGCACACACATCTCCAACAGGAGGAACATCAATTATGATATTATCACCAAGCTTTAATATTGCCTCTATACACTCCCTCCATTTAGCCCCAAACCAATGAACCACAGACAAAGCCAAAACAACATCAAAATGCTCACATTTTTCCAACAACTCAAAATCTTTTAGATTTAAAGTCTTTTTTAAAAAAATCACATTTTCAATATCACTATTCAACTTGCACAATGGGCTCAAAGTTCCCTTTGGCTCAGCCATTACAAATACAGAATCTTTAAAGTTTTGCGCTAATCTAAACGAAAAATACCCCTCAGAAGCACCTATATCCAAAAGCGTAATTGGACGATTATATTTTCCAATAAAGTCTTTGATAAATTCATAACGACTTTCGCTATGTCGCTCACCATGGCTTACTGATACATTTTTTATAACAACGTCCTGATAAGTTCCTTTATCAAATTCCAAAAATGCTTTTGACAATCCAAATGCAGCGTCTACATTTTCTGGATCTAACTTTATAACTTTTGAAAAACACAAAATCGCTCTATTATAATCTTTTTCATTAATATAGATACAGCCAAGGGAATACCACGCCCTTACACAATTTGAATCCAAACTAACAACATCTTTATAAGCTTTTTTTGCATCATTGCGCCTACCAAAAACCATAAGCGAATTTGCCAAAACAATAGAAACATTAACATTTTTTTTATCTATTTCCCTGGCTAGCTCTAAAGTAGATATTGCGTCATCTTCTTTGTCTGCCCAAACAAACATTTCAGCCATTTCTATAAGAGCTTCAACATTTTTTTTATTTATTTCTATGCTTTTTTGATAACTTTCAATAGCTTTTTCAAAATTATTTTTTAATTTGTATTGCTTTGCAATAAGATTATGAACTTCATAATCAGAATCATCTTTTCCTAAGGAAAGCTTAAGATAATAAATTGCATTATCTTTATCTCCAAGAATCGAATAAATAAACCCAATATTGTAATAAAGCGTTGAAAAATCAGAGTCACCAACACCAGACAGGTCACCACTTAAAATCTTTAAATAACCTTCGATAGCTTTCTCATTTTTTCCGCGACAAAAATCTAAACTTGAAGAAAAAAAGGCTCTATCAAACCCAGTCTTTCCACTACCGTTCAAATTAATATAATCCTTAAGCTGAGACCTCGTACAACCTTTTTTCGTAAGCCTTAAAGCATTCCCAGAAACAAAACTTGAAAAAACTAATAAAGCTGATAATAAAAGCCTTTTTTCCATTCCTAACCCTTGCTCCTACTTAAAATAAATATATATATATATATACTGTTTATATGATTACTAAAATTTATTCTTTTATTCAGAAACATCTTCTTGTTAACGAAAATGATACTGTCCTTATCGGATTATCCGGAGGACCGGATTCTGTTTTTCTAACACATATTCTCAAACAATACCAGGAAAAAGTTCAATTCAAGATCATTTTGGCACATTTAAACCATGGCTGGAGAGAAGAGTCTATAAAAGACGAACAATTTTGCGTCAATTTAGCAAAAAGCTTGGATTTGCCCATCGAGGTAGCAAAAATTTCTGAGCTTTCCGTCAGCATAAAATTTAATGGCTCACAGGAAGAAGTTGGACGCTTGTACAGACGGTATTTTTTTGACCAGGTAAAAAAAAGATACAATGCAACCGCCATTGCACTTGCTCATACTTATGATGACCAGCAAGAAAACTTTTTCATACGATTGCTGAGAGGAGCAAGCCTTACAGGACTTACTGGAATCCAACAAAAAAAAGACCGTTACATTCGCCCCCTTCTTGAGACCAAAAAGATTTATATTTTAGAATTTCTAAAATATAAAAGCATCCAATACTGTGTAGACAAGAGCAATTTCTCAGAAGATTTTTTGCGTAACAGAATTAGAAAAAATGTTATCCCAGCGATTCAAAAATCTGATGATAGGTTCGATATAAACTTTTTAAAAACATTAAGCAATTTACAAAAAGCCGAATCTTTTCTTGAAAATCTGGCCAAAGAAACTTTAGAACAAATAACGGTAAAAACTGATGGAAAAGAATCTATCTACACAAAAGATTTATCAAAACAACCAGAGGTTATGCAGCATCGAATCGTTGTACTGTGGCTATGTAAAAATGAAGTACGCTTTGTGGCAAGTACAAGTTTAATTAAAGAAATTTTGAGATTCTTACTATCTGCCCGTGGAGGCTCGCATTTGCTATACAACACATGGACAATTGAAAAGAAACACGGGTTGGCAAACATTAAAACGAAAGATCAATAATGACAAAAAATATAACAAAGCTTCTCATATTATTGCTTGCTACTATTTCTGCTACTGGAACTGTTTCTGCAAAATCAAAATGGAAAAAGAAATCCAAAGCAACAGTTAGAAAAACCACAACACAAGATACATTGGCAACAACCAAAGAAGAGTTGCTCGACTATCTTTCTACCAAATATGAAATAAAAACAAAACAAAGAAAAAATAAAAAACCCCTGGGCCTTTTACAAGCAAAATACGACAAGCTAGAAGCACTCGGAGAAAAAACAAAAAAGTTTGATCATTTCATGAAATCAAAAAACGATCAAGATGAAAAAAAGTTACGCCTTTTAATGCTGGAAAACTATAATCGAGGGTTTACCAAAGCATTCTTTGGCGTTCCAGACAAACCTTATACGGAATTTTATAATGGCATCATAGGTCTCATTAAAGGAATGGTCATAAACATAAAATTGGTAGACAGCTACATTGAAACTTTAGAAAAAAATATTAAGTTGCTGTCGAAAAAAGAAAATACTGAATACACTCAAGTAAAAACCACATATATAGAAACCCGTAACGTTTTTCTAAAACAACTAAGAGAAATATCAGAACTAGCTGAATTTTTCATTAAAAACTTCAAATACAAGATAATAGAAGAAAGATTTATTTATTCCACAAATCAAACCGTAATTATAAACAAATAAAAATTAGCAGGGCCTACGCAATGTGGGCCCATTTCTTTTCACCATTTTCTAAGACACTTTTTAAACTAAACAAAAAACAGTATCCTGTGGACATGTAAAATTTTATGTCCAGGATGGTGATGAGAGTAAGAACAAAAAGAAAACCATTATTTTTTGCTCTTTTAATAGCTTTAGCGATTAATGTTTCATCTATCGCATGGCTGTTTTTAACCGATCACCCATTTAAAATTGTTCCGCTCAAAAAACCCTCTCCCAAAACCACTGTATCAAGGGCTACCTGGTTTGGTTCACCACAAAAAATCAAAGCGTTAGCTCCAAAGCCAATTCCACAAAAAGCAACTCCTCCTGTAGCACAGCAAAAAACACAAGAACAAAAAAAATACATACCCAAAGCAGAGCAAAAAAAAGAAACACCAGTAACAGAAAACCCAAAGTTAAAGAAAAATAAAGAAAAAGTTAAAACAAAAAAATTAGAAAAAACAGTCAAAAAAGCCGAAAAGAAAAGAAAAGTTGAAAAGAAAAAAGAGACAACGCTTTACAAAAAAGGCAAAATCCCCTTAAACATCTCCGAAGTTTTAGACAAGATTGAATTTACAAGTCCCATTTTAACAGATTCAAGATCGGAAGAACCACCGGCACCCAAGCAAAAACCTTTAACCTTTGCGGACCTTTTAAAAGGTTTTATTGAAAAGAAAACTACACAGAATAATAAAAGCACAAGGCACAATCCTTTGGCACAAAAACATCCTATGCAAGAGGCAATAAGTTATTTTGTGGACAAAAAAACAACATATATCAGAAGAATAATCATAAAAGCAAATTCAATTCTGAATCAGGTCATGCGCAAACATCCTGAATTAATAGCAAAAATAAATCCTATTAAATATCACGAATTCACGGTAAAAATAACGTTTAATAAAAACGCTGTAATAACGGGTTTACAAATTGCACCGTTACTACCTGAACGAGAACTTAATGAAGTTGTACAAGAGGCTATAGATGCCATGAACCATAGCGAAATTATTTCCGACTTACAAAAAACAAATCTAACAGAAATATCTATTCCATTGGTATTCACAAGTAAAAATTGAAACTGGACAGATTCAACAATCTTCCTATAAAATAACCCAGTCAATATGCAAACAAATTAAGGAAGTGTATGGAAAAAATTGTCATAATAGGCGCAGGCCTTACCGGACTGTCAGCAGCATACCACCTCGAAAAACAGGGTTTCTACAATTACAAAATATTTGAAAAAGAATCAGAACCAGGAGGGCTTTGCAGGTCAATACACCAAGATGGATTCACATTTGATTACACTGGGCATCTTTTGCACATTGGTGATCAATATTTTAGAAGCCTAATTCAATCTGTTGTAGGCACAAAAAATTTTAATCTTATCAAACGCAAATCATTTATTTTTTCGCATGATACTTATACACACTACCCTTTCCAGGTTAATCTTCGCGGCCTACCTACCAACATTATTTCCGATTGCATTGAAGGCTTTATTAACAAAAAAAACTACAAGCACCCCCTTTCAAAAACAATATTTTACTACTGGGCTCTTAAACACTTTGGCCGCGGTATGGCAAAACACTTTTTCTTTCCATATCAGAAAAAAATATTTTGTTATGACTTAAAAAAACTATCCACCTCTTGGATGGGAAGATTTGTTCCAAAAACATCTCTTGACCAAATCATAGAAGGAATCACACAAGATCCAGAAGAAAAAAATATCGGATATAACTCTCAGTTTTATTATCCAAAAAAAGACGGCATAAACTACTGGGTACAAAAATTTGCAGAAACACTTAAAAACCCAATTCATATCAGTCACCATGTAAAATATGTCGACCTTAAAAACAAAGCTGTTATTTTTTCAAACGGAACAACGGAAAATTTTACAAAACTTATTACTACCATGCCATTAAACATACTACTACGCTCACTAAAGGAGCCTTCAAACTCATTTTTAAAAAGCAAACATCACAAGCTTTTGTGTAACTCAGTGTTAAACTTTAACCTTGGAATAGATCGGCCAAATATATCTGACATGCACTGGGCATATTTTCCAGAAAAAAAATACCCTTTTTACCGCATGGGCTTCTATCATAATTTTTCAAACTCTTTAGTACCAAAAAATCACAGTTCCCTATATGGTGAAATTTCTTACCGAAGCGCCTCAGCACAAAAAAAGGAAAACTTGATACTTAATGGGAAAAATGCTGCCAAAAACATTCTCAATTTTTCTGATAAAAATATTGCGACAGAGAAAATATTGGATATAAAACCAGCATACGTAATTTATGATCGATGGCGTGACAAAAATTTGAGCAAAATACACAGGCGACTTAATGAAGATTCCGTTCATTCTATTGGTAGATACGGCGAATGGAAATACTCAAGCATGCAAGAAGCTATTTTGGATGGTAAACAAACAGTTGAAAAAATTTTACCTAGGAAAAATTGAAAATGATCGCTTCAGAATTTTATAAAAATATTATCGTGTTGGTGACTGGGGGTGCAGGATTTATCGGATCACATATCGTAGAAGACCTTGTAGATCTTGGAGCCAAAGTTAGAGTCATTGACAACCTATCTTCTGGATTCTCTCAAAACCTTGAACACATAAAAAACAAAATCGAATTTATAGTTGGAGATATAACAGACGCCAAAACAGTTTTACAAGTTACAAAAGATTGCAAAGTCATATTCCACTTAGCAGCCTTTGTTTCAGCTCCAGACTCTGTTAACAAACCACACGAATGCTACAGCACAAACATAGAAGGTACAAAAAATTTATTGGCCGCGGCAGCAAAAAATAACGTTGAGCGATTTGTTTTTTCATCTTCGTCGGCAGTATACGGAACAAAAGATCAACCATGTACAGAAAGCATGCCCTGCCAACCAGAAAGCCCTTATGGATTTTCAAAATTTATGGGAGAGCTATGGTGTAAAGAATACTCCCAAACATTTGGTTTAAAAACAGTTTGTTTAAGATATTTTAACGTCCACGGATCTAGACAAAATCCAGAAGGTGGCTACGCTGCCGTTGTAGCAAAATTCAAAAGCTTGATGGCACAAAATAAACCTGTCACCATTTTTGGCGATGGAAAACAAACACGCGACTACATACCGGTTGAAAGTGTTGCTAACGCAAATGTAACCCTTGCAATGATGCCCAAACATTTGATGGCAGGAGACACCTATAATATCGGAACTGGTAAATCTATTGACTTGATTGAACTTGTTGGGCTTTTGAAAAAAGATTTTCCGAAATACACCGCGCAAATTAATTTTGAACCAGCACGGCAAGGAGATATTAAAAATTCGTCTGCCGACATTTCAAAATACAACGGAGCACTCGAATTGCTTAATAAATAAGAACAATATAACAATGCCCGCTCGAATCCATTCGATGCGTCCTACGGACTTACTCAGGACGAACGGAATTCATACGCTTATAAACTACGTGTAGACACTGGAAATACAAAGATAAAAATCAAAATTGGGATGTAAACGAACACAAAATAAAATTAATTTGCACCGCTTGAAAACACCCACTCGACTCGGTTTTCAACCTCGCTCAGGGCAAACGGCCATGATAATTTATTTTAGTAAAAAGTTAGTCCCCCGTTCATACTAAGCGAAATGAGCAACGCAAATTAGGGCATCTATCCCAAAAAAGTCTTTTATGCTATACTTTTTTTATAAAAAATCAGTTATATAAAATAAAAAGAAATTAGAAAAGCCATGAGTAAAAAAGATTATTATGAAACTCTAGGGGTAACAAAAAGTGCCTCTCAAACAGAAATAAAAGCAGCCTACCGAAAATTGGCTCTTAAACATCATCCAGACAGAAATCCAAACAATAAAGAATCAGAATCCAAATTCAAAGAAGCCGCATCGGCATACGAAGTTCTATCCAGTCCAGAAAAAAGAAAACAATACGATCAATTTGGTCACGAAGGTTTCACCAATATGGGTGGCGGTGGAAACTCATGGGGCCAAGACGGCATGAGTATGGATGACATTTTTTCAAATTTTTCTGACATTTTTGAAGGATTCTTTGGAGATTCATTCGGCGGAAAAAGACAACATAAAAGCGTAGGACCAACACCCGCAAGAGGGCACGATTTAGCTAAAGAAGTTAAAGTAACACTTAAAGAATCATTCTTAGGTGTAAAAAAAGATGTTGATTTTTACCACTTTGTTCCATGCGAAAATTGTAATGGAAAAGGGGTAAAAGCCGGCACATCTGTTTCTAAGTGCTCAGCATGTCAAGGCCATGGTCAAATTCAATATCGCCAAGGTTTTTTCTCGTACAGCCAAACGTGTGGAAGCTGCACAGGCCAAGGTTACACAATTCCAAATCCGTGTCCAGGCTGCTCCGGACAATCCCGCATACAAAAATATGACAAGTTTAAAGTAACAATTCCTGCTGGTATTTTTGATGGCGCAGAATTGCGAATTACCGGAAAAGGTGACGCTGGCATTTATGGTGGATCAGCTGGCAATTTGTATCTGCGTGTTAACGTCGAAGAAGATAAAAAATTCAAACGTATCGACAATGATCTTGTCTGCACTGTTATGCTAACATACCCACAATTAGTTCTTGGCTGCCAAATAGAAATTGAAAATATCGATGAAACAAAAGAAACTGTTAAAATTCCAAAGGGCTGCCCTTCTGGAGAAAAAATTACAATTAAATCAAAAGGCTTTTCGTCACTAAAAGGTAGCAGCCGAGGAAACTTAATTATTAAGACAAAATGTCACATTCCTAAAAAACTACCAACCGAAACAAAACAACTTTTAAAAGATTATTCTGAAAAAATTGGAACCGACACAACGGATTCTGATTCCAGTATTACAGGATTTTTTAAAAAATTTTTAGGTTGACGGTCTAAGTCTGAAAATTGTTCTGGCTATTTCATTGTCTAGAAATTTTATCTGTCCATCTTTGTCAACAATAACAGCAGAGCACCCTACCGGTCCATCCAAAGACCCTTCCGGGTCTCTCGCTTCAACAACAGCACAAAATTCATTGTAAGGTTCCCAAACGGCCGTGCGTTCAATCCCGCTCAACCACAACCATGCTCCTCCACGCAAGCGTTTCTGCAACTCAATTCCAGCCGCCATCATAACTCGGCCACTTGTAAAAATTTGGTTTCCCTCACCCATAAAAGAGACATCAAACGATTCCAAATATCTTGCCCGAGCCTGGTCAAACAATCTTTTTAATTTAACAGAATATGAAGCAACCAAAATTGGAACAACGGCTACATCCCCACCCTCTTTTACTTCATCATCCTTTTCTTCTTCGCGATAGTCTTCGGCCCTAGAATCACAACACCAATTCCAACAGCACGCGGCACTCATATATCCACGACCTAAAAAGAAAACGATACTTATAAATAAAAATATTTTTTTCATTTTTAACCCCTCTAAACTGCAAATTTAAAAAGCGCATCCCCTTGTTCCGCCGACAAAATTTTTGCAGTAGACCTACCTACATAAACATATCCATATGAAGCTGTATCCGCACCATCCAGTTCTTCTACGCATCTTACACTAGCTACAACAACATTTCCTCCTGCAATCTCCTTTGTTACATCAATTTCATCTGTAAGCAAGGCCCATTGTCCACCTTTTTGCCGCTCAACCCGCATAGCAGCTTGAACCATTTCCCTCGCTAAATCAGTGCGGTCTTTTTTTCTATTTTGAAAATATTTTACTCTTGCTTTTTCAAGCTCCTTCTCCAAAGAAAGGTCTCTTGCTTGAGGCATTTCAACTTCTTCTTGCCTAGAATCACTTGAAAAGCCCAAAAGCTTTTTTAAGCAATCACACCCCAAACTACTTGTAGTTATTCCGAGTAAGGATAAAAGTAATAAAATTTTGTTATTTTTTTTAATAAAACAATACATCTTCATTAAAACCATCAAAATCAATATTCTGACCCTTTAAAACAACGAGTAATAAACCCAACCTTGTCAGAATACGAAATTTGCACATCACATCCATCTCCAGCCACAATGCTCAATTGTCCACGACAACCATCTCCAGGAAACGAAACAAATATTGAAAACTTTTCTAAAACAGGAAGCGTCGTTAGCCTTACTCTCTTTATATTCATAGCAATAACAGATTCCGCAAATTTACAAATCTCGTGTGTATCCGAAGCTTTCATTTTTGCAAAATAGGCCCAGATAATATCCCAACACGCACGACAAAAATTTCTCTCCACATTGGCTTCAACAACACCGCCCTCGGAATAAAAACTCTCGCTAGAAAAAACTGTTCTTAAAAAATCTCCAATCCCCCTTGGACCATGACCTTCTAATATTTTGGCTGCCGTGCCAGCCCGCCAAACACTACCAACGGTCACAATACTTTGGGCAAGACTCTTTAACTCTATAACCTCTGCACTTGCGCAACACAAAATGGAAGGAAAAATTAATAATATTATCCACAACCATTTAACTCCCCAAACTTTATACATTTTAAACAAGTCCCCCTTTTTAAGTATCAGGCTCCAAACCAAAAGACCAAGGGCCTAACAGATCTTCATCACTACTACCCAAACTCTCTAAGTATTCCTCCCAAGGAAACTTTTCCCTTTCAGGTTTTGGCCTCCAAGTTTTAACAGTTTTCAACTTTACAGGCACAACTCTTTTAGCCTCTTCTTTTTTTCTCTTTGCAGAAGAATATGAATCTCCAGCTCGTTCTAAAAAACCTGTATATCCACCATTTTCCAGAAAAGCATCCACACTCGCAATTTGCATTCTTAAAGCTGTCATATTTCTTTGTAACTGCATGATTACCGCACGCCCAGCGTTTTGCAACCTTCTAGAACGCGCTGATTCATGCCTAGAAAGTACAGCACCACGGCTTCTGTATGCCCCAAATTGTGAAGAAGAAACAAGATAAGTTGAAAAAGAAAAAAGCAAAATCACTATTAAAAAATTTTTCACGATTCGCTCCCTTTAAAAAGGATTTTTCTTTATGATTGGTATAGCATATAGGAAAAAAATTGGAGATGGTATACTTTTTGAAAAAATTCTTAATAAAAAGCAGCCCCCAAAAAACAAGGGCTGCAAAGTTTAACTTTTTATATGTTTTTATATTTAGATTCTGGTTAGATCTTTCCTGGAAGAAGGACCAGTATCTGTGGCGCCTGTAACACCACCGGTATGAACACCACCAGAACCACCTTTAAAACGACGGAACGACATCAAAGCTTCAAAAGCTCTTGCAGCAAGACCTTTCCCCGGCACTAAAGCTCTTCCTGTTGGTACGTAAGCCTTGCCACCACGATCTGTTTTTATCTCAGCCCCTTTTCCTGCGCACGCACCCAAAAAACACGTTTCTTTATCACCCGCACTTGCCTGAAAAACATAGGCTAAGATAACAGCTGTTATCAAAATTCGTTTCACGTTTTATCCTTCGTAAAATATTTTTAATATAATAGCTTAATGAACACTTAAAAAGGCGACCGCATTTTACAAAGCGGTCGCCTTTTTACTTATTAAATTTTTATATTTTCCTAATCGCCAGTACCGCCACGAGACTCACCCAAAGCACCTCCTAGTCTGCTTCTGAATTCATCTAATACACCAAGACTTTCACCATGTTCGGCAACGGTTCTAGCAAGACCTTCGACAGTTTCTTTTGTTGCGAAAGGGACAAGATCACCTCTTTTTGCACACTCTGCAAGGTCACCGTGGACTACCCTATCTCTTTCTAGCTCCACAACTCTTTCTTGAAGTCTCGTAACCAATCCATGAGCTTTTACACCTAAATACGCAGCTCCGACTACTAACAGAGCCCCACCAGTTACCTGCGCAGCTCTTCTTCCTGAAATCCTCGGTAAGCGACGTTCAGCTGCACTTGCTTGTGCCACACATGCCAAAAAAATAGCGGCTATCAAAATTCGTTTCATGTATTACCTTTCGTGAAAACTTAGTAATGTTAAAAATGTTTAATACAATGGCTTAACTTTATAGCACATGAACACTTGGTTGTAAACAAAAAAAGCAACTACCACATAAAACAATAATCGCTTTTTTACTTATTAAATTCTTATATTTTCTATGCCTACCAATCCAAGCGCTCTTCGACGACTCTTATTGTTGCTAACCTTGTCTCACGTTCACGCGCAAGCTCTTCTTCGGTCTTGGCATCAGTATCTACAGCAACCTCTATAGAAGGCCCACCTAGTTCACGACTTAGTTTGCTAACAGCTTCTTTTTTTGCACAGGCAGCACATTTTACACACACCTTACACTTATGCCGTTTTCCGTCACTTGCGCTTGCTTGTGCCACACATGCCAAAAGAATAGCCACTATAAAAATTCTTCTCATTTGTTAACTTTCGCCAAAACCTTATAATTTAAAAAATGCTTAATACAACGGCTTAATTTTATAGCACATGAACATTTGGTTGTAAACAAAAAAGGCGACCGCCTTTTGCAAAGCGGTCGCCTTTTTTACTTATTATTTTCTTTAAAAAGAACTTTTATTATTCGGCGTATGCTCCTGAAGTAAGAGCAACATGCTCGCCTAGAGCGGTTTCCACAGCTACAATTCTTCCTGCGTGAGATCCCAAGGCATCACTATGTGCTCCAATAGCTCCACCATGTTCTTCAAGAGATGCTTCATGTCTGGAAAGAGTATCCCCCTGTCCGGAAATAACGCGACTCTGTGCGGAAAGAGTTTCTTCATGTCTCGCTGACGCTTTTCCCAATACTCTCAACGACGCACCTAAATCAGCTGAATCTGTTAACGCTGACAATCGTGCAGCCATTCTTCCACCAAGCCCCCAAGCCTTTTTACCACCAACATAAAGTAAGGCTAAGGCTCCGGCGCCACCAGCAACTTTGGCTTGTGTTCTATAATCAACACGTGTAAAACGATCTGTTGCATAACTTCCAGCACCAAGTGTTGCTACAACCGCCGCTCTTTTACCCCATTTTTTAGCGGCCGCTTTTTTTCCGCCAGCCATCATGTGAGCTCCGACAGACAACAACAATATTGCAAAAAGTAAACGTTTCATAAAAAAAACCCTTTCTGAGTTTGAAAAACCTATTAAACACAACTTCCTACCAACTTCAACCTAGTTTATAACATAGAAGATTTTTAAAGTAAACCCCACAAAATAACACCTAGCAATGTCTTGCTTTCCAACTTGTTTTAGCACTTTTTGCTATATAATATACCGAGGGAAAATTTCGATTTAAAAATCTTAAAAATCGTCCATCATCACTGCATGAAATTCGCCGTGTAAGAACGCCCTCTATTTCTGGTTGTTCTTGGTCGGCAACGGCATTTTCACCTTCGTAACAGCCTCCTTGTGACTTTTCTTCAAGCTTTTTGCTTAAACTTGGACGTTCTTCTTCTTCATGATGTTCCGAATTATTTGGGGGATTTTCAGAATCCTCTGGCCCACATGGCATATCATCTTCAACGAGAACCGACGGTCCACGATAAGAATCATAAGCTTTTTTTCCAGCTACAGTTAAACATGCCAGAACCGCAATCCCCGCAGCTACATTTTGCCCTTTACTCATCTCAGCCCTGGAGGCAAAGTGAACACTCATGGCAAGAAAAACCAGCATCAATAAACATTTTTTCATGTTTGTACTCCTTGTGTAATTGTACGATTAATAAAACAGTATGGTTTATAATATGATTGATATTTTTTACCACAGAAAAAATGATTTGCCAAGCAAGTTTGATGTTGAATTATCCGTTCTTACTTAGTGGAATAAGCGATAGCGAATGTGGCCAAATGTATACGAACATAAAGAAAAGATTTAAATTAATTTAATGGCGCCTCTGCAGCCCGAACACCATCGCCTGTATCTAACTCCATTTGCAATTCAGCTTCAAATTGTTTTTGTCTTGCTTGTGCTGCTTCTTTTTGCTTCGCTTCTCTATCCGCCTGTGCACGTTCTAATGCAAGATCTCGTTGGTCTTCTTGAACTCCACGTATAGTATTGGCCGTCATCATTCGCCTTAACTTAGAAGTAATGACCGAAACTTGTCTTGGAACTGCGGATTGTTCTTCTTTGTCAGCTGAATACATAAATACACAAAAGCTCAAACAAAAAAATAAACTAATAATTTTTTTCATAAAAACTCCATATTTAATTTTTCTTGAATCTACAATAGATTTTGATTACTTTCTTTTAGCCGCACTAACACTAGATCGCCAAGCAGAAAAAACTTTTTTTACCAACTCTTTATGATCAATAAAAATACTTCTCATTTCATCCATGCCCTGTTCACGGCTTTCCACCTCTTCTTGATACATACTCTTTGAATAGTTTGTTACTGTAGACCAATTGTCATCATCATCGCAAGGCACAGCCTCCCCGGGCAATTCAACAACAGAACAATTAGGCCTTAAAAGGCTCTCTACTGTTTCACAACCATCCGTGCCTCCTGTCGGTTCACCAAAGGCTCCAGCGTATACACGATTATCAGCCCCCCTCAACCAAAAAGTGAAAAACAATAAAAGACAAAACAAAGCTCTTTTCATAAAATCCTTAGAAATATTCAAAAAAATTATAATGTTATAGAGTAAAAAGTTTACAAAAAAAAGAGGAAAAAGACTATTAATTTAAGTCTTTTTCCTCAAAAAACAATTTTTACTTTTTATCTACTAATACTCCTTTGCTTTCCATCAACCCCACGGTTAAATTGAGCCATCAATGCATCAAGAGAATCAAAATCACCGGACCTTTTCGCACTCGATGGTCTTGGTTCCGGCTCTTCTCCGCCCTCATCTAAAGCGTCCAAAACTCTTGTGGGATCTCGGCGAAGCCTGGTTGCAACTCCGCGAGGAACAAACGAAACCCTTCTACCGCCACGCTCCACTTGCAGGAGACTTGTTGGGACATGCGGAACACCTTTTACAGCAAGTCTTCCCATTGCACAAAATAACGGTGGCACAGCTGGTGTTTCATCTGCGGTCTCAGCATGGGCTTCTGTAGCATAAGCTTCTCCCCCCGAAGGAGGCGCATCTTCATGACCCTTCGCCCCAAATATTTTCATAACCAAAGCTGATAAAAATAATTTGTGTGGTTCGCTCGGGCAGGCACCATAGGCACCGGCACGATGCCTTGACGCACCCTCTAAAATCCCAGTCGACAAAACTATAAACAAAAAAAGAGCTGCTATTTTTTTCATGAAATGGTTCCCTAAATTTTGAATTTTACAACTTACCTCTTACTTAAAGCACACGGATCATCTAAAACAATTCTAATTCCATCAAGTAGTCCAACGTCAGCTCTAGAAGAATCATCTTCCCCTTCTAAACCATCATAACGCTCATGCCGTGGAGAAAATACATCAAATTGATTGCGCGGATACGACAAACCTCTAAAACCCGGATGCTTAACGTCTGTCATATCAACACATCTATGAACAACCGGCCTTAAAAGAACAAATCTTGCCGCGCATGCAACAAGACCTTTTTGTGCTCCAGGATCTCCAGGAAAAGATTTTTGAGAAATCGACAACAAAACAATCGCAATCATAACAACCTTCTTCATTTTTTCTCCCCCCTATAAGGATTGTATTATTTTCAACTCTTAAGAAAATAATACAAATACACAAAGGTTAAAATCAATAACCTACTGTTATTTTTCTTTATTGCAATCCTCAGGGATATAATCCAAAAAATGCCGAAGTAGTAACCGTACAACCTTGTCCAAATCAAGCTAAACTTCAAGAGGACGTTTCATACCCCTTTCTCCATCTTTAAAAGCTCTCCTTGAAAGGTCTTGTCGGGAAAATCTTTCTACAAACGTCTCTGCATCTTCACTAGCAATTAATGGAAAAAATAGACAAGCGACAAATAAATAAAATCTACCAACAACCGCCCCTTTTTATTTTCACACACCTAACTTTCGCTTCTTTAAACTTTTTTGCGAAAATACTATTTTCCTTTTTTCTTTTATGCTCAATTGATTAAGAACATAATAAAAAAAATCACGGTCCGCACCTTTTACCACCGCCTGCTCATGAGCCTCCGACAAACATACCGGATAGCCTTGGCCCTTTTTGCTCTGATCAAAACAAACCGATGCTACAACATCAACCAAACTTTGATCGTTTGCAATCCATGCTGGAAATTCAACACGAGCAACCTCTTGCCCAACGTTCATGTAAAAAAAATGCGGAACTAAGTGTTCCGGATACTGTTTGGTAATTCGACTGTTGTTTTTAAAAACAATGGACCTCTGTCCCTCTTGCAAATAAAAACTTGCTATCGAGCTGTCGACCAAGTGATCAACTGAATTTGCCGAGTTATATTTACTGTGATCAAAAGCACATAACTCTAAACGAATCAAATTTACAAGCTCCTTGCTTTTTGGAAAGCTTATGTAGCTTGCTGTTATTATTTTTTTCTCATACACCCGCTCAAGAAGAGCGATATAGATTGACAAGAATCTTTGTTTTATTTCATGTCCATAATTTTCCAAATGCCAAAAAATTAATGAGCCATCAAAAAGCAAAATTGTCCCGGGATTTTTTGAAGCATAATCAATACCGACCTTGAATTCCAGTTCTTGCCTGCGGCAATCTACAATCTCAGATGAAAAACTTTCTGCAATATCAGAAACATCCTTCATTGAAAAAACATACGGAACAGTGATCATTTTTGCAGGAATATAATTTTTGGAATAATTAAGATGAACAATCCCTACATTAACCAAAAAACAAGATGCCCCATAATGCCTATCGGGATAAATTTGGGAACCATCAACGGCCACAACCTTGTATTCAGAACTTGGCTTAACATTATATTTTCTACCAAGCAATCCACCCCAATGTGGTACAAGCCACGGACTTTGAGACGCCTTAACCTTTTGATCAAAAGTACTCTCTTGAGAAATTTTGGTCCACACTTTTTCTGCACGCAAATATTCATCTGAAAAGTCTAAAAATAATTCATCCGTCGCTAAAGACAAGGCTTTTACAACCTTGGCACGGTCAAGCATTTTTATCTCGATATTTTTTTATTCCATCTTGAATTGCTCTCAACGACAAAACTGCGCATTTTATTCGCGCAGGACCAAGCTCCATTTTGATCAAATTTAAAACATCATGTTCTTCTAGTTTATCAATTTCCTTAATAGTCTTTCCCTTACAAAACTCAGTAAGTATCGATGCTGTTGCCATACTTATCACGCAACCGTCTCCACTAAATTTTATTTCTGTAATAACACCATTATTGACCTTCGCATCTATATTAACCTGATCACCACAGGTTGGATTGTGATGCAAACTAGAAATGTCTGGGGTTTTCAATAAACCTTTGTTTTTTGGATTTTTGTAGTGCTCCTGCATGTGATGCGCATATAGATTTTTAATGCTCATTTTGTGCTTCACTTTCTTTTAAAAATGAATTAACATGCCGACTAATTAGAGATTATAACACGAATATAAAAAAAATATTCCAATATACAATCACATTTTTCTATACTTGTTTAGGTCTAATCGGTCTTGACAATACACAAAGGGAGTTTGGCATGAAAATAAAAAATAATTATAAAAAAACTTTTGTTAAAATTTTTCTTATTTTTTTACTTATAGCCAGCACAAATTCACATACAGCCTCTGAAGGACTTAGGTTATTTTATACAGAATGCGACAGACTAACAGCTGAAATTGAAGCGACTCCAGGCCTAAGCCCTTCTCTGTTAAGTCGATCAGAGAAAATGCTCGCAACTGTTGCAAAAGAAATTAACTCTGTTGAATGGAGCCAAGAAATTTTTACAAGAGTCTCACAATTGGTTCAAGCAATAGGAAAAAAAACATTAGAAGGAGACGGGCTTTCACCAGAAGCTGACATAAAGCAAATCGCATTGGCATTTTCCATGTTCCCAGATTCTCACAAAGATGCAAGACACCCTGTAAACATTCTAGGATTATCAAATACTCTGCTTATGCTTTGTGGTCAATCAGCATCCAGAACAAGCGGTTTATTAACGGACGGGTCTCATAACATATTTTTGCCAAGTATTCTGCGAAGCTTGTTTACCATAACCGACTCATTGCACAGAACAATTACAACAAGGCAGCTAAGGGAGGTTGCACAGTTCAACCTAGCAGAACATGGAATTGCGGTCATTCCACCTAGCATGGCAGCAGAATTCGGGCAGCACCTTATTTGCGATTCATGGGTAGCAGCAGAAGCACTTCCCGCTAACTTGTTTGGCCCTCGGCCACCATCAGAAGTTGAACGGTTACTTTCCGAATATGGTGCAATTTCTGACGAGGTAGGAAGACACATAGAAATACTTAGACAAAAAGCCGAACAACTAGGACGACCACTGACGGCTGAAGATCTTCTTGGAGATGCCCCCGAGGAAAAAGAAGAAGAAGAGGAAGAAGAAGCACCAACGTTTCCAGCCGCGGAGGAAGAAGATCCAATGTTGTCCTCCAATAGCCCCCGTGCAATTTTTGCGCAAATAACAGGGCTGGTTACACGAGGCAAAAAACTGTTTATAGCAATTATAGCACTTGGAACCGCCACAGGAACAATGGGAGCCCTATTTAAACGCCAATCAAATGGAACAAGAGTCTTTGACGGCGGGCTTTCTGCTTTAATGGCAATTCCAGCAATATTTTCTGGAGTTAAAGTTGCCGGTGCAGCAGTTATAGCATTACTATCAGCATGGTACACCTCATGGAAAATAAAACGACTTTTACACGCTGACTGCAGAGCTGAAAGAAAGCTTGATCAAGACCGATTCAGATTGACATATGAACGTCATGGCGAACAAACATTATTAAAGCTTAAAGACATCAAGCGTGTACAAAAAGAGATACTACGCGAACAAAAAGCAGACAAAAAAGAAAGACAACGACTGAGGGAAGAATTGGCGGCATCAGTTGCAAGTGTAACAACCGTAGCACAAGGCACAAAGGCTGTTATGGACCAACAATTTAAAGCAATAATGGACAAACATCAAAGCGCAGAGGGAATTGTCCAAGAACTACAAGCACTTGTTTTACAATGCTCTGATATGGCATTGCACGTCAGGGATGGCGTCGGCGCATACCTAGAAGGACACGAAGCTCAACTTATGGATGCAGCTATAAGTCGCGGGGTACCACAGTTGGTTCGCGATGACGAATTGAGAAGATTAGAATATATAGTTGCACATCATGGCCGATTTGGAAAAGGCAAATATAAAGAACGGCAAAAAGTAACACAGGCAATAGCAGATGTTCCTAGTGAAGCTCTTGTTGTTATTGAAACATAAAATATATAATTAACTTCTCAATAAAAACACCTCGCAACTTTGCGAGGTGTTTTTATTGTGTTAAAAAGCCAATCTGATACAATCTAATAAATATTTTTAAATCAGAAACAGTACCACCGAGATGATACTTGAAAAACAGACTTTTTGCCCGAACATTGAATTTACACAGAAAAAGATTACAATTATGGTCTACTGTAAAATTAAGTATGGTTTTGTTATTAACATTTTTTATGGCACAGTGCGGCCTAAGCGAGAGATCAATGATAGAACATAAGAACGAAGCTCAAGAAGAAGACCCTCCCTCTTTATCTAAGTCTAAAACCACAAAACATATTATCTTTGACCTTGGCGGAGTAATGATACACTTTCCAAAAATTCGCCCTCTGTTTTATATTGGAATTGGAAATATTTTGTGGTACACACTCATAAAACGAAAAAATCCAACCAAAATTTTGTACCATCTACTAGATATCGCTTACAAAATGGTCGACGAAAAAGAAAAAACCGATATCGTATTTAAAGACCACGTAATGTTTAGAAACCACCCGCTAACAGCACTAACAAAAGAAGCCCTTTTGGGACACGTTACTTGTAACCAATTGCTAAAAGCAACAAAAGAGGCTTTGGTGAAAGCACAAGCTAAAAAGTTAATTGAACCACGAGAGCGAATGATCTTAGAAAAATTTGCAGATTTAATTATCGATCCAAAAACTGGCACACAGTATCTTGAAATATCAAGTTCATGCGTAAGCTTAATCCGTAAACTTAAAGAAGACAAAAACAACAAACTATATATTTTATCCAATTGGCCTGCAGACTCATTTGAGCTTTTAAGCCACTTACACAACGATGTTTTTAATCTATTTTACGGAATGGTAATCTCATCACATGTTCATCTGATAAAACCAGACAAAAAAATATACGAAAAACTATTAGTAAAATACAATCTTGACCCTAGGTGTTGTTATTTTGTTGACGACCAGCAGGAAAACTTGGATGCCGCCAAAGATGTTGGAATCCACGGAGTTCTATGGAAAAATGCAAGTGACGCAGAAATCAAACTAAAGAAACTTCACGTTATAGAAGATGTATGAAATCATTTCTTGTAATCTCTACAATCATTTTTGATCTTGCTGGAGTAATATTTAATTTCCAACCTTCCGATTTAACACTTGCCTTAAAACAAGATGTTCCTAGCAACCCTTTTTCCGTTTTTGACCAAGGACTTGCTACAGTAAAAAGATTAAAAGAAAAAAATTTCAAAGTTATTGCTTGCACAAATTTTGGCAAGGGGCCAATGGACCTTTTAAACAAATATCACAAAGACGTAATGGATTTATTTGAAGATGTAATTACACCATCTGAATCTAAACACAGTAAACCTGACGCTAGAATGTATTCATACATTTTGAAAAAGCATAACGTTGTAGCAGAAGAATGTTTATTTATAGATGACTGCCAAAGTAATGCAATAGGCGCAAACGATGTTGGCCTTAATGCAATACATCTAAAAAACTGGGAACAAGCTATAAAAGAACTTAAAGAATTAGGCCTTTAAAGCACTTTCACTTAAAGATTTGGCAAACGCCTCAATTCTCTTGCCAAGAACAAACCTGGAAAATGAATCAAAATGTTTATCTTTACTCCAACGCTCAAGCACACCGCAAGCTGATTTTGTCAGTTCCGGCATTTTTTTTACAACCAACGCATCTGCAGCAATTTCTTGTCTTACAAATAACCATGAAATAACCGGAGAATAAAACCAATTAGTGACAGGCTTTGAAGCATATTTGGCCACAAGACCAAATTTAATCAACCCTGCACACCAATTAACAACTGGACCAATAAACTTCCACGAGAAAGAAAGCCCTGGTATTAAAGAGTTAACCTGTGTAGCAACAGCAATGTTAAGCCCCTTAGCCAAAGTTTGAACAAGATATGTCTTTTTATAATCACCATTCATGACATGGGCAACTGCATTTGCAAGAAGAAACAACCGATCATTTTCTTTTAATGCATATAGTGTTTGCTCATTGACATAAACAAAATTGCACGTTGCAAAAGCACCAAACGCCCTGCTTTTGGATTTCATTTGCCTAAGCTGCAGGCTGTGAGAACAACCCATTTTGTAAACAACAAAATCAAACATTTTCTGAGTTTGTTCTGAAACAGAATCTTCGCCAAAGGTCTGTTCATCAAAAGGATCCATAATTGGAACATTTCTTGGAACACCAAGAACATGCTTAACTGGAGCAATTTTTACAATTTCTCTTTCTACAGGAGACAAAAATGAACATGAAAAAAATATGAATAAAAAGGATAGAATAAGATTAGAAGATTTCATAAAACGACCTCCATCGCTTAAAGCAAAACCCCACATTTAAAAATCTAAATACGTATTTTTTAATATACTAAAAAAAACAAAATTGTCCATTTACTTAAGCATTTGCTCTATAGCAAACAAGAACAATTCAACTTCTTTTAGCGTGTTATAAACATGAAAACTTACACGAATTGACGCCTTTATTCCAAGTTCTTTATGAAGAGGCTGGGCACAGTGATGACCCGCACGAACACAAATATTTTTCGTATCCAAATATGCGGCAACATCATGTGCATGAACATCAAATACGTCTTCTACAACAAAGGAAACAAGGTGCCCAGAATTTTTAAGCTGTTCAACAGGACCCAAAATACGAATCTGCTCAAATTGCGACAAACCATCTATTGTTCGCGTACACAATGACGCCTCATGATTTTTTAAGCTTTCCCAACCAATATTATCTTTATAATAATCTATGGCAGCACCTAGCCCAACAACCTGCGCAATTGGTGGAGTCCCTGCCTCATATCTGTAGGGAGGTTGTTGAAATGTTGATTGATCATAAAAAACTTCACAAACCATTGAGCCCCCAAATTGGTATGGTGCAACCTCATCTTGAATGGATTTTTTTATGTACAAAATACCAACACCAGAAGGACCAAGCATTTTATGACTTGAAAAAACAAGAAAGTCACAATCCAAACTTTTAACATCTATTTTTTTGTGTGGTGAAGACTGTGCAGCATCGATTAAAACTTTTGCGCCAACACTTTTTGCTGCGCTAACAATTTTTTTCACAGGAGCATGAGTTCCCAAAACATTCGAAACATGCGCAAAGGAAACCAATTTTGTTTTTTTTGTTATAATTTGGTCAAGATTTGTAAGATCTAAATAACCATCTTTTGTAATTGGTATAAACTTTAAAATTACGCCTTTTTTGAGAGCAATTTGCTGCCAAGGAATAAGATTAGAATGGTGCTCAAGATGCGTTAGAACAATTTCATCACCCTTTTTCAAATGCTTTTGTGCCCATGCTGTCGCTACAAAATTGATTCCCTCGGTTGTTCCTTTGGTAAAAATAACTTCACATGCATCTGAAGCCCCAATAAAATTTTTTATCTTTCTTCGAACATCTTCATACACAATTGTTGATTTTTCACCCAAAGAATAAATCCCTCTGTGAACAGGAGCATACTCATAAGAATAAAAATCATGTAATTTTTGAATTACCGAATTAGGTTTTTGAGATGTTGCAGCACTGTCAAGATAAATAAGTTCATCCGAAATATTTTTCGAAAGAAAAGGAAAATCTTTGCGACACATTTTAATAACCCAAGCCATATTTTAAAGAGCTAAACACACTACAAAATTATTCTATCTCACAAAATTAAAATGGTAAAATTTTAGCAATTCAAAAATGAATATCTTAAATCATCAAATTAGGCCAACACATTTTCAATTTCCATATCTGTTGCCCCCAGTTTTTTTGCCATTTCAATTGCATATTTTTTTCTGGAATTTATTGAAGGATGCGTCAGCTGAACTGAACGCAATCTTTTAAGCCAAGAATACTGTCTACCAGAAAAAGAACCTTTTTCTAGCTGATTTCCATATTGACTAAAAAATGTAACTGCACCTAAAGCACTTTCTTTACTATCTACAATGGCCGCCTTGTCTGCTCTTTTTTCAGCAAATTTTGAACATAAAGAAAAAACTATAAACGGAATCATTAAAGCAAAAAAACTAGAATATAAAGATACTGTTGGAGCAACCAAATAATAACCGAACTGAAAAAAAAGACCAAGGAAAAGGCCTTTAAAAAAAATCCCAGGAAATTTTGCATCTTCGTATAAGCAGTGAGCAATTTCATGCCTGATTACAAAAGAATATTTACCAATTTCATTACAGGACAGCTTATCAAACTCTTTTTCCTCAAAAATATGAACATTGTTTCCCGAAGCAAAATATTTGAATTTTTCATTCTTACAACCCTTGAACATAATTTTTTTGGAAAAATTTTTTGGCTTAATATCGTTTAGACACTTGTTTGCGAGTTTTTTCATTGGCTCAGACATTACAACATTACGTTGTTTTTTTACAATTCGTCCTACAAGTAATAAATATGAAATAAAAATTAAAACAGTTGGAAGAAAAATACTGATGTATTCATCGGCTAAATGGAAAGAAACAGGAATTGATAGTAAATCAAATAAAATAAAAACAAGAGCGCAACACGCTATAAATAAAAAAATATAATTTAGAAGCAAAAAAGCAAAATTAAATATTTTTTTTAAGCTAAACATCACTCAACCTCCTTTAAACAAAAATCGTAATCTATTAAAAATATATTAATAATATTACAATTTGTCAAGATTTAAGCAATATCTAGACCTAAAAAACCATTAATTAAAAGTTTATTTGCCTCTTCAATATCAATGCCAAATAGTTGGCAATAGGCTATCTGTTCCTCATCTAGGTAACCGCTTGTACTTCCATGTGAACACTCAACATTATTGTTTAAAATTTCCAATGAAGGGGTTGAAATCACTTGAGAGTTTTTGGAAAGAATAATATTTTTGTTCGCCTGGGTTGCAACACTCTTATTCGCGTTTTTGTCGATATATATTTTTCCATTGTACTCAAGCCGAGCACCGCTGTTCACAACCGATTTGACCAACACCGTTGTTCTTGCATTGCAATCTAAATGACTTTGCTCTGTAAAAACAATAGCCTTTTTGTTCGGTTTTATGTCCATACCAATTTTTAAATCTATGCTTCCACCTTCTCCAACACACTTTAACAAATATTTATGCTCAACAACATTGTCTACTAAAACCCTTCCGCTAACAACAATAGAGGAATTCAAATCAGCAAAAAAGTTACGTGATAGCTCCTCGCTACGATCCAAGCCATTTTTAACTTTAATATTTAAAAAACTATTTTTTGATGCAAGATAAGTAACCTTGTTTACGCCAAAATTATCTGTTACTACACATTTTTGCTCTGCTATTAATAAAACCTTGTTGTTCCGTTTGCATAGCTTATCAACATTAATATCGTTACCATCTACAGCAAAAATAATCCAATCAAAAAACAAATCGGATAGAAAGCTTACAAAATATTTTTCCGCCTTTTTGGGGTATTTCGCACAAAAGTCATACTTGGAAAATAATAACACTTGCTGACGTTCCATTATCCTACAGATCCTTCCATTTCCAGATCAATAAGCCTGCTAATTTCAACCGCATATTCATCAGGAAGTTCGCAAATGAATGGTTCTAAAAATCCGTTAACAACAAGTGATCGCGCAGCTTGTTCATTAATCCCATTTAGCATAAGATACTCAAGCTTTTCCTCGTTTATTTTACTCACAAAAGCCTCATGCTCAACACACGCTTTTTGTTCTTTAACATCAATTTTTGGGTAAGTATCAGAACGAGAACATTCATCTAAGATTAGTGAATCACATTGCACTTTACTTCTGGCCCCAGTTGCCCCTTTTGCCACCGACACCAGACCTCTATAACTTACTCTTCCACCATCTTTGCAAATAGATTTAGAAATAACATGCGAACTTGTATCTGCCCCTAAGTGAATAATTTTTGCACCCGAATCTTGGTGTTGCCCTTCTTTAGCAACAGATATAGAAACTACCTCGCCCCTAGCACCCTGTTCTTTTAATACCATACATGGATATTTCATTGTAACTTTGCTACCAAAATTTCCATCAACCCATTGCATGGTTGCATTTTTATAAACAAAAGCTCGTTTTGTCACCAGATTATAAACGTTTGAAGTCCAATTTTGTATCGTGCTGTATTTAATGGATGAGTTTTCCATAGCAACAATTTCTACTACAGCACTGTGCAAAGAATGAGCCCTGTACACAGGAGCGCTGCACCCTTCAACATAATGGAACTTTGAACCTTTTTCTGCAATAATCAACGTCCGCTCAAACTGGCCAAACTGCTCCGCCTCAATCCTAAAGTAAGTTTGTAAAGGTTGGTCTATTTCTACCCCGCAAGGAACATATACAAAGCTTCCACCACTCCATACAGCACTGTTAAGAGCAGCAAGCTTATGTTCACTTTGCGAAACAACCGATGCAAAATATTTTTTCACAATTTGCGGATGTAACCTAACCCCATCATCCATGCTGCAAAAAATTACGCCCTTATCCGAATATTGCTTTTTTATATTTTTGTAAATTATCTCAGAATCAAACTGCGCACCAAGTCCGGCCAACATTTCTTTTTCTGCTTGAGGAACCCCAATGCGATCGAAAGTCTTTTTTATATTCTCAGGGACATCTTCCCATGTACGTTTTTTTTCATTTACTGGCTGCACGTAATAAAAAAGATCATCAAAATCAAGAGCACTAATATCTGGACCCCACGTTGGAACCTTCAACTTGTAAAACATTTCCAAAGAGAAAAGTCTAAAGTCTGTCATCCAACCTGGTTCATTTTTTCTATCGGAAATTTCGGATACAATTTGTTTGCTTAAGCCCTTTTGGCGAACTGAAAAAAAAGGCTTAGACTGCTCTCGCTGTTGCATATTCGTCAAATCCTTTTTGTTCTATTTCTAAAGCCAATTTCCGGTCTCCAGACCGTATTATTTTACCTTTACGAATAACATGAACAGAGTCAAAATCAATCGTATTTAAAAGACGGGTAGAATGTGAAATTATAATTACAGAGAAATCTGGATTTTTTTTTTTCATAATTAACAAAGACTTAGAAACTAATCCCAGAGAGTCAACATCGAGCCCAGAATCAATCTCATCTAAAATAACAATCTTTGGCTGCAACGAAAGCATCTGTAGTAACTCTATTTTTTTCTTTTCTCCACCAGAAAATCCATCATTCAAACTTTTGTCCAAAAATGATAAATCTATATTTAATGTCTTACACAACAAAGCAACATCCTCATGAAATTCAAACAGAGAAAAATCTGCTCCAGTGATAGCTTTCTTGGCCTCTTTTAAAAAAGAAAAAACAGAAACCCCTTCAATAATCGGCGGACTTTGAACACCCAAAAACAAACCCATTCTGGCACGCTCGAACATTTTCTTTTCGGTAATATCTTGGCCATCAAATAATATTTTTCCCGATGTAACAGAATATTTGGGATGCCCCATAATGGTGTAAGCTAAAGAGCTTTTCCCTGCACCATTTTGCCCCATTAAAAGATGTGTTGTACCAGGCCTCAGACGGAGAGAGCACTCATCCACAACGCACGTTGAATTAACCAAAGAAGACAATTTAGAAACTGATAACACATACATTATTAATATCTCTATAAAAAATTATTCGGAAAGGAAAGAAAGACATTCTGATGAACGTTCACGTATCGCACAAAAATCTGCTAGCTTCAACCAGTAAGAAATAAATTTTTTACCGCCAACATCCTTTAATCCTATAAGATAGGATCTTTTTTTATACTCATTAAGCATTTCATTGAACATATCTGAGTCATAGCGAAGCGGAAAAGAAAAAGACTTTTCCCTTAGTCCCATTTGGCCAATAACACGATCGGCTAAAAGTTTAGACAATTTAACTCCAGCCGTGAACTCAACACTACCATAGCTTACAGGCTTACATGTCGTAAGGCCTTTATCATCAGCAACAAGCTGTAAATTAACGACAATTAATGAAAACAACAGGAAAAGATACTTTTTTTCTAAAGTCATAATATTTACTCCAAAAATTAAAAGGGATTTAATGTTTAAAAAGTATAGCGAATAAAGCACTTAACATCAATTTGAACTTTGGAATAAACGACTGCGGTTAAAGCTTGCAAACTTACAAAATAACCCGCACAAATTCCTGCATAGAAATAATGCCATCTTTTACTTTTTGCAGACCATCTTCTTTTAGTGTTTTCATGCCATCTAATTCGGCCTGTTTGTGTATTTTGTCAAAATGAGGATCGTGTATAATAAGCGAACGAAGATTACTTGTCATTTTTAATAACTCAAACAATCCAACCCGACCTTTATAACCAACATTACAGCATTTTTGGCAACCAGAAGACTTCCAAAGAGTTTTTAAGTCCAACTTTAATCGACGTAATATTGTTTTTTCATGTTCGTCAGGTAAAATTTGTTTTTTGCAGTTCTGGCACAACTTTCTGGCAAGTCGCTGCGCCAACACACCAGAAACAGAAGCATTAATTAAAAACGGCTCAACACCCATATCAAGCAATCGCATAATGGCGCCAGGGGCATCATTAGTATGCAGCGTGCTAAAAACCAAATGCCCGGTAAGAGCAGCTTCGACAGCTACTCCAGCAGTTTCTTTATCACGAATTTCACCAATCATAGCAATGTCTGGGTCTTGTCTTAATAAAGAACGCATTCCCTTTGCAAAAGTGAATCCCGCCTGATTGTTAACCTGTCCCTGAACAACACCATCGATATTGTACTCAACAGGGTCTTCCAATGTTATAATATTTTTTTCTGGACTTTTAAACTCAGAGAGCGTCGCATATAACGTTGTCGTCTTTCCAGAACCAGTTGGCCCTGTAACCAGAAAAAATCCACTTGAATGTGATACAAGGTCTCGATACAAACTCAAAACATCTTCTTCAAAGCCAAGTTCGTCCAATGATAATGTCTGATTTGAGCTATCTAAAATCCTGATAACTACATTTTCGCCATAAATAGAAGGAAATGTGGAAACTCGAAGATCAACCGTCCGGTCCAACAAAAAAAAATTGAACTTACCATCCTGTGGAATGCGCTTTTCGGAGATGTCTATATTAGCTAAAACTTTAACTCGAGATACAACCTGTTGTTTAACGGAATCCGAAAGGGAGCCAACAGGGATTAACACTCCATCGACACGGCAACGCACATTCAGGCAATTTTTGCTAGGCTCAAGGTGAATGTCTGACGCCCTGTATGATACCGCATTTTCAATTAGCTCACTAACAGTCTCAACAACTGAAAGATCACCCCTTACTTCAAACAACATGCTCTTTACCTTTTTTTCAACTAGCTACTCACCAGGAGCAGAATCATAATACTCACGAATAGAATCTAAGATCCCTTGATAAATGCCAACTCTAAATTGAATGTCATATGAAACATGCTCACCAATTTTTGCCAATAACTCTTGATCGCTTGGGTCATTAGCAACCATAATTAAAATGTTCTCATCACGCTCTACCGGTACGACAACATTGCGAATTAAAAAGTCTTTGGGAAAAACATGTAATAAATCTTTTTTGAAAAAATATCCACGGCAGTCAAAGCTAGGAACGTCATAATGCTGACTTAAAACTTTAAGCAAATCATCCTTAGCAATAATTCCCTCACTTAAAAGAAAATCATCAAATGATTCCTTCGCTCGATGAGAAAAAGACTCCTGAAGCTGAAACGATTCCTCAAGTGATATTAAGTTGTTTTTGGTCAATAGCTTCACAACTTCTCTTACAAAAACCTTTTTTTTCGACATAAATTCGCCTCTTAACCTACTTTATACCCAATTAGAAAACCAACGCCAAAACCAGCAGAATACGGAGCATTCGCTTTTACCCAATCAACACAGGCATAAAAAACGGCCTCTAAACCTGTTATGTTGTTTGATGATAAAAATGTCTGTACAGAGTCCCAATGAAATGTAATGAATCCTGATGATTCAAAATATTTCAGAGAAATCACCAAAATAATCATAGCCACAAAAAGATAACGAAAATATTTTTTGAATAAAAAACCAGAGAAGAAACCAATTCCAAAGTAAGTCGCAATTTCAATAAGCTGAGATTGAGAAAAATCAAATTTCCCTTTTACACTATCCCAACTGATTTTATCTTTTACTGTGTCAAGGACTCCCCTTGTTGTTTCTTTAGTAGCTTCGGCAGCTGTATAATCCATGATTTACCTTTCAATTCAATTACAAACTTCACATCCATTTAATATTATTTATTTAAGCACGAGAAGAGCAACTTGTCTAGATCCAGAATCACACACAACCTATTAATATGACCAATTAGAAACCCAAATATTCACCGTCTAGAAGAAACTGCAAATGAAAATAGTTGGATAATCACCAGGGCCACTTTTTAGAAAAAAACACAATAAAAGAGAGGCGCCTTTTACGGCGCCTCTCTTAAAACCTTTGGCTAGAAAAGTATTAGGCAACTAATTCTCTCAAAGCTTTACCTGGTTTGAATTTAGGAACTTTTTTAGCAGGAATTTGCATTTTTTTACCTGTTGCAGGGTTAATGCCGACTCTGCTTTTTCTCTTCATAACCGAGAATGTTCCAAATCCTGTGAGAACAACAGCATTATTTTGCTTTAATCCACCTTTAACTGTTGCGATAAAGGCTTCTAGTGCAGCCTTGCAAGCAGCTTTTGACAGCTTAGCATGTTTTGCCATTTGTTCAACCAATTTTGCCTTATTCATAACTTCCCTTCAAAATCTTTTCAGCCTCGGCAAATCACTAGTACTTATCTGGTACATTAATCTCTGAAGAACTTTTGTCAAGTGATTTTTTCAAAAAAAACATAGTATTTTTGGGGGCAACAAAAAAGGGCTTAGTTAAAAGCCCTTTTTTGTTTTTGTAAATTTGGTACCGAGGGCCGGACTCGAACCGGCACAGGCTTAGCCCGAGGGATTTTAAGTCCCTTGCGTCTACCAATTCCGCCACCCCGGCACAAAATTTTACGAAGAATTTCAAATATTCTAAATATCTTGGAGGCGGCACCCGGACTCGAACCGGGGATCAGGGTTTTGCAAACCCATGCCTTACCACTTGGCCATGCCGCCCAATATTACTTTAGTTGTAATCTATTTTTGGACCTCTTGCAACGTTTTTTTGTCGTAAACATACTTTTCAAGAAGCCCTTTAAGCTCCTGAGCGCTTATAACGGCCATACCATCCTGATGTTCCACTTCGTGTGGCTCGATCTTTTGCGAAAGAAACGCATTCTTGCATTTTCCATTACAGTGGAAATCTTTACCTTCGTTGCCAAGCTGGTGCCATTCTGCTATTCCGCCTTCATACACCGAAATATCTTTAAACCCTTTTCGTTTCAAAATCTTTGCCGCTTCAAGGCTAGACGTACACTCATAATTTGTACAATATAAAACAACTTTTCCATCTTTATTTAATTTTCTGGCCTTTATCTCAACCTTATCAAAGGGAATATTAACAGCCCCATTGATATGGCAATCAGAAAAAACATCTTTAAACGAAACATCTATTAATAAAAATTCGTCTTTCTTGTGCGAAGGCCCTCCACAAGAAGCAAATATTATCGCAAAAAAACCGGCAACAACATAAAACTTACAAATCTGCTTATACAAAGATTTCATAAAAACACCCCTAACGAGTAAATATGTTAAATTCTACGTCACCCTAGCCGCTGCATACACCGCCCCCATCTCATCCTTTTCCAAAAATCAATTGGGTGGCAAATTAAGTCGGTTATCCAAAATGATGCACTACCATCATGCGACCACAATCTAAAAATTATTTTTCC
>Ga0257119_1000375_pt1 | contig 46060 bp, 35 predicted proteins | sample SI112_200mmetaG_FD_190179 | JGI IMG/M metagenome (GOLD analysis project Ga0257119, IMG submission 190179) | Marine microbial communities from Saanich Inlet, British Columbia, Canada - SI112_200m | ecosystem: Environmental > Aquatic > Marine > Inlet | place: Canada: British Columbia | collected... | reverse complement strand
AAATACGTTCTCCGGCGGGTGTTTTTTTTCTAGCTTTTTCTAGGGCTGCTTCTAATGATTTTTCTTGTGTGCTGTTAATTCCAAACTTTTTGCACCAGGTATATAGTTCTTTGGCTTCCTTGCCAAAGCAAATGGCCTGCTTTATTTTTCCGCTTAGTTGCCTTATAAATTCTTCTCTTTTTACCCCTTTGCTAATTCCGCCAAGAATTATAGTTATTTTTTTGTTTTTAAGTTTTTCAACTGCAGCCAAAGTAGATTGAGAAATAGTTGCTTTTGAGTCGTTGTAATATTCAATTCCGTCTACTGTTTTAACAAATTCAATTCTGTGTGCAGAAAATGGTTCTATTGTTTTCAAAATACTTTTTGTTGGAACCTTTATATTCAGTAGTGTTATAGCGGAATAGATTGCGATCCAGTTAATATCAAACGTTGTGTCAGGAAAAACTGCGGATTCAATAATATTCTCTAAACCATTTTTGTAATGCATAAGTTTGTTGTCTGCAACATAAAACCACTGAGCTTTTTTATCGAAAGATTCAAAGGTTTTATGTGTTGGCTTTTTTGCGGAAAAGAATGCGAAATTACATTTATATTTATTTAACTCGGTTGGCAAAATGTGTTTTATTATCTCAGCAGGTAATAGACATGTTTGGCAATTTGTTTGCTTGGAGAAAATGTTCATTTTTGCATTTATATATTCTTCTATGTTTGCATGGCGGTCTAAGTGATTAGGGTAAAAATTTGTCCATATTGCCAGGTCTGGAGCAAATGCCTTTGCATGCTCTAGTTGAAAGCTTGAAAGTTCGACAACGGCGCATTCATATTGGTTTTGTTTTTCTATAAGATCAAAAAGCCCAACCCCTATGTTTCCTCCGCAGCAAGCGGAAATTCCTTGCTTCTTTAAAATCTGGGCTAGCATGTGGGTGATTGTTGTTTTGCCCAAGGTTCCAGTTATGGCGACTATTTTTTTATTAAATTCATGGTAAAAACAATCTATTTCTTGGACGAATTTAGCGGAGAATTTTTGGTACAAGTTTAAGTTGATCCCTGGACTTGCCACTATGTAGTCGCAAATTTGTAAAAAAGGCATCAGTTTTTCTTTTGGGTAGAATGTAGTGTTTAACTTTTTTAAAAACTGTGCTTCTTCTGAGTTTGGTTTTTTGTTGTCTGTAACAACAAAATTTGAATTAGGGTGTTTATGTGACAAAAATTTGAGCGCAGATTTGCCGGTTATGCCTATTCCCCAGATTCCAATAGTTTTATTTTCGAATTTTTTCATTTTAAAAATGTTGCTAAAAAAATGATGGTGATGATAACGTAAATTTTAATAACAATAACATTGTTTTTGCGAAAGGAAAATTATGAAAAGGGTGCTGATTTTAAGTTTATTGTTTGTAGCTAGAGGATTATTTTGTGCAGCATTGTTAGAAGAGACAAACGCAGAAATAATTAATCGATGGAAAAGAGTTTTTAAGAGCGTTGATTCTACGGCTTCTGTTTGTCCTTCTGGTGATAGTTGGACGCTGTTTTTTGGTTCGGACAACTTTAAGGGAATACGTGGAATAAAAAACGATAGAGGTTCTTATACTGATCCAGATTTGCTTAAGTTAGATTTTAATAGGTTTTTTGATCCTAGTGCTGGTGATATTAAACTTCGAAGAGAACTTGTAAGGTATTATAAGATTCATATTATGCCGTCTTTGGAGGGGGAGTGGTATAAAGAGACTTTGGTTAGAATTTTAGCCGCTGCAAAAGATGATACAGAGTTTGGAAAATTGATTGCTTTAGCTAAATTTCCAAGAAAAAATGAATTAATTATACACAAAAAAAAGGTTTATCCGCGAGTTATTATTTATCCTATACAAGGCAAAGAGGCTGCGCAGGCTTTGGTTGAAAAGCTTTATACGGTTTTGTCTGGTATTCCTCCGTTGGCTCCATATCAACTTTCGCTAGAGCAGTTAGAGTCTGTAGAGGGGAGCATTGTACCTCGGTTTAATGCAAAATTAACAAATCTTATTTTTTATGCCCAAGGTGACGCGGATGCAAAGTTTGAGAATGTTAATGTGTATGATTTTGTAGAAAAAAGATTTAAATCGTTTGTAGTTCGAGACATGTGCTTTGATTTGGATAATAATTTTGCTACTTATAATCCTGAGTTTATTCCAGGAGAATATGCTAATTATAATTTGAGATTGCTTCCTGTACCATCTTCTCACCCAAGAGATGCTTTGGCTAGAGCTTTAGAGCGCGAACGTGGTAAGCCTGCTATTGGTAGAAGGATTGTGTCACCTTTTTATGCTGAGCCGCCTCCTGAAGGAAAAGAAGTTGTTTCTCCAATGAGAGGTGTTGTTGGTCGGGACGTAAGGAAAGAACGTGTTTTGGTTCGTGGTCCAGGTCTTCCCAAACGTGTTGTAAGACCAGTTCCTGTTAGATTAAAAGTTGGCGACCATGGTTTTGTCGGGGTTGGCGGAGATTATGCAAGTCACGTAAGAGAGCTTGATAGGTTTGTTTTGAGTTTGTCTGGAAGAGCCGAGGGCGTTGATAGCTAAAGCCTGTTTTCTCTGCTAAAATTAAAGATATTTACAATAGTATAAGAGGCATGCAAATAGCTTTGTAAAGGTTTAATATGGCAGACAAAAACAAAGACAAACCATCATTTAAAGATACCCTGAATCTTCCTAAAACAGATTTTTCTATCCGTGCAAATGCGAAAGAAAATGAGCCAAAGATTCTAAAGCGATGGGAACAAGATAATATTTATAAAAAAACGTTTGATGTTAATAACGGTAAAGAAAAATATATTTTGCACGATGGTCCTCCATATTCAAACGGAAATATTCATTTAGGACATGCCTACAATAAGCTAGCAAAGGATTTTGTTTGCAAGGTTCAAAGAATGCATGGTAAACATGTTCCTGTAACTCCTGGTTGGGATTGTCATGGGTTGCCAATTGAGCTAGCTGTTGACAGAGAAAATCCTGGAATGCCGCAAAACCAGTTAAAGAAAAAATGCAGAGAATATGCGCAAAAGTGGGTTGATATTCAGCGGGAGCAATTTAAGGCCCTGGGTGTTTTTATGGACTGGGAAAATCCATATCTTACAATGGCCCCTGATTACGAAGCAAAAATATTGCGAGCCTTTGCAGAGTTTGTTGAAAAGGGTTATATAGAACGTAAAAACAAAACTGTTCCTTGGTGTCCATCTTGTCATACAGTATTGGCTTCGGCAGAAATTGAGCACCAAGAAAGAAAAGATCCATCTATTTATGTATTTTTTCCATTGGGGCAACAAGCAAAAGAAAAGGCTTTTCCGTTGTTGAAAGACAAAGGTGTTAATATGCTTGTTTGGACAACAACTCCGTGGACCTTGCCGTTAAACAGAGCCGTTTTCTTAAAACCAAAAACTACTTATGTTGTATTAGAGCACGAAGATAAATATTTTGTTGTTGGTAAGGCATTGGCCGATTCTGTTTGCTCAGCAAAGGAAATTGAAAAAAAGATAATTGCAGAAATCTCTTCGGACGACATTGCTGGTATTAAAGTTAACCATCCTTTTGTTGAAGGCCTGAGGGTTCCTGTATTAACCGATGGCTTTGTTGGCTTAGATGAAGGGACAGCATGTGTGCACAGTGCTCCAGGGTGTGGTCCAGAAGACTATGATGTTGGAATAAAAAATGGTCTTGAAATTTTTTCTCCTCTAAGTCCAGATGGAAAGTACACAGTGGGCATAGCTCCAAAAGAGTTAGAGGACATGTCTGTTGTTGGTGGCAATGTTTGGGCCATAAGAAAGCTTGCTGAAAGAGGAATGATGTTCCACAAGACAAGTATGCGCCATCCATACCCACATTGTTGGCGTTGCCATGGTCCATTAATTTTCAGAGCAACCAAACAGTGGTTTTGTGATTTGTCTAAAGGTGATTTGAGAGAAAAAGCTTTGCTTGCTGCCGATGAAATTGATTTTATACCGGAAAAAGCTAGAACAACTTTAAAAGCCGCAATTGGTACAAGGTTGGAGTGGTGTCTATCCAGGCAACGAGTATGGGGTGTCCCAATTCCTGCTGCAATATGTAATGGTTGTGATTATGCGTATGTTAATGCTGACTTTGTTAGAAAAGTTTCTAACAAAGTCGAAAAATCTGGAATTGAATATTGGGATGATGCGGATCTTTCAGAATTTCTACCAAAAAATTATGCGTGTCCAGAATGTGGTAAGCAAGATTTTAGAAAAGAAAAAGATATTTTAGATGTATGGTTTGAATCTGGAGTTTCACATTATTGTGTTTTGAAAGATAATCCTAAACTTGGCTTTCCTGCAGATATGTATATAGAGGCAAGAGATCAAAACAGAGGGTGGTTCCAAAGTTCATTGTTAACTAGCTTGGTTTTGGAAAATAGGTCATGTGTTAAAGAAATATGGTGCCATGGCTATACGGTTGACAAAGATGGACGCAAAATGTCCAAGTCTCTTGGAAATGTTGTTGTTCCCAAGGAAATTATAGACAAAACAAGTACGGATGTTCTTCGATTGTGGGCCTCTAGTATTGAGCAGGGTAGTGATCTTGGATTTTCAGATCAGTTGCTTGGAAACGTTTCAGAGGTCTATAGAAAGATACGGAATACTTGCAGATTTTTGCTTTCTAATTTGTATGATTTTGAAAAGGAAAAAGACGAGATTGTCGTTAACAATTTATCTGCAATTGATCAATATGCTCTTATGCGTCTGGCAGATGTGAACGAAGAAATTAAAGAGCATTATCTTAAGTCGGATTTTACAAGAGTTTTTCATGCATTTGCTGATTATTGTACTGTGGAGTTAAGCTCGTTCTACTTGGACATTGTAAAAGATCGTTTATATGTAGAAAAAGCCGATGAAAAAAAACGTAGGTCCACTCAAACAGTTTGCTGGTACATCCTTGATACTTTAACCAGGTTGATGGCTCCGGTTTTATCATTTACAGCTGAGCAAATTTCTGATCATTACCAACAAGGGAAAAAAGAATCTATTCACTTGCAAGAGTTTGCTGACTTGGAATGGGTCTTGAAGTCAGTTAGCGAAGGTTTTACTCTCTACAGGACTGTAATGAAAACGTTTGAAATGGGTGCTGGTCAAATAAAAGAAAATCTAGAATTGCAAAATTTTATAATTAAGAAATTTGATCAATGGGAGGCAATAAAACAATTGCGCTCAGCGTTATTAAAATCAATAGAAGGGCAGCGCCAAAAAGGAATAATAAAGCATCCTCTTGAAGCTAAACTGAAGCTGTATATAGATAAAGAATGCGAAATTAAAAATACTATAGATTCGTTTTTTGTCGATTTGGAAAGACATTCGCAATTACCTAAGGAATTTTTGAAGGAATTGATGATTGTTTCTGATGTTGAAGTGCTTGACGCTAAAGATAATCTTTTAGAATCGGATGTTTCCGGAGTTTTTGTATCTGTGGAAGTTGCTGGTGGTATAAAGTGTCCACGTTGTTGGCAGTGGAGTCACGCTGGCGATAAAGATGGACTATGCTTAAGGTGTCAGCCAATTGTAGAAAGTTTTGACAGAAAGGTGTAAACGCTTTTCCTGATAATAAAATGTTTCTGAAATACAAGCCCCGCAATGCGGGGCTTTTTTTGTTTTAATTACCGTTCGAAGATACCCATTCGATGCGTCCTGCGGACTTACTCAGGGCGAACGGCCATGATAATTTATTTTAGTAGAAAGTTTGTCCCTCGTTCGTACTGAGCGGAGTGAGCATTTGCGAATGTAGTCGAATGTATACGAATGGTAAGAAAGATTAATATAATGGTCTTTATGGCTTTACTCGAACGGAATTAATAAATAAAAAACGCGATTGCACAGCACCATGCAATCGCGTTTTAAGTTATTTAACAAGCCTTATATTGGCATTCTTCCTTCGGCAAAATTATTTATTTTTTCCAGATTTTTTTCTAATTTATTTTTTTCGCGTTTAAATCTGTTAATAGAGCGCTTGTGATTATTATTTTTTTCAGGAGTCTTTGGTACGTGCATACTTTCAAAGTTGTCTATTAGCTCAAAAGTGTGTCGAAGTTTTTCAAGGTCGTCCTTATACTTTTTCTCAAATTCCTGGGAATTTTCTCTTTTTATGTATGAGTCTGTGTCGTCTAATTCATCAATAAACTTTCTTGTCTGGTTTCTGATTGATTGCAGTCTTGCCACAAGCTCATTAAACAGAGTGTTGTAGTCTGGACTTGGATCACCGATGGTTCCAAGGTATGACCTAAATTTATCCATCAAGTCTTTGTTGTCTTCAAGGGTCTCTTCAAGTTTTTCAAAATCTTCTACAAACTCGCGATAAATTTCTTTTATGTGTTTTTTAAGTTTTTTGCTTTCTTTGATTTCTTCTGGGTCTATTTCTTTTTCTTTTGGTTTTTCAGTTGGTTTGGTAATACCACCTTGTGGCGATGAACTATCTTTTTTCTTGTATGGTCTGCTGTCGTAATTATAGTCGTCATAATAGCTGTTGTAAGGATAGTTTCCATAGTCGTCATAATAAGATGAGTAATCCCCATAACTGGATTTTCCGTATTGTGATTTTCCGTAAGGGGTCTTTGAATAATCAGGTCGCCTAACGATTGGAGATGATTTTGCCTGTTGAGGTTTGCGGGCTGTGGCTTTTTTCTCTTCGGCTTCGAATTGTTTTTTCTTTTCAAGGGCTATCGGTTCATATTTTTTTACAAGTTTTTCAAGATCTTCAATTAAATTTTTCTTAAATGCATTTTCATATGCGAATGTGATATTGCTTAGAGCCTGTTTTGATTGTTCTTTTTCGTATTTTGTGATTTTAGCTTCAGGGTCGTCAGGAACAATTACAAGGGGCTCGTATCGATCCAGTGTTGAGTTAAGTTTTTGTAGGTTGTCGTATAAAGCCTTGAACTCTTCTTCCTTAAGGTGCCCAATGTGCTTGTCTTGCTGTATGACTTTCAAATAAAATACCATGTCGACCAGCTTGTTATGTAGGTTATCAAATGTTGTTATTGTTGGATCGGACACGGACTTTTGCCTTACTGAGGCTGTTTTTTGCAATATGCTTTCTAATAAAGTTTTTACATCAAGAGTGTTGTTTGTGTTTTTTAATGGGGCGGCGGGAGATTTTTCTATTTTTGATGACTCTTTTGCTGGTGCTTTTTGTGTCGTTGAAGTGGCTGGTGCTTTTCCTGAAGGCATTGGAGCCTGAGGGAATAGTTCTTCTGGATATTTTTCGATAAGTTCTTCTGCCAAGTCCTGAGCAAATCCCATAAATTCTTCATATTCTTTAGGAGATAACCCCTTTAAGAATGTTTCTACCTCTGCGTTCATTTTTTCAAGTTCATTTTCTGTTAGGTCTCCCACAAATGGAACATGAACCTTCCCGTCTTGTGATATTTGCCCTCCAGCGGCAAAATTTGGTTGGCTTTGTGTCATCGGAGCATCGTATGTAAATAGGCTAGCAAATAGGAAAAAAGGAACAATCTTTGTAAAAAAGGTCTTCATTTTACCTCCAGAATATGGTAAGCGTAAAACAATATTTCAACGTACTAAAAATATAATTTTGTGTGGGAGAAAGTCAATCAATGAAAAACATTTTCAATAGATCTGGTACGTTGTTGCTTGAATTTTTGTTTGCTTTGCTACTGTTTGCTGCTTTTGGAGCGATACTAATTCGCTTTCAAGTTTTATGTTCAAATCAAGTTATTAACATAAAGCGGCGATGGTGGGTTATTCAAGTCGCAAAGGAGGCTATTGAATCGGAAATACACAATATTCCTTTTTTGCCAAAGTTGCCGCATTATGCCAATTTATTTGTAAAAAAAGAGCCGCTCCCAAGTTGCAAAGGAGGGCAGTGGTACACAGTTAACGTTTTGTGGGAAGATACTTTTGGGGCTGAAAGAAAGTTTAGTCTATCTACGTATTGCGAGAATAAACATGAGGCATAAACAGGGCTTTAGTCTTATAGAGGCAATTTGTTATGTTGCTTTGTCGGCAATTCTTTCGTCTTTATTATTTAGATTTGTTGCGAAGAACCATATTGATCTTACCGGTAATACCAAACAGTGCCAATTATTTATTGTTGCTAATAATGCGTGCGACTCCTTTGCGAGAGATATATTTCAAGCGCCGGCTAATATAAAAAAGTGGAAAGAAATGAAGGATAATTTTTTAGTATGGAGGGCAAAAGATGTGGACATTGGTTTTTATATGAAAGATAAGAAACTGATAAGGGTTTCTGGAAATTACAATATATCTACAAACAAGTGGAGTAAGGCCTCTCGTAGTTGCATATTTGGATCGCTTGACGCTCTACGATTTGAATATAAAATTAATCCTGCTGGCGATTGTATAACGAGTGTAGAAATTTGTATTAACTATGAAAAAGAGAGCATTGTTAGAAATGTGTTTTTAAAAAATGAAGTGTAATAAATCAGGATTTATGTCGATTGTAGTTTTTTTTGTGCTTAGCGTGCTTGTTGTTTGGTGTCTTGCTTTGTGGGCTGGTATCTCTCGAATGGATGAATTAACACATAAAAAACAGGCGCAAGAGAAGGTGTTTTTTCTGGCACAAGGAGCCTTGACCTATGCTATTTCAAAGGCAAAAGATAAAATTATGGACGGAGTGAAAGAAGACTTTCTGGATCCATGGCCTTCACATAAAAAAACAGAAAATTCTGTGCAGATTTCTTATGAGCCGAAAGATAATGGGATCTTTATTGGAGTTCGCTTGTTCAAAAAGGGCGCCGCAAAGTGTTTGTTGTCGTGTTTTCTCAAACGAGATATAAAAGATGAAGCTAAGCTGTACGCATCAAATTGGCAAGAGCATACAAAACCGTAAAAAATTTTTAATGATTTTTTTCTCGGCTTTTTTGTTGCATGTTGCGTTTTTGTTCTCAGAATATTCCGCTTGGCTTGTATTTTTTTTTGCTGTTCCCCTTTTTTATAATTGCTTTGAGTGCCAAAAAAAAGCTCAGGCATTTAACTATGGTTTTTCTTGGGGCTTTTTCTTTTATGCTATGCATTTGTGGTGGCTTGCGGTTTTATTATTTGAGCGTGGATATGGGATTTCGCGCTTTTTTTTGTATCTTTTAATGTTGGGCTATTTTGCTTTATGGTTGGGGCTTTGCTTATTGAGTGCATACATTTTTTCCAAAAAAAAACTTTGTTGGATTAGCTGGGTTTTTTTTATATGGATATTTTTTATGTCGGTTTATTACGGGGGGCTTGCGATTGGTGGTTGGATAGAGGGTTATTCATTAAGCTTTCCTGTTTTACCTCTCGCGTATTACCCACGAATTCTTTTTTGTGTTTCCTTCTTGTCAAAAGGTTTGGTCCTGTTTTTAATTTTATTGTTTCAGGCGGCCGTGGTTCTTTTTTTCAAGAAAAAAAAATCTTTTTATTTTTTTCTTGCAGGATTGTCGCTGTTACCTTTTTTGGTTTTTTCCTTTTTTTGGCGCGAGCTTAATTTGCCCTTATGGACAAAGCATGTGGAGATAGCCAGGGCTTTAAGCAAAACATTATGCATAGATGATTATGAAAAAAAAATAGAAGAGGAGTTGATAAGGATAAAGAAAGAAAAAAAGGATCTAGACGCCATTTTTATGCCAGAGTCTACATTTCCATTCCCGATAAACAACTATCCTTTTGTGGTTGATCTGTGGAGCTATAATGCATTAACCAAAAATACTAAACTTGTTTTAGGTACACACCGCAAGGAGGGTTCAAGTTATTTAAATTGTGTTTGTGTTTTACACCAAGGTCGCATAACAAAAATCTATGACAAAAAAGAACACTTGCTTTTGACGGAGAAATTCCCTCGCATGCCACTTTTAAAAATCTTATTTAAAGATACCTTCTTAAAAAGTTCGTATCCATTTATTTCTGGGTCTAAGAAAAAAAACATTTTTTTTCTAAAGGAACAACCGGTTGAGTTTTTTTTGTGCTCTGAGTTTTTTGTTCCGCGTTATTTTTCTGATGTGCAAAGTGATTGTAAAACAATAGTATGCTTTGTAAATGACGGTTGGTTTTCATGTAATTATATTGTCACGGCGATGCTTTTATGTGCTCGCATGCATGCGCTTGAAAATAATAAGAATGTTTTGTATGTAAGCCATAAACATGGGTGCTTTATTGGCAAGGACGGATTGGTAGGTCATGATTTTTTTCAAACATAAGTCTTGGCTTTTTTGTGTGAACGTTTTATAAATGAATATACAGTTAAAGTTTTTTTATTTTCGAGGTAGGCATATGAAGTATAAATGTATTTTTGTTTTGTTGGGTTGTGTTTTTTTTGTTGCTTGGGGTAAGAAAAAAGATAGAAAATACAGAGTTCCTAAGCTATCTGTGTCAGTGCCTGCCAAGCCATCTGGGACAGTAGTTGCTAAGTCATCGGATATATTTTCAAAAAAGCTCAAAATGTTTGTTGTTGATAGTCTTCAAAAGAATGTTCCTCTTGGTCGGATAGACTTTTCTAAATTGAAAAGTGGATCAGCCTATCCAAAAGGTGAGACAGTCAGATGGCAAGATATTACAAAGCATGGAAAAAATATAAAGGCAGAGTTGAAAATCAAAAAAGATTTTCACGAAATAGATATTGGATTGTGGACTCCTGGTCAGCTTGTTGCTTGGTATTGTATTTTAAATCGTCCGGTTGGTCTTGGACTGCCTGGGGTTGCAAAAAGTGTGATGTATTTATCCGGTAAAAAACTGGCAAAAGCTATTGGGTCTTTTTCTTTGTCCAATGACCAGAAAAAAGTCGTTGCAAGCGCAGCTTCTGGTGCGACAATTTCTGACGTTGAAAAGGTTTTGTTAGATTTGAGAAAGTAACTTTTCTTCTTCTAATTTTTGGCGGTATGTTTATACTTAATGTGCTGTACTTTCTAAAATTGATAGGAAATTTTACATTTAGTTTTAAATAAAAGGACCGCTGTGAAAGTGTATTTGCTAAAGGATATAGAAAAAATTGGCATAGCAGGAGAGATTATTAATGCCAAAGAGGGGTATGCGAAAAATTTTTTGATACCACGCAAGCTAGGCATTATTATTACGAAATCAAATCAAGAATATTACTCAAAGAAAGTTAAGCACGTTGTGCATCGCAAAGAAGTTGTTGAGTCAAAATCATCCATGTTAGCTGAAAAAATAAAATCAATGACTTTAACACTCAAACGTAAAATGCATGATGATGGCAAACTTTATGGCGCAATTAATAGAACAGAGATTGTTGAGCTTCTAGATGCAAAAGGAATTAAAGTTGCCAAAAACCAGATTGAGTTAGACAAGTCAATAAAAAGCAAAGGGGCTTTTGATGTAACCGTCAAATTGTCTTCTAGATTGCAACCAAAAATAAAGCTGAATGTCGTAGCAGAAAAAAAATAAAATCGTTTTGGATTAGTATTAATGCCAAGAGAGAAAAACACAACACAACAAGACAGAAGAAACATTTTTCCTGAAAGATCCCTTGGCAAGCAGTTACCGTTTAGCCTGGAGGCTGAGAAGGCTGTTTTGGGAGCTTTGCTTTTAAACGACGAGTATGTTTCGCGTGTTTCTGAGATGCTGCTTCCGCAGGATTTTTATCATTTAGCACACAGAACGGTTTATGAGACAATTTTAGAAGTTTACAATCAGCACAAACGGATAGACTTAATTACTCTTCAGGATGAGCTTGAAAAGAAAAAACAGCTTGAGAAAATAGGTGGTGTTGTTTATTTGGTTTCTTTGCAAGAAGAGATTCCGGCAGTAGGGTTAATTGAGCAACATTCAGACATAATAAAAGACAAAGCTGTTTTACGTGAGCTAATTAGCTCAGCAACCGATATTATAAGTTCATGCTATTCTCAAGATGATCAAAATATAAAGGAAGTTGTTGATAAGGCAGAAAATACTATTTTTCAGATTGCCAACAAAAGGGTTGCTCAGAGTTTTGTTCAGCTTAACATTTGGTTAAAAAAAACATTTAAGCACTTATCTGAAATTAAAAGCAACAGCCAAGGAATAACTGGTATTGCATCACACTATTCTCAGCTTGATGATATGACGTCTGGATTTCAGCCTGGTGATTTTATTGTTTTGGCGGCGCGGCCTTCAATGGGCAAAACTGCCTTGGCTCTTAATATTGCGGCTCAGGCAGCAAAAGATGGATTTGTCGTTGGTTTTTTTTCTCTTGAAATGTCCGCGGAGCAGCTGACACTGAGGTTGCTTTCAACAGAATCTGGAATTGCTCATAGAAACATTAGAAATGCTACAATTTCTTCTGAGGAATGGATTGAGCTAACAAATGTTGCAGCTCAACTTGCAGAAACAAAGATTTTCATTGACGATTCTGCTTTTTTGAATATATTTGATCTTCGCACAAAGGCTCGCAAATTAAAATTGCAAAATAAATTAGATATTCTTGTTGTTGATTATTTGCAGCTTTTACATAGTACAAAGCGACATGAGAACAGGCATCAAGAAGTCTCTGAGATTTCACGTTCCTTAAAGGCGTTGGCGAAGGAGTTAAAGATTCCTGTCATTGCGCTTTCTCAGCTTTCTCGAGCTGTTGATAGCAGGATGGATAAACGGCCAATGCTTTCAGATTTGCGAGAGTCTGGTGCTATTGAGCAAGACGCAGACCTTATAATGTTTTTGTATCGCGAAGTAGTATACAACCAGGACACGGAAAATCCGGACTTGGCTGAACTTATTGTTGGTAAACAACGTAATGGTCCAACTGGCACTATTAATTTAACATTCATACGGGAGCTAACTCGTTTTGACGAGTACGATCCAAACGGTTGATCGCACAGCGAAGTTCCAATAAAAACACATTAATCAAAGGGTTATTTTATGTACGCAAAAAACAAATTTTTGCTGAAAAAAGGAAGTATAACGCTGGGGGTTTTGCTTGGCCTTGCTTTGGCCGGAGGAGCTTACAATGGCTCACGTTATTTATGGGGAAAAAATATAAGCTTATTTGTAAAAGGAATTGCAAGAGACGGTTTGACTGTTGGGGCGCTTAGTCCGTGTTCAACGTTTGTTGCCAAGGCATGTACAAAGTATATTGCAGCGCATGAGGGGCCTAAAAATATTCTTGAAGTTGGAGCTGGTTGCGGTGCTGTAACTAGAGAAATATTTAAACATGTTCAGGATAAAGACTCGCTGGACATCGTTGAGATTAATGAAGAATACGTACTGGCTTTGAATCAACAATTTGGATATAAAAAAGAAGTTGATATTTATTGCCAAGATGTTACCACGTGGAAAACAGATAAGAGGTATGACTATATTGTTTCTACAGTTCCATTCACAAATATTCCACTAGAAGTTATAAAGAAAATTATCAAGAAATATAAGAAGTTAATTAAGCCTGGCGGAATTATAAGTTATGTAGAGCTTGGGGGAATTGCCAAGGTTCGAGAAATTGCGCTGAGAGTTAACAAAAAGCTAGGCCTTTTTGATGATTGCAAGAAAGCTTTAAAGGTTTTTAAAGCGAAGCGAGAGTTGATGTCTAGCCTAAGAGAAGAATACTTATTTGACTCAGAGCATATTACAGCAAATCTTCCACCAATTTGGGTGTATCATTTAAAAATAGATAAATAAATTATAATTTAATTAATCTATTTAAGAGTCATGGCTAACGTCCGTGGCTCTTATTTTGTGTTTTCCCCTTATGATGATATTATGAGCATGCTTTTATAATAAAAATAAAACATAGGTTTGTAGTAGCATGATAATTTTGGGAGTAGATCCTGGCTTTTCAATAACTGGCTTTGGGGTTATTCAATATACACAAGGCAAAGTTTATTTACTTGATTATGGTTTTTTGCGATTGCCACAAAAACATCACTTAGCCAAGCGAATAACAATTTTCCATGACTCTATTTCTGACAAAATAAAACAGTTTAATGTTGATGTTCTATCAATAGAAACACCATTTCTTGGGAAAAATGCACAAAATTTTTTAAAGCTTGGATATCTTCGCGGAATATTGTATTTGCTTTCAGATCGGAACAACTTGGAGCTGCTTGAGTTTTCTCCACGAGAAATAAAGTCTGCCCTTACCGGCTTTGGGGGTGCAAGCAAAGAACAAGTTGCTAGAATTATAACACATCTTTTTCCAAAAATTGGACATAAATCAAAGCAGGATGTAACAGATGCGCTTGCGATAAGCTTGTGTGGCCTGTGGCGAGGAAAACAGCTGTAATAAAAAAAAACAATGTTTCATTCTGAATGATTGGCGGTTAGCAAATCTTGCCCCCAAAAAGGCATAATTGTGTAAAATTTGTTAACTGAAAGAAAATTCGGTATAATACTTTTCCTTGCTTTAATAAACAAAACTATATTCTATAAAAGGATAGATTGTGAAAAAACTAAAATTTTTATTTTTGGCTCTCTTAATTGGCTTGCCGTTATGTGTTGATGCTACAAAAAAAAAGGGTGATAAAAAAATAGCAGCGGCAACTAGGCACGGAAAGCGTGGTTCCGGAAAAGGTTCTCCTAGAAAAGACCGCAAAGCGGAAAGAAGACTGTCTAAAAAGGCTGCAGCCGCTGAAGCAAGGGCGGCATCAGGAAGAGGAAAAGACGGGGATATGGAACACGTTGTAGATAGATATGCCGAATAAAAGGAAAAATACATGATTAAAAAGATTTTTGTTTTATCGATTGCTGTTTTGACATTTTCTAGTTCTTTATTATATTGCCCAAAGAGAAAAAAAGGGTATTTAGTTGTGGATACAATGGCGGCCAGGGTTGCAAGGGCCGTTGAGCGTCGCGACGGAGCAACTTTAAGAAAACTTGCAAAGCGTGGAGTGACGCTTAAAAAGAGGGAGGCAGCTATCGCTAATCAGCCGTCTCCAAAGGGAGGGCCAGAACGACCTCCAAGAGCAGAGAGAAAAGCTAGGCGTATTGAAAAGGCTGGAAAGAAAGGATGGGGGTAATAAAATAGCGAGGTTATTTTAAGTTTTCCCCGACCATTTGGTCGGGGATTTTTTATGAGCTTATCAAATATTTTTCCAAGCATTGTTAGAATTTCTTGTAGGATTTTATTTAAAAGTACATAAATTAAAAATATTTATAAGAAATTTTTTGGCGCCTCTTGTGTTGCAAATAACCCCTTTAAATCACGCTTTTTGGTGTTTTGCGTATGCGGCCTTTTGGGCAAAACATGCGCTAAGTGTTGCAAAAGATTGATTTTAGTGTTTTGATTTATGTAAGGTATGAAAAAAAATAAGGTTTAAAATTTTTAAAATTGCATAACGGTAAAGAAAGTCAAAACACAATTCGACCTGGAAAGGCACAGCCATGAAGAAAATCAGTATAGAAATGCAACGAAAAAAAGCCCAAGTTGAATCTTTGAAATTTTCTGAACGTGACATTATAGATTTGCAAAACGCCTTCTTGACGCCAGGATTCCACACAATTAAAACGTACAACCGCACAACAGGGCGCCTTTTGATAAACGCAATTCTCAAATCGCTCAACTGCTACCACGATATTGCATGTTTAAGTACACAAAGTAAAAATCTTCCAAAAGGAGCGCATAATGTGTACAAAAAATTAAGCAATGGTGGTGAGCAGGGATACGTGCAAGAATTTGTGTTAGAAGAAATGTTTTGTGACTTTCTTTTTATAGAAAAAAATCAAGAAATAACAAGAAAAGAATGGTACAAAGAATTTGAAGCAAGTCTTGTAGATTTTAATTTTAATAAAAATATTCCAATTATTATTGTTTTGTACAAAAAACAAATGCAACATTCGTAAGAAAAGTATATAAATTATTAAGCCCGCGGAGTTTTTCCGCGGGCTTATGTGTTTTTTGTTATTTAGTTTTTAGATTAAACACTTTAACAGAATATGTTTTCTTGTTTTTACTATACCATTCAACAGCCAAGGTTGATCCATCATGTGATAAAACAGCATAATAATTACCAAAACATGCATTTGGAATTGTTTTAATTGGCTTGTTCGTTTTTAGATTCCACACTTGAACCGAACGTTTTCTACTTGATTCATCATACAATTCAACAGCCAAGGTTGACCCATCTTGTGATAAAGCAGGCCAGACCGCATTTTTTATTCTTTTAATTAGTACTTGAGTTTTAGTTTTTAGATTCCACACTTGAACCGAAGATGATCCCCATTTTCCAACAACAGCCAATTTTGATCCATCTTGTGATAAGGAGTGTCCGTTTGCATTATAAATTGTTTTAATTAAAGTTTTAGTTTTTAGATTCCATACTTGAGCAGAATTCCCTAATTGGACAACCAAGGTTGATCCATCATTTGATAAAGCAGCAAAGCTACCATTTGGAATTGTTTTAATTAGTTTGTTTGTTTTTAGATTCCACGCTTGAGCAGAATTCCCTAATTGGGCAATCAAGGTTGATCCATCATTTGATAAAACAGGCCAGATTATATTTGGAATTGTTTTAATTAGTTTGTTTGTTTTTAGATTCCACACTTGAACAGAATTATCTACTGTAGCAGCCAAGGTTGTCCCGTCCTGTGATAAAACAGGCCAAATCCAGACTGAATTTGTAATTGTTTTAATTAGTTTATTAGTTTTTAGATTCCATACTTGAACAGAAAAAGTATTGGTTGCTTTATCATAAACTCCAGCAGCCAAGGTTGTCCCGTCCTGTGATAAAATAGGGGCGGTTGCATTTGGAATTGTTTGAATTATTGTATTAGTTTTTAGATTCCTTACTTGAACAGAAGGCGAGCGCCGATTTCCAAAAACAGCAGCCAAGGTTGATCCATCCTGTGATAAAGCAGCAAAGCGACCATTTGGAATTGTTTTAATTTTTTCAGATTTAAACACTTCAAAGCTTGGTGAATTAGGCGTTTTTGGAAGGTGCTGCGAAGATACAATGCTGGAAGAAATAGATCCAATACTATCAAGTTTTCTCTTTGTTGGTTTAGATTTAGAATCTAAAACATTAAAACATAAAATAGACGTGAAAAGTAAAAACGCGAAGGTTTTATAAAATATATGCCTCATAGTAGTTTCCTTAATTAATAAAAACAGGATTTAATACCTAACAACATAATTTTATTAAAGCAAAGGCAAAAGAGGTAAGTCAACAAAAAGAATGTTTAAAAAAGGTAGAGTTTAAAAATTGCAGCTTTGTTTTTTCTATTACTTACGTCCGATAATATATATTATGAAAAAACAACATATTAAAATTTGTATAGCTATTTTTTGTTGTTAGGTAAATAGCTTTTATAGTTAATGCTTTTCAATACTTTCGCCTAAAAAGACTACAAACTTTGCTCATTTTGTTTTATTTTCATTGTTATATAACAATGATTAAGGAATATCTAAAACGTTTGTTATAAGGAGCGTGTTTTGAAGAAAATTTTTTATATTTTACTTTTGTTCTCTTTTTCTATTGTTTGCTCTAATTCCAACTTGGATCTTTTATTAAAAACTGACCCTGTTAGTAATGTTAGTTTTGAGGGTTTTAATATTGAAAGTTTTATAAATTCAAATGGTAAGCAAATAAAACCGACCTCTTTTACCGGTTGTAATTTTAATAATGCTGATATGGGTGGCTTGGAAATTGGCAGGGCTACCTTTGATAATTGCTCATTTGAGCATACTAATTTTGAAAAAACCGTTTTCAACAAACATTCTGCCGGTGAGGTTCCTGAGGGCTATTTTACTACTTTTAAAGATTGTAATTTGTCGCTTGTGAATTTTGGTGGCGAGTCTAATGTGCCTGTTGGTGCGTATTTGTATAATGTGGAATTTGAAAATTGTAATCTTAGTGGTGCAACATTTGAATCTGGAACATTATTTAATAGCCTTTTTAGCTCTTGCTATATATCTAATGCGGATGTTTATTTTAACTCTTCTACTTTGAAAAATATTAAATTTGAAAGTTGTTCTTTTGCAACAACTTCTGAGCAAAAGGCCATATTTGATGATGCTCAATTATGGGGTATTACCTTTAATGGCAACTCCAATTTGAGTTATGCAAGTTTTAATAATGTGCAATTTTATGGAACTTTAGATCTTTCTGATACTCACCTTTTAAAAGCGAATTTTAGCAATGCAAAATATGGTACAGATAGTGGTGATGGAATGGGGATTTGGTTTAATGGTGGAGTTTTTATTGAAGCTATTTTTCCTAGTAAAAGTTTTAATCGTAGCAGCTTTGTTGGAAGTTCTTTTGAAGCTATGGACCTTTCTGGATTTAATTTTGAATATGGAAACTTAAAAAATTGTAACTTTTCTAATATAAGTCTTAGCACAGATGACATTATTTTTGATAATTGTTCTATAGACGGCTGCAACTTTTCTGAGGCAAGTATATCGGCAACTTCAGATAAAAAACGAGCATGCTTTAGAAATTGCAAATTTTATAATACAAATAATTTTGAAAAAGCACGATTAAGATGGGATATTTTTACTGGGGCTGAATTTAGCGGAACAATTGACTTGACTGGTGCAGATCTACATGGAACTTACTTTGACCAGGATTCTTTTGTTGGTTTTGGAAATAGGACTTTGGTGTTAAAAGGGGCAGATCTTTCTGGTAAGGACCTAACAAATTATGGTTTTTATAAAACAACTTTAGATTCTGTTGATTTTGACGGTGCAACTTTAACTGAAGCAAACTTTCAGCTATCTAAAATAAATTCTTGTAATTTTGATAGCTCAAACATTACAAAAGCAAAATTCCAGAGTTCAAATATAAAAGATTCAACCTTTGAAGAGGCTAATATTTCTGGTTCTAATTTTGGAAGTTCTACCATGTCAGGGGCTAATTTTGAAAAGGCTACATTATCCAATAAAGCTTATTTTGAAAAAGCTAACATTTCAAAAACAAACTTTTATGATTCTCTGATTGGTAATCATGATATAAATGGGACTTACACACATTGTGCAGCCTCGTTTGCTGGTTCATATTTAATTGATATTAGCTTTGAAAAGGCCACAATTAAATATGTTAACTTTACAGGTATAAGTGTAAATAGTTATATAAACGTAACAGACGCTGATATAAAAGGTATTTATGTTAGCAGTGAAGATGATTTTTATAACTATTTTTATACCACAAAAAAAGGAAAGTCTGGGGTTATTGAGAATATTAAAGAAGATTATGACAACTTTAAGACTGGCGTTAGCATAATGGCAACATCGTACGAATCTGCAGGTGAAGATGTGGCTGATACTGCAACAAATACCTATGATGATGCCAAATCCGATGTTGATACGGCAAAAAGTGATGTTGACACAGCAAAAAGTGATGCAGATTCTGCAGAAAGTGGTGCAAAAAAAACTGGCCAAGATGTACAGCAGGCAGGTCAAAAAGCGCAAAAGACTGGTCAAGATGTGCAACAGGCTGCAAACAAAGGACAACAAGCTGCACAGCAGACACAGCAAGCTGCAAATAAGGCTGGTCAAGCTATAAATAGTGCCAACCAGGCCGCTAACGATCTTAATCAGGCAGCTAATGCTCAAGCTTCTGGGAATACACAGCAGGCTCAGGCTGATGTTCAAAAGGCTAAAGGCTCTGGGCAACAAGCCGAAGAAGATGCAAAAAGTGCGCAAGGTTCTTTGCAGCAAGCTTCTAACAGCACTCAGTCTGCAGAACAAGATATTCAAGCGGCTAAAAAGAATCTAGATGATACAGTAAAATCAATAAGGCTTGCAATACTAAAAGGTGAAGCATCTGCAGAAGACATTAAAAAGGCCGGAGAAAATATATATAAAGGTGTAAAAGCTGCTTATAATGGTGCAGATGTATATTTAAACTTAGCTGTAAATATAATTTCTGCGTTTATGTCTAACTTGGCATTATCTATGTATTTAAGTTGGACAGATGACTATAAAGATATAATAAATATTTCAATAGCTTTAAATATAAATTCTCCTCTAGATTTTATGCCTAAATCAGATAAAGCTAAGGTGCTTAAAGTAATCAGTGATACTTTGCATAAAAGTAAAACAGAAAAAAGCCATAAGCCTCCAAAATTTACCTTCGAAGCCAAAGAGACAGGTGGAAATAAGTTGCAAATTATAGGTACATTTGCATTCTTATCTTCTGGATTAGTTAAAGACTTAAAAACAGTAATCGTTAATTATGCATTACCAAGTTTGCCAAAAAAATTAGAATCAGAGCTTAAAAAATTATTTTATGTAAAACTTAATAATATTAATAAATCGCTAGCTTCTGATTTTGAACAGCTAGGAGTAATGATTTCAGCAAGTCCATGCACAGCAAAAGAAGTTGGGCATGGATTAGAAGGATTAGATTTATTTGCACTAATTGATAAAGAAAAATTAAAAGAAAAGGTAAAAATAAAAGGAAAGACAAAATATCTAAGTCCAAAGGAAGTTTTAAGTAAAAAAGTAAATGGTATTTTGTCTAATATTTTTAGTGATAAAAAAGATGAAAAAAGCCTTACAGTAATTTCTAATTTTATAGGCGATAGGATATCTGACGGAGTATTAACAGACTATTCTGATGAGGCCGTACAAATAAGAATAACCTTAGAGCCTTATGGAGAATTACTATCATTTGTTTTCCAGTTTGTAGGGATTCCAGACGCAATTTCAGAAGTTTTCTCTGATTGTTTTAAAGGTGAAACAGAAGAAGGATAAGCTAGTCTAGCAAATAAAGTTTAGGAATAAATACGTTTTTTATTTTTTAAAAAGGATAGTTTATGAAAATTAAACCAAAGGCTTTATCAATTGTATTGTTATTACTTTCTCTTTCTATACCTATTGCTACACAAGCCCTTCTTGGTGAGCTTGCGGGCGATGTTTCAAGTGAAGTAGACAAAAAGAAAAAAGAAGAAGACAAAAAGAAAAAAGAGGAAAAAGAAAAGGAGGCTGCAGATAGAAAAACTGAGGCTTTGGATAGAGAACGTGCAGCAGCAGCGGCAGCGGCTACTGCTGCTGCAAGAAGAAATGCGGCGGCAGCAGCAGTAGCCGCCGCACAATCAAATTCTGATCTAAATACAGCTGCAACAGATGCAAAATCTGGAAACACGAGTGCCGCAAAAAATCAATTAAATAGTGCAAAGACTTCAGGGCAAAGCTCTGACTCAGATGCAAAGAAAAGTTTAAACGATCTTAAAAAGCTAGAACAAGAACTTGAGAATGAAAAAGCCAGTCTTATTGCAACAGCAAATCGAATGAAAAAAACTCTCAAGGAAGACATTAAAAATGAAACCGAGGCTGCCAAAGATTTTATTAAAAAGTCATCAGGTTACTTTGCAAAGGTTCATACTTACTACGAAAAAACAAAGAATGTTTGCGATAAAATAGAAGATGTATCTAGCTTTTTGCTAAATTTAACTGCCTCAATCATGAAAATGATTCTTAGCGATATTGCTTTTGGGATATATTATGATATTAATAAAACTAATATTGATCTTGATGTGACAATTTCTTTAAATTCTCCACTTAGCTTTCTTACCAAAAAGCAACTTAGAGATCTTTTTTATCCTTTTGTTTATTTATTTTCTAGCTCTCTTAGTCATCCAATAGCTAAGAAAAAAGCAACCAAAGATGCAAATAATGTTAGCAAGAGTGCTGGTGTTGATGATGGTTTTAATTCCCCAGATTTTTCAATTAATTTTTCAATTGAAGCTAGCGGAAAAAAGGGAATAGCTATTGACTTTGAAATTGGATTATTAGGAGGACTAATAAAAGATTTGGAATTAGAGATTATAAAGAGTACCTTTGGTGGCCCATATAAGGCCTTCCATAATGTTTTTTCAAGCTCCAAAAACCAATTGACAGGTAGTCAGGCAAATAAAAAAATAGATGCTAGCACTTTAAGCGATATGAGAAACTGTCCTTTAGAAAAGTTTGGCGCAAGAGTTGCATTCAGTATTTGCGAAGCTGGGGTATGGGACATTCAATTTATTTTTAATGATACAATAGCAGGCTATGAAAAAGCGGCTATAAAAAGTGGTCTTTTAGACTTATTTAAAGATGTTGGTGGAACTAATTTTGCTAAAAGTAAAATTGGCAAACTTCTTGCAACAAAATTTTCTGAACGGCTAGAAGACGCGACCTTTGAAGAAGGTGACGGGGTAGAGAAAGGAACGGTTTCACTTACAATTAGTATGGAATTAGGAGTTGAGTTAGCATCTGACTTTCTACAATTAATTGGTGTTCCAGATTCTATATCAGAGGTTCTTTCTGACTGTTCCGGTGGTGATGAAGAAGAATAACCGTATATAAAGCTCTGTAAAGATAAAAGCCAATATACACATATTGGCTTTTATCTTTACAAATCAAAATAAGGAAGTTCTAAGCATAAATTACCAAGATCATTTATCCAAAAAAACAACGGATCATCTTTTTTATCTAGGTTTTCTGAGGCAACCTGACCACCATGAAATACTTTTCCATTAATTGGTAGTGGGGCACAAAACATGTGTGATCCATTATCACATGTGGTTTTTTGTCTAATTTTTCCTGACCCCAGATCATAAAAGAAAATGTCGACAAATGACTCTTTTTTGCTTTTGTCACTATTTATAAAAACTATGCCATTTGACTTGTATACTGGCAAAAATGGCAATATAGATTCATAAACTCTAGAATTGCTTTTTGGTAATAAATATTGCGCTGGAATAGAAAAATCAAACAATGGTTTTGTTTTCCACTCATCAGCCTCTTTTTTTATGTGGTGATATGTAAAGTTTATAAACTCATCATGTCGATTGATTAAAGAAGGTGTTTCTAAGAAAAAACCTTCTTTCTCTGAAGCCATATTTAAAAACGACATAGATACTTCTTGCCATGGTAAAATTTCTTTTTGATTTTTGCCATTCTTCATTATCCACAAAGAACTATTTTCATTTCCATTTTGCCACAATTTCTCTGCATATTCTGTTGAGGCTTCTTCATCTAAAAGAGACCGTTTTTCTTCTAAAGTTGAAAATGAATAATCAACAGAGGCAATTCTGCATTTATTTTCTAACCGTTCAATATAAAAAAGGCTATCGTCTACTTTCTGTGGATACATGCAATCATATCTTTTTCTAACAATCGTACTAATATCCCCCGATGTGTTTATCTGAAAAATTCCGTAATTGTCTCCCATTTTTGCACCTAAATAACAGTTTTCACTGTCTAGCCAATGTACAACACTTACGTCATATAGACCTGAATACGTATCCACTCTTTTTGGTGAACGTTTGTCTGGAAACTTAACTCGAATACAATCATTATCAACAACACTAAAGCCCTTTTCTCCTGGTAAAACTTGCAATCCTGCAGGAATAAAATACGAAAGAAGGGCTTTTCGCAATGCCTTTGTGCTTGGATTCCAAAACCAAAGTTCTATGTGGTCATACTGAGACTGATATATAACACAGACCTCATCATTAAATTTTGCAACAGGGTACACATATTCTTCCGTCTTTGTTACATTTGATGACAACAAAATTAAGCTAATAAAAACTAGATTAAAAATTATTTTGGTTTGTTTCATTCAGCTCTCACCTGTGTATTACGAAATTCTTCGATTTGTTTAAATTCGCTAACAATTTTATCTTTTGACTTTTTTCCTACTTTTCTGGCCAAACTCTTTGTCGCCTGGTGCTGCTTTAGCAATTTAGCCTGTTCTTCCCAGTATTCGTTTATTTTTTCTGTTTTTAGCAGTCGATTTTTTGTTTTTTCAGGAAAATCTCTAAATATGTCTAAATTATCGATTTTAAGAACTTTTTTGACCTTAGCTAATATCGTGTCAGATATGTTTGGTTTTGTTTTAACAAGTGAAGGTTTGTAGGCGTATAAAACTATATTTGATACATATGTTACAGCTGCGTCCAAAGTATTTCCACCTATTTTTTCTTCTAATTTTTTCCTGTTAAATAATTTTCTATTTTTATTTGCCACGTTTAAAAATTCTGCAAGATTCTTTTTGAAACTTTGTCCAGTAAGATTTATGTGGGAATACTCATCAACCATACCAAAAAATATAGTATTTGCGGCCTCTAAAAGATTATTAAATTTAATATCTATTTTTTTCTTAGCTAGAACAGCGCGTAGGTTTCTTATAACATGCAAGGTAAGCAATGCGGTTCTCATGTCTAATGCACCGAGCAATGTCTTTGTATTCCATTCATCATTATCATGATATCGAACTGCAGACCTGTAACATGTTGTCAGCATCTCTTCTTTGTCAAAATCATTTTTAAACTCCGAAAGCATTAATGCCACAAAACCTGTCATAATTGGTGTTGCCATTGAAGTTCCGTCCATAACTACGTATGTTGCCGGATCTTTTTGTCCTGGAACCAAAGCGCTGCTTAAAATATTAAATCCTGGCGACACAAATTTGGGACCAATTCCAGGTTCATACTGAGAAAAGATTGAGATAGGAAATTCGCCAACAGTACCAATTTTATCAATTTTATAGCTGAATGAACCAACATCAAATGGAATGCTAACAAATTTTCCTGGATATGACTCAACCACGCCAGGGTAATTATGAGAAAGCTTTGGAGAGCCGTCATTTCCGGATGCAACAACTGGATACGGGATCAATGAGAAAAAGTCTTTTAACAAGTCGTTTGTTGGTTTTTTATCGTCTATTTTGAGACTAAAATTAACAACATCAGCACCATATTGAATTGCTTTCTTTACAGCAGCAATAAGAGTTGGGGTATCACTACTTCCATTTGCTGGGAAGGCCTTTACCATAACAAAATCCACTTCTGGAGCAATCCCACATATACCAGTATCATCAGCGGGAGTTTCAACATTAGAAGATCCTTGCAGTTTGCCTGCAATAAGTCCAGAAGTATGGCTTCCGTGCCCTGATACAAACGTTTCCTGAGTTTGTAGTATTTCTGCTGTTGGAAGCATTTGTAGTATAACCTTTTGCCCATTTTCTAGTTCAACCAAATCAAACTTACTATCGCCCCCTTTTGGCGCAAATCCCTCTGGTCCGGTTGTTATATCATCTATGGCCTGTTTTCCTTTTTCTGTTATTTTTCCCGAAGAATCAAACAGCCCGTCTTTTCCTTTAGCCTTTAAGTATGCGGTCATAGAGCGCACATCTTTATTGGCTAGATAACTGCGAATCCAAATAGGTACGTATTTTTCAAGTTCTCCGTAGTTAAACTTTGATTCTCCAACATAATTTTCAACTGTATATACACACTGTTCTATATCATCTGTTCCTCTCTTTCCAACAAGGTTGCAGTTGTCATACAGTGGATTTAGTTGTGGACTTGTAATTCCAAGATCTGGATTTTCCAAATATTTTGCGTTTCCCTTCATGTTAAATGCTGCAATTCCAGTGTCTATATCAACAACACGAACACCGGCGCCCTTTTTTGGAGCAAGTACCCACAAAGGAAGCATATGCGGAAGAAACTCATAGTTGAAAGAAAATTTGTCAGAAACACGCAGCCCTGTTGTTGGAACCTCCTGATGCCAAAACAAAATAGCTTTAACTTTTTTTAAAGTTTCAATGCGCTGAGCAAGTGCTGCAGCTTTATTTTCTATTTCATCCTTTTTTTTGCCTTTTGCGGCTGAGGCTTCTTTTCTTAATCCTTTTAACATATATTCATACTTTGGTATCAAACTTGTTGGTAATAGCGAAAGTTCTTTTCCATTTAAAGATTTTCCTTCTAATCCAATTACAGATTCTCCTCCAATATAAACAGCCGCAGCCTCGCTTACACTTGCAGAGATTTTATTTTCTTTTAACCATTTTCCTATTTCTTTTATCAACGTTGCAGAATCTACTCCATCAGGAGTGTAAAATGAATAATGACCAGGATAATGACCACCAGAACGATATATCTTAAAATCGCTAAGGTTTATCTTCTTTATGCTAAGAAAGTGCTTAATTTTGTTAGTAAAACCATTCACCATTTTACCAATTGAACGATCTTGAATATATTTTGGAAGGCTTTTCCGCACCATTTTATCGTGCTTTTTTATAACGCCCATTCCATTGGTGTCACCTTTACTAGGTAAGTTTGTGAGTGTGATCTCTATTATTTTAGGGTCATGATCTTTGCGGGAGCGAATTGCTAAAAATTCGCGTGAACAGAGTAGCGTAGATAAGAAAATAAGATATAAAAAAACGGACTTTCTCATAATCTCTCCCTTTACGAGATATTAAACAAAAAACCGTTCTTAATCTAAAACGACAAAAAAAATAAATCAATACCCTTTTAATGATTTTTGCGCAAAACAAAACCACCGCGTTGACGAATCAACACGGTGGAAAAAAGGAGAGTAGTAATGAAGCCTAAGTTAAATTGAAGATCTTGTTTCAAAAACCGGATCTTCAGTTCTAAGTATGTTTGTTTTTTAATAAATGTCAAATTTTTGCACGATTTAAAAATTTTATTTTTTTAAAAAACATAATTGTTACAATTGTAACAATTTAAAAAAGTAATTTCAATTAATTTATAGTTTATGGAATTTTGTAAATTAATCCAGAGAAATTGTTTGAAATTTATATTTTTTCAAAAGATTTTTAAGCTTGCTGTTTCCCAAGGGACATGTAAGAATAATCTGCCCTTTTAAATTTTCTAAGGCTTTAAGAATTAGCTTCATTTTAGTCTCATCAAAATCTGTTGCAAAATCATCCAACAAAAAAATAGCCTCCCCTTTTTTGATTTCTAGCTGCTTAAGCTGTGCAATTTTTAAAAGAACGACAATTAATTTTTGCTGCCCTCTAGATGCAAAATGGCGAGATTTTTTGTCATTAAACGAAATTATTATATCATCTAAATGTGCACCGAAAAGAGATCTTCGAATTCTTGTTTCTTGCTCTTGCAAAAAAGGGTTTTCTATCAAAAAATCTTCGAACGACATATTTTTTTTTATTTTATTTTGCTTATAAGAAAGCTTAATAGAAAATTCACTGCTGAAATATTTTTCTACAAGTTGTTGCACAATATCTTGAATCTCTTTTAGAAGAACTTTTCTTTCTTTTTGAATATCAACCGATTCTTGCCAAAGCTTTTCTGTCCAAAGATTGTACATTTCTTGGTTTATATTATCTGATTGCAGCATTGAGTTACGGTTTTGTAGGATTTTTTTAAAAAATCTTATTTTTTTTAAAAACAAAGGATTAGCAAGACTCGCAGCCTGGTCAATAAAATTTCGACGCCCTTCTGGTGCACCTTTTACAAGAGATAGATCATCCTCTGTAAGAGTTACAACACGGTAGTGGTCAACAAGCTCTTTATAAGATGTAACAGTCTTATTGTCTACTTTGACTAGCTTTTTTTTGCCTTCTACTCCCGCCTGAACCTGATTATGCAAAATTTGGTCCTCTATATAGGTTTCGTAATAAACCTTAATAAAAAAACTGTCATGATCAAATTGAAACAAATCATTTGGTGAAAAAGTTCTAAAAGACCTTACATATGACAAATAATGTATAGCCTCAAGAATAGTGGTTTTTCCCGATCCATTTGCTCCTTCAATGAGTATGCACGGCGAATCAAACTCAATATCGAAAGAAGAAAAACATCTAAAACTTTTCAGATGAACTCTTTTTATTTGCACATTTAGCTGCCACTTGTTGGTGAAACAGGCATTACAAGATATGTCATACTTGCATCTGCTTGCTCGGCCTCAAAAATGATAGGCTTTGCTGGATTGTGAAGAAAAAAATTAACCTTCTCCGCAGGTAATACTTGAAGGCCACTTAACAAGTATGGAGCATAAAAACGAATGTCTACCCCTTCTTTTTCAAATCCAGAGATAGCAAGTTCTTCTTTTAGCGTTCCCACTTCATTATTTTGCAAAGAAACGCTTACCGAGTCCTTTTCAAATTCAAATCTAGTTGCAATAAATTGACCGGATAAAAGACATGTAGAACGTCTTAATGTTTTTATAAAGCTTTGTCTGTCAACCGATGCTGGCATAAAATTCTTTTTATCCATTATTGTTTGGTATTTTGGAAAAGAATCAGCAAGAAGTTTTGTGAAAAAATTAAATATTCCTCCAGAAAACACCAATTGATTGCCGCAAGTTCCAACAAAAACTTCAGAACCCTCTGGCACCACTTCTAATAGTTTTCTTAGTTCAAAAATTGCTCTACGAGGAAGTAACCACTTTTTTTCTTCCCCAAGTGTATATTTTTTTGTTTTTACCTGAGCAAGACAGTGCCCGTCAGTTGCTGTCATTTTTAATTCTTTATCATCTATTTCTACAAACAATCCGTTTAATGAAGGGTTTGCGTTATTTTGTGGTATTACAAATGCCACCTTACCAAGAGAATTAGACATAAAAGATGCGTCCAAGCTCATCATATTTTCAATACGTTCAGGAAACGGAGGAAAGTCTTCGGGGTTTTTTAGATTTAAAGAAAGGTTAACATTGTTGCCAGCCTTAAAGTTGATTTGATTTTCAGCAAGAGTAAAGGTTATTTGACCATCAAGTTCTTTTAATAATTCAAAAATCCTTTTACCCGAAACCAAAAACACTTGTGGATCTGTCAACGAACTCTCAATAACATCGCAACTGGCCTGAAGACTAATTTCTAAGTCCGTGCTTTTTAATATTAATTCTTTATGCCCAACGTTGAATAAAATAGAATTTGTTGCATCAACAGTTGTCCTTTTTGTGCATATAGGCTGCATAAAACTTAATATTGAAATTATAGATTTCTGATCAACAACAAACGAGTTTTCCATCTTGTGCCCTTGGTATAATTTTGCCGATTTTATTGTAACTTTCTAACAAGTCTAATTATAATATGGGCACAGAAAATTAGAAGTTTCTATTGAAACAAAAAGAGCCAGTGTTATTCTGGCTCTTTTTTATATCTTTAAATTTAATTATTCTATAGCACCTTCATAGTCAGAATCTTGATTAATTTAAGAAAATGCTACCTTTTTTATTAAAAATACAAAAATCACTTTATTAATAAAAAGGTAGCATTTAATAAATTTAAATATCAATAATTTTCAAGACCGTGGGTGCTTTTTATCGTAAATTTTTCGCAAATGCTTAACTTCAAGGTGGGTATAAATCTGCACGGTTGAAAGGTTTTCATGTCCAAGCAAAATCTGCAATGATCGCAGGTCAACCCCCTTATACAGCAAGTGTGTTGCCAGAGTATGACGTAATTTATGAGGGGATAAATTATTTTCCAAACTTGTGCCTTTTACAAGTTTTCGTAGAATCATCCAAAATGCTTGTCGCGTAATTGATTTTACTAAGTTTTTGTACACTGTTGGAAAAAGAAAATCTAAAGGTGGGCGTCCTGGTGTTAATTGCTCGTGCGTATTTTCAATATAACTTTTAAGAAGCTTTATTGTTGGCTGTGGTAATGGTACAACTCTTTGTTTCCCCCCTTTTCCATCAACTAATATCATTCCTGTTTCAAAGTTAATAGATGGTATTTTTAAATTAACTAACTCGCTAATTCTAAGTCCTGTTGCATATAGCAAATGTAACATTGTTTTGTTTCTAATTCCTGTTGGGCTAGCATCTTCTTCAGCTTTTTGCATAAGCTGTATTACCTCGTTTTCAACAAGATGTCGTGGAAGCTTTTTTTCTAACTTAGGAAATCCAATATTAACCATAAAATTTTGAACATTATAATTTTGATTAGCATAAGAAAAAAAGGCTTTTAGTGTTGAAATTTTTCTAGAAAGACTCCTTGGTCCAATGTTATGGTTCTTAAGATGCGATAAAAATAATTTTATGGTTTTGTATGACAAGCTTTCTAATTCAATTTTTTGTTCTGTCAAAAACTCCTCAAATTGTTCCAGGTCTTTGCAATAGGCTGAATAAGTATTATGGGCTACGCGCTTTTGTGTTAAAAGATAGGTTGCAAAATGATTTATTAGTGACTTTATATTCACGCAATTTTCCCCTTTTTAAATGTGCATATATATAAAACCATATTCTAAAGGCCTTTTTAAAATACCTCAAGAAAATAGGCACAGAATACTAATATTCTGTGCCTGTAAGCTTATTTTATAAAGTTTTGTAAGTGTTATTTGCGTGTTAATTTTCTAGCAACACAAATTGTAGCTATTGCTACTCCTGCAACGACCCATGCCTTTGGATTGCTTAGAACCCTAAATACTTTTATTACAACGTTGTTTCTTCTTCTGCTGCTTCTTCTTAAAGCTACAGCTGGAACAGCTACTGGTAAATGACTGAAGTCAATAAATTCTGGTGGATCTAAAACACCCATTCTTCTTCCCGGTGCATAATCCTCTCTGGCTAAAGCACCACCATCGTGTACGGCCTGCGCTGCTTCAATCGCAGCGGCTTGGTCTAGCATTCGGTCTGCTCTTGCTCGCATTTTTTTCACAACAAAATCATTTGCTTTTATGTGATCCGGTAGACTTACATAAACATCAACTATAGAGTCTTGAATTCTATCCGGCATATCTGCATCAAAACACAAAATCGAAAACAAAACCAAAAGTTGCTTTGCTGACAAATCACCAGTTGCAACAAAAAATACTGCAAGTTTTTCTTTTATAAAATCAGTTACAAAATCGCTATATTCTATTTCCAAGGCAATGACTTCAATCTCCATTAAGCAAATGAAAATTGGCATTCTTATATAATGTTCAAAAAAGGAAGCCTTTATTTCATCCCGAACCCGCAAAAGTCTAATAGCCTGCAAATAATCATTCAAAAATAGAAAAAATGTGTCTCCAGAATAACCATCAAAAAAAGTTCTTACAATTTCAGAAAGGTCGTGTTCATCGAACTCGTTGGCTTCATTTGCCGCTGCATTAGTTGACAATATTTTTAAAAAAACATCTTTAGAGACGTTCTCTAAGTTTAAAAAGCTTTTTACCTCAGGCAATTTTGTAACACTATTAACAAGTGATCTGTCAACCGAAACAATTTCTCCGCCCTGGACCAAAAATGCAACCTTTTCCTCTTCCACGGCCATTGATAATGCGCCAACAAAATTGAGAGATAATAAAGAAAAAATAAGAAAAGTTAAAATTCTTTTCATGATAAATAACCTCCAATAAAACAAATTTTATATTTCTAATAGTACACAAAAAGACTGTTTTTGTACAGTTTTTTCCTTGCAAAGAACTTTAGAGTTGGTTGTTGCCTGAAATAAAAATACAAGCTAATATTTACTAAAAATCTTAAAAATCAAAAGGTATTCAATGCAACAAGAAATAGAAATAAAGATTAAAATATCTGAAGAACAAAAAATAATAATGGAAGACTGGCTAAACAAGAATAGCAAATATTGCGGACAATTTGAGCAAAAAAATGTATACATAGACAATCCAAGTTCAAGCTTTTTCTTTAAAAACAAAACTGGCCAAAAAGACGCATTAAAATATCTTCGTGTTAGATTTGATAAAAACGGTGATTCTGTTTGCTTTAAAAATTGGTATCAAGACAAAGGCACTGGTATGACAACTCACTGTGACGAGATTGAATATTCTGTAAGTAGCGGGGAATCTGCTCTAAGCCTTTTTAAAGAAATTGGTTTTATAGAAGACCAAACTATGGAGAAAAAACGTCAAAAATATAAGACTGACAGTCTTGAAATAGTAATAGATCAAGTAAAAAGCAACAGAAAAACACATTACAACCAAGGCCTATTTGCTGAGATAGAGCTAATAGATTGCAATACCGATGTTTCTAAAGGACGAAAAAAAATATTCGAATTTTTAAAGTCCCTAGGTATTATAAAATTTACAATGCAGATAAGCGGAGAGGGAGAGTTTGCCCAAATTGATTTAGACAAAAACTTCCCATAAAGATCAACCGCTTCCTAAAATTTTATAAACTAGTATGCCTTTGCTACAAATACGTCAGATTTGCTTTCTTTGCTACACCCAAAACATTCTTTGTGTTTATTTTCCTTTAAAATGCAGCGAACGCTACCTTTATATTTTTGTAGTTTAACTTCGCATTCTGGGCAACCGCACCACCCTGTTTGGTAACAGTACGACTTTTTATCCATGTCTGGCCCAAAATCAGAAAGTTTTTCTCCTTGGTGCCAACGTTCTTTTTGTCTTTTAAGAGCACGATCAAAAAGAGATTTGTGTAATTCTTCAAGTTTATCAGCAATGAATTTGTTTAGCTTGTCAAAGGGAACAAACTCTTTTTTGTTTTCAATTCTGTCAACAACAACGGCTTGGTTATTTTCTATATCTCGTGGCCCAACCTCAATTCTTATTGGAACTCCCTTAAGTTCCCATTTATAAAACTTTGCACCTGGAGATTTTGACTCATCTGAGTCAACTTCAACTCTAATTTTTTTTAGCGAACTTTTTAGCTCTTGTGCTTTTTTATTAATTTCTTCTGAAGAAGACCCCTTTTTGTATATTGGTACAATAACTACTTGTATTGGGGCAATATTTGGGGGAATTATTAAGCCCTTATTATCACCGTGAGTAGCAATGATTGCTCCAACCAATCTTGTTGTTACCCCCCAGCTTGTAAGGTACGGATAAGCGTTTTTGCCTTCTCTATTTTGAAACATAATTTCAAAAGATTTAGCAAAACCTTGTGCCAAAAGATGTGATGTTCCCATTTGGAGAGCTTTGCCGTCATACATAATAGCCTCAAAGCAATAGGTTGTTTCTCCCCCGGGGAATTTTTCAGCTTCAGTCTTTGGCCCTTTAATTACCGGAATAGCCAGCATGTCCTCGGCAAGCTTTGCATATTCATCTAACATAGTTAACACTTGTGAGTGAGCCTCTTCTTTTGTTTCATGAGCAGTATGCCCCTCTTGCCAAAAAAATTCTGTTGTTCGCAAAAATGCTCTTGGTCTCAATTCCCACCGCACAACATTTGCCCACTGATTAATTTTTAAAGGCAAATCCCTCCATGATTTTATCCACCTTGCAAACATATGGTGAACAATAGTTTCTGAAGTAGGCCTTATAACCAAGGGTTCTTCAAGCTTTTTTCCACCTGCATAAGTTACTACAGCAACTTCTGGAGCAAAGCCTTCAACATGCTCAGCTTCTCTTTTTAAAAATGATTCAGGAATTAAAAGGGGAAAAATAGCGTTCTGTGCTCCATTTTTTTTTATACGGCCATCTAGGTATGTTTTTATTTCTTCCCAAACAGCACACCCATAGGGTCGAATAACAATACATCCACGAACAGGAGCCTGGTCTGCCAATTCTGCTTGGTAAATAACTTCTTGGTACCATTTTGCAAAATCTTTATCGATATCTGGTAACTTTGACATTTTTTTTCCATATAAAAAGAAGGGTTAATTTCAGCACTGTAATTTATGATACTAAAGATGTCTAAATAAAAAAAGGCGTGCTTTGGCACGCCCTTAAAATTCGGAAGTTTATTTAAATAATTATGCTTTATATTCTTTGTATGACTTCTCTTCCAAAAGACGAGATCCAAGATGCTCGTTAATTTCTCGTTTGACCTGGCATCGCTCATCATTGCGATAGTACACAGAGCGAGCAATAGAGACAAACTCTTTTAGAAAGTCTCTAACATCAACAAGCTCTTGTCCTTTGAGCTGCTCCAAGTTGTTGAGTTTTTCAAAGTAGTTGTTTTTTCTTCCTTCAACTTCTTTGTCGCGAATGGCATCTTCAATTTCCCAAAGAGCTTCGTTGCGTTTTTTAAGCTCATTTTTAAGTTCTAAAAGTTTAGGCGTTTGATTAAATTCATAGAAAGTCTTTAAAAGAACACCCAACTCCAGCCTAATATTTTTCAATTTATTTTCATCATGTATTCGTTCTGTCTTAATCTCCAGAATAGTAATCTTGTCAACAAGCTCACCAGCCTGAACCTCTACGGTTGAAATCTTTTGGTCGGTGGACATGATAATAGAAAAAGACAAAAGTAATGAAACAAAAAGACTCGAAAGTAGTACGATATTCCTTTTTTTTGCGTTCATCTATAATTCCTTTTTGAGTTACTTACTAATTAACTATCTCCAGCTGCTTTCATGTACTACATCCTTACCCTGTGATCATTTTTTCCGCGGCCCCCCTTTCATTTTTTTATTGTTTAACACTAAAATTTATTTATTTAACAACTTTTTTAGCTCTGCTTTGACATTGTCTATAACAGGCTCCCATTTTTCCAATTCTTTTGTTCTAAACAACCTCGCTGTGGGATACCATGGAGAATCACTTCTTTCTTCCAGCCAACGCCACTCTGACTCATATGGCAATATTATCCATACGGGAACCCCAAGACCACCGGCAACATGTGCAACAGAGGTGTCAACAGTTATAATTAAATCTAAAGCCTTCATAATTGCAGCAGTATCCATAAATGACCCATGCGTCTTGTCAAAATCATCACCAAAACCATGTACAACAAATTTTTCTACGGAAGTTTTAAGCTCATCAGGAGACTTAACTTTTTGCAAAGAATAAAAGGTTACACCATCAACATCCGCAAGTGGCGCCATTTTTTCCAAGGCTATAGATCGTCTTGCGGACTTCTGCCTTGTAAGGGTATTCGAAGAATAGGTTGTTCCGCTCCAGCAAAGACCAACTTTAAAATTAGTGTCACTTTTCAACCTTTTTTGCCACTCTCTCACAAGTTTTTCATCCGCAACCAAATATGGTATTGGTGCTGGAATTGTATCCACCGTAGTCTCAAAAACACGTGGCAAACTCATAATCTGAGTTTTATAGTCACATTCTGGCAAAGGCTCTTTTATTGTCGATATTTCGTCTATATAAGAAAGCATAGAAAGATACTTTTTCATAAACGGCTTATGAAGTCTTAATACTACATGCCCACCATTTTCTTTTACTAACTTTGCATAGCGAATAAACTCAAAAATATCTCCCAAGCCTTGCTCTGTATAAATCAGGACCCTCTTTCCCTTAATATTTTCCCCGTTCCATTCTTTAGTCTTATCATTTACATAAAAGCTATCTTTTTTACGAAACCCATATTCTCTAAATCCGTCTATTAAATTACCAACGGCAAGATAGTAATGACCTAAGTTACAACGAGGTTGCTCTTCATTTGGAATTAAAACTTTTAAAATTTCATTTGCTTTTACAGCTTTTTCAAACTCATGTTCTCTTGCATAAATATAACCAGCAAAATTTAGCACATCCCATGAACAAGCCAATATCGTTTTAAGTACAGCTTTGGCTTTTTTCTGTTCACCAATAACATAAAGAGCCTTTACATATTCTAATGGTGCTTCTATGGAATCTGGCCTAAAAGACATAGCCTTTTGAAATTCTTCAATGGCTTCTTTTGGTTTCTGATTATTTAGAAAATGCTTACCTCGACTAAAGTGTTTTCTAAAACTTACAACATCAGGATTTTTTTTGTAATAATCTGCATTTTTCACAATTCCAGTATTAGCCGGCCCAGCTGTGGACGTGTTTTCGGACTTGCGACTCATAGAACATGCAGAAAAACAAGATAAAAACAAAATACAAAAAAAGGTCCTCGCATTCATTTTGAACTCCTTGCAAGCTTATCTATTTCGTGCCTTATTTCTTCAACTACAGACTTCCAATCGCCAGATTTTGGCTGCCTAAATAGCTTCATGTTCGGATACCATGGAGAATCGCTTCTATTTTCTAGCCATTTCCAATCTGATTCATATGGAAGCAATGTCCAAACAGGAACGCCTAATCCTCCAGCTAAGTCGGCAATAGGGCCATCAATGGTAATTACTAAATCCAAGCTCTTCATAATTGCTGCTGTATCCATGAATGCACCATGTGACTCATCAAAATCTTTGCCAAAATTGTTTATAACAAGTTTGCCGCTTGGTTTTTCTTTCACAAATTTTTGTAAAGAATAAAAACTTACCCCTTTTACATCCGCAAGTCTTGACAAATTTTCGAAATCAAAAGTACGCTTTTTGGCCATGTAGTCAACAAAGGCATCATTCGAAAAGCATTTTCCGTCCCAGCATATTCCTACTTTTAGATTTTTATCCTTAGATAACTTTTGTCGCCATTGCTGCTCCAACTTCTTGTCAGCATAGAGATACGGGGTAGCGCTTGGAATATTTTTTACTGTGGTCTTAAAGAGACGAGGCAAGCTCATAAGGTATATCTTGTAGTCAAAATCTTCTGGAGCAACGTCTTTGTCTATTATTTTGTTTATGTATGGACACAATGACAGGATATTTCTAACTTTGTTATTGTGTAACTTAACAAATACTTTACCGCCCCGCTCATTTATAAGCCTTGCATAACGAACAAAATTAAAAACATTTCCAGATCCAGACTCTGTAAAAACCAAAACTCGTTTTCCTGAAAAATTGGTATCCCTCAGCTCTGGCTTTTTACATGAACAATACTTATCAAAACAACTCTTTTCTCTGCTTTCGTATTCCTCAAAGCCTCTTGTAAGATCTCCCATAGCTAAATGGCACTGGCTCAAGTGAAATCTACAAATTTTGGAACTTGGGTTAATAGCCAAAATGCTTTCCAAAATTATTTTAGCTATTTCAAAGTTTCTCTCCGCTATTTCGACTTGAGCATAAAAATCAAGAGAATCCCACAAGCAAGAAAGTAACGTCTCTATTATAAATCGTGATTTTTTTACATTTCCATTCAAATAATGCGCTTTTGCCAACTCTACAGGAGCATCCATCTTGTCCGGCCGCAGCCTCATGGTTTTTTGCAATATATCTATCGAATCTTGGAACCGATCCATTCCACATAAAGTCCGGGCACAGCCAATACAAGATCTTATATTTTCAGGATCCATATTTGAAGCTTTACCAAAAAGTTTCAATGCTTTTGAAAAGTTTCCCCTTTTCTCCTCAGTCCTGGCCGATTTCATAATTACATCAATAGTGGGACCTTCAGCACAAAGATTCTGGAAGCAAAGAAATAAAACAATGGCTGCTAATCTTTTTCTATAACACATTTTTTAAGCTCCTGTTTTACGTCATCAAAAACTGAATATTTATCATCTAAATCTTTTTGCCTAAACAATTTCATAGTCGAATACCAAGGTGTATCAGAACATCCAATTAACCAACGCCAGCTTGCTTCATACGGAAGAATAACCCATGTTTTTACCCCTAGCCCTCCGGCCAAGTGCGCAATAGAAGTGTCAATAGTAATTACTAAGTCCAAATTTTTCATAATTGCAGCAGTATCCATAAATGCGCCATGTGATTTATCAAATTCATCACCAAAACCTTTTATAACTAGGCCGTCAGCAACAACGCCATTTTGGTGCTCTTTTTGCAAACTATAAAAAGTAACTCCATCAACACCTATTAATTTTTTAAATCCATCTAACCCAAAACTCCTTTTGCTTGCAAAATGACGAATAATCTCAGAGTCCTGCTCAATCATTCCTTGCCAACAAATACCAACCTTGAACGTCTTGTCTTCACTCAGTCTATGTTTCCAATATTTAACAAGATCTTCTTTGGCAAATAGGTACGGCGTTGGAGAAGGAATCGTTTCCACTGTCGTTTGAAAAACTTCCGGCAAACAAACCAGCGGTACAAAAGTATCAAATTCTGGAATAGGTGCACCCTCTTGTATAACAATGTCCAAATACGGACACAACGACAATATTTTTACAAGAGGCTTGTGAGCTTGTGCAATGACCGTGGCCCCAAGAGCCTTTGCCTTTTTTGCATACCTAATAAATTGGAACATGTCACCCAAGCCTTGCTCCGAGCAGATAAGAAAGCACTTTCCATAAAGACTGGTTGAGCCATCCCATTCAGATTGTGAAAATTTTGGTCGCGGCTCGCGGTTTAAGGTCCATCTACAACCATTATACATTGCAAAGCCCTTTTTGAATTCGCCAATTGTCAGATACAGCAAAGACAAATTAAACTGGCTAAGCACATCATTTGGCACAACGGTTAACATTTTTTCATATATTCCTATCGCTTCGCTAATATTGCCCTTGCTAGACAAAATTCTCGCAACATTTCCCATTGCAGGAACACAGTTGGGTGCCAAAATAAGCATACACATAAACGTATCAATCGCTTCATCCGTTTTATCTAATAGAATAAGGGTATTGCCAAGTTCAAGCATCAGCTGAAGATTTTCTGGTTTAACCTTTAACGCATTTCTGTAGGCGACTTCTGCTAAATCATATTTTCTATTTTTATAAAGAGCTCTTGCCAAACAAGAATGTGCTTCAAGCGATTTTGAATCTTCAGAGCCTGCAAGTTGATAGGCCCCGATTGCTTGTTCTATTTTTCCATTACCCTCAAAGGCTTTACCCATTTTAACAAGCATGTCCGCATTATTAGCATTTATATTAATCGCAAAGATAAGAGACAAAAATATAGCTATTTTTCTACGTAACATTATATTTCCTTGTCTATTGTTAGATAATCAAGCTCTTTTTTAACTTCTTCTATAACACCACTCCAACCACCAGGCTCTGATTGTCTGAATAAACGCATCGTAGGATACCACGGAGAATCAGTTCTATCAACCATCCATCTACCCTCCGAATTATATGGAAGCAAAACCCACGTTGGAACTCCCAGGCCACCAGCCAAATGAGCCACTGCAGTATCAACCGTTATGACCAAGTCCAAGTTTTTCATTACGGCTGCCGTATCCATAAACGCACCATGATTCTTATCAAAGTCAGAACCAAAGCCGTTTAGCCTAAATTTTCCAACATTAACACTATCTTGAAAATCCTTCTGTAGACTATAGAAACTAATACCTTTAATATCACCTAGAGACTGCAAAAAACTTAAGCTCATGTCTCTTTTTTTAAACATTGAATACATAAGAGAAGAACAAGAAACATATTGATCAGATCCGCTTTCACAACAGATGCCAACTTTGAAATTAGAATCTTTAGATAGTTTTTTTTGCCAATCATTTTGTAGACTACTATCTGAATATAAATAAGGCATATCGCATGGTATAGTTTCTATAATAGTTCTAAATAAGCACAAGCTTGACAACATAGAAATCCTACGATCAAACCCGTTCGCGCAGTCTTTTTTATTAAAAACCTTATCTATATATGGACAAAGACTCAAAATGTTTCTTAAAACAGAGTTTTCCAACTCTACACCAACAAAAGATGCACCCCTTTTTTTCATCTCTTTTGCATATCTCACCCATAAAAAAACATCTCCCAAGCATGCCCCCCCAGAAGTAAACAAAACCGTTTTTCCGCTAAAATTATCTGGTAAATAAGGAATAACAACATTTTCTTTGTTAAACTCTGCTTCTCTTATTTGCATTGCAAGGTCAAGTCTTCCTATTTGCATATATAGATTCCGCAAGGCAACATTGAAACTTTTATTATCCTTATCATTTGAAATTGCACATTTCATAATATCAATTGCTCCGCCATAGTCATGCTGTAGACTTTTGCTGTATGCCATTGCAACTATCACCGCCGAAGAATTCGGCCTTTGTTCAAAAATTTTCTCAAAAACTTGATCCGCATGCAAAAAATCATCTCTAAATAATAATAGATATGCATATTCAAAAAGAATGCCTAAATTATCTGGAAAAACCTCCAACGCATTCTTAGCTTCTTCCTCAGCTAAATCAAACTTTTTATCTGAAACAAGTTGCTTTATAAAATCAATTTCTTCGTTCGCATTAACAATTGTTCTAGGTTTACCCTTCTTTTCTTTTAGGCAATAAAGATTATTTTTAACTTCTTCTATAACACCGCTCCAACCACCAGGCTCCGATTGTCTGAATAAACGCATCGGAGGATACCACGGAGAATCAGCTCTATTAACCATCCACCTCCAGTTTGGCTCATAACTCAACAACAACAATGTTGGAACTCCCAGCCCTCCTGCAAGATGAGCAACTGAAGTGTCTGTCGTTATTACTAGATCCAAATTCTTCATCACCGCAGCGGTATCCATAAAAGCTCCATGGCTCTTATCAAAATCATCGCCAAAACCCTTAATTAGTGTATCCCCAACAAAAAAATCTTCTTGTTGTTCCTTTTGCAAGCTATAAAAGCTCACATTTTTTAAACCTGATAACTGGCTAAACAACTCTATAGGGATAGACCTTTTTTTTAGCATAATTTCTTGGAAATCGATTTCGGAAGATTCTCCACCACTCCAGCATAACCCAACTTTAAAATCTGTATCTTTGTCTAATATTTCTGCCCATTTTTTAACTAATTTTTCATCAGCAAAAATATATGGAATTTTTTGCGGTATTGTATCCAACGTTGTTTTAAAGATTCCAGGTAAATCTCCTATGCAAGCATGAAAATCAAATGATGAAACATAATCACCAGGTTTAACTATAGCATCAATATAAGAGTATTGGGACAAAAGATTTGATAGCGATTTTGGAGCCTCAATAATAATGTAAGCCCCTCTTTCTTTTAGCTCCTGAACATACCGAACATATTGAAATATATCGCCAAAACCTTGTTGATCGAAATAAATAAAGACAGTTTTTCCATTCAAAACAGGTAATATGTCTAGATCAAGCTCTGGGCAAGGATAGTTGCGTTTGTGCAGCCCGTTTAATATACGCCTCCAAGTATCAAACCGCGGCAACCCTTTTTCATAGTCTCCAAGCGTTAGCTCAATCAGTGCCATGTGAAACTGAGCAAGTGGATCATCTGGACAAAGCGCAATAAAGCGCTCATATATTGCCTTGGCCTTATTATATTGCAAGCAACTCATCTGCGCTCTTCCAATATTTCCAAGTGCCGACAAACATGTAGGATTGATTTCAAGCATTTTTTCAAATGTTTCTATTGCACCGTTGACATCACCCTGAATATATTGCAAATTTCCCATAGATAACAAAACAGACTTGTTATCCGGCTCCAATTTATTTGCTATCTGGTATTCCGTTAAGGCTTCTTTATATTTCTTCTGTTGTTCTAAAACCCTGCCAGAGCAAATATGAGCATCTTTATTATTTTTATCATTTACTAAAACAGCCTGATAGCTTCTCCATGCTTCCTCTAGCCTACCTTTACTTTCAAGGTCCCTTCCGAACTCGATAAAATCTTTAGGCTGTGAGTTAAAGCAAAAAGCAAGGCTCAACGTAAAAAGAATTTTTAAGCGCTTCATTTTTTGCCTTTTTGAATCACTTTTGAAAGCTCCTGGCTTATTTCTTCAACAACGCTTGCCCATTCTCCTGGTTTTTTTTGCCTAAACAAACGCATTGTCGGATACCATGGAGAATCATTTCTTTCAAGCATCCACCTCCAGTCAGACTCATAAGGAAGTAAAACCCAAACAGGAACCCCTAGAGCCCCAGCTAAATGAGCAACAGATGTATCAACCGTAACAACTAAGTCTAAATTCTTTATGATGGCCGCAGAGTCCATAAAGGCACCACTGCCATTATCAAAATCATCGCCAAAGCCATGTACGACCAAGCCCCCTGTTTTTATACCATTCTGAAAATCCTTTTGAAGGCTATAAAAGCTAGCACTGCTGTTTACAATTGGCTCAAAAGCAGAAATATCAATAGAACGCTTGCATGATTTATGACTTGTGAAAAGCTCAGCTTTTGCCTCAACGCTCCAACAAAGACCTATTTTTATTTTACTATCTGATGCAAGCATTTGCTTCCAAAAATTAACCAAAGATTTGTTGGCAAAAAGGTATGGAACATCCATAGGAACCGAGTCAATTTCGGTTTTGCACTTATAGGGCAAACTCATTAATCGTTCTTTAAAATCAAATCCACCATAAACATCATGGCTGATTATTTCATCGATATATGGGCACAAGGATAAAATAGGTTTTAAAAACTTCCTATGCAATTTAACAGCAACATGAGCACCACATTCTTTAAGCAATTTTGCATATCGAATAAAATGAAAAATATCTCCGATTCCCTGCTCCGTTGCAAGAACAATTTTTTTCCCCCAAATATTAGAACCATTCCAAACAGGAATATTTCCGTGTATCGTATTAATTTCTTTGCGACCAGAAGCTCTCCACCCATACTCTCCAAAGCCTTCTTTTAGCCTTCCAACGGTCAGATAATAATTTCCCAAATTTGCACGTGATATTTGGTCATTAGGAACATTAAGCACAATAAATTCAAAAATTGGTATAGCTTTATCAAACTCCCTCTCTTGCGCATAAATAAAGCCTAAGTTGCTCAATGCCCCAAAAGAAGATGGCTTAATCATTAGAATTTCTTGGTAAACTTTTCTTGCTTGTTCAAGCTTATTTTGTAAATACAAAACGTTACCAATGTTTAACATAACAGTTGTATTTTTTGGATTTTCTTTTAAGATCTGCCCGTACTCCGCCTCAGCCTTACAGTATTCACCACTTTTATAAAGGTTTTCTGCAAGCAACATTCTGTGCTGCAAATTTTGGCCTCCACACAGAAGAAACCTACAGAAAAAAAGAACGAAAAGAATTACCCCATTCTTGCGCGCCATAGAACTCCCTTCAAGTATCAAACCCCTGAACCAGAATCAAGTGTGCAGTAAAGTACCATGGCAAAAAAGTTAAATCAAGACAAAATTATATTTATTTTTTTGTTACGATTTAACGATGTAACCCTGGCGCAATTCTTCTTGATAAAACAGGTACAAACCTATAACAACAAAAAATACTGTAAAGAAAAATTCGTAAGAAACAGCTTCATGAAGGAAAAACCATCCAAAAAAAGCTGCCATTAGAGGGCACAAAAATCCAGAAAAAGAAAGAAATGTTGCAGTATATCTTTTTAGTAGATATCCATACAAATTATAGCTTATTACATTTGCGACGAGGATTAATAAGGCAACCCACTTGAGCAACTCAACCCAATTTGTAACCAGTGGGATACCATTTCCTGTCTCCAAAGCAAGTGACGTGATAAAAGCCAAAATTCCACCGCCAAGCATCCCAACACCATTTATAAGAACCGCCGAATAATTATAATCCTTAATCAGTCGCCTAAAAACGGTCCACCCGTAAGCCGATGAAAACACAGAAACAAACATCATAATTTCAGGCCAAGACAAAAAACCAAATGAGCCCGCAGCCGTCTCAGCTGAAGAAGTCGATAAAAGTGTTGGCAAAAATCCTGCTAGGCCTAACGTAAGTCCAAGCAATTTTCGCCATGTAACAACCTCTGAAAAATATAGATATGACAAAATAGCTGCCAAAAAAGGAGTAAGGCTATACAAAAGACAAGTTTTTGCTGCGGTTAAATAATTCAAGGCCCAAAATTCTGTAACATATGCCAAATAAATATGAACAAAAACAATTGGCACAAACCAGATAATATGCTCCTTTTTTATAGCAAGCTTTTTTCTGTTGGTAAAAAACAGATAACTAAGAAGAATAATTCCACCTAAAAACATTCGAAGCCCAATTAAAAAAATTGGTTGAGCGTAATTAAGCGCATACTTGGCAACGGTAAAAACACTAGCAAACAATGCGTACATTATAACAACTAAAAACACAATAAATACCCTTCTTAAATATAAAAATGCCTAGCGAATTATACAATTCGCTAGGCATAGTAACATTGCAAAAAATTTAAGACAAGAAATTTAGGTTAGACCCCCTGTGCAATTTCTTCTTTGTAGAACAGATACATTGCAACAGAAAGAATGACAAACGAGATAAGGTAATGATATGTAACAACTTCCCCCAAAAAGTACCATCCGTACAAAGCGCCAAATACTGGGAGAACCAATCCAGACAAAGTTACAAGCGTAGCAGTATAATACTTTAACAAATAACCAAATGCATTGTAACAAATGAAATTTCCGATAATAACAATTGCTACTTCATGCTGAATAAGTGACGTAAGCGATGGAATTTGATTATACGAACCTGTCACGAAACTTATTCCCAAGCTAATTACACCAGCGGTAAACATAGCGACTGCATTAACAAATAATGGCGAAAATCCTTTTTGGACAAGCGCCCGCATAAAAATCCAACCAAGCGTATATGTTACAACAGAAATGAAAAAGACAAAATCTGCAACAGAAGCAGAAATAAGCTCAGAAAAAGAGGTTGTCTCCATCATTATAATTGGAACAAAACCCACAAAACCAATTGCCAACGCTAACCACTTTTTTCTGTTTAATTTTTCTGACAAAAATAAATACGAAATTATAGCAGAAATAAATGGAGCAAATCCGTTTATCAACGTAGCCCGGCAAGATGTCATTCTTGCAAGTGCCCAAAATTCTGTAAGATATGACGCGGTTATTCCAACAAGGGCATAACCAATTAAATTTCCAAGGTTTTTTCTAATATCGTTTGCCTGCCTTGCGCCGAACAACTTCCAATAACCAAAGAGTAATAAGCCGGCAAAAAACATTCTTATGCCAATAAAAAACTCTGGCTTAAAAAGCTCAAGCGCTGAACGACCAATTGTAAAAGTACTAGCAAAAAAAGCATTAACGATAATTAACCAAAACATTTTTTCCCTTTATTATCTTCAGTTATATTAGAATTTGTCCTTAGTATAGCTTGAAACAGCCTTCTTTTAAAGGGAAATCTTGGAAGCCTCTTGTTTGTAAAAAATGTATAGGCCAGCACAAACACACGCCATAGAAATAAAAAAATGTAGCCTTATAGCTTCCCCCAGAAAAATATAACCATATATTGTTGCAAAAACAGGTCTCAACAAACCACTCAGCATTACAAATGTTGCAGTATACCTTTTAAGTAAAAACCCAAGACTAACATATGAAATAATGTGTACCATAATAACAACTAAGACCACCAAAAAAATCAGATGTGGCCAAGAAGAAATTATCCCTATAGAGCTTGTTACTAAAGAAACAACAATACACACAACGCCTGTAAACAACATGGCTACACCATTTACCCAAATTGGAGACATACCATTTTTTACAAGGGCTCTCATCTGTACCCAACCATAGGTATAGGCAAATACAGGAACAAGCATAAGAAAATCAAAAATTCCTAATTTTAAAATGCTAGATGATTCTGTAGAGCACAAGGCAAGAGGAACAAAGCCAAAAAGACCAACGGACAATCCAATCCACCTTTTTCTGTTAATTTTCTCTTTTAGCATAAAGTATGACAACAAGGCTGAGATAAATGGTGAAAGATTAAATACAAGGCTAAGTTTTATCGAAGTAGTATTTCTCAAGACCCACGATCCAACCAAAAAAGCCACAGCTATTCCAAAGCATGTATAAAGAATTACCCCCTTAAGATTTTCTTTTATTTTACCTTTTTGTGTTAACCCAAATAAATACCAATATGTAAGAAGGCAAAACCCAGCAATACTCATTCGCAAACCGATAAGAAACACAGGTGTTATTCCTGTATTTAAAGCGGCCTTACAAATTGTAAAAGTTGTTGCAAATAGAGCATTAACAATAACTAATAAAAACACTGTGTTTCTTGTCTTTCAAATCTTAAATGGCAATCTTGGAACTCTCTTGTTTGTAAAAAATGTATAGACCAACACAAACACAGGCCATAGAAGCAAAAAAGTGCCAAGTAATAACCTCTGTAAGAAATATATAACCATAAAAAGCCGCAAAAATCGGCCTAATTAGGCCGCTAAGCGTTATAAATGTTGCAGTATACCTTTTAAGCAAAAATCCAAGACCAATATATGCAATAATATTACCAGCTATAACAATCGCTATAACCAACGCAAGCAAAAATGTCCATGACGGAATTGACCCTATTGTGCCAGTCCCCATTGGAATAAGAGTACTAACAACCCCTGTAAATAACATGGCTACACCATTTACCCAAATTGGAGACATTCCATTTTTTACAAGGGCTCGCATTTGCACCCAACCATATGTGTAGGCAAACGCAGAAACAAGCATAAGACAATCAAACAATCCCACTGTTAAAATGCTTGAGGCTTGCGGAGAATACAAAACCAGTGGAATAAATCCTAGAAATCCAATTGACAATCCAATCCACCTTTTTGTATCCATTTTCTCTTTTAACATAAAATATGAAAGCAATGCCGAAATAAACGGTGAAAGATTGAAAATAAGACTAGATTTTATTGATGTAATTTTTGTCAAAATCCAAAACTCAATTAAATATGATCCTGCAATTCCAACAAGACTGTAAAGAATTATCCCTTTTATATTTTTCCTGATATGTCCATCTTGTTTAAGACCAAACAAATACCAATATGCGAGCAAACAGACTCCGGCGATTCCCATACGTAAACCAATAAAAAATATTGGCGACACTCCAGTATTCAATGCTGCTTTACCAATTGTAAAAGTACTTG
>Ga0257119_1000322_pt1 | contig 49694 bp, 69 predicted proteins | sample SI112_200mmetaG_FD_190179 | JGI IMG/M metagenome (GOLD analysis project Ga0257119, IMG submission 190179) | Marine microbial communities from Saanich Inlet, British Columbia, Canada - SI112_200m | ecosystem: Environmental > Aquatic > Marine > Inlet | place: Canada: British Columbia | collected... | reverse complement strand
ATATTTATTTTATTTTTAAAAAAAAAAAAAAAAAAAAAAAAAAAAAAAAAAAAAAAAGAAGTAAAGAAAAAGCCTTAGAGGACAAGAGATCTAAGAAAGGTCAAAAGAATATGTGTGGGGAAGCCATAGGCATTTACATCATAAATGTATAAATGCATAACAATATTACACGATAAATGTAACTACAATATAAATGCACAAACTAACAAATTTACATTGACATCTAACCTAAATTGGTGTATACTACCAGTATAATGAATAATATAACAAATAAAATTACCCATTCCCGGCGACTAAGCTATAAACACAATAAAAGGAGGTTTAAATGGAAGAAAATAAACTACTACTTCAACACTGGGTAGACGAAGAGCTTGCTGTTGCAGATGCCGGTGACGGGGCTTGGTGGTGGACAAAACTCGGACTTACCAGTATAAGTAATATAAACAGAATGTATTTATCAGGTTTGTTATACGGTAAAAGCGTTCCCCACCATGCTCTTAATGAATTAGATAAAGGCGGGTTTATTTCAGAAGGATTTTTATTTCAAGAAGATTAAACCAAACGGAGTATAATAAAAGGAGGTAAAAATGTCAGTTTTAGAAGACGCAGTAAGAAAAGTTTTACTTACAAATAAACCAACACTGATTAAATGTGCAGACACTAAAAACCAAGAATCAATTCGAATTATGCTTTATCATCTTAAAAAGAAGATGCTCGACAAAAGTATGTCTGAAACCATCGGGATTACTAAACTTACCGGACCCGATAAGCTGCTTTATGTTAAGGTTTTTAAACGCCCAAAGATAGAGTTGTTTACTTTAGATAAAGATGGAAATATTATACCTATGGAAATGGATATAATGGAAGATGCGGAAGTGCAGAGGATTGTAGGTTTAATGAAAAGTGATGGTAGGACTGAAGAAGAAATAGAAGAATTTATAGAAAGCAAAAGAGAGGAAGAAAAAGAAGAAAGAAAAGCAATGGTTGCTGAAGATAGAAACACCGAAAAAGAAGAGATGAAGAAGATTCTTGAACAAGAGATGAAAGAGGAGTAAAAAAGAATAAAGATGTGGATTTTCTTCCTTATTTTTTATACCTATTTTGGTTGGATTTTAATAGAATTAATTTTACTTTACATAGAAATAGAAAAGGAGATTAAAAAATGCCAACATTTAAATTAAATATAAATTTACCAACAGGCTTTAATCAAATTTGTTTTACCAGAGTAATAAATAGTATAATTGCAACACTTCCGAGCGAGTACCCGCACTTAGAAGATGCTTTTGAATTACATAGACTTTGTGTAGAAACAGATTTTGCTTTAAGAAAACAATTTAACAGTATTAATAAAAAAGGAGATAAATATGAAAACCATGAAGGCTAAATATGACCAAGATAATGCTTACCGCTGCATGGTAGACGCAATGAAAGCGCAGATATATGCTAATCAATTTACCCCATCCGAAATGCGTGAAATGGCAGTACTCGCTTGCATTATGTACGAAATGGAAGCCCCTTCCCCACCTTCATTCGTGATCAGTCGAGATACTGAAGCAGCTTTTAAAATCTTAGAAGACGTGAGGCTGAGAAATAATAACCATTGCAACAGGCAGCAAAGCTGCTGATGAATTTAATATTAGGAGCGGACTATGAATAAATTTAAAAAATTAGAAGAATTATTAATTAAGTGGAAGGCCGTTCAGGAAGATTTCTACCATGAAAGGAGACTTAAAATGAAACTATCTTTTGACATTTTATCAAGTACAATTTGTAGCTACAGTTCTTGTAAAAAACAAATTAAACAAAGACTTACCGAGAAACAAAATCCGAATACTCTTTGTTATACCCACTGGAAAGATAAAGAAGTCGGGCGAGGTCACTATATAGATCATCGGCAAAGAGCTAAAAGAGTTAGATTAGGTTTGAAAGTAAAAAGAAACCTTTTACCGCCAGCTTAAAGGAAAAAGATGAAAACTTTATTAACTTATCTTATAATAGCCCTTACATTTACCTTTATCGGGCATACTTGGAAAGGCTATTACCAAAATACCCAAACCCGGTTTGAAAGCGTTTGGCCGTCAAACTGGAATTACATACCACCAAGTTACTCAAAACATAAAGCCCCGAAGCATTTACTTAAACAAAAAGCACCATTGGGGTAGGAGGAGAAAATGACAAAAATCACTAACATATCAACAGAAGAATTGTTAAAAGATAGAGAGGATTCACTAAAAGACATCACAATATGTGAAGCAGCTCTTTTAACAAACATTCTGTCTTATTCCGGTGGATCAGTGGAAGAAAGACTTAATACCAATAAACAAATTGTTGGTTTTATTGAAGCTGAATTAGAACAGAGAAAGGTCAAATTTTGACCATTTCAACAACCAATAAAGGAGACTTAACATGTCAAACCTACAAAAGTTTAAAGAAGAAACGCAAGAAAAAGCCTATGGTAAACACGCTCAACGGAACCGGGATAAGGGTTTCTGTATTAGTTGCAAAGAACTTGCAATACCAAATTGTTATTCAGTCGCCGGAAGAAAAGAGTTTAAAATCTCCGGGCTTTGTGAAAAATGTTTTGATAAACTTTTTATTTAAAGGGATTTAAAATGGAAAGATATTTAATAAAAAGACAAGCAAACGAATTAAAAGCAATTCCAGATAAAGGAGAATTTTTTAGAGTTTACCGAGATAAGTATTGGTTAGCTGACGATGAAAATAATATTTATTTTTATAACTCTTTATTATCTCCGCAGTGTAATTCTAATAAGTTAATTTGTGAAAATAGAATTAAAAAGGAGCATAAAATTTTTACTAAAATATTATTTATTACTAAAATATTTGTTCCTTTTGATCCGCATGAATTTTGTATTTAAAGGAGGCTTAAAATGATAACCACAGAAAAAGAAGCAACAGAATATTTAAAAAGCGTACATGATGTTTTATTTAGCCTATGCGATCTTTCAACTGAAGCCGGGGTTGAGCACCATACCAGAATTTTTGCAACCTTGGGCTGTATACTATCTTCACACAGTATAAAAAATGAAATGATTTTAGCCTCTACACTTGTAAAGTTCGTACTTTTGATTGAAAAAGAAGAAGAAGAAAAAAGGGAGAATAGACAATGTCTGAATTAGAAACCAACATAGAGCTTCCATTAACCATAGACTATGTAATTCACGAAGGGGAGCCCCGGAGCTACGACTTCCCAGGCTATGACGCCGAGGTAGAAATTATTTCCATTTCTCTTTTTGACAAAGAGTTCACCCCGGTTCAAGTAGAAATGTTCATAGCCGAATTTGGAAAGGACAACTTGGATACACTCTGCTTTGAACACGCAAGAACAATTTATGATAATTATTAAAGGAGGATAAAATGGTAACAATCTGGAAAAACCCGTACAAAAAGAAAAAAGTTCAAACTATCACACAGAAATGGTCATTTGAAAGACTATTCCACAACGCCGGTACTCTGGCCAGAACCAAGACTGCTATTACAAAACTGGTTCTATCTGAATCCACTTTACCCAACGAGAGAATTTCCCTGCTTTTAGCCTTGGATCAGCTCAACCGGCTGGATTTTAAACTAAACAGAGTTGAATCTTTAAAAAGATACAAAAAGAAAACAAAGGAGGCTTAAAATGAGCGGCTGGACAGTAAGATGGGTTTTAGTACATAAAGACGGGGGTAGGGAGGTTAAAGTTAATGAAGTTTTAAAATCTGCAGACGGACAGAAGTTTACCTATAAAAGCGGATTTCCGCCTCATAAGTCAAGTTCTACCGGTAAGATACTGGTGGTAAGAAAAGGCTTCGAAAGAATCTTTTACCCGGGAGTTTTTAATCTTAAGTGGAAGGAGAATCACTAATGGTTGAAAAATCCAAGTATAAAGTTACAATTAACTGGTACGGAGAGAACCATAGTTTTTATACCTCAACTCGAACTAAGCAAAATGCCCTTCAAAACGCTATGTCACAGCTAAGCAGAAAGCTTTTTGTAAGCTTGGTTTCAGTGCGAAATAAAGTTAATTATGGTTCTAACAATTATAAGATTTTAAAAGTGAAGGAGAAGAAAAATGACTGAAATAAGAAAGTGCTGTAATATAAACTGCGAGCATTATGATAGTAGTAAACTAAATCACTGTACTACAAGTTTTGATAGGTATACTGAACAGTTTATTAATTGCCAAAATAGAATAGAAAAGGTAGAAAGAGAACCTGAAAAACCCAAAGAACTCGAAAAGTATAGAGTTGTAAAACCATTTAGTCTTTATGACATTGCAGCTGAAAATCCCAGCGTAAACGAGTTTTTAAAGCTAACACAAGAGGTTAAAAGGCATAAATATGGTACAGCAGCTGAATTAGAAAACCCTACATGGACAACTGAAGCAAACCTTTCATCCTTCCCTACACTTTTAAATAATCTTGACTGGATGGAGCGACATTTCCCCGGAGCGATAGTTAAGAATAAAAAAGAAACTTTATTGTACCCTGGGATGAGAGTGAAAAGAGATTATACTTATATTGTTACTACAGATTTTAATCTTGTTAATACAGAAACAGGCGAGTTTTTACATACTGTTTCACCTGTAAAAACACTTGAAGAATTAAATATGAACTATTTTGATCGAGGTTTCACCATAGTAAAAAAGGAGAATTAAACAACTATAATTTATTTTTGTTAGATACCATAAATAACTTGCTATCTGTATAATCATATGGTATTATAATCATATAACCAAATAGGAGAATATAATGACTACAAGGCATATACATAGTACTTTAAATTCAGAACAGTTTAAAGAAGTAAAGAAAACAATAGCAGAACTTGGAATGGAAATGCAAGAATTTATACGTTTTGCAGTAATGGAAAAATGTAGGAGAGAAAATGAAAGAGATAGAATTGACTCAGGGACAAGTAGCACTGGTTGACCCAGAAGAATATGAGCAGTTATTTATTAACGCAACTAAAATTTTAGATAAAGAAAAGGAAATATTATGTTAAAACGCTGTTTAAAAGCACCAACACTTAGTATTGAAGATAGTCAATTGTATTTATTACCTTATCCAGTATTAGGCTCACCAAAAATAGACGGCTTCCGTTGTTTAATAGATGGAACCCCGCGAACCAGCTCTATGAAACCTCAACCTAACCCGTATGTATTTGAAACTCTATCAGATCCAAAGTTAAACGGCTTAGACGGTGAATTGGTACTTGGAGAACCAAATGACAAGGATGCCTTTAATAAGTCCACGGGGCCTTTGCGTAGAAAATACGGTCAGCCGGATTTCACCTTCTATACCTTTGATAACTTTCTAAACCCGAATCAGCCTTACGCACAGCGGTGGCTTTTAGCCGATAAAAAAGACTACCTTTTACCAAGAGTTGTAATTCTTCCTCAAACTCCACTATATGACAAAGAAGAGGTAATCGAATACACTAACCAATGCGTAGCTGATAACTACGAAGGGGCTATGATTCGATCCTTAAAATCTACCTACAAAGCCGGTAGAGCCACATTCAAAGAGATGAATATTTTCAAACGAAAACCTCTTACCGATGCAGAAGCTGTGATTATAGGCTTCAACGAGAAAATGATTAACTTTAATCCACAGGTTGAGGATGAAATGGGGCTTATGAAAAGAGCCTCGAATAAAGATTTAAAGGTAGGTGCCGGCACGCTGGGGAGTTTTATCTTGCAGTGCCCATTCTGGAACAAACCGTTTAACTGTACTGGTAAACTTAACGACTCGGAAAAGCTAGACATCTGGAATAACCAAGAAGAGTTCCTTGGAAAAATTGTAACTTTTAAGTATCAACAATACGGCTCAATAGCTGCCCCGCGGCAGCCTATATTCCGCAGATTTTATAAAGAACTTTAAAGAGGAGAAGAAAATGGAAACCTTATTTGAGGCAATTAGAATTGTTATACAAGCTACCGGAGTTGCTGTATGGGTAGTGATTATATTTACTTTCAGCGGTATAGCAGCTTTAGCGCTTAAAGATTGGTCAGGGTGGGGAAGACTAAAAAACTGGTGGTGGTTAGCTAACGGGGGAAGAGAAAGATGAAAACAATAGGTAGAAGTAAAGTACCACTATATCACCAGATACCAACAATGGTGCAAAATCTGAGTAAAAAACTCAACGTATCTGTTAATATAGAAATCAGTATCTGGCAACATAGTCACGAAACTGAAATAGAAGCAAAATTTTATCTTACCCTTGTACCAGGAGTTAAAACCGCAGACTGCTCTCGGTATGAATTTAAATCCTGGGAATCACTTGTAGATCATTATTATTATCTAATAAAAGAAGGAGTCTAAAATGCTACTAAAAATACACTCAAACTATTTCCAATACAAACCAGAAGAAGATAGATTTTTATCCTACGCCCCGTCAACTCAGGCGTATTCCATCGGAACCTGGTTTAAATGCGGAGAAAAAGAAGTTCAATGGATTAGAAAAAAGGTGCTTGCGGGGTATGCTGAGGTTAAAGTCAAACTCCCGGGGTATACTAAAATATTTTAAAGGAGACTTCCAAATGTCAGAAATAGCAAAAGTCTGGTTTAACCAAGCTAGAAAACTCGAAGTAAACGAAGCTATATTTATCCGGGTAGCAAATAAATCTGAGCAGAATGATATAGCAACTGCACTGGAAAAAGAAAGAGAATTATTTTCAAATCTTAAACCTGTACACGCTTCACAACTGTTTATAAACAAAGTACTTAAAAACATGAAGCAGTATGTGGTTTTGGAGCGAAAATACAGAGCCCCGTTTACAGCCTTTTTTAAGTCCACCAACGGAGAATTGTCTAAACTTACTATTGATCCCGATAGAGAAAGACAATTAATGCTTATGGTGAAGGATAAAAAGTCCAGAAAGGAAATTGAAGAGGCTTTGAATGGTTTGACTGAAAGTGAAGAAAATGAGTATTTTCCTGGGAAATAATTTTTAAAACTAGAATATTTTTCTTGACTTCCTGGCAAAAATGTGATATTATCATTGTAATAATAAAACACAAACATAACACAGGAACCCAGATGTCAATTTCATACTTCAACTCATATTTAAACAAAACTCTCTACACAAGACTAAAAATGGAGGCTGTTAAACTGCAAATACCAGTAAGAGAACATATTTCTAATATTCTAAAAGCTTATATAGAGAACAACCTTATAAGAAAAGAAGCACCAAAGGTGAAGAATATCTCTTCATCACAATTAAACTCAGGAGGAAAATAACATGGCGAAGAATGAACCACAGACAACAGCAGAAACACCAGCTCCAAAAGCAAAAAAGAAAAGGCTCAAAAAGGTAATTGATGGAACTGTTCTGACAATCACTGAAGGTCAAACAGGAGAAGTTCTTTCCCTGGATTTTGCAACTTTGCCAGACGGCATCCAGGCCCTCTTAGGCCCCTTTGGTTTAAGCCAGAAAATCGGGGATTCTGCAGCCGGTAAAAAGGGAGCAGAAGCAATTGCGGCCATGAACAAAGTCTGGACTGGTCTGTCAGAAGGTAACTGGTCTGTTCGTGCCCCCGCAGCTGAGAAGATTTCAAAGAAATCCATTCTTGGAAAATTTGCTGATATGCCTGATGGTAAGGAGAAAGAATTGGCAGCTCAGCTTCTGAAAAAACTTGGTATTGTAGCCTAAACCAAGCAACCCACGGAGTTAGTTTTCCGCTACCTTATTAACTCCGAAACCCCGTAGGGAGAGTTTCTAACCAAATTCTCCCTACACAACCTTTTAACAAAAAAGGAAGAACTAAAATGGAAAAAGAAATATTGTATTTGGACAACTCCGGTAGATCAACTTACTGTCAGTGTAAAAAGAAATACTTCTTACAAATTATCGAAGGTTGGCAATCTAACTTCGGTTCCACAGCTTTACGTTACGGCTCCTGTTGGCATGCAATTCAAGAAGGTTATCATAATTGGGTTAAGGAAAACGGCTGGCCCACCAATCCTACTGATCAAATGTCAGCAATCAGCGTTGGTCTAACTATGGGTAATGAATCTTATATAAAAGAATCTGCAGAGAAAGAGTTCTATGATGACTATAAGAATTTCAATACTGCTGTAGATATGCTTAATGCGTATGTAGATTACTTTATAGAAGATAAACAATACCTGGAAATCATACATACTGAAAAGAAATTTGAGTGTCCGATTGAACCTGAAAATCCCACCGAGGAAAAGCTTCTTCATAAACTGCCTCCGGTTATCTTTACTGGTAAAATTGACCAGTGTGTTAAGATGGACAATGTAAAGTGGTTGCTGGATTTTAAAACTACCGGGTGGAGACTGGATCAGGTCATTGCAAAAGCCAACCGCTCCCCGCAGCTTATTGGTTATTCCTATGCAGGTAAGAAAATCCTAGACTTTGAACCCCAAGGCTGTCTTTGTTCATTCGGCTACCTTGGTTCAACTAAATCCAGGGTAACTGGAAATTATGGAAAGGTTAGATTTGACTTTCGGAGAATCCCGCAGATTTATACTGCCGGGGATATTGCTGCTTGGAAACTCTCATTTATCTGTACAGCACGAGATATTTATCAGTCGCTGAAAGAAAACATCTGGCCGGAGTCGTTCGATAACTGCCACCAATACGGTGCGTGTTCTTATCTTAATCTTTGTCAACAGCATAAACCATACGAGGAGTTGAATTTTGAAGGCTTTCATGTGAATCATTGGAATGTCTTGGATGAATAAGAAATATGCGGCGATTATCTTCGCGAGATGCTATGGATGGTTCCAGCGCAAATGCCAGGTTCGATTCCTGGTCGCCGCAACCAAACAGAAACGTCAAAATTTGACCATGGAGAGTTTAAAATGGAAACAATCTTATACACCACATTTACTATTTGCTTTACAGTCGAAACTATTTTAGTTATAATATTAACCTAATTAAGGAGGAATAAAATGTTTATTACATTTACTAAAAAATGTGTTCTTTGTAATGAAAAAGATACAAATTTAAGTAATGTTGATGGCTATGGTATTTATGGAGGTCTTAGAAAATATTTCCACAGAAATTGTTTACATAATATTTCTTGTGATCCTGAACATTATAGTCATATCCAGGTTGATCAGGCTATACAAATAGTTGAAAAACTTGAGGAACTTAAACTAAAAGCAAGTTATCGAAGAAAACAATTTAAAGAAAAATGCAAAAAAATAAAAACTTTTTGTGTTAGTTCGGAGGAATAAAGAAAATGCCAAACGCTAAAGACGTTACAATAAACACAGAATGGTTAAAGATTATGTCAGTTGGAGAGTCCGGTACAGGGAAATCAGTATTCGCTTCGTCTTTTCCAACCCCCGGCTTTATCTTTGACTTTGGAAAAGAGATTCTTTCGTACAGGGGAAAAGATTTCAACTATGAACAATATGAGCTTACTGCCCGCGGCTGGGGTAAATTCGAGCAAGATTTTGTCCAAGTTAAAAAAGCTATCCTAGCCGAAGAATACAAAACTGTAATAATTGATAACCTTAGCTCAATGACAGATCTTTGTATGGAAAAAGCTTTGCAACTTGACCCAAAACGCTCTGCTACCAACGGCCCCTTGTGGCAAGTGCACTATTCTATGGTTAAGAATCTCATGGAAGGTAAGCTTCGTCAAATGCTGAATCTCAACTGCAACTTGGTATTTATAGCTCATCTTGACACTATCCATGATGACGCAGGAGCGGTGATTGGTGTAGAACCTAGCTTGACTGGAAAGCTGTCTGGAGATGTCCCTGCGTACTTTGATGAAGTTTACTATCATTTTTCCAGAAAGGTAAATAATGATACCAAATTCTTTATTCAAACTATCCCAATAGGTAGAAATCATGGAAGAAGCCGGGCTTCAGGAAAAGAACGCCTATTACCTGATATTATTGAAAATGATTATACTGAAGTTATGTCATATCTCACTGGAGATAAAGTAAAACCGAAAGCTAAACCAGTACCACAAAGGAGGTGATATAGGCACAGTAAAAAACTAATGAACTAACCAAACAAGACTATCACGAAAACCAAAAAACTAACAAAACGTAGGAGATTTAAAATGGCTAAAGGAAGTACAGCAAAAGTAGAAGTAGAAGACAATTATCCAGAAGAAGAAGGTGCACTCGGTGGATTAAACTTTAACGTAGAAGACGAGTATAAAGCTGACCCGCTGGTTCCAAATGGTACTTATCACGGAGTGGTTACAAAGGTATCATTTGTCCCCGCAACCTGTAGCATTATCTGGAGTATCTGCTTGCACGACAACGGGGGAGTATTATCCGATGATGAAACACCTATCGACGGGGCTTATGTAATGTATGTTAATTCTCTGCCCAGGCCCGGCGATGAAGATCTGATGACCCCTTCAGGAAAGTCCACAAAACGCCAGTGGAAAATTAATGCTCTTTCTGAGTTCAGTAAAATCCTCGACATAGATATGTCAACTCCATCTGTTATTCTTCAGGCATTAGAAGAGGGAATCTGGATTGGAATTGAAGTTGATGTAGATGTGGCTATTGAGGAGTACAAAGGTAAGTTTAATTCCAAAGTTAAACTTGGTGGAATTAGAAAGAGCTTGCTTTATTAAGCTTAACAACACCCTTCACGCTTCGGCGCACCCAGAAGGGTTACTAAGTAAGTAGTAATACTTACACTTTTGTGTGGGGAGAAGGATACGAACGGATGACTGCTGTGACCGAACACAGAGGAAGGTGAGTTCACTCCCCATTCAACCAAATAATATAACAATGTGATGTATTAAATTGAACTTCAAGGAAAAGGAAATGAAAATTTTCAGCGATAAATCAATCATCGAGCAAAATCAATGCACCACCAATGATGGAAAAGAAAGACTGTGGGGATGGTTTGAATTAAGTTATGCCAGTTTTTTAGTTATTCCAAGAGTTTTGATGCACTCGATGCCCGATGATTGGCAGAACCAAATGGCTTCCTTGCTTGAAGAATATCAAGATACCTTTCCAAACCAACCAGATATTGGAACAAGGATTCAGGCTACAAAAAATGGCAAACTTACCAAAATGCCAGAATTTTTAAAAAACTATCGGCACCCTGATCATAGGGTTATCGAAAAGATGAAAGGAAAATAAAAATGCTTAATCCTTTTAAAAAAGAACGCTTCATAGTTTGGCACAATGATACTGCTGATCGTGTGATTGTTGAAAGAAATTGGTTTCAACGGTTGTTGTATCCTATTTGTTTTGCAACTTGTACCGAGATTATGAAGTCAAGTCAGATTAAAATAAAAATAGATTCTGCTGAAAAGTTTGTTGAGCATATAAAATCACATCTTGCCGATGATGAATATGTAGTTTGTAAGATATGTGGGAAATCCGTTGAAGAAATATATATAGATTCAACTAACTAATATATATAATTTAAAGAGGTGGTTATTATGACGTTTAGACAAAAAGTTTTAAAACTTGCAACAGAGTTAAAAGCTGCGGTGACTGTAGACAAAACAGAAAAGCGGCATAACGCCACCAATAAAAAGATGAAGATAGGTATCGCTTCGCTCACTACTTATCTTTGCATTAGGAGGACTTATGAAAATTTTAGTAGAATTGGAATTTAACGAAAATGACTTAGGTCCCAAGTGGATGAATCCCGACAACTTGGATATTTTACTTTACACTGATGCTTCGACAAAAAGAGGTTTGCTAAAGGTTGTTAGCTTCGAAGAGGAGTCTCCTAATAAAAAGTTGGAGATGGATGCTAATACTTGCAAGTGTTCAGGTTGTGATGAAATCATAACAAATCCTTGGTGCGGAAAGTGTTGATAAATTACCGCACCACTCAACTTTAACATTGGACGGACTAAATGAATAATGAACCGTGGTGCAAAAAACATAATACCTTCTTATGGGACTGTGGATGCCCTGATCCAAGGGCCGTCCAATACTCAGATGCAACGAGTTTAAAGCCCTGCGCTCGTTCCTACCATAAGAAATGGCAAAAAAAGGGTTTCGATTTCTGCTCAAAGTGTGGAAGGGCTTTAAATCGGTGATCCCCGACATTATTTTTCTTGGAGGCTTCGATGAAAATTGTAATTCGTATAACCAGAACGAACAAGGCAGAGGCATACACCGAATACACATCAACCGGGGTAATGCCATCTATAAAAACCAAAACAACTTTTACCACTGTTGATATTCCTGATGATGATGACCGATTCGTCTTCGACAGCGTTTCAGTAGAGGAGCAGGAAAAATAATCAGCCAATACACCGGGCAGCTACGCGCCGGTGATATGCGTATTAGCTCGCAGCAAGCACGGCTAATAAATTATTGAAGACGGGCTACGCCGCTTAACCGTAAAAGGAGAAATTACCATGAACAAGACTGACCGAAATAAAAGCAGAGGAAGGTGAGTTCACTCTCCACACAAAAAACTTTTTACCCAGAGAAGCCCAAAAGAGAATCATTGAAATTAGCTATTATGTCAGCGCATAGAAAACTAATTAAATAACCCCGGTTTCTCTGGGTAATCTTTAAAGGAGGAAAATGCAACTAGAAAATTTATATACAAATTTCGGGGAGTCTTCTCCTGAAGCTCAAGCGGCGTATGTATCCGAATACCGCTTAAAGCGGGCTATTGATATGGAAAAGACTCCTACCTGGCCTAAACCTAAAAAGGTTTCGAAAACTAAAAATCCCCCGTTAACAGAAGAAGAAAAAGTTTTAATGACTTTAATGGGACTAAAGAAAAAAGACATATTTGCTATGAGAAAAGGAGATTATAACGATGCTTGACAACAAGCTCCATACAGTAGACCCAACCACTATAATCATAGATGATGCTCAACCCCGACAAAGGAAAGACATCGGGGAGATTAATAAACTAATAGCCTCTATACAAACCTACGGACAAATTCAACCAATAGTTGTAACCAGGGACATGGTACTTATAGCCGGGGGAAGGCGACTTGCTGCTTGCCTTGCCGGTGGATTCCAAGCTAAAATATGTTATTCTGATGAAATGGACCCGCTTACCTTAAAAGAACTCGAGCTAGAAGAAAACATCCAGCGGAAAGCTCTAACCCCTGCAGAAGAGTGCTTTGCCATAGACAGCCTGGTACAGCTTAAACAAAAGAAATATGGAAAACCGACTCAAGGTAGAACCGGCGGATACACGCTTGAAAATGCTGCAGAAGCTATCGGGAAAACAAAAGGGAATGTAATTGAAGCAATCCAGATGGCTGATATGTTAAGACAATTTCCAGATCTATCCCAGGGTAAAACCAAGTCCGAGATTAAAAAGTCATACAAGGGTTTACAAAGAATCCAGCAAAACATAACCGCTTTAACAGATTTTAAAACTAAGTTAAAGGATGAAAAAAGATTCAATTTAGTAAACATGCCTGCTGAAACCCACCTACCAAGTATGAAAACCAATTCTATTAATCTTTTGTTTACAGATCCTCCCTATGGTATAGATATAGATAAAAATGCTATGACCACGGGAGGAAAAACCGGCGGGAATCTCACCAACACAGGTATAACATATGAAGATAATCTTGCATATGCTACAAAGCTGCTAACCACGCTCGCAGAAGAATCGTACCGTATCACAAAGGAATCCGGACACGCTTATATATTCTGCGGTCGGGATAGGTTTATATTTGCCCTTCTTTACGATCTTATGCTAAAGGCAAAATGGGATGTCTTAAAATGGCCGATTGTCTGGGTAAAAGGTAATTCTGGACAAAACAACCAGCCAGATCGCTGGCCAAGTTCTGCATACGAAGCTATTCTCTTTGCTAGAAAACCGTCTTCAAAGGTTATACTTCAAGGTAAACCAGACTGGATTCAGTGTGATATAGTCCCGCATGGACAGAAAACTCACCAAGCTGAAAAACCCGTCACACTGTGCAAAGAGTTAATAAATAGAGTAGCTTTGCCGGGAGATACCCTCTATGATCCCTTTGCTGGTTCCGGAGCTATTATCCAGGCTGCTTGTGAAATGAAACTTATAGCTACAGGCTGTGAAAAAGGTATTGAATCTTTTGCTACAGCACTCGCAAGACTTAATAAATGGAAAGAAGGAGAGGAAAATGATTAAAATTAAAAATTTAAGGTACGAGAAGTTAAAAAATCCCTGGGACGTAAAAGTAGATCGTTCTTCCACACTAGGAAATCCTTTTATTTTAAATGCAAAAAGAGATAGAGAAAGTGCCTGTAGTAATTATGATAAGTATTTTAAAGTTAGAGTTAAATCTTATTCAGCAGAAAATAAACGCTTTCATGATGAACTTGATAGGCTTAAAGAACTGTATAAATTATATAATAAACTTAATCTTTTTTGTTGGTGCAGCCCAAAACAGTGTCACGCAGAAACAATAAAAACATATTTAAAAGGAGAGGAAAAATGATGGAAGAGCGAAGTAAAATTATACTTTCTTCCGTAATACAAACAATAGATTTATTGGAGATTTAAAATGCCTAAACCCAAAATAACCATGAGTCAAAAAGTCGTATCTAATGAAGTAAAGAAACCTAAATACGATCAGATTTGGCAGACACAACAAGCTATAAATATGGCTATATCAGAGGAGCGTGTGGTTAGGTTTAAAACTGGAAAATCCAACAAAGAAATAAAACGTGAAATCACTGATCTTCGAGGATGCCTACTTCGTAAACCCGATAAACATTCAGATGAAGTAGCCGTAATTCCACCTTGGATAAATGATTTTTGTTTTGAAGAGAAGGTGGATGAAAGCTTAATAGTGATACCTAAACCAAGGATTTATAAGCCATAAAGGAGAAAATAAAATGCCTTACTGCGATAATTGTTCAAACACTGTGTCTAAAGAAGCAATAAAAACAACTAAAACCGGGGCTTGTATAAAGTGTGGAAAACAAGTAAAGAAAGTAAAACGCTTATCAAAGCCTGAAAAACTTGCTGCAGAACACTGGGATTTTATATACTCCACCATTGAAGCTCACACTGGAATGGAAAAGGGTTCAAAGGATTACATAACCTGTAAACATCACTATATAACCGCATTTATACACGGCTTTAAACACGGAGAAGAAAGATGAATAAAAACACTGACCTACAAAAGCAAGCTGATGATCTTGCAAAAGAAGCAAAAGTATTATTAAATAGTATATTTTGTCAAATATTAAAACTTAGTCAAAAAACCGGTCTTCAAGGAGTTGATAGATTAGTAGACTGTATAATCGGTAGTGCGATATTAACTGTAGCTTCGGTTATGGAAGCAGGAGAAAAAAAGAAACAAGATTAAGAAAGGTCAAACTTTGACCATAATCCTTAAACAAAAGGAGAAAAAATGCAAGTAAACCTCATAGGCCCCGCTGATGCTCAAATCATGCTTGTCGGAGATGCCCCAAGTGAAGAAGATTCTAAAACAGGATTACCGTTTTCAGGAACACCGGGGCGAACCCTTGATAACTTACTTACACAGGCTGAAATTGCCAGATACAAATGCCTTTTAACAAACGTAGCTAAAGAATACCCTCCCGCCGGAAGAATCTCTTACTTCTTCGAGGATAAAAAATGCACCATACCTAAGCCTAAACTCCAGTACTGGGTAGATGAATTAAAAGCGGATTTAGAATTATACAGACCTAATATAATTATAGCTCTTGGTCCCATCGCTCTCTGGGCTTTAACTGGAGAGAAGAAAATCTCTATCTTCCGTGGATATATTTTACCTTGCAAGCTAGTAAAAGGTCTAAAAATAATTCCTATTTATTCCCCGCAGTCAGTCACATATGATTGGAAACTATACTTTCAAACAGTAATAGATTTTCGCAAAGCTTTAACTCATTCTAAATTCCCCGAGATTCCTGAAACAAAATCCATTTTCCTTCCAAACGTAGGTCTACAAAGATTCATTACCTATATGGAAGAGTGTATGGAGCACCCGGAATGGGATAAGCTCGCCATAGATGTAGAAACTGTCCAACCCGGCTCTCATATTGAGGAACTTGGTCTTAGCCACCATCCCGATTTTGGTATATCTATATTTCTTCTCAAAGGCAGAGCTCCAGCTTTACCGGAAAAAGATGAGCTTTTACTCTGGCAAACCTTTGCTAAATTAATAACTATGAAAAAGTTAGTAATGCAAAACGGGGCTTACGACACCGGGGTACTTTGGTTCAACCAGCATATTTTATGCAAAGATCTCTACATGGATACCCTGATAGCTGCCCACGTATGCTGGCCGGAACTTCCCCGTGACTTAGGCTTTCTCGGCTCGGTATGCTTAGATGTAAAGCCTTGGAAAGGCGGTTCTGCAAAAGATCAAGATTACAATCCGGCTGACGCAGCTAACACACTCGGTATAGCCGAAGTTCTTGATGTAGAACTCGATAAGCAAAAAGTCCGCCCAACCTTTGAGTTCGAAATGAGTTTAATCCCCGTAGCTCTTATGATGCAGCTCCAGGGTATAAAAGTTGATACGGAGATTCAAGCTAAGCTTATAGAAATCTGGACAAAGAAAAGAGATAAGATGCTTTCTGAATTGAACACCATTGTAGGCAGGGAGATAAACTTCAACTCTTCTCAACAAATGCAAGTACTTTTATACGATGAACTTAAACTCCCTATACAGTGGAAGAGAAGAAAGTCCAAGAACCAAAAGCGAACTAAAACTGTTGACGCTGCGGCTATCAGAAAATTATCCAGGCTTGTACCAGATAACCCTATTTTTAACTTATTCTTAGATTATAAAAAAGCTAATACTTTACTTAAGTTTCTTGATGTAAAGCTATCTGAAAACGACACCGTACACACCAGTTACAATATCACCGGAGCAGCATCTGATGATGAGGAAGATACTAAAAAAACCAAACGTAGCTTCGGTAGATGGAGTTCTTCGGGATCTATAATCCTACCCTTTGGAAGTGGAAACCTTCAGAACATACCACCGGAGGCTAGGAAAATGTACAAGGCCAGAAAAGGGTGGAAAATTATAGAAGCTGATTATGCCCAGGCTGAAGCAGTAATAGTTGCACACCTTACTGGAGATCATAAACTTAAGAAAATGTTTAAAGATTCTTTCGGTCTTTCTAATAGTGAAAAAACTGCCCTCGGCTACGACATTCACAAAATGACTATCGCCGACATGCTTGGAATTGACTTCTCCCTGGTAACAAAAGAAATCAGAACTATTGGTAAAACCGTCAGGCATGCGAATTCTTATTCTGCTGGCCCGACAGTCCTAGCTAATCGACTTGGTATAAAACTTTCCGAAGCTAAAGTATACATGGAGCTTTACCATAGAGCAAATCCAACGCTTCGCATATGGCATACTTCTATCCAGAATGATCTAAAAAGATCTAGAACTTTAACAAATCTTCTTGGTAGAAAACACCGGTTCTTGGATCGCTGGGGAGATGGACTTTTTCGTTCAGCTTATTCATACATACCCCAGTCAACTATCGGGGACCTACTAAATGTAGCCTTAAAAAAAGTATACGATAGTCTTTCATCCCTGCCATATGAAATGGAAATCTTACTCCAACTCCACGATGCTATTTATGTAATGATAAAAGATGAAAATATAGATCATACTGTAAGGCATTTACGAAAGCTGATGTTAAACCCACTCACCTATTATGGTGAAGAATTCATAGTAGATGTAGATTTCAAAGTGAAGACTTCCTGGGCAGAAGGCGAGGAATTGGATATAAGCTGGCGAAGTGAAGAGCTGAAAAATGGATTTGTGTAAATATTCGTTTTAACGGGGGGTTTTCGGTTGGTTGGTATACGGGTATCAATAATTTTTAAAACGTCCATTTTGACCCCAACAAACGCCCCGTATTTGATCCGCCCGGAGTTAGCCCGGTTTTTTGCGGGTAAATTCAACAACAATTATTAGTCGTATATGTATAAAAACTATAACAAGGTAAGCAAACTATGAACCAAAATACATTTACAATATTCACCGCAGCCTTAACTATCCTGGCCCTGACTGGCGTAGTCTTGAACATAAAAAAGAAGATAGCTTGTTTTTACATATGGTTCTTTACAAATGCATCATGGGCTGTGATTGATTTTTACAAAGGGATTCCAATGCAAGGTATTTTGTTTACTATTTATACCGGACTTGCTATATATGGAATAATAGAATGGAGGAAAAAAGAAAGTGAATAACACTGTACTAATCTCAGTGAATACAATCCCGGAGCGGGATCAAACTATAAAAGACCTTTATAAATCCCTCACCAATAAACAAAACAAGCTATTCATTATACAAAAAGACCGAGTGAATAGAATAAAAATATTCCACATTAAAGGTGGACTGCAAATCCTTGTCAGTACATATGTCGTAGTGGTACTTCCCGTGCTGCTTGACTTTTCTCCACTTGATTCAATCGAAGGTACAGTTGATTTCCGGCTTGATAACACTATTGATAAACTAGTGAAGCTCACCGGAAGACTCTGTGTACTACAGGGTAAAAAGAGTATAAAAGGTACAAAAGGTGCTGAGAACTTACGAAAAGCTTTAACTACTATATTTTAAGGAGAATTAAAATGAAAGCTCAAAAAATAACAGTTACTACTAAAGGTGGACTACTTGCTGCATTTGAATGTGCTAAGGATTATTATGGTCCAACTCATATCGCTATAAAAAGAAAATTAAAAGATGGGTTGATTATTTTATCTCCTAGTGGAAAATCAGTAGATACTAAAACATACATCAAAAACATCACAGCAGCCAAAAAGAAAATCAGAAGAATATCAGCAAAAGAACTATTATCCTAAAAAGGAATATTCTAAAAATGCCTAGAAACTTACCAAACTGGCTTGATTCATATGTAAAGTTACAAGAAAACACTGAACCTGCTACTATCTTTGACACCTGGGTTGGATATTCTGTAATAGCTGCAGCACTTCGCCGAAAGGCTAAATTACAACTCGGCAGGCTAACATACTACCCAAATCTCTACCTTGTACTTGTAGCAGACCCCGGGATTGCTCGCAAAACTCAGGCGATTAAATTTGGAATAAATTTCCTTGACACCATCCCCGAGATACGAACCTGTGCAGATTCATCTACAAAAGAAGCTATGACAGATGACATAGAAAACTCCGCAATAGACGAACTCGACCCAGATAATAAATTTAAAACAAATGCTGGGATTTACCGACATTCTTCGCTGAATATAATCTCCAAAGAATTCGAATCATTTCTTGGACAGAAAAAAGAAAATACCCGAATGCTTACAGCACTTACAGATCTTTTTGACTGTCCGGCTGATTGGTCAAGCCGTACCAGGCACGGTACTTCTAACGTAATAGTCAGACCTTGGATTAATCTTCTCGCAGCAACCACTCCCGACTCCCTAGCGAACTCTCTCCCCGCATCTGCAATTGGTGGAGGCCTCACTTCCCGTGTGTTATTTATCTGGGCAGAAAAGAAGAAACGTCGGGAAGCTATTCCAGAAATGACAGAAAAGGAAAAAAAGCTTCAAAAACTTCTAGAAGCTGATCTTTATCAAATTTCCCTTATATCCGGTGAATACCAGATGTCTAAAGAATGTAAACTAAACTGGGTAAATTGGTACAACAACTATGATGAAGACGAGGGAGGCGAAAGAATATGTACTGATAAGTCTTTTTCAGGTTGGTATTCAAGAAAACCTACATATATAATAAAGCTTTCAATAATCAGAGCTGCCGCAACTTCACAAAAGCTTACAATCGAGTGGCATCATGTAAAGGAAGCTATCGAAGCTATAAAACAAGTAGAAGGTGTAATGGGAAACGCTTTTAAAGCTATCGGCAAGTCTGAAATCACATCAGAAATAGATACGGTTTTTCAAATAGTCCAGAAGGCAGGATGGGTTTCTGAAAATAATCTAATGTCAATTATCTGGAGAGATATAGATGCTACAAAATTCGCTAATGTGATTGAGACGGTTATTAAGACTGGTAAAATTTCCAGGGAGTATAAAGGACCTAACTCTGAACCAGGGGTTTGGTATTGCTGGAGGGGATAAATGAATTTAAAGGAAAAGAAAATGAACAAAGAAATTATAGGCGTGGTAGTAAAATTTAATGATCTTTATATTTGTTTACCAAAGCCTAATCGACATAGTGATGTAATTTATTATGCTTACTATACACTTAAATTAGATCTACCAATTCACCAAAAATTATCTAATTCAGGATTTTACTTAAATGATGGAACATTTTTAAACAGATTAGAAGCTCTTGCGTATGCAAAAGCTAATAGTTTATTAATTAATCAGCAAGCACATACACAATTATATAGTGAGGATTTGTGGTAAAAGCTGACCCTTCTAAATCCACCAAGAAAGGTCAAACTTTGACCGTTTTACTTATCTTGAAATTTTTCTTTTCTTTCTTTGAATTTTTCTAATAGCATTTTTACCCTTAGGTTTTTGAATCTTTCTAATTCTGCTAATAGCATTCTTACTCTGATTCTTCTCTCTATCTTTTTCAACTTTTTCAAGTCCCTTACCCCAACGGTAATAATAGAACTTTCCTACCAACGGGATAGACTTAGTAAATTCAAGACCCTTCCCGTCACCCGCTGAAACCACATCCCTGAATATAGAATTTATAAACTGTGTAGGAGGAAGAATTTGTTCAAGCAGTGCCCCGGGACCTTCTCTTCTAATCTTACTCGTAGTATATCGTGATATAGCCAGCCCCGAAATTCTACCCACAACAGTGTCTGATATATTAATAGGTTTACCAAGAAACAAGTCTATTAAAGTATCCCCTGTAGCTTCCATTAAGGTTAAAAAGAATGCTATTTTAAACAGGTTTTTAATACCTTGTATTCTGGTACCAGGCTTGGCTATTTGCTGAAAAACCTTTCTTCTATATACATCAAACTTTTTCAAGTCAAAAGATTTAAGCATATAAGCTATTCTAGCATTTCCACCTTCTATAAACCCCTGCGGGAGTTCAGAAAGCGTAGCAGGTTGATATTCTGATAATTTTCTTAGTAGATAAAGTTTAACATCTCTTGATTTTACCCCACTTCTAAAATCTTCCATTAAAGCATCTGTTCGATTTTCAAATATAGGTATGAGTTTATTTATAAAAGCATCTCTAACCTTAATATCTTTACTCTTTGCCTTTCTAACTGCTATATCATACGCAGCATTTATTAACACCTCTTTCCCAATAGCATCTATTTTCGTCAGCCAAATAACTCTAAATACACTATCTACAGCTTTTGCAGACAAAGTTTTATCACTAAATTCCGCCCCAATTTTACTAATCCCAAGATCTTCTTTTGTAAATTCCGAGCCGTATTTTTGCGAAATAAAGTTACCGACCATTGCCTTACCAAAAGCTTTACTTGAAGCAAAAGTCCCGTTCTCTATCATAGACCAACCAATATCACCGACTTGCCGAAGTGCTGACGCCGGGGAGCCCATAACATCTATCACAGCTACGTTTTTAAAGGTGGTAACAATTCCACTAGTTCCAACGGGGTTAAATCTAGCATGAAGCATTGACCTTAGTTCAAGTTCCTGGCTCGGGGTAAGTCTCTTCTCTTTAGACACCCTTAAAATATACGCCCCGATAGTTTCGTTTAAATCCAGGCCCTCTATTTTATAGTCTCCAAAAAGTTTTTTAGCTTCTACTGCTAAAACTATATCATTGACATAGCGTAAAAGAGCACTGTTAGAATCCCCGTAAAACTCCATTATTTCAGGGCCAATTTTCTTTAACTTTCTAAGCTTTAGTTGTCCCGGTTTAGAAAGCGTAATTCTTTCATCAGCATAACCTCTAAACAACGAATTTACAAGTTTAATTTCTTCCTCATTAGTTAGCTTTCTACCAAGTTTTTTCTCTTTAGCTTCAATAAAAAATTCTATCGTAGACCTATTACCAGTCTCATACAAATAATCCATAAGACCTTCAAAATCTATAATCTGCCGAGGATGGTAATCTTTTAAATAATTAAACTTATATCCAACTGCTCTAGCTTCGTTACCAATAGCATCAAGCATACCCCGAACTTTTTTATACTCTTCTTCCATCCCGTACTTCTCTACCAAATCATCTATTTCTTTTTTGTTCCGCTCTTTCCTCGCAAGATCAAAAGTATCATAATCTTTCTTAGACATTTTAGTAGTTTTTTCTATAAACGGAAGCATTACATCTTTAGCTATTTTTTCTACCTTAACCCCGGTGTCTAACTCAAATTCGATTATTTTATTCTTTATACTTGGACTTATCTTTTCAAGCCTGGTAGTGAGTGCTCCAAGTTTTTCATCTAGTAATTTTTTAGTTCTTTTAATGTTTCTTTTTGTAGCTGCTTTTATTTCTCTAACCGGGATTGTAACAGCCCCCTTTTCATTTTTTAAGGGTCTTTTTAACCCTTTCCAAACTTCACCTATGTACTTCTTAACCTTAGTCCACAGATCCCCTAGAGCTCCTTTCATCTTTTTCTGCCAATCGAAGTACCGCTGTTTTTCACCTGTATAATAATGTTTTCCTAAAGTTTCCAGGTGTGGAATTGCTGCTTTTATATCTTTTCCCAGGTCCCGAATTGCTTTTACAGCTTCAACTGGATCAAACCCGGAGGTAAGTTTTACTCCACCTCTATCCCGTACTTGTCCATGTCTTTCAACATCTGTTGTAGATTTTTTCTCGTCGGAGAATTGTCCAACCCTTCGTTGTTCAGGGACATATTCAGAGAAGATCGGAGAGATCGTCCCTGCTTTTTGTATATCTTCGAGAGCTTTTGTAGCGTGTCTGATATCTGATTCGTATTTTTTAAAGAACTCATAAGCTTGTGCCTCCATTTTATGTTTTGAAAATCCTAAATCTCTTTCTATTCTATGAAACTCTTGAACAAAAGATAAATAATGTCCATTTGCATTTGTGTGAGCGTATTCATGTGTAAGTGTACTAATTAACCCAATAGCTGCACTTTCTAATTCTTTATCTTTTGCTTTAATTTGTGTCGGTGTTAATTCATTTATAGTTTTTGTACCGTAAGGTAATCCATCTACATCTTTTAAAAACGTATCTAAATAAGTAAACGGATTTACCACTACATAATCCTCTTTAAGTATACCACTTTTTGGTCTAAAACCGTGTACACCTGCGTAAGTTGTAATTGCTACATTTTGTTGGGGTACGTTAGTCTGTTTACCAATTGTATCGCTATGTAATTTAGTAATTTCACCAAGTTCACTAAACATCTTTGGATACTGCTTTAACACTTTTACAGCTTCTACAGTAGATCCTGTAATAGGAATAATAAATTTTGTATCACTTATTTTTGGTGCTGAATTAAAAAGTCTTTGTATATCTTTTTTAGTTGTATCAGCAATTTTTTCATTTAATTCAGATAAAGTTTTACGTATCGCACTTTTAACTTTTGACTCAACTTTAGCTGTTAATGTGGTTCTATTTACAACAAAAGGATAATTTGCTATATCAGAAGCTTCTGGCGTTTTAATAAAATTTATTTCAATTTCAAAATTAGGTTTTTTAGCAATAGAAAAGTTTAAACTACTACGTTTAGGTACGTCAGGTAAAAGAAGACCTTTATTAAATACTTTTACTCTTACGTCTTTCATTTCTTCACCAGACCAACCATACGGTTCGGTTTTAGGAAATTTAATCTCTACATCACTACCTTCAACAGAAAACTTTTCTACATCAAAAATACTATCTATATTTTCCCATTTAGGTGATTTAACATCAACTACTTTAACATCTATACCAGGGGTTAATCCAGTTTCTTTTAGTTCTTTATCTGACTTAAAATCTTTCATTACTTTTACTGTTTGCCCAGTTCTAAGTCCTTCACCAAAAGTTTCTAGTTCAGCAAGAACTCTATGTGGTTGAATACCATATTCACCTATTGAATTTTGCCCCTTTTTAAGTATAATTCTAGTTCCGGTTTTACTATTATCTGCTACTTCTTTTATTTCTTTATTAACATTATTCTTAAGCATATAATCTTCACTGGTACCCCAGATTTTGCTTTGTACTTTCTTTCCTGTTGTAGGATCAATACCTACAGTAACAATATCAAACGAATCAGGCCAACCCATAAACGCAAGTTTAGCTTGACCAAAACCGCCCATATCTTCAGCACCTTTAGTACCTTGCTCAAATAAAGTTACAAGATCAGATGTTGCAATTTGCGGTGACATACCTTTACCGTAGTCTGTCATAGCTAAAATACCATCATTTATATATACTTCTAATGGTTTTGTAGTATAGTCTCTCATAGCATCAAACGAATTTTGTAAAAGCTCTCCAACAATAGTTCTTGTAGGATTAACACCAAGAATATCTTTTAAAGCCTGTTTCTTTTGTAATGTTGGATTAATAGATGCTGCTATTTTACCAGTACCATATAAATCTTTACTACTTTTTATTATTTTCTCTACTTTCTTTTCTTTCTTTTTATTAAATTTTGCTAAAGCATCATCATTTAATTTTTTCCATTTGTCTCTACTTCTATTAACAGTATCTTTCCAAGCTGTTACGCGAGCTATTTCTTCTGTAGTCGCTCCAGCTTCTGTTAAACGATCAACCCAGGTGTTTAACATATAATAACTTCGACTAGTACCTATTTTGTATTTTTTTCCAAGAAACTTTAATTGCTGATACGGGGTTTGTGTTTTAGGATCAATTTCTACCACTGATTCAGGAACTTCAGGGACAAACTGTAGGACTTCTTCTATCTCTTTTGTTGTTACAGTTCTACTTGGCTTTTCAACTTTTAATCCCGGCTTTTTAATACTAATCTTATCCCCATTATAATAAACTTTACCGTATTTAATCTTAACAAACTGTATACTATCATAGCCTAAATCAATTAAAGCTTTTTTCATCCCAGCTGTATCATCTAAAGCTAATTTAAAATCAACTGCGTTTACTAACTCACTATGTGTCCCGTCAAAATGTAAAGTTAGAGGATTTGTAAAGCTTCCAATTTCTTCTACTGACGGCTTAAAAATCATACCAGAATTCTTGTTATAAATTCCTATTGGCTTATAATCCAATGGTGGCTCTGTTGGTACTCTTTTCGCTTCGTCAATTATATTCTCAGACTTTTGGTCAATTTTTGACCTTTCTCCCGACTTTTCAATTACAAAAGATTTTTCACCAAGTTTTTTAACCTCCCAATTTTCACCGGCTTTTTCAGCAGCTTTTATAGCAAAGCTTTCCATCTTCCAAGGAACTATTTTACCTTTCTTATAACCGGGTTTTCCGAGAGTTTGTAAAGAAAAAACTTTTTCTTTTTTAATTACCTGGTTTTTATTAAAAGTTATTACTTCTTTAACTACTCCATTTTCAACATAAACCGCACTATCATAACCCTCTTTTTTAAGTTCTTTAACTTGTTTACTACCCGTAGCAAAAGTAGATCTACCTTTCTCTAGTGGACCTGAATATACTTTTGGGTTCTTAATGTCAACAGAATATTCTCCAACTACCGGCTCTCCAAGATGTTTAGACGCATTAGCAAAACCAGTAGCTGATTTTTTATTTACTGAAAAGAAAATAGGGCTTCCTTCACCTCTAAACTCTTTTCCTTTAGCATAACCTCTGTATAATTTACTAGGAATTTTTACTTTCTTTTCAACCTTAATCTCTCTTCTCTGAAAAGTCCATCCACTGTCACCTTCAACCACATCATACTCCACCGGATCAGCACCAGACTTCCGAGCTGCAACTTTCATATCTCTAGTTGCTTGCCATTTATGTTTAAACCCTACAAGCTTACCAGCTTTATCCATACCCCTGCCCTGAACCTCAAACCCAGTGGACAACGGGGTGGTTTTAATCGTAGGTTTTAATCCCTTAATATCAGCATCTCCACCAAAAACCTTCGCCGCAGTTTCTCTGGCAAAGATACTTACAGGATCATCATTTTTATACTCTTTTTTAACTTTTTCAAGACTACCAAGCTTTTGAACTCTCTTTTCTATAAAAGTTTTTTGTTCAGGTTTAAGGTCTTTAGTTGGTACTACTTTTGCTCTTTTAACATCTGCTGCTTTCTCGGCTATATCAAAAGCTTCTCCTGAAAGATCAGATTTAACTTCTTTTACTTCAGTTTTTACTTCAGCCTTTACTTCTTTCTTCACTGGTTTTTTAAAATCAAGTTCCGGTAATTTTTTTACTTTCAAATCTACTTTTCTGTCAAACTTTTTACCAACTTGAACCTGCTCCCCTGGTTCCATACCAAGTCTTTCTTTAAGTGCAGCAATAACTGGTTTATCTTTTTGTATCTTAACCTTCTCACTAATAATAGCAGTAACCGGTCTTTCTTTCATAGCTATAGCTATTTCAGCTGCAATACCTTTATCAACCCCTTTTCGAATCAGCTCACTTTGCATCATTTCTGGAGGAATATCTCTTTCAATAGTTTCTACTATAATCTCATACATCTTCGTATGTTCTTTAATTTTTGCTTTAACATCTCTAGCACCTTTACCAACAAGACCAAACATAAAGACTTCAACACCAAACGTAGCAAATTCTTTAAGATTCGGATACTTTTCTCCATCTATAAATCTAGCTTTGTTTTTAGCAAAATCATGTAACTTTTCAAAAGGTACTGCAATTTTCTCAAGAGCTTTCTGACCAAGTTGCGTTTTAGCTGTTAAAGCTCCGCCAAGACTAGGAACATTATCATCAATAAATTTTTTATAGTCTTCTATAACTTCATCTGAAACTCTTTCACTTTCGGGGTATAAACCTAAATAATCCGCAAGCCTATAAGCTCCAATAGTACCGTATTTAGCTAACCCAACTGGTATAAACGTAGCGGCACCTGCAACCACATTAGCAACAACTTCTTTTACTCCTTGAAGCTTCTTTCTTACTGATTCTTCAGGTCCTGGAAGAGCTAAAAAATCATTATGTTCTTTTACTTTAGCGTTAAAATCTTCACTCTGTTTACCAATAACTTTAAGTCTTTTATTATACTCTTTCACACTGGTAGTAAAATCATTAGCTAGTTGTTTATACATACCAACTCTAGCGTTGTATCCTTCAAGTTGTTCTTTATTTTCAGGTTTTTCTTTTTCCAGTGCTAATCTCATACCCCTTAAATCATTATCTTTAAACTGAAGCTTTTCAGCAATATCAGTTATTTCTTCATTCTGCTGTGTTAAACTTTTATTTTCTATGTTAAGCTCTTCTCCAGTAGGTGGTACAATTAGCTGCTCTTCAGGAGTTCTTTGCTTAATCTTACCAAGTTCGTCTTCGAACTCACCAAACGGATCAGCTATACTTTTCATCAAAGGAGTAACTTCGTTTTGTTTAGCTACTTGACCCGGTGTTTCCACTGGTATAGCTATCTCACCTTCAATGTCAGGAATTTGATTAGACGCAGGAATATTTAACTTTTCAGTAGGTTCCCCAAATTTTAATTCTGGTACACCAAACTTAGAGAAAAGTCCCTTTTCTTCTTTTTCTTCTTTTTCTCCAAAATCCAACCCCGGAAGACTTCCAAACTTTTCACCACTAAAATCAAGTTCAGGTAAATTACCAAGTTTTAACGTAGGCATGATTTACTCCTTTTGAGATAATTTACTATACGCCGCTCTAATTTCTTCATCTGATTTACCTGGATAAGCTTCTCTATAAACTGCAAGATCTGCATCACTTAACTCAGTTTTTACTTTATCTGCTTTAGCTCCAACCTTTACTTTAGCGTAACCAGGAATTGTTTCTGTTCCAGGATCACCACCAAAAAATCTTTGTACTGCAGCAACCTTTCCATCTTTATCTACTTCCACGCCGTTTTCTTTCCACTCGTATCTAAATTTACTTCCACCTTTTTCAGCAAGTTTATTATGTTCTTCAGCAAGAGTTGAACCAGCATCTTTATCAGTTAAAATCGAGTAACCATTTTTATCTATCTTAGAAAACTTTTCACTAATATCTGAAAGTCTTTTTGTATCAGATCTTTTCCCAGCAGCTATTTGAGCCTCTGTCAAAGGTTTTTCTTCTGTAGGCTTAAACGAAGGGCCTCTACCAATTTCTTTCCAAGTACCGCCAACAAACTCTTCAGTAATTGTTTCAGTACCCTTTTTAATAGTCCTGGTCTTCGGGGCTTTCACTTCTTTTGGTAAAGCCGTTACAGTACCCTCCGGTAAGCCATACGCAACTGGATCAAAGGTATCACCAGTTTTTAAATTCAACTTAACCTCAGTAGCATTATACCCACCTCTTCCATTCGGCATATAAACTGTTGTTTGTTTTCCAGCTGTTCCACCTTCCGCTATAGTTTTAGCATCTAAAGATAGATTCAAAAGTACAGACTTTAAATTATTCATTGCTGTTTCGTCAAGCCGATAACCTGTCTCACTGGAAGAATCTGGCTTTCCAAATTGAGAAATATCGGGTATCATATAAGCATGATCTTTTAAAACCTCATTTTTTAAAACCATATCTTTAAATTTAAAAAGATCCCCGCCGTCAGTACGAAGTTTAGCTCGTATACCAAGTAAAGTTTTTTGAATACCCTCCGCATATTTTTGTTTATTATCAAGAGTTTTACCAACCGCATCAGCTTTAACTTTAGCTAATTCAGCCTCTTCCTTTAACTTAATAAAATTCTGTGTTTCTGGACTTAACTCATGCTCTAGCTTTTGTTTCTCCAACTCAAAAATAGTATTCCTCTGCCCAGCTTTAACTTTTCTATCAGCACTCGATTCATCATACTCACCAAGCTGTTTAAACTTCATAATAGTATTTAAAGCGTTAGACTTCGGTATATTTAATTGTGGTATTGGCATTTTATTTCTCCTTATCCTGACTTACTTAAATATTTCCAAGCCAAGTAATTATCCATTGCTGAACTCGAAGCACCTGAAATAACATTAGCCGTATTAATATCCCCGGCTGCTTGAGCTTCACCAGCATTTATAGTATACCCTGCAATGGCATTACCTGTAGCTCTTTCAGTTCCCGCAATCCCAGCACCTGTAGACACCGCAGCTCCAGCAGCTTGTCCCGCACTGGTTTGTCCAACACCAGCAACACTCTGCAACGGGGTTAAACTTTTATAATAATTGTTAAGAAAATTATCGTAACTCTGCGTAGCATAGTCTTGTCCAAATTGTGTAGCAGCTTTTGTTGTACTACCACTTAACACATTTCCCTGCCTAGATGCATCTCTGTCTATAGCCTTTTGACCTTCGCTAAGTCTAAACTGATACCCTGGGTCTTCAGTAAACTCCCCGGGTCCAGCACTAATTTTCTCCTGCAGCGTACCAAGTGCTTTTTCACCAGCTTCCCGCCACGGTTTAGTCAATTCATTACCAGTCTCAAACATATCCATTTGAGCTGCAATTGCTCTATCACTAGCAGCCGATTGAATTTCAGCAGCTCGTACACTCGCATCAGACTGAGCCCTCGCTGCACTTTTAGATGCCTTTGCTCCTACTATTCCAGAAACTACTGACATAACTAAATCTCCTTTATATAATGTGATTCAAGTAATTTATACCCATTCTTTTCATAAAAAGCTTTAAGGGTATCGGGATACGAGTCAACCATATGAATCATAGCAAGTTTTTCACAACCAAGTTTATGTGCTTCAGCTTCAAATTTATTAAATAATTTCTTACCGATTCCTCTATAAGTTGGGTCAACAAACCAGAAAGTTTCAATCGCAATTTTCTTCCCGTCATGTAAATCATTAGAAATAATAAAACCTATAGAACCTTGGATAATTTTATCTTCTGTCTCGGCGTAAAATACTCTACAAATTCCAGATTCAAGTAACTCTTGATACCTAGCATGAGCGTATTGTATATTAACCTTAACCATACCACTAGCTTCTTCAAAAGCTTTCATAAATTCAGTATGTCTCATGCTTTCTCTACCATCTTTTGCAGTCCATTCTTTTATCATACTACACCACCCTTAGTTTTCCAAGAACTGGGTACTGATACAGCCCTTGATCTATTATATATTCGAGAAAATTCTCATTTAAATACTCCACCTCATGATCAGTCAGTAAGCGAGTCTTCCCATTCTCTGTACCTATAAACGGCTGCACCAAAGTAGGAAAAACATTATAACCCTTTGGAATTTTATTAACCTCCATTGCTATATCCAAATAACTTTCATCCTCAAAGCCAAGAAGAATATTTCCATGGTAGTTAATTTTATATTTCTTCAGTAAATCCAAAGTTCTATAAATATCTTTTACAGTAATTCCCTTATACATTTTATCTAATCTTTTTTGATTAAAAGACTCAATTCCTACAATAAAATAGCTACAATTGCTGTCCTTTGCAGCCTTTGCCATTTCTTCATCAAAGATATCGCAACGTAAACTTGCTCCCCATTCCAGATCTTTACCTTTTAACCAGCTACAAATTTTCAAAAACCTTTTCTTCGACAAATTAAAAGTATTATCATTAAACACTATTGTATCTATTTTATACTTATCTTTATAGTACTGAATCTCTTCAAACACTTTATCCAGTTTCCGTACTCTAAACACACAGGTCTGTGAACAAAAAGTACAGTTATGCGGACAACCTCTAGAAGTCAAAATAGACATATATCTTTTACTATGCCTTTTATGGTACTCGTCAATGCCGAAGCCCTCGTAATCGGGCCAAGGGATATGGTCAATATTTGACGTTTCTTCGAACTCACCGACACATACCTGATCTACATATTTCCCTATAATCTCCGGGATAAACGTAGCAAGTGCTCCACCAATTATTGTATAAATTTCAAGATCTTTACATATCTTAGCATCCCTTACAATAGGTAGCATAAATTCTTCAAAACCAGTAAAAAGTACAGCATCTTGATCTTTAACTTCCTTGACAAAATCATAGTCATAGAGGTTATAATTTAATACTTTTACCTCATGCCCCTGAGCTTTTAACACCGCTGAAACATACATAAACCCCAACGGATAACAGCACATATCATCAAGTGGTACTCCATACTTATGGCAAACAAGACATAGTTTCAATTAAGCCACCTTTTTCTTTAGCTTTTTTATTTTAATATATTCAGGCTTAGGAATAACTTTTTTAATTGTTTTAACGCTTTTACCAATTTCATAGTTTCTTGGTAAACCAACTGTAACAGGAATAGTTGACCAATCTGCCTTTGCTTCTTCATCCACTTCATATTCTTCTATAATTACCTCAAGTAAATCTTTACCCACCGCAGCATCACATATCTTATACATAGCTTCAACTTCTTCTTTCGAGGGATTAATAACAATAATTTCATAAGTTGATTTATCATAACTTCTAAACGGATGAGGAACAATCACCGGGTCTCCACCATTTCCAAAGCAAGGATGATCCGGGGCCTGGTACATAGCTTTTATAGCTTTAGTAGATTTATCTCGAAGAATAAAAACCCAAAATACCTCACCAGATGATGTAACATAGCGCTGCTGAGCATAACCTATAAACGAAGCGTCTTCATTTCCAAGGAAGATATTAGTAATGTAAGAAGTAGACCCCGTAGTTCCATCTCCACCGGCTATTGAAGCAAGAACTTCTCTAGTTGTACTAGTACTATTAGTTTTCGTCTGAGGATAAAAACCGTATTCCCCTCCGGGAAGAGTTATATTCGCTTGCGTTCCTGTTACATTTACACTCCCCATACTGGTTTTAAGTTTCGCCTGCGCAACAGCAGCTGCTCCAAGCTTAGTCTCGGTAATAGCTCCAGCACCAACCATTCCTGCTACTATACCCAAGGCTACTACACCCTCAACAATATCATCTTCTTTTAATGCTCTAAAATTTTCTCTTATATCTGCCGAAACAAGACTTCCATCTGTTGCAGGTTTTCCGCCGTCATAAGCCATTTTATACTCCTATCATTGTTATGTTACAAGTACCACCTACATCAGTAGACGACATATTGTATAATTTTATAGTTGCTGAAGATGAAGATTGCGAAGTAATCAAAGGAACTAGCACAGTCGCTCCAACTGGTGTTACTGTTATTGCTGGCGTAGAATTAAACCCAGAATAATTAATAGTTGTTCCACCACTGGCTGCTATTGTCTGTCCAGTTACTTGTTTAAATAAATTAATTACATTACCTGAAATAATCATATTATGTAATATAATTCTATGTGCAGTATTACTAGTAGCTAACTCAACAAAAATAGCTACATACCTAAAAGTAAAAAGCGTTCCTGAAATTTTATAAATATCTCCTGAAACCTGCACGGGAGTTAATACTTCAGCTACATCATCATCAAAAGCAGCGTTTGTTCCCCAATTTATATTATCTGTTGAATAAATTGCAGAAAGAGTATAAGACGTAGACGCCGGGGTATCTTCTTCCAAAGTATATAAAAAAGATGCTTGAACTGTTTGTGAACTACCTAAATCAGCATGCAAATATATAGACCCAGTAGATTCAGTCGGTGTATCCCAGGTTCCTGTATCCCAAACTGCTCCAACTTCATCCCATAAGACTGTCGTTGCAATTCTAACAGAAGATTCATAATCCCTATGTGAATCCGCATCAATAGTAACGGGACTCGAAGTTTCATCTGACAAATCCGTATCGTCTATAGCATTACTATACTCATCTCCAGCACCAAGCACAGTTTTTACATAACTCATTGCCTGATTTAAATCACCATAAAGAGTAGATATAAACATATCCGCTGTAATTGTATTGGTATATATACTTCCACCATCTATTTTTGTAGTATCAGACGGATGAACCCAACCTGTTATAACAGAGGTATCTACACCTTCAATACTAGACCCAGATTCTATTAAAACTGTTCCTTTAATTCTAAGTCCATTAGTTGAATCGTATTTGAGGTACTCGGATTCTTCCCCAATAGCTATACCATAAAGATCTGTAGTATAACCAAGAAAACCATTAAGATTTCCAAGACGTAACTTTGTACTTATTGCGTACCACGGAGAGCCATAATGTGAAAGCACAGAGAGATACGGGGCATTAGTTTCAGAAGATGTCATATAAATCCCACCATCTCCATCATTACCATAATTAACTACAGCTGAACCCTTTGTCCATATAGGATTTGAATCTGCCCCATAGTTATTACCCTTATCTCTTGCAACTGAATACGTGGGAGCATTGCTTATATTATTAACTATAAGCCATTCATCATCACCAAGTACCCCCGGTTCCCCTGTTTTTATCCTAAGAACATCATTTATACCAAATGTCTCGTTTCCTTCTATGGTCAGTGTAGAATCATCATCCGCTGTCATATCCGTAGCCAGAACATCCCCACCCATTACAAGAACATTTCCACCAACTACACTAATAGTATCTTTTTGAAAAACACTTGTTCTAAATATACCTCGACAAGCTATATTACCCACCTCAAGTAAATCTGGAGAAAGAGTAAACCCCGATCCCAGGTATCCTGATACATAATTATCTGATTGTATTCTATCATTAGCTCCATCAATAACCAGTGAATTTACTCTAATCCTATCATTTGCTTGATCTAAAACAATATTAGCAGAATACAGTGTAGTAGCCGATAAGGTCCACCCACCTATTGTACCTGATGCAGCAGATAAAACCCCTGCAACTGTTACACTAAAAGGAGCATCTCCAATTGCATCAGCCCCGCACCATATGCCAACACCTGGTTGCATCTGAACTCTAGTTGCACCTGACCCAGCAAAGAACCCATCTGAAGTATTTATAATCTCATACAAATCTTCAATCTGAGCTATCTGTGTTTGTCCAACAAGCAAAGTAAAAAACTCATTCCAAACTTGAGTTATGTTACCTTCTTTATTAAACAATGTTGAAGCTAAAGGAGGTCTTAATAAATCTATTCCCATTTATATCACCTTTAATGTCCACATTCTTCTAGTTCAGCAAAACTACCAAGTAAAACAACCTTCACCGGAGTTTCAATAGTTGCCTCATAAACTCTATTTCTACTTTTACCAAGTCTTCTCCACCGCTGTCTTGTACTATATTTCTGATACTTACCAAGTGAAACTGCTTCACCATCACTCCAAGTATTTCCACCATCATCTGACCACTTTAAAGTAACTTGTGGGTCATACCCGTCAGCAGTTGACGCAACATCAAGCCCTACACCGGATTCAAAATCCAGCTCAACCTGATGATGTATTACATTGAATTTTTCTTTGTTTATAGTTTGTGTTCTTCTTATTCGTCTAATATTCAAAGCATTATCTGTATAAGTATTCATTGAAAGAGTATATATTTTTCCACTAGCACTATCGCCTACCAACTGAGCAGAATTAAAAACCACACCGGTAACTCCTCTAAATGCCCCTGCAACGGAACCCGTAAGACTTTGCCATTCATGCCAGTACAGCGACTCAACATCTAAAGCCCACGTTTTATCAGGAGTTGGAAAATGAATTACATAAAACTCTCGGCCTTCCAGTGTATAAGTAAATGCCAACGCATCACTGATAGTTGCATACGAAGAAATTTGATAGTTAATAGTCGGAGTAGATATAATTTCAAAACTATACCCCGTGCTCCGCATAATAGACTTTTTATTCGAGAGACAGTAAATTTTTTCATTTATTTCTACTATCGAATCTACAGCCCCGCAACCAATTGGTGTAATAGCTCCCGGTACTCGTGCAAAAGGAAATGTTGTATTACCAGAATTATAATAAACCTCTACAGACCTTTCACCAAGTAGCCATAAATTCTGTGACGTAGTACCTATCCCAACAAGATCATCTGATACTGCTTCCGCTGTAGTATATTCCAAAGCATCCCAGGTTGTACCTTCATAAAGACCTGATATATTAATTCTCCCTGTACTTCCAACAGTAACTATAAAATACCCATCAAAAAATGCACAGTCAGTAGCTGTTGGAAAATCTCCATCAGAAATATCCGTAAGTGTATCAGTTGTTACTATATGCCCAAAAGCTGTACCGTCTACAATTAAAAGTTGTGTACCATTATCAGCCATTCCAACATGCCCGGTACTTGTGGTAATAACACCAAGACTTGTCGGCGTTCCATTAGCTACTATTTGATATACAGTATTACCAACTACCGAATATAAATAGTTACCCATAACATGCATGCCTCTGACTATAGCCGTAGTTCCTGAGGTGCAAAACACAGTATTCCCCGGTGTCCCATACATAGCCACAACAGATTTAGCCTCTTCATTATCTACAACGGGGAATAAGTTAATACTCCGCTGTGCGTTAATATCTTTTGACCTACCTTCGTAGGCTCCACCGACAAAGGGAATCTCCATCTTTTACCTACCTATAAGAATCAGAATTTATACTATAACCACCAGAAGCACTTACTGGTAGAACAATTTTTACTGGTTCAACATAATTTGCTGAGTTAAGTGTTGTTAACCTATTATACGAATTCATTGCTGTTAATGCAAGTTCTCTAGATACGGTCTTACCAAACTCCGGGGCAAGCCGTACAGCAAGATTATATATAATAGGTTCTTCATACTGCGCTGGCATAGACAATGTACTAGATGTAGAGCTAAACGAACTAGTTTCTGTAAATGGTTTTAAACTAGTAATTGTAAGTGTTTCTGCTGCATCCGGCACAGGGTATAAATAAACATTTACTCTTGGAAAAGTGTACTGAGGATAAAGAGAGTGTGGTCTTCTTACAAGAGTTTTTAAACTAATCTGATTATATCTACCCTCTGAAATAATATCTACTGGATGAGACGTACCGGAGGAATCTACAATATACGCACTAAGTACCTGGTTAGGTCTTGCCGTAGATATAGTTCCTCCAGTACCCCATGTATACAAAGACGTGCTAGCAACCAAAGTAACATTCTCTCTTACTGAAGAAAAAACATTAATCTTTTCTGCTGCCCATGACCGCAACATAGATTGCAGCGCAGTCAAAGCATCGGATTGCTCGTCTGAAGTAAGCGATTCACCACTTGCAACAACACCTATTTTTCTTGCAGCTGATTTTAATATTGCGGAAACTTGCATAATTATTTATCCTTTTTTAGTCTTTCTAGTTTTTCTAGTCTTCGGTTTCTTATCTTCAAACGCACTAAAGAAATCTTCTTCCTTTTCCTCTACTTCTTCTGGAAGATCAGCTGGAGATTCAACCCAACCCTCTTTAAATTGTTCTTCTTGTTCTATTAAAGTTTGAAATACTTTACCAGCTCTAAAGTCTTCGTGATAAAGACGCTTAGGCCAACCATTTTCTTCAAAATCTTTGATACTTAACTTTTCTCTTTCGTGTCTGATTCCCGAGTTAAGTAAATTATTTTTACTAACCATTTTTAATTCTCCATAAATTTTTCACACAAAGAAAAGTGTTCATTTGTTAATTTTTCTTCTTTATCAAGCTCGGTTAGTTTACTTACTATAAGCTTTTCTATAACCTCTCCAAACTCAATATCTTTTTGCTCAACAGTATCCTCTGACCAAGTAAGTCGATCTTCCGCTTGTTTAAAGTCTAAAATCTTATTCTCCGCCTCAGAAAATGATAACTCCTCTTGCATTACACGAATAAGTTTCAAATTTGTAAAACTCCCCTCTTTCGGTAAAATCTGACTTAAAATAATTCTTTCTCTTACATCAAGTTTCATCTTTTTAATCTCCTGTTTCCTGGGGTTAATCACGGGAAGGCTGACCAGGAATCAACCTTTCGGAGTATACTTCCTATCCCGTGAGTATAAATTATTTAACTAGCCCATGTATAATCATCATAGACTGGAATATAATGAGCAACTCCACCAACATCAATTTGCAGAGCATGAGTTGTAGCAATCGCCGGGGTATTTGTAGCGGCAAACAGGCAATGAGTGCCCTGTGAACCCGCTGCAAAATCAGCAAAATTAGCTACAGCTGTAGCTTCTGATATATCAATCATAGAAGTTAATGTAGAACCAGAGGCTTTCACCCCATTAGTCATATCTCCATACAACCATAATCCTGCATGAATCACAGTAGTATTACTTGCATGAGCATGAGCAGAAATCAACGAAGCGTTATTACCTGGAGAAGTATGTAAACCTTTAACATTCACATAAAGTCCTGTAAATTCACCACTTGAAACTGTCGCAGTACCATCAGCACCATAACATTTAACCATTAAACCTGCTGTGGTTCCTGTATAATCTTCACTGGCTTGAAGAGTTTTCTTAATAATGTTACCATTAGAAGCTCCACCAGTCAGAACATCAGCAACATCAATCATACCATTAACATCGAATTTAGTAGAGCAAGCCATTGTAACTGTAGGCTCTGTAATAGTCAAAACTGCAGCAGCACCATTTGTAATCGTAGCGCCGTTCTGTAAAGAAATATCATTTGTAGCTGCACCGGATATATTCAAACCAGTTGTAGAAGTTCCAGCAATATGAATACCAGTAGTTGTTGCACCAGTTATATGTAAACCAGTAGCAGTTGCTGCAATCGTAATACCAGCTGTAGTCTGAGCAGCTACTGTAATACCCGTCACACAATCTGCAGAAACATTAAGACCAGTTGTAGTTGCAGCTGCAGAAATTTCAATACCATCTGCACAAATACCACTAATTTTAATACCATCTGTTGCTGTACCGGCTAACGACAGCATAGTTGTACCAGTAAACGCACTGGTAACCGCTATAGCAGTAGTACCATCAGCCGCTATATTAATACCTGTTGTAAAAGCACCAGTTATTGAAACCGGTGTAGTAATAGCTCCAGTTAATGAAAGTCCCGTAGTAGCAGCTCCCATTTCCAATGTTTTAGTTGCTTCATCCCACTCAAGTGGACTATATCTTAAATTTAAACCCATTTTCTTATCTCCTATTAAGCCCTGCTTTAATTATGGTAGATGTAGCTTGTGGCTTAGTCAGCTACACCTACCAATTTACTACTATTCTCCCCAGAGTCTTACAGCAAGTTCAGGGTATAAAGTCTTAATCCCGTACAATATGTCCATCCTTATAATCTCTTCGTCGGCATCTATATCATACTGTTTTACCACTCTAATGGAAACACCGGCATCTTTATCAGTTTGTCGTGAACCCCAAACATTAGCTGGCATTTCCAGCGGCAGGGTTACAAGGCAAAACGCGTTAGGATGAAATACAAGGTTCTGTGCATAAGCAGTAGATTCTGTACCAACAAAAGTCATTGCATCGCCATCTACTGGAAGAGCGTCTACATTATCATAAGCAAGATTACCACTACCAGCAAATGTAATAGTTGGTGAAATTGCTAGGGTTGCCATATTACCACCACTAGAGGTAGTATTCGCTGTACAAATCCATCTATGTAGGTTACCGGTACTTACACCAGACATATTATTAACCTGATTAACTGTTGCTACAGTAAAAATATCACCAGCTTTAACTGTACTAGAGCTCGCATTCCAACCATCAGTTGAAAATGTAGTTGCTCCAGTAGCCGGTGCAGTTGCATCAACTAACGGAGTTGCACTTGTAGTAAATGCCCCAGTAGTATGGGTTTTAATGTTCTGATCCATATACAGAGACAGATTAGCAACTGTACCAAGATAACCTTTAGTATGAAGATCAAGTGCTGGTTTCGCAGCAAATGTACCTTTCAAACCATCAGCTAAAGTCCAATGTGCTGCAGGATTCAACATTGCATAACGCATTTCCTGAGGAGCAGATTCATTATCCAGAATTGTCTGACAATCACCAAGAACCTTAAAAGTTGCAGGTGTTGTACCAGGAGTTCCAGCATAATTATAAACATCAACATACAGGCCACAAAGATCAGCATCTACCTGATTCGCAAGTGCCTGAGCAGCCGGGGTAATATACCTCGCACTGTACTGTTCAATATTCTGTGTAAGTTCTACAGAGCTAAATGCCCAGGAGACATGTGCCTGTGTACTTACAGTCAGAGTGGTTGAAGGCTCAGAAAGATTGGTATTAGTTCTTGACTGAGCTTTGGTTACTCTAAATTTATTAGGTTTACGTATAGTAATAGTTTCACCTACTTTTCTAAACTCATTCTTATACGAACGATAAACGTGCTGAGACATACCAAGATTATTAGTCAACTGCATTAAAGCTTCTTTTGCTATAATCGTTGGAGTCAATAATGTATTACTTGAAACCATGTTATTTTCTCCTATTTTTTACTTTCTCTCCAAGCTTTATATTCCTTCGGGGACATTTGATCAGGGTCTTTATCGACCACACCATCTGTCCTGACGGGAGATATTGGAGCTGGAGCCTTTGATTGTTTTTTGTTCGGCTTGGGCTTAGGCTTCGGTTCTACCTTCCCCAAACTTACTTCGATTTTACCAATTTCTCTAGCAGCTTTTACCAAACTGAGGTTACATATTTTTTCAGACTTTTCAGGATTACTCGCAAGATAATACAAAACATCTTCCGGGCTTTCCGTGTCTAAAAGTATACGCGTAACTTCTGAACTAATAATGAGAGTATCATCAAGTACAAGATCATCAAAGTCTGTGTACTTTTCTTTTCCTCTATCCATTGCATCATCAAGCCCATCGTACGATTCTTCTACATCTTTTTTTGTAGTTTTTTCTTCATCTTTCTTTTCTCCACCTTTTTGAATAGTTTTCAACTTCGCATCAACTTTCCATTCAGCCAAGGCTTCAATAAAATCATCTTCGTCTTCAAAATCTACTTTTAGCGGTTTACTTACATCCGGAATTTTCGCAGTTGCTTTTTGCAATTCTGCTTCTAACTTAGCAATCTTTTCTTCTTTAAGATCTCTTTCACGCTCTGCAGTACGCCACTTTTTAGTCAACTTACCAATTCGCTTTTGTACTGTTTTTGAATCACTTTCATTTACATCAAGTTCTTCGCTGGGTTTACCAGACTCTTCTTTTTTTTCTTTGACCGCTTTAACCCCTTCTTCGACCTTTTTTTCAGTCTTTTTTTCGTCATTCTTTTCCTCTTTTTTTACTTCACCTTCTGCAACTTTTCCATCGTCTGTAAGATTGTCTCCATCAGACGAAATAGGTTCAGTTGAATCAACAGAATCTAAGTTAGGATTATCAATTCCATTAACAACTCCTGGGTCTAACATTTCTGCATCTTTAATTTCATTTAACGTCTTTAACATTGCAAGTCTCCTTTGACTTGTTGCAAGCAGCTTAGCTACTTGTTGGGTTAATTGGTCAAAATTTGACCTTTCTTACTTCACTTTTCAATCTTAGTCTTTTCAATCTTAGCTGTTTCTTCTTTTTTCTCTTTCCTCCCTTCAATAAAATCAACAGCTTTCATTTTCGTCTCTTGTCGTATCTGTATAAGTTTTACTTCCGCTTGAGCAAGTTTAACCTTTTCTTCTTCAAGTGCAACTTTTTGTTCTTCAAGTGCTAAATTTCCCTCTTGAAGTTTAACCTGCCCAGCCTGTAATTTCAACTGACCTTCTTGGAGCTTAATCTTCCCATTTTCTATAGCAAGCTGATCTTCAGGTGAGAGCGGAGGAGGTGGTGTAGGTGGAGGAGGCGCCTCACCACTTTGTTTAGCATCTTTAGCTGCTTTAGCTTCTTTAACCTCGGGTGGAAGTAGAAACTCAAGCCGCTCTGAAACTTCCTCCGCTCCAGGCCAGTCCATAGCTTTCGCAAACAAGTCACCAATAATTGGAGCAGCTTGTGGGTAGTACTGAATGAACTCTGACATAGACTGCCGGGCTTCTGTTCTTTGTGTAGTAAAACTTGGGCCAACAGTAACTACTACATCATATGTACCTACAGATGTGTCATTTAAAATTTGCTTAATTCCAGACTCTTCTACTTCTTGATTTACACCAACAAACTCTTGCTCCCCATTATCCAGACCAAGTCGTATGACTCTTTCTGTATCAAGCAACCCCGGAGCCATATCCACAAGTACTCTACCAAGTTGTTGAATAGACCGAGCTAAATTATCCACAAAAGAAAAAGTCCCCACATCACCTTCTTTTTTCCTTTCTATAATAGCCTTTCCAGATCTTTCATTACTTTGCATACCAAGGCTTGCTTTCTGCAACCCAACTGTATCACGCATTTCCTGGTCAGTGGTCTGAATCCTCTCAATCATTGCACTAGAAGCCTGCGGGGGTACTTCTCTCTTAGGCCACCCCGGTGCTTTCTCATCAAAGTTAACCAGCAGATAAGGATAATTCTTTCTCTGTGCTTCATTCCACTGTGACTCGTGTCCAGATATCTGTTTCGGAGTAACAAGATAAGGAACTTTTGGTTGCAATGTAGCTATTTCAGTGTCTGTAGAGCTCCAATAATTATACATACGCTGAGCATCTTTAGCTTTTCTAATCAAACCCCGTCTTTTAACCTTTCCACCTACGTTTAACTCTTTACCCCAAATAGGAATAATAGGAATATACTTCTTTCCTACCCATTTTTTCTTCTCAAGCACTTCATTACCTGAAACAAGATACCACATAATATCATAAGATTCTATATGTCTTTTCTGACTTACCACATCACCCTCTTCCAGCTTACTCACAACCCTATCATCATCAAGCAAATAAATAACCTGTTTCCGGGGTTCTTTTACAAAGTACTCTACCAGTCTAACAGTATCTTTTGTACACCAACCAGCAACATATTCGTTACTAACTGTATTAAACTCCATCGGTTCTTTATTATATTTTTCTTTATACTCATCTCTATCCATATCAGAAACAACAATACAATATTTAGCGTCTGAACAATCATACTCAAGATGTTTACCCCAATAAATAGCTAACGCATTATCCACCTTTTCAATATAAGCATCTTGGTCAAAAGAAGTATCATTTATATATTTAGTCACAACCCGCATAGCCCCGACACCACAAGTAACTGCGTGTTCAAAGCCATGATCTATTGCTATATCCGCTTTCGAAACATGCTGCACATGTTTAATCCAGCCACCAAGAATCCTAGCAACCTCGGGGTCACCTTTAGAATCTACTGGAATAACCTTAATAGACGGCCTATTCATTCGCTGATCACCAACAACCTGATCAATAAATGAGGACATTTTATCAATAGTTAAACAAGGTCTTCCATCAGCCGTACGCATAGCTTTTACTTCTTCAGGCCACTGAGCTCCATCTACACCAACAAAATTAAGATCATCAAGAGCAAGTCGATTATTCTCTTCATCTTCATCAACAGCTTTTGTAAACCTATCTTGGACCTCTTTAAGAATTTTTCTATCCGCTTGTGAGCTCATCATTTTACCTCTTTATGTGTACCAACTATAAGTGGTTTATGTAGTAAATCTTTAACAGCTTTTTCTAATGACTTCGCAGATATAAGCTTATCATACGCTTTTTTATCTACACCATTGTACTTCCATATAACGTCAGTGTTAAATTTCATAGATAAAACTTTTTTCTTTTCATTATACTTAACTATTTCCATTTTCCCTTAACTCCCCATCCAAGCAGATTCACTACTATGATAATCTCTATACTTTCCAAACTCCGAGTAATATTTTTCCTTATCTTTAGCAAACACTCTTGTGCTGTCGTTTGAAAAATACTCTGTAATACAAAGTGCATCAGCAATATTTGGACTATCAATTCCTCTAGTCTTTAAATCTTTTTTAGATTCTATAACATACCCGCCGTGAGCATTAAAACTATATCTAACTGTAGCAAGCTCATTTGCAAGCTGATGCCCAAGACTTTCTGGCTCTCCACTAACCTTAACATCAGGAAATGAATATTTTCCAAGTAAACAATTATCTCTAACTCTACACCAAAGCTCATCCCGAAGTTTATGAAACTTTGCAATATTACTTGAAGCCATAGTTACATTTACTTGATAAAGATTCTTCAACTTACGTTTCTCAAGCCAATCAGCAACCCCGGCTCCAACACCAATAGAATCAATCCCAATCCCGTCAGCTTTCAACTCTTGATAAGTCTGGTTAATAAACCCACCAAGATCTATTGTATTTAACTTTCTAAACGTCTCCCAAGGATCAATTCGTAAGCCTTTTCTCGGTAAAATAATAGAACAATCATCACCATATCTAGCTACATCCACACCAAGGTAAAGGGGCTCATCTTCAGCAACTTCAAACTGTTGCCCAATACATTGCTGTGCAGACCAAAGCGGTATAAGCGTATTTTCATCCTGAAGCGGGGGATTTCCCTCAACCCTAATCCTAAACACATTCGAATCAAGACCATATTTCATAGCAAAGTATTCAGGCATACTTGGATCAACGTTTGTGGAATTTCTTGAATCCCAATGAAACTTTCTCCACTGCTTTTTTATTTCAGCATGAAAATGTGTATCGTAGAAATAACCAAAGTTCTTAGTCATATTACCAATTAAAAGTACTTTATTATCAGGCTGAGTAATTGCACCCTCCAAAGGTATGTAAGTTGGATCAGGAATACCACTCGCCTCATCACAGACTATCAATAAGTGATCGCCATGTAAACCAGCTAAAGTTTCACCCTGCTCTTCTTTTGTAGCCCGAATAGAAGGAGAAATCAGCCGCATCCAATATTCTTTCGGAGCTTCTTTATGTTGAATAGAGTCTTTTCTAACTATAAATTCATCCGCTACAGTAGATTGACGTAACCACTTAGATATTTCAGAAAGAAATATATCTCTAAGCTGCCTATTTGTCGGTGCAGTTACAACCACTTTCGCATAAGGCCTGGTAACCAGAAACCACAGTACAATCCACGAAGCACTTGCATCTTTACCAACTCCATGACCACTTCGTACAGAAACTCTTTTCTCGTTTGAAATAGCTTGAAGAAGTTCAATTTGCTGAGTCGAAGGGGTAACTTTAATACACTCAACTGCAAATGTAAGAGCACTTTTCTTCCACTCAGTAAGCTTCGCTAAAACTGTTTTATTAAGATCATTATCCATTATTTTCTTCGTCCATAGAATTAATTGCAGCATTTTCACCAAAATACTTTAAAGCAGCCGCATTATAGGCTAGTGCCGCTTCTTTTCTTGTACCAAATCTTCCAAGAGAAATATTTTTATAATTCACACAAATAGAACTAAAAATTCTATTATCTCTTTTATCAACATATACACCACGAAATCTATCTTTACTTATTTGATTCTGAGCATTTATTGATCTACTACAATTTCTCATATTATATTCTTGATTATTAAGACCATCTCTATCTTTATGATCTACTTCTTCCTCATCAATAGGTTTCATAATAAATCTATGCATGTATAGTTTAGTCCACTTACCAGCATTTAATACATTAGTTACAGCATACCATCTTTGTCTATGCTGATCTGCAGCCCAGGTATACTGCATAAGTTTTTCATAATTTTTATCGTCCACTTTAGCTATCTTACCTTGCGTTAATTTTATCTCTTTCATAGTATTTCTCCTAATACTCTTCGTGGTTAATAAGGGGAAATCGACCGAAGATAGTCGAAATTCAGGAGCTACCCTATCCCCTATACAAAACAAATTTATTTCAGTATTCAGTTCCATTTATTTTCCACTAAACTTAGCCATTGCACCATCTACCATTTTACCCATATACGGGGCAGCAAAATAAAAACCAAGAATAAGCATAACCGCTCCATTCATCTTCTCCGCATACCCACCAATAATATTTGCAGACTCTATAAGTTTATCTGAATTTGCTACCCAAATAGCTACAACATTTAAAAACATACAAGCAATATACTGAAATAACCAAATAGATACAATACTTAAAGCAATAAGTCTTCTTGCTAAATTCTGTCCTTTAGTCGCATCCATCCAGTTAACAAGCATTGTTCTAGCTTCCGTAATAGCCTTTGCTTGATCTTCTGCTTTTTCTTCACTGGTATAAACAAGCTTGTCAAGTCCAGACGATACGTTGTTTATTAAAGAAGCTGCTGCTTTATCGGTACCAAAAACCTTTCCTAAAACTGTTCCTATTCCAAACATTACTTACACCCCCAATGTTCAAAACTAAAGTGGTTAGCGTCATCAAATCTTCCACCCCACCGGGCATCTGAGTGCAAAGTTTCCCAGTATTCCCCAAGTTCTAACCATGCTAAATGCCCACCGTTTGAGATATATTCATTATCTATAAATAAATTAAAGTCATGTGCAAGACGAATCTTATGTACACTCTTTGCTGCTGAGTAACTTCTTTTTTCTCCAAAATCTCCAAAAACTCTTTTATCCCTATATCCATCACCTTGTGTTAAACCATAACCTTTATCACAAGCGAATAAAATCAGCTTCCCTATACAAACCGTAAATACCTGTTGTTTTTCAGAGAGTTTCATTTAATTTTATTTTCCATTTCTAGCTTATCATTTAACCTAATTACATTAATATTAAGTTCTTGAAGATTCTCAAGTACTTTATCATTAGTAACTTTTTGTTCTTTCCACTGTTCATTATCAATTGATTGTTGAATATGAATTGCTTTTATCATTTCACTTAAAACCTTATTATCAACTTTTTCAGCTAATTTTTGTTCGATTTTAACCTGTTCAGCTTTAAAATCATCTTTCTGATCCGCAATAACCATATTTTGCTGTGCATAAAGAGCTGCGTATGCGGCAAATAAAGCAAGTACTAAATAATTAAAGATACTCTTTTGTCTGCGATCAGTTCCTTTTACAGTTGCCATTTTATTGCTCCGTATTTAGAAAGTTAAATTTCTATGAAGGTAAATATATTGTAACTTGCTCATAATAAACATTCCACATATTAAGTACACCGCTACCAGGTGTTGAACCCTGTACTGCTATACAAGCATCATATGTAGTATACGCAGGAAAAGCTACTCTAATATCAGCAACCGCAGCAGAAATTTCAAAATATCCATTAGCATCAACATACATAGTATGTGTTTTCTGGGCGTCTAAGTCATTCGCATCTCCACCATATACAGCAGAACTTGGTTCAAATCCTATTAATACCTCTGCACCGGGGTAAGCATGTTTAACTCTATACACAATATGTCTAGGTTCAGAAACATCAGGTGTAATATAAAACTCTAACGCCGAATCCTGAAACATCCAAGAACCTCGTTTACCAACAAGATTCACATTAAACTTATTACCATATTGCATAACAGATTGTGGATCAGTAGCATATATTGCATCAGCCGGATGAAATGCTGTAGCATCCATAGCTATTTCTCTAGACAATGCATGTAAAGCTGTACCAGATATAATACTATTATCATATAAATACTGATTAAACCATTGAGCTACAGGCACTGCCATCATTCTAGCACCAAACTCACCAGGATGAGCAGTATCATATGTACTACCAGCTCTATAAATATCCCACATATTTATATCTATTACAGCATCTACAGTAGAAGCTGCTCTAAAGTGAGTATCTAACGCATCCCACTGAGTATAATTATATCTATTCAACACAGATATAGCATCAGTTAAAAAGGGATTTGGTGATATATTACCACCTATTCTAACATTAAATGCACCAGCGTCTAAATTAAGATGTGCTACACCATCCATTAAATACGGCACTATACTATTTTGTGTCCAAGCAGCTACATTAGCTATTAAAACACCATCAGTATTTAATACAGCATCATACTTATCATAGCCAATAGCTGATAAGTATACTAATTTAACTCCCGGTAACGCAGCATCTAAACTATCAGTTAATGTTCTAGACGCTGTTTTTATAGTAGTTATATTATACCCCGTAGCAGGTTGTGTTAAAGTATCATTAGCACCTACTATTATAAACACTATATCAGGAGCAAAGTCTACAATAGTTTCATACTGAGTATCAGTTTCCGCAGCACCATTCCAACCATGTGTATCTGTTGTTAATATACTTGTTGTACCAGATCTAGCTACAAGAGAAGCCCCACCAACAGCCGTATTTGCTATTGTAATCTGAACACCAGTCTGCTCTGCATAAGCTTTAAAGTAAGTAACCCACGAACCTAAAGGTATAAACGCATCAGCAAGTGAGTCACCTATAATACCAATTTTAATTTTAGCCGGATTATTATAAGATAATGACTGTGTTGAAAGAACTAAACCTTCCTCTAAAGCCGAAGCGGCTAAAGTCACCGGATCATGACCACCAGTAACTGTCGGCCAGGTCGACCGTTCTACTCCACCTAAAGTTATTTTACTTGTATGAATATTTTTAAGACTTTTACCTGATATACCTAGTGTTCCAAAATCGTCTATAAGATGACTAAAATACAACTCACTTGCAATCCACTCACCAAATTGAACTGTGCCATAATCATTCCCCAAAACTAATGTATAACCAGGAAATTCTGTATTATAACCAAAAACTACTGAACCAGCTGATTGCTCAAGCATCCTATTTCCGGTAAGTCCCGTAGCCTCATTAGCACCAAACTGTAAAGTTCCACCTAACTCCGGAGTAGTATCATCCACAAGCTCAAAACTTCCACTAGCTTGTATATCGCTAACTAAAATCTTTTTTAATACCTCTGAATGACTAGTATCTGATATTAGTATATAGTCATCAGACGCAACAGTAACTAGTGAATGCGAAGTTATAGCAGTTGAATGTAAATCCAAACCTAATAAAGGATTAGCATTATCCCTTACCATCCCGGCAGTATGACTAATAGCTGTTATCTGTGCGGCAGTTGCAACTCCTGCTGTAGTAACTGTTGCAGCAGGTAAAGTTACATCATCCACTCCACCATCGGAGGTAATCGCTATAGTATTCGCTCCAATAGTTCCCATAGAAAGAGATGTTGCAGCACCAACCTTTGCAGTATTTGCTTCAATCTCATCAAATTTAGCTTTTGAAAGTAAACCCGCTCTTAAAGTCGAAGCCGATGCCAGCACTGCACTTGTTCCAGTTTCCGGTACAACAGACACAGTAGTTTCAGTTACATCACCTTCTTCTAAAACTACATTCACTGATATACCCATTACTGAATCCCAATAATCAGTCATTGGTGACGCCCAATAGTCGGTCATTGCAAGTAACCAATATATACCAGTCTCACCACCAGCATTAGCAACATCTGAAATTAAAGCTTTTTTCAAATTTCCACTATCTGTAGTATCTGAAATTACAACGTAATCAGTGCCTAAAGCGGTTACTAAATCTTGTCCGGTAATAGCAGTCTTATCTATTGTCAGCGTAGTTGACCCAGTAACATCCCCGGTATGAGTAGAATTAGTTACTTTCGCTGTATTTGCTGTTATAGCTTGAATATGTGCGGCAGTAGCATAACCAGTTTGAGCATCAGTTGCCGCACGAAAATTTAACTCCTGAACATCTAAACTTAGCCCACCATTAGTCGCCGTAGTATTCAAAGTCACGACATCGTGTGAAGCAGTAATTGTTTGAAATGTCGGAGCTGCTCCAACACCGTTACTTGTTAATACCTGTGTTGCTGACCCGGTTGTAACATAAGCTGGATCACCAAGAGTATCATAAGTTAATAGATTCCCGGTAGTTCCTGAAGCCATCTTACTTAGCGTTATTGCGTTGTCTGAAACTGTAGTTGCGGTAGTCGCAGTGGATGCATTTCCAGTGGTATCTTGATCACCTATAATATTAACTCCCGAAAGGTTTATATTAGCACTACCATCGAATGCTACTCCTCCAATGGTTCTCGGGGTTTCCAGTGTCGTAGCAGTTGTTGCTGTACCAGAAGTACATACAGTATTATCTCCAGTATTCACCCCAGTATTCGTACCTGTTACAGTTCCTCCACCAGTTGCAAAAGTCCCATCTGACAACGCAGTATTAAACTCCGCAAGTGTCCCGGATATTCCTACAATAGAAGTTTGATCAGCGGTAGCATCAGATGGTATACCTTCAAGTTTAGTTATATGTGCTGATGAAGCCATCCCTGCGGAAGCGTTTGTAGCCACCGGAAGAGTTACATCGTCAACTCCTCCATCAGACGTAATTGCAACTGTGTTAATACCAACTGTACCAAGACTAAGCGAAGTTGTACCAGAAACCGCAAAAGTATACCCTTCAGCAATTATAACATCCAGTGAATCAGTGGTTATATTTGTTGTTAGGGTATCTTCAGATAACCCAGCTGCTAAAGTACTTTCAGTTATATTTACTTCTAAAACATTTTCAGCTACTTCAACTGCTGTAGTTTCTTCAGTTATGTTAGCTGCTATGCTACTAGAAGTTATGTCAAAAGTATAATCTGGCATATTATGCTATCCTTGAAGAGACTCCTGGAAGTACTGTAATTTCACCCATGTCAAGTACGTAAGTTTTACCCGCTGCAGTAACATAACGCAGTGAGTAATACATTGTCCCGGCTGTGAGCGCTGCAGTTTCAGTGTCAGTAATTGTTCCTGTAGTAATACCGTTTGTTGGGTCGCTAAGTGAAGTTATTGTAACCTCTAACTCCGGGGCAGTTGCAATTACTTTATCTGTATCAAGAGTAAGATAAAACGTACTCCCGGTTATATCAACCGCAACTCCTTCAAGAGTAATAGCAATCCGAAAATCTTTTGTATCTCCTTGAACTATATCGGATAAAAAGCCGGGATAGTTATTTATTCCTGCCATTATTTACTCCTTTTTATTTAACTAAAGTTATCAAGCTATACAATCGGCGTACAGACGTTCGTATCGTCTGTCATACTGTCATCCTTAAAATTCTTATTTCATCATATTTGGAATAAGGCGGTTTTTCACCATACTTCCAAACAAAAGTTTCCACTTGTGGATCATACATCCAGAAATCCATATTATCATCAAGGATATGAGTGATTGCGTGTTTAATTATATCCTGCCCTTCATACCTTAATATTACATCAGACCTTTTGCCAAAGACCAGATTGCCGTAGT
>Ga0257119_1000321_pt1 | contig 49890 bp, 40 predicted proteins | sample SI112_200mmetaG_FD_190179 | JGI IMG/M metagenome (GOLD analysis project Ga0257119, IMG submission 190179) | Marine microbial communities from Saanich Inlet, British Columbia, Canada - SI112_200m | ecosystem: Environmental > Aquatic > Marine > Inlet | place: Canada: British Columbia | collected... | reverse complement strand
AGATACTCATCAGTGTTCTGGTGTAATAAAGGCGCCTGGGGAAAGTTTTCGAGGACAATACCGCGCATATCTGCCCAGTTCATCCGTAGCCGGTTGACATATGGAGAAAGCTCGCGCTCACTAAAATTAATAGGTGCTTTTTCTTCAAAGGGGTCATTTTCTGCAATGTTATATCCGGCAGCTCGCATTGCCTCAATAATATTGTCAGCAATAACAGGTTTGCCAATATTTCGAAAAGCGCCTGCAAGCCTTCCGGCTATTGTGCTATGCCCGCCGTCAAGAAGCTTGTGTAAGATTTCGGAAGCATCAGAGATCATAGACAGCGCAACTCGGGCTTCTATAGAATTATTTGAATAATAGCCGGGAGCACATGAAATCAAAGCAGCGGACAGTGTTATAATCCGGAAATTTCCCTTGATTTCTATATCATTCTTGTCCGGCAGTTTCAGGCGAACATCCATTATCGAGGTTTCATGAAGAAGAGATATTGGCTTGTTCCCCCCTTTGGGAGTGCGGACAAGAAGTTGTGCGGGTACGTTCCAGTTTCCGCTGTGAATGCTCAATGATTGTTCAGGGGAAAGGCACCATTGATTACCAAACCTTGATTTAAGATAATCACCACAAAAGCGCCAAAAGGAAGCATACCAGGCCGTACTCTCTCCGGCTGGCTCTTCAGGGTGGGCTGGGATATACCATCCTTTCATCACCTCTTTGATGAACCCACTTTTGACAAGACGTTCCCGGTGCGTTCGTGTCATGTTTTTTGTATGAATTGCAATAATGCCTTCGTCCTGAAGTTTTTTCAGCACAGCGAGAGATTCTGCAAGCTTATCTTGTGGTGTTGGCATTTTTGACCTATATATTATGTACGCACGTATATTTTCTTTTTAGGTTATCAAGCTTTATCATTTTTAGGTTTTTATGACAAGCAATTTTTAGGTTATCAAGTTGATCTGTTTTTAGGTTTTTCAGCTTTACAGTGTCGTCGACTGGGGTCAGGCTTGCGTTGTTGCGTTTATTACTCAATAAACGCAACAACGCAAGCCTGACCCCAGTCGAATTTCTATTTTAACATTTGAACATAAAAATCCTTAAAATTTTTAAACTCTTTTTGCCAGCTGTATTTTTCCATCACAAGCATTCTGCCTCTATTGCCCATTTGTTTAGCTTCTTCAGGATTTTCACACAGCCATATAACAGCCTTTGCATGTTCAAGCGGGTCTGCCGGGTCAACTGCCAGACCGCATTCTGCCTCGTCAATAAACCTTGTCAAAGGAAGAAGATCACTGCAGATAACAGGAAGTGAGGCAAGCATGGCTTCAAGCTGCTTTGTGCTGACACTGTCTTTTGTATATTGTTCAGATGCTGGATGCGGTAGCCATACAGCATCGGCACAGGCAAGATAATCCTTTATTCGTTTATAATCTATCCATCCTGTAATCCTGACATTTTTATCAATATTGTTTTTCCTTATATATTTTTTGACTTTATTTTTAAAGCTTTTGTCTTCAAAGATTCCACCCAAAACAAGCAAGGGTTTGAATCCCTTTGAAACCAGGATTTTCAACGCCTTCAGCATTGTCATGATTCCCCGCCTTTCATACAGGGAACCAATATATATAAGAATTATAGAGTTTTCTTTTTTATTATTCAGCTTAAAGATATCGGAAATTCTTTTTTCAGGCTGATATTTTTTTAGCCTTAAACCATCAAATTTTTCCAGATCCGGATAATTGTGAAGAATCATTTTTTTTGTTCTCCACTTTGAGTAGAACTTTTTCTGCCCCTTTACCACAAATATCTGTCCATGAACAAAGCTGCCCAGAAAATACTCAGCCTGCTGAACCAGGCGAGCGGCAATTGGCCGCATCCGCTCAGGAATCCAGAACTTATCCCTTATGGAATCAACAAAATATTCATGGACATCGTACACTAATTTTATTTTTTTCTTTGAAAACAATCTTACAAAAGGCAGGATCACAAGGAGTTCAGGATCATGAAAATGAAGGATATCCGGTTTAAGTTCTAATACTTTTTTTAAAATTTCAAGCCATGCAAAAGGTCTTTTAAATCTTGACCCAGGTTTTTTCAATCCGACAATTCTTACATTTTCCTTTATCTTTTCTTGAAATAAGGCAGGCGCAATCAGAATAACCTCATACCCGGACTTTGCCAACCATGCACATTCCCGGTACATAATTCTTCCATCAAAAGCATTATGCACACAGGTTATATGAACAATCCTTTTCATTTTCCAGCAAATAAATCTTCGTACAATTCCATTAATTTTATCTCTTCATTTTCCCAGCAATATCTGTTTTTAATTTTTTCAACATTATTCAAATAACTCGTATACTGATTAAATACTCGATCCACGGTTCTGGCAATCTTTTTTGGATCAGAAATATCGCAGGTAAGGCCGATATCATTTTTCTCAACAATATTTTTCAAATCAGGAAAATTACTGGCAACCACGGGCAAACCGCCCTGAATATATTCAAATATTTTATTGGGGGCACAATAATAATAACTTAAGCAAACGTTTTCAATAGGCGCAATCCCAAGATCTGCAGATGCGGTCCAGGCTGTCACTTTTTCCGAAGGCACAGGCCCATAAAATGCCATGCGGTTAGAAACACCATGATTGACAGCTACAGCCTTCAGATAATTTTTAAATCCTTCCTGTCCATAGCCCATCATCACAAAAAACAGTTCCTCCATTTCTGCCAGGCTCTCAATAACCCTGTCCAGCCCCCTGCTGAATGTAATGCCGCCTGAATAAAGCAATAGTTTCTGGTTATCATTTAAATTTAATTCCTTTCGAAGGGAATACTTAACTCCCTCCGGGGCTTTATTCTTTTTTGGGGCATTCATAATCAGATGTGGTTTTTCAATATTGTATTTTTTTTCCATATACCCGGCAATGGATTTGCTGACTGTAATCACTGCATCCGCCCTTTGTATATATTTTCTTTCAAATGCCTCTTCTTTTTTATGGAATATTCTTGGAGGTATATAGGGACGGTTGCGGTAAACATATAATTCATGGGAGTCATAAACCAGCCTGGCTTTATGCTTTTTCGCCAGTTTCTGGCCTATATAAAGGGTATTAAGATCATGGCAATGATATACATCTGCCTTAATCTTCTTTTTTTTTAAGTATTTATCTGTTTCCATATAAAAGTTTGAATAAAAAAGAATCTTTTTAATTGTGCTGACTGAAAATTTTATAAAGCTCAGCCGGGTCTTTTGATAGGGATTGGAATAAGAGGTTCCCCCCACTCTTGAGCCGGCTACAGGATCAGTGCTAGGATTAACTATAGGATTAGTTGCAGAATCGGTTGCAGGATCAGTATCAGGATTAGAAGTAGAATCAGCGACAGAATTAATGGCAGTATCAGCGGCAGCAGTGGCATTCTTAGCAGCAGGGACAGCCTGAGCAGCATCAGGGCCAGTACCAGCACCAGCGACAGGGACAGGGACAGTCCCCTCGGCAGGGACAGGCATTGGCTGCCCATAGACAAGTTTCTTTAAGCGTTCTAATTTCTTTTGCCCAATAAGTCTAATATGTATGGGGATGTTGTCCAGCCGGTGTACTAAAATATTATGTTGCTTTTCCAGCCTGGCAAGGCCTTTTCTCCACAGGGCGATGATATGGACCTGATACCCAGCTTCAACAAGCGTGCAGGCTTCTTTTAAAACGCGGGAATCGTTCTCAAAGCTGTTATAGACAAACATGCAGACTGTTTTTAGATTTGGTTTTAGCTCTGGTTTTAGTTTTGGTTTCAGTCTCGGTTTCAGCTTTGATTTTAGTTCTGGTTTATCTTCTAAATGCAGATTCATAAGTCCCTGATAATATGTTCAAGTTTTTTTGCATATAAGGTTCTTGAATGGTATGTCTCAACATATGCCCTTGCATCCCTTCCCATGCGCCTTGTTTTTTTTTCTCCCATATCCCTCATTTCCACTACCTTCTGAGCCAGGCTTTCATAGTTGTCAGGCAAATAGAAAAGCCCTCCTCCACATTGATCGAGAAGCTGTCTTGCCTCGCCGTCTATCCCTAGGATAACAGGTGTTTCACAAGACCATGCATCAAATATTTTTGAGGGTCTGGCATGTTTGAAAAGATCGTTTTTCGCCAGGGGAACCAGGGCGGCATCAACGGCAGAGTACAATTGGGGCATATCCTTCCTGGGCCTTTCCCCGATAAAATCAAGGTTTTTTAATTCCAGCCGGGCAGCCATAGTTTCAAGTTCCTTTTTTTTAGGTCCTGCCCCAGCAACCAGAAAATGAATATCCGGGCAACCCCTTAATTCATTTGCTGCTTTTAAAAGCGTTTCAAGGTTCTGGGCAATTCCCAGGATACCGGCATAAAGGACAATAAATTTATTGTCCAGACCAAGATCAGATCTAAGTCTTTCCCCTCCTGCCTTGTCCCGGTAAAAGGAATCTATTGTGGCCCCATTGGGAATAAGTTCAACCTTAGAACCGGGAATCTGCTTTTGTTCTTTCAGGGTTTTTTCAATTCCATTTGTAACGACAATTACTTTTGTCGCCCTTTCATAGCACATTTGTTCCAGTTTTTTAGCCATGATAATGACAAGAGAATTTTTAAGCTCCCCCAGCTCAATTGCGGAATCCGGCCATAGATCCCTGACTTCAAAAAAAAATGGATTTTTTTTATAAAAGCTTATCCACAATCCAGCTCCTGCTGCCGGAAGCGGGGGGGATGTTGCATAAATCAAATCAAATTTCTGCCTTAAAAGCAGCATGCCCGCCATGGATGCTCCCACCATAAAACTCAAATAAAATGCCATCCGGGTTAAAAAATTCTTTTTCTGTGATGTAAATACCCTGATATATAATACACGGATACCCTCTATCATCTCTTGTTTATAAAGCCGTCCCCTGTATCCCTTAAAAACAATACCGGCAGGATGGTTGGGAATTTCGCATAAAACAGTGACATCATGCCCCTTTGACTTTAAATACCGAACATTCTCAAAAGCCCGGGTCTGGGTGGCCCCCGCTTCTGGCGGAAAATACTGGCTTATATAAAGTATCTTCATGACCTGTTTTATGAATCCCTTATGAATCCTGAACGTAATTGTTCAGTCAGTTAAAAGAAGTTTTCTCAAAGCCCTGTCTGATGGATATTTGCAGGAGGTTAAGCGAATAGCCTCGAAACAAATATCCATCAGCCAGGGCGGTTTCAAACATAAGAACTGAATAGTTACTTCTGAACTATTTCTTTGATAATATCTTCAAGCTCTATGACTGGATTGTATTCAATATATTTTTGAATCTTTTCAATGCTGGGGACACGTCTCTGCATATCCTCAAAATCCCTTGTATAGGCCTGGTCATAAGATATCATTTTTATCTCGGATTTTGACCCTGTCACCTGGACCACCAGTTTTGCAAGTTCAAGTATGGAAATCTCCCGGGTTCCGCCGATATTAAAAATCTGTCCCACGGCCTTGTCCTGTTCCATGATTTTTCTTAAAGCTCTTACCACATCACCCACATAGGTAAATGTTCGGGTCTGATTTCCATCCCCGTACACGGTCAAAGGTTCATTTTTAAGAGCCTGTTTTACAAACCTTGGCAATACCATGCCGTAACTGCTGGTCTGTCTGGGGCCGATGGTGTTAAAAAGCCGGGTGATAATGACAGAAAGATTGTTCTGCCGGTGCCAGCCCAGAGCCATGAATTCATCCATGAGTTTTGAAGCGGCATAACTCCACCTGAATTTGCTTGGAGGGCCATATATGATATTATCATCCTCTACAAGGGGTGCATGCAGGTGTTTTCCATACACTTCTGAAGTTGAAGTGATCAGCACCTTTTTTTTGAACCGGCCGCACATTTTTAACACTTCTTCTGTTCCATGGATATTTCTTTCAATGGAGGTAAGGGTATTTTTCAGGATATAATCCACACCCACGGCAGCAGCCAGGTGAAACACCCGATCACAGGTTCCCGTCAGATTAAGAAGGGTTTCCTCATCAAATATGGACTTATGATAAAAATACAGTCTTTTTTTATATTCCTCGTTTTTTTCAAGAAAGTGAATATTTTCAATATAGCCCGTTGAAAGATCATCAATAATATATACTTCATGACCATTTTTTAAATACTCTTCTGCCAGATGAGATCCGATAAAGCCTGCACCGCCTGTGATTAAAACCTTCATATCAACTCCCCTGTGAATTTAAATCCGAAACCGATAAGCCGAACCGCTTTAAAAATAATCCTTTTTTTATACACAATTGGTTCAACTTCTCTAATTCTTTTGTTTCAATGTTTTTTATTGATAAAATTATACCTGCAATATCATGGGATTCTGCCAAAGCAGCCAGATCATTTAAACTTCCCATAACCTTGAACCCATATATTTTTTTCCCTTTCTTACTCAAATCTTTATCCAGAAACCCGACGGGATTTAAGTCCAGTTCCGGATTGGCCATGATTTCTCTTATAAAAAGTTCCCCGCCTCTGCCTGCACCATATATCATTACACGCATTCCCTTGAGCTGTTTTTTGCTGCTGATATAGGTAAAAAGCCTTAAAGACCCCCTGACCATGACCAGCAATCCTATGGTCAGGAAAAAATCAAGGATAAAAACCCCTTTGGAAAAAGATTCAAATCGAAAAATATAGGTCACGCTGACAATGGAAAGAATACTGCCTGCAAGAGCTGCCTTTAAATAATTTAAGAAATCGCTTAACCCCATATAACGCAACAGGGTTTTATAGATATCAAGATAAACAAAGGCTGCATACTTACAGATAATCACCACGGGAAGCGAATTTAAAAATACCTTGAAAAAAATTAAGAAATCCGGATTATCAAACCTGATCCTGTATGCAAGATAATAGGAAAATGAAATCAGGAAAAAATCAAGGACAACAAAAAGAGTCTGCCATTTAAAGGCAATTGTTGTTAATATCCTGTGAATCTTTTTTCCCCGAAGTATGGAGAACTCTTTTTCCTGGTAAATACGTATTTGTGCAATATAGATTCCTATGAGCAAAATAGCCAGGATGAAAGGTACCACAATGGCAGGAGCCGTATAAGAATCATTTCTGGTTACAAAAAAGGCTGAAATTCCAGCCATAAGGCTTACGCCATAAAGAATCAAAACAGCTTCCCTTTCGGAAAACCCCATGACCACAAGCCTGTGGGAGGTATGATCCTTTCCACCAACCGATGCCTTACGACCGCTCAAAAGCCTTACAATGGTTACAATTATAGTGTCCAGAATAGGAACCGCAAGAATGATAACGGGCACCAGAAACGAATTTAAAGGCTGCCCTGAAGAAGTTGCGCTGTAATTTATGCTGGTGGCTGCCAGCACAAAGCCTATGAGCATGGAACCGCAGTCCCCCATGAAAATAGACGCCGGATTAAAATTATAAATTAAAAATCCTGCCAGAGCACCTGCCAGGCAAATGGCAGTCACGGTTCCGCCGGATAATAATAGAACAAAAAAGAGTGCTGTTATCAACCCTGTACCAGCAGACAGCCCGTCCATATTGTCAATCAGGTTAAAGGCATTTACAATTCCGACAATCCATACCATGGTCACAAGGGTATCAATGGTTAAAGATGAAAACCAGCCCAGCCTGAAACCTGCAAATGCAAAAGCCGCCGCACCGATAATCTGTCCTGCAAGCTTGATATGGGGACTTAAATTTCTCAAATCGTCCCATAGCCCAAGAAAAAAAAACCAGGTCATGCAGAACCATAGAAAAATATTGGAAGATTCTGCAAAAAAAGGATTGGAAGAATGCAGTGAATATTGTGGAAGATTTGTAAAATCAGAGGTGAATAAAAGAGGAAAAGCCAAACTCAGATAAATGGCCACTCCCCCGTATAATGCCGTAGTCTTTTTGTGCCATCTTTCTTTTGAGGGTCTTGCAACCAGATTCTGGGCCGTGACCGCCTGTCTTATCAATGGTGTTGATATGAGACTTAGAACAAAAGATACCAGAAAATATCCATACATGATCAGCACCACACCACTTTCAAACGAAAGCCGAAAAGCCTATTATTTTTGGTGTTATTTATTTTGAGCCCGCTTGATGGCTTCGGTAAAAGGATTGGAAGCAGGCTTTGAAGACTTGTTTTGCATGGCCTTTTGCAAAGCTTCCTTAAAAGGATTTGTAGCCCGGGTTGCGGTTTGACCGGCAGTTCCTCCCTGATTTTGCACGGCCGGCAGGCCAAAAAGCCCCTGGGAGGTCTTTTTTGTAGGAGCAGCATTGTTTGCAGCTGGTTTACCCGTATTTGATGCAGTTTTTGCCGGTGTCTTTTTAGCAGTTTTCACCACCTTTGCAGGCGGTGCTTTTTTTACTTTTACAGGGGCAGGCCTTTTTTTATTCCCGCTGTAAAGCTTAAGCTTCAAATCTTTACCCTCATTAGATAACACAATATAATTTGAAGCAATCTGGGAAAGGACGCCCCCTGCCAGTTCATCTCCCTGCTCATAAATTTTTTTGGAATCTTTTTTACTTCTTTGCTTAATAAACGCATACCTTCCCTTGCTGGAAATCAAAACCCCCGAAAAAATAATATCCTTTTTGATTTTTGCCTCATTAAATGGAATCTTTTTCTTTTTAGAAACCTTTTCAGGCAGAAAAATATGTTTTTCGATCATTGGAGAAGTGGCAAAGGCCAAACCCGGTATAGTCAAATTTGACATATTCAAATCAGACATCATTAAACAGGGTATGATCCATAAAAAAACCCAAAAAAAGAATATGTTTTTCATAAAATTCACCATCATAAATAAATATTCACCTCGGTCCAGCCCAGGGGAGCCAGCATATCCCCCTTCTTATCAAATATTCCAATGGCCAGCAAGTATTTTCCAGGATCGGTTGAACCCGTATCTATCACATCAAACATACCATTGCTCCCAAAAAGAACATTTGTTTCAAAATCCGTGAGTGTTTTGCCAATGACATTTGAATATGGAACCTGATCAGCCCTGTACCATTTACCGTCTGAATCAAGCCACCAGGTGATATTATCATAGATCAAAGCAATAAATACATTGGTAATGATATCGGTTTGAGGCAGATAATATTCAACACTTAAATTACTACCCTTTAAAACTAAACCAGGGATTATAATGGATGGGGTTGCAACATCAGTCAGCGCCTGGGTATTTATAACACCGGATCCGGAATATATATCCCATCCCGGATCAAGAATATCAGTAGATCCTTTATAAAGAATTTTTTTAATCGTATCAGGCTTCAAATATTTATTCATTGAAAGCAAAACAGCAGCAGCCCCTGCAATATAAGGAGTGGAAAATGATGTACCTGAAACCTGGGATGCTTTCCCGTCAATTCCCTTTGCACATACATTCTCGCCAGGTCCCAGAATATCAAGAGAATCACCAATAGGAGAAAACCAGGAAGGATTACCAGACATATCAAAAGAGCCCACGGCAATAACACCATCCATATTGGCCGGAAACTCCACATCCCCCCCGCTGTTGCCTGCAGCCGCAACAACAATAATCCCTGAATCCAGGGCATATTTGACAGCCGTGTTTATTGCAAAGGAATCATACTTGGTGGAAAAACTCAAATTAATGATATCAACGCCTGCTGAAACAGCATAAAAAATGGCTTCAGCAGCATTGGCCGTACTGAAAGTAGAGTCCATTGACTGATTTACTTTTATGGGAAGAAGCATCAGATCCGGAGCAACATTAAGGAGAATTGAACTGACCTGGGTGCCATGACCCAGGATGTCTTCCGGATCTGAATCCATATCACCGAAATCCCAGCCGTCATAATCATCAATATAACCGTTCAGATCATTATCAATGCCGTCTCCTGGAATCTCATTAAGGTTTTTTTTTAAAGAAGAAGCATAGTCAGATAAGGAGATACCCGTATCAATAACAGCAGCTAAAATCTTATCGCCTTTGCCAAGAGAATTTAAAACAAAAGCATCTTTTATGCTGGTATCGCAGATATCACCCGGTTCCTGGGCAGAAAAACTCAGGGAATCCGATATCAGAATCTGCTGATCTTCCTCTATAAAAATAACCTTTTCAAGCTTGTTAAGCTCTTTTATGCAGTCATCACCAGACCCATTCATATTGAGCCTGTAGATATCACTGCCGGGAATATGCCTGAAATCTTTAACGCAGTCAGGCCATAGAACAATTTTTTCCCCGGGCGCAACCCAAACCATGACCTCTTTGGCAAAGACCTGGGAGAAAAGACTTAAAACAATGATAATAATGAATATTTGTTTTATCATTTTAACCTTAAAAAAAAAGGCAGAGAAGTAATAATCCACTCCTCTGCCTTAAGATTATGAATCAGTTAAAAACTAATTCGGTTAGACTTTATTGTACAGTCATCGTAACAACATTCTCAACAACATATGATGTTGGATCAGCTAGATCAATAGTGCCGGTAGTGTAAACATAGGCTATGATCAACTGGTCACCTGCAGTTGGCAGATAAGTTCCAAGTAAATGGTCTCCTAAACTAAGGGATCCAGCTGCTGCAGTGTCATACGTAACAGTCGAAAGATCCAAACCGGCTGTATATTCTACAGATCCGGTCGCAGTCATGAACCACCATCCTGAAGCAGTACCACTAACGATTACCTGATAAGCAACCCATTCAGAAGTCGGAGTAGCGCCTGCGGCATTCGTGGTAGTAAGAGTCACAGCATAAGTATCAGTAGTATTAATAGTAGCAGTTACTGCAGCACCAGCTCCAGCTCCAACAGCTACTGGAACAACAGTAGGTGCAACCGCAGTTGTATAACCCACTACAAATGTACCATTTGTGTTCATGGTAGCTTCAGTACCTGATACACCTGTACCATAACCAATGTAAACCTTGGTAGAGGCAGCAACAGCACTCACATCATATACAACAGAAACTGAACCCAGTGTATTACCTGCACTATATGGTGTTGAAGTAGCAGTCCAAGCAGAACCACTATAATATTGTGCAGGAGTCAGTGTAAACACATAAAGATCACCGACTTTACCAATATCATTACCAGCAGGAATAAATGTCTGAGTAACAACAGTACCGGATACAACCGGAGTTAGCGCACTTGGTACAGTGGCTGAAATAACAGTACCAAAGCTCAAGGTTTGAGCAGTCGGTTTTGCTCCAGCATTACTGCCAAATGTTGCAGAAGTAGTAGTCCAGGTATCAGTTGCAGCACCAGCAATTTTAACATCACCGCTAGCAGCTGCAGTGGTCGTTGTAGCAGTAAGGCCGCTGATGACTATGGTATATGCACCAGTAGAAGTTGTAGATGGAGTCACTACTGTCGCAGAAATATAGCTTTCAGTAGATGCGTCTACACTTCCCAATGTAACAGCTGAGCTTGCAGCACCATTAACTGTCAATGTGGCCCCAGAAGCATCTAGCGTATAACCAGACGGAAATTTCAGACCAATTTTACCAGCAGCAAGAGCAGCGTATTTTTGCTCAGTAATTGTGATATCCGGAAAGGTAACACTGGAACCGGGTATTACAGTTACAGATGATCCAAGAGTAGATGCAGTAGCGTTAATTACAGTTGCCAGAGTAACAGTACCTGAAGCGCCTGCAGTACCCGCGACAGTCACTTGCAGAGAACCGGGAGTTGCAGCTGTAAGATTAAAAGAAGGTATAGAATAAAAATAAGTACCTGCTGTATTCGTGCTTGCAGCAGTCACTGTTCCTGCACCAGTTGCTGCAGCTGCACCAATTGATATAGGCGGAAGCACTAAAGGAGTATCAGTGTAACCTGATGCAGTAGACTCAGTTGCAGTTAATGAAGTTGCCGTAGTAAATTTGGCACCCAGATTAACAGCAAGACTTAGTGTGCCACCAGATAACAATGAAGTTGGAGCAGTCTCAGAAATTTGCACTGTATCAGCAGTGGTCTGAGCTGTTCGTCCTGCATAGAGCGTTGACAATTCAATTGCTCCAGCACTTTCTTTAAAAGAAACTGTAGTACCGATTATTTGAACACTTGCAACTACAGCAGTTCCGGAGGCTGTAGCAAGATCGCCAGCACCTGTTACAGTTGCTGTAATATCACCGGATGCTGTAACACCTGATGTATCAATAACTAAACCAGTGGTTGAACGTGGAATCGTTATTACTGATTCATCCATTAAATTTGTTGTACCTAGGGTAATAACAAGTTTCCCGGCAGAGTTAACAGCAAGTGATGCAGTCGGATGTTGAGCTATCCAGGCAACAAATTTTATTGCGGTTGCAGTACCGTTTGAAGCAATTGTAATAGCTTCAACACCGATAGATGATGCAAGAGTATTATCAGTGCCAGTATCATCCGCAATAGTATGAAATGTTGCACCATTATCAAGTGCAACGGTAATTACATTTGTATTACTGCTGGCAGCACCAACAAGAGTTATTTTAAGCCTTCCCATTGCCTGCCCAGCAATCTTACCGGCAGGGATGGTTGGAGGAACGTTTGCAGCGCCTGACTCTGCACCCTGAATCTTAGCAGGCCCTATTATAAGTTCTGCAACAGTAGCTGAGGTGGAAGTAAGACCCAGACCTTGAGCACTGGCGTCAGCGATTGCAACATCAATATTACCTGTTACTGCAGCAGTATCAGGTATTAATGTCAAATTATTAAGCCAGATTTTTTCCATCCATGTATTATCATCAGTCCTGGCATCTCCAGCAAGAGTCATAACTATGGTGTCTAAAGTAGAATTATAATAGATCTCACCGACTTTAACATTACCACCCGCCAAGCCGGACGAGCTATAATTTGTAGTCAGCGAGCCCCATTCGGCAACCTTCACAACTCCGGTTCCAGCGCTTACCATATCAGCAGAGCCATACATGAAAGCGCCTCTATCAGTAGTCGTAGGCGTACCGAAACCATAAACAGTCAAAATCGCCTGTTCCGTCCCGCTTGTTCCAGATGCACTTTCATATAAGAAAATAACAGCAGCATGACCTGAAGTCGCACTCAAATCTCCAGGAGCAGTTACACTAGCAGAATTATGGTACTTCATGTAAAGATTATGCTTACTGGATGAAGAACCCAAAACGCTTTTAGTTATTGCTTTACTCACTGTTGCACTAGAAGTACGCGAATTGCCATACAGATTCACATCTGCCGGTATGGTAACAGTAAAATAACCACCAGAATTAGCAAATGATGCTTTATTGCCCTCATTCAGTATGATGGGATTCACCGTTTTACCTTCACTTGGCAGTGTTGTATTATCAATATATTTGACTGTTTGTGTTGAGAGTGTTGAATCCGCAAATGAATTTAACGCCATCAGCGTTACAAACAAAAATGCGGAAACTAATACCACTCCACCTCTTACTATTTTTGTCATCTTTTCTCCTTTTTATTATTAAATTGTAATTGAACCTAAAAAACTATTAATTCTATTCTGTTTTTTAACCACCTCCTTTGAATTAAATTATAAATTTTAGTTCCTGCCAAAAAATTATCAATATCAATAACTAAGCAAAATACGTACCATCACAAAAGGCTCTTTTTTTCAATAAAAACAAACCACAATACTTAATGTTTGCTTCTTTTATGGTTATTTATATTCAAGCCTGGTCAATAACAACCATCACTTTTCTATAACTTCATCCCCTTTTGAAATAAATTGTTTAAAATATGGATTATCCGGATCAATTTCCAAAGCCTTATTAAAATGCTTACCAGCTTCAGCTTCCAAACCCATCCTCAAAAGTACAATTCCAAGTTGAAAATGATCAAGTGCTCTTTTGGGATCATCACTCAGAATCTTTTTATAGCATTGCTCAGCTTCATTAAATTTTCCTTTGTCTCCCAGTAATGCACATATCTCATGACGTACTTCCAGATTATCAGGATTGTATTCAGCAAGAATTTGATACTGGCCCAGGGCTTTTTCAGGCTTGCCTGTTTTTTTGTAAAGCTCGATAAGATTATAATGAGCATCTAAAAACGAGTCGTCTATTTTAATTGCTTTTAAAAAATATTTTTCCGCTTCTTCAAATCTTTCCAGACTGATTAATAAACTACCTGCATTATTCATACTCTCAGGTCGACTTTCAAATTTTTCCATGCAATTATCATAGCACTCTATTGCTTTTTGTATACTTCCTTTTTTTTCCAGAATTACGCATTGATTGAAAAAAGCTTCATATATTTGAGCATTGAGTTCTACAGCTCTTGTATAATATTCTTGCGCTTTATCAAAATCATTTTTTTCAAAAAAAACATTTCCCATGTCATTGTGAATTTCAGCAAGACCGGAATTTATCTCCAGAGCTTTGTCATACTCTCTAACTGCCCCTTTATAATCTTTCTTATGAAACAAAATCTGCCCCATTCTATCATAGGCTAATGCATAATCAGGCTTAATCTCAGCAGCCCTGGCAAAGCTTTCCATTGCCTCATCCATTCTACCGATTTTCTGGAGTGTCACTCCAAGATTGAAATAAAATTCCGGATTATCTGGAAATTTTTCAATTGATTTTCTGTATAGATCTTCAGCCTGTTTATAGTTTTTAGTCTCATAAAGAATCAATCCCTTTTGATTTAAAGCAAATAAATCTAAAGGTTCTGCAGAAAGCACAAAATCTATGTGCCTGCCTGCCTCATCACCACGCCCCAGCCTGTTTAAACATTCCCATGATGCCCTGTGGGCAAGCATGGATTCAGGCTCAATTTCAAGTATTTTTTCATAGGCATGCTTTGCCTTGAGCCAGTCCCCTGCATTAAAATAAAGGAAGCCAAGATTATACAAGGGTAAAGTATCAGTAGGTCTGGTAAAATTGGCAAACAAAAAATGTTTTTTTGCCTCCTTAACCTTACCTTTCTTAAAAAGCCACATACCACGATTATTAAGTGCAATAATATTTTTGGGGTCTCGTTTTAAACTATTCTTCCAGAGAGTGCCGCTGTTTTGCCATACATCATTCCTGATAACTGACAAAATAGAGACAGAAAGAACAATCAAAGAAATAAAAGAGATAAAAAGCATCATTTCTCTGCCCTTAACTGCCTTTATTATTAAGGGCAGAATATTAAAAAGATAACAAACCGACCAGGAGAAAAAAATAAAAAACCCTACCGAGCCTAAATAAATATATCTGTCAGCCATTCTGGTGGATATCGGTACAATATTGGAAGCAGGAAGCCAGGAGATAATAAACCAGAACAATACAAAGAAAAAAAGCTTGTCATTTTTTTTAACGATTGAATAAATTGATGCGGCAACAGAACCAAAAAGAAGTAGAAAACCCGCAACAACCTTATAGTAAGAAAATATTGAGGGATACACATAATCCACATACCGGTTGTTAAGCCAGAAAGGTGATACAAAGTTACGCATGTAATCCCAAAAAACCTGCATCATGGTCTTAAATATGGGAACAGTGGAAGACTCTATCCTGCTTATGGCACCCAGAGTTGTCATTAAATATGCCAGGACAACAAACCCCAGTATCATATAAAGTGAAAAGCGAAGCAGATTATCTTTAACACAATGGAGAGGATTTTTATCAGGATGGATGCAATACTCAAGCAAAACAAAAAGAGCGGGCAATACAACACCAAAAGGACTTGACATGGCTGCAAGTATCCAGAAAAAAAACGACAGCATATAAAACAAAAAATCTTTCTTTTTGCTTACAGGTCTTTGCATATAACAAAGTAACGAAGCAAAGGAAAAAAAGGAGAACAATACATATTTTCTTGAAGACAGCCAGGTTACTGCTTCCACATTAACAGGATGGAGTGCAAAAAGAAGTGCTGTAAATAATGCCAATATCCGCATCAAGTCCGGCAACCGTGCAAAAAAGACTGTATTGCCAAAGCTGCCCCTTTCAATACGGGGTAAAATAGTAAGAAGAAGCATATAAAGCAAAACTGATGAAAAAATATGAAGAATTATATTGTGCAGATGATAAACAAAAGGATCAAGTTTGCCAATCCTGTAGTCAATGGCATAGCTCAAAACCCTCATGGGCTGGTATGTTCCGGCTGACTCGAGATCGAAAATTTTTTTCAGATTATCAAATTCAAGGGATCTTATCAGTGTATTACTCAAGATAAGTTTATCATCATCCCAGTTTGTAAATTCATTATCAAGCGTATTTGCATACACGACAGCGGTAAGTATAATGATTAAGGTAAGAGAAATCAGATGAAATCTCTTCTCTCTTACATTCCAAAATTCAAAAAGTTTATTTGCCATTATTTTCCAATTCTCATCAAAGATTTAAAGTATAAAGAGCACCCGTTTAATAAAATTTATTATTGTCTGGATCAAGTTGTCTGGCTTTTGCAATATGTTTGTCACCCTTTTCTCTTTCGCCCAGTTTCAATAGTTCTTTTCCTGCTAAAAAATGTGCAACAGCATCATCAGGATTGAACTCCACAACCTTTAAGAAATATTTTGCAGCAGAATCATAGTCTTTCTGGAAACTGCTGACCACACCCAGATTAAAATATATATTTGCATTTGATTTTCCTGAAGACAGGGCTTTGCCAAGAATAATTTCAGCCTCTGTATATCTTTTTTGTAAAATAAGCAGACTTGCCAGGTTATTTATGGTTTCCAAATGTACAACGTCTTTTTTCAGCGCTTTTCTATAATATTGTTCCGCCTGTTTAATATCACCCAGGGCATCAAACGCCGCACCTGTTTTATTGTACCATTCAGAATTATCAGGTGCCATCGCAGCCAGTTTTTTAGCACATTCGACAGCCTTCAAATACTGTTTCTGCCACATAAATGTATCATACAAATTTTCACGGGGCTGGGTACTTTCAGGCTTCAATCTTATTGCCTCTCTAAAATGCATCATAGCTAATTCAGGTTTGCGCTCAACATACAGCAGGTGTATGCCAAGGTTATTATGGGCAATGGCATTATGAGGATATGTTTTCAAACTGGCACTCCACAATGTCCCACTGTCTTTCCAGGCCCTGTTCCTTGCAAGAGTAAATGGGGCAAAATAACACACAATCAGCAAAACAGCAATCATGGAAAAGATTGTCCCTGATATATGTATTTTTTTTGCTACCGCATTAAATAATGGGAAAACATACAAGGAAAATAGAAGTACTAAACCCGGAAATGCCATATATATATACCGGTCGGCCATTTTTGTGGAAATCGGAATAATATTTGAAACAGGCAGCCAGAAGATAATAAACCATGCAAAGCAGAAAAAAAGTCTCTTATCCCCTTTTTTTAGATTACGCAAAATAATAACAGACATTACTGCAATAATAGTAATGACTGTTATTATTTTGTATTCGATAAAGGATTGTGAAACAAAATCAGGATATCTGATATTCAACCAGAAGGGGAAGAAAATATTTCGGACATAATCGAAAATAACCCTCAGCATAGTCCATAAAGTATATAAGGAATTTCCTTCAAAATGACCCGTGCCCGGACCTGTCCCCCCAGGGTTAATTTTTACAAGCGTAGTCCATAATTTTAAAAAAACAGGGACAAAAATAACACAATATGGCAGCCAGACTGCCTTGTGCTTATTCAGTACGTAAACAGGATTATTGGATTCCTCCATAGAAAAGACACCTATAAAGACAATCAACGGAAAAATTACACCAAAAGGACTTGAAAGAGCAGCAAGAACAGCAAGAAAGACTGAGCCGGATATCAGGCGGAACTGACCGGTTTTCGTCTTAAAACCCTTAGCAAAAAAATATAAAGAGCAAAAAGAAAAAAAAGAAAGCAATACATATTTTCTGCCTGAAAGCCAGGTAACAGCCTCAGTACTTAAAGGATGTACTGCAAAAACAAGTGCGGTAAAAAAAGCTGCATATTGAACAATCGAAAGCTCAGCCTGTTCCATCCCTCTGATCCCTGGTATTATTCGAAGCAGAGCAAGATACAATAGTATTGATGCAAAAGCATGCAGCAAAATACTGTGGATATGATACCCTACAGGATTAAATTTCCCGAAATGATAATCTATTGCATAACTTAAAACTCTTACAGGCTGATATGTCCCTTGTGCACGAAAATCAAATATCGCTTTTATATTCTTAAAATCAAGGGATCTTATCAGTTCATTATTAATGATAAGATTGGTATCATCCCAGTTTGTAAACTGATTATTTAAAGTATTGGCATAGACAGCGAGTGTCAGACAAAAAATAATTATTACAGGATATCTTTTCTGATTAAAATAATTATTCTTTTTTTGAACTTCTGTCATTTAATACCTGCTCAATTTTATTAATCATCTGCTGAGCTGCTGAGTATCCGGAGTCATAGTGCATTGCTTTCCTGAAATATTCAAGAGCTGTCTCCAGATCATTTTTCAAAACATACCCATTACCCATATTATAATAAACTTCCGGATACTCAGGTCTTATTTCAAGGGCTTTTCTGTAATATTTTTCAGCCTTGTCATACGCCCCCTTTTCAAGCATGATATTACCCAGGCTGTTATAAGATTCAGGATAATCATTTTTCAAATCAAGAGCTTGAAGATAATATTCCTCTGCTTTGTAAAGCCTTCCGGTATTATGAAAAACCCGCCCCATATCATAATATGCCTCGGGATAATCCGGCTTTAGTTCCAGGGCTTTTCTAAAGTTAACGACTGCCTTTTCATATTTTCCTTGTGCAGCACAAAAGCTTGCCAGGTTGTAATATTTTTCAGGATCATCTTCTGATAATTCAACAACCTTTTCATACAAAAGCATTGCTTTGTCGTTGTTGCCAAGTTCTTTATAAATCCTTGCAAGTATTTCATGAGATCGGATCCCTTTGGGATTAATTTCAATATCCTTTAAATATTCTTTCGCTGCTTTTTCAAGCTGCCCATCCTTCATATAGGCAGCACCTAGATTATTATGCACTGCAAAATGGTCTGGTTTGAGTAATGCCGCAGGAAAGTAATACCTGAGGGCATCCTTGTATTTTCCCCTATCAAAATAGGCGCTTCCAAGATTGGTTAATGCCAGAACATTGAGAGGGTCTTTTTTAAGACTGTCTTCCCAGAGCACGATAGAATTTTTCCATGTCATATTTCTTTGTATGCTCAAGCCTGCACACACAATCAAAAGAGATACCATGCAAATATTTACTATATTTCGTTTATTTGCATTAACATGATTAAATATAATAGAAACAAACCATAAAAAAAACCCGACCCCCGCCATATATATATAACGATCAGCCATCTTTGTTGAAATGGGAATAATATTTGAAACAGGAAGCCAGAATATAAAAAACCACCCGGCACAAAAAAGAAGATTTTTTCTTGCTTTTTTCATCTGCCGGACAATCCACCCGATAAGAATACTGAGGCCTGCTAAAGAAATAATAATCTTGTAATCCATCATGGTTAAAGCAACATAATCAGTATATCTGGTATTCAACCATACGGGGAAAATAAAATTCCTGAAATAATCAAAAATCACTTTGAGCATGCACCAGAGTGTATAGACAGCATTACCCTGATAATGTTCCCTGGATGAACCCATTACAAGCACTGTCCATAACTTTGGAACTGCCAGCAGAACAAAAAACAGATATGGAATATAATGAATTATCCGCTTTTTCATCACAAGAAACGGGTTGTTTGATTCATCCCGGCAATAATCATACAAAAAGAAAATAACCGGCAGCACCACACCAAAAGGACTGGAAAAAACAGCAAGGATTGCTGTTAACAGAGAACCCCCGGACAGCCAGATGGAATACCTTTCTGCTGTTGAATTCTTTACAAATAAATAAAACGATAAAAAAGAAAAAAAGGACAGCAATACATATTTTCTGCCGGAAAGCCATGTCACAGCTTCAACATTAACAGGATGTACAGCAAAAAAAAGTGCTGTAAACAATGCAGTATATTGAATAGATTTATTATCTAACAATTCCATCCCTCTTATTTGAGGGATAACCTTCAACAAACCCAGGTAAAGTAAAACTGCAGCCATGGCATGCAGCAAAATATTATGGATATGATACCCAACAGGATTCAAGCCCCAGAAATGATAATCTATTGCATAGCTGAAAACCCGGACAGGCTGATATGTACCGCTGGCTTTATAATCAAAAATTCTTTTTATATTCTCAAAATCAAGAGACCTGATCTCTTTTTTATTGACAATCAGAGGCCCATCATCCCAATTTGTAAATTCATTTTGAAGTGTATTTGCATAAACTGCAAAAGTTATGAATAAGATTAAAAATACAGAATATTTTTTTTGTTCTATTAATCGCATAAGCTCAAAACCATCAAATTGATTTTTTCCTGAAAATCCAATCCTTAAAAACAACATTTATGAGTAATGGGGGGAAAACAATAAAAGCAAACAGCTTCATTCGGATTTCTTCAGCCCTAAATGATTCGATACAACTTGTTAATGCATCTTTGTATCTGCCCATTTGATAGTAAATCAGGGTTTTTCCAATAGATATAAATGCATATGCTTTTTTTTGATCATTTTTTGAAAGCAGTTGAGAATGTTTTCCATATATTGCCAAACGTCTGTTAATTTGTTTATCATCCGTGCTGGAAACGTTTGCGTCACCAATAAAATAGCCACCTAAAGCACATGGGATATATTTAAATCTGTTGGTCAATAAAGAAAGTCTTAATAAAAGATCGTAATCCTCAACCCCAATAAGCTCTCTGTTGATTTCTAATCCTCCGGCTCTCTTAATTAAACTTTTTCGAATACAAGTTCCCGAATTTGGAATTGTATTCCCTTTTAGCATAAGATCTCTGAAAACAGGTGGTTTGACTTGACGAAACAAATATACTGACGATAAAAAGTTTTTCCCTTTTTTTGAATATTTATCCAAATAATGGTAAATAACATCAGATTTTTCTTTTTGTATTTCAGAAAAACAGACTTTTAATTTTTCCGGATACCACCAATCATCAGAATCCAGAAAACAGATCCATTTTCCAGAAGCTTCTTTTATGCCTCTGTTTCTTGAAGCAGCAATAATTCCATTATTCCTGTAATTAATCAGCTTGATCCTGGAATCATTATATGCCTTTATCTTATCAATTGTATCATCTTCTGAATAATTATTCACAATAATCATTTCCCAGTCCGAATATGACTGGCACAAAACAGAATCAATACATCTTTTAATAAAATTCCCGTGATTATATGTTGGAACAATGATAGAAAAATAAGGCATTATCAGCAGATACTCATATTATGAAAAATGTTTTTTACAAAAAAGTAAAGTATCATCAATTTCCTGTTTAAAATTATCAATCAAATCAAAACCAGTCTGCGTTATTTTATCAATATTATACTCTAAATTTTCAAAAGTTTTTTCTTTTGCCATGGGTTTTAATATTAATGGTCGAAAACCTAATTGTTTTTCAGCACGCAAGGCAATTAAATTTGCCATTTCAATAATTTGCATGGAACAATTTCCACCAAGATTAAACAGTCCTTCCTTAATTAGATCTTTGTCTATAGTTAAAAAATGATCCAATGCCCTGCATACATTTAAAAGAGTGATAAAATCCCTTTTTTGTAATCCGCTTGACTTTAATATGATTTCCCCATTGCACGCTATCTGATGACACAAATCATTTACAAGCAAGGACCATCTATTAATATCAGAGCTCTCAGGCGCACCAAACCCATTGGAAAGTCGAAGAACAATTCCAATGATTTTCCCCTCATCATGGGCAGATAAAACAAAATCCTCGGAAACCCTGTGTGTTATTGCGTAAGGGTGTACTGGTCTTGGGATAGTTTTTTCGGTGATCTTCCCACAAAGCGGTGCCCCATAAACATGTGCAGTTGAAAAATAAATAATTTTTTTTACTTTTTGTTGTACGGCAGCTTGAAGCAAACGATACGTATTCCCGGCATTAACCTCTAACGCTTTCTCAGGATTCCGGGCACATTCAATTTCATTCATTCCGGCAAAATGAACGATGCAATCAATGCCTTCACAGGCTTTATAAAGATCAGAATTCAGGGACATATCCACTTCAAGAATATTTCTTTTTTTTATCCATTTCGGGAATACCGCTCTCTTTTTGCGGGTGGTAATAATTATTTCAACATCTTTTTTCCCCGATAAAAATCTTGACACTCTTCCCCCTACATACCCCAAGCCTCCTGTTACAAGTATCTTTTGACTCATATTGTCCTTGATTTTTATTTCCATAAAAAAGGAAAATCAGGATTGGTATAATCATGACTTTCAGATTCTTCTGGTTCATGAACCATATCAGCACAGTTAGCCAGAATTGAAGGCGTGCTGCCAATACCTTGGAACCCATACCAGAGAAAAGGAGGTACCTGGACAAGGTAATAATTATCAGGCCTGCCCAGAACTAAAGTTTCGATTTTACCCTTTGATCTTGAATGCTCTCTATCATCATAAAATGCCAGCTTGATTTGGCCCAAAGGCACAGCAAAATTCTGGGTCATTTGCTTGTGACGTTTCCAGGCCTTAATTTTCCCAGGCAGCACTTCGGAAAAATAAACCTCTCCGAATTCACACAAAGGTCCTTCATTTCTTATCATGTGCAGCACTGATCCGCGTTCATCTGAAATCTGTGCAAGGGGGACTATTCTAACCCCTTCAATTTTTGAAGTTTTTGGATTATTAACTATTTTGACCATTCCAGACCCTTTGACTGAGCTTTGGCAACATATGCCTTAAGCTGATCCAGAGATATTTTCCTGGTCCTATTCAAAGCCTGGTCCAACGATTTATTATAATATGCCTCATACCATTTCGCAGTCATTTCTATTGTCTCATCAAATGATAAGACAGAATGCCACTTAAGTTTATGCAATGCTTTATCGCAGCAAAGCTTAAGCAAAGAACTTTCTTTCTTGAAATTATCAGTATTTTCAACTTTCCAGGAAGCGCCTTTCAAATATTGGGCCATGTTATCAAGCACTGATCGGACAGTATATACACTGTCAGACAAAGGACCAAAATTAAAAGCCTCCTGGTATTTGCCATGAGAACCTGGTGAATCGGACGAATCAGCCATCAATTTTGCCCCAAGCCAGAGATACCCGGAAAGCGGTTCAAAAACATGCTGCCAGGGTCTCGTTGCATCTGGGTTACGAATAACAACAGGCTTATTATCAGACCAGGCTCGCACAAGATCAGGAATAATTCTATCTTCAGCCCAGTCTCCGCCTCCAATGACATTACCTGCCCTGGTGCTTGCAACCCTTTTATTACTTACTGAAAAATATGATGCATTATAGCTTTTAATAACAAGCTCTGCACATCCCTTTGAGGCGCTATAGGGATCATCTCCCCCTAAAGTATCATTTTCCCTGTATCCCCATGTCCATTCTGAATTATGATAACATTTGTCACTGGTAATAATAACCCCTGCCTTAACATCCGGGGACAAGCGGATCGCCTCAAGAACATTTAATGTTCCCGTTGTATTGGTTATAAATGTCTGCAAAGGCGAGTCATATGACTTCCTTACAAGAGATTGCGCAGCAAGATGGAAAACTATTTCAGGCCTGAATCTGTTAAAAGCGCTTTGCACATCATTAAAATTCCTGATATCACCTTTTACATGTGCTATCCTTTTTTCAAGCCCCTGAATAACAAAATTGGCCGGATCAGTCGGTATATCATCTGAAAAACCGCAGATTTTTGCACCAAGCTCCAAAAGCCAGAGTGTGATCCATGATCCTTTAAATCCCGTATGCCCGGTAACAAGCACACGCCTGCCCTTATAAATATTATCAAACATTACCTGACCATCCTATTTCCATATAACCCTATTTCCATATAACCCAGGGAGCAGCATTCTTTTCACACATATTTTTTAATAAAGAATAATCTCTAAATGTATCCATGGGCTGCCAGAAACTATCATGTTTATAAATCATCATCTCTCCATCATTAACCAGATTTTTTATCGGCTCCTGTTCAAATGTCAAATCTTCTCTGTCATCCAGATAGTTGAAAATCTCTTTTCTGCAGACAAAAAAGCCTCCTGAAATTCTTCCGGCAGTTGCCTGGGGTTTTTCATTAAATTCTATGATTTTATTCCCACCATCATACATAATCTCACCAAATCTTGCAGGAGGCCGAACCCCTGTAACAGTAAGAATCTTACCATGGGACATATGAAAATCAATCAGTGCTTTTATGTTAATATCACCAACACCATCCCCATAGGTCAGCATAAAATTATCATCATCTTTTAAGTATTTTTGAACTCTTTTTACCCTTGCACCGGTAAGAGCATCAGTACCGGTTTCCGCCAGGGTTATGCCCCAGTCAGTCTCACCATGATGATTATGATATTCTATTGATTTTTTTTCTCCAAGTCTGATGGTCATATCTCTGGTATAAGACTCATAATTTAAAAAGAAATCCTTGATAATCTTCCCCTTATACCCAAGACATAATATAAATTCATTATAATTATAAACTGAATAATATTTCATAATATGCCAGATAATTGGATATCCATTTAATTGAATCATGGGTTTTGGTATATCATCTGCAACACCACGAATTCTGGTTCCTTTTCCACCGCATAACAGCACTGTTTTCATAAAAACACCTAAAATTATTTATTAAACCCTAAAAAGTTTCTTACAGCTTCTGGTGTCACCGGTTCAAAGTATTCTTCTCTGATCCTTCTTCCAGCTATCTCATGTTCTTTTATCTTTTCTTTATTTCGCCTTTTGTAAAATTGAAGAGCTTCTGTTATTTCATCGCGCGTATGGCATAAACTCCAGATATCTTCGGTAATAATTTCCGGGATAGGATTACGAGTCAAACCAGAATTATTTCCAACAACTATAACAGGAATTCCTTTGGCCAGCGTTTCCATGCAAGTGCTTGAAGCGGAACTTATAAGTAGATTTGATTTTTCAAGGCAATCATTAAAATCACCGGCCACAAATCTAAACTGCTCCGGCCACTCATCGCCGAAGGCCGTTTTAATCATCAATTGTGATGCAGTGGGATGGGGTTTTATCCAAAAATGAAAGTCGTCAATTCCCTCATCTGCCTCATGAGCAAGCAACTTCAATATATTAACTGCTTCACTTATCATTATGGGCAACGCAACAAGGATTGTATATAAATTTTCAGCCGGGAAATATTTTCTTTCCTGCAATACATGCTGAAATCGAAAAGCAGGAGCAATGAAGACATCAAGATCAGAACAAAACCTGCGGGCCGGTTTAACCAGTCCCTTTCCTATTACAGCCATCTTTTGTGGGATAACTCTGTTATTTTTTTCCTCTTCTGTAGGATACATGCATAGATAATGTGTTGATTCGATAAAGCCTTGATAACCTATGGTCTCGACATCTGGGAAAAAGCATCTGAATCCGGCATTCCACCCTCTATCAATATTCTGATTCTCAAACCAGTCGATGATCAGTCTCAGCTTAACACCGGCCTTTTTTAATCTTTTTGTAAAACAATAATTTAACAAAGGGGCATATGAAGAACCAGCCCTGTGAAAATCTGTCAATTCTTCACGTACCAGCGGTGAAATGTCTACCCCATATAAAAAAGAAGAATTAAGTGTTAATTTGCGGACTCGAAACAGATGCTGCCACAGACACCAATAATCCACAAACTTCAGGAACTCATCTTTCAATATAAAATTTCTATCGGCTTTGCGCATGCGTTTGAGAACCGATAGATACTGCCACGTATGAAAACCGTAAAATTGAGGAACAAACCAAACAGCTTTTTTTTCTTCTTCCGAAAGAGCTTCCTTCAATCCGGGGTAATACCTGTCTTTCTCAATGAAGCCATTCATAACAAATGTATCAATCAGAATCAGCGGGTCTGCAGGTATTGGTTTGCGTGAAGATCGTGTTGATTTAGCCACAAAAAAAAAGAGTACTTGCTTCAGGGGAAGGCCAAATATCGTATAGATTGGCCAAACAAGTCCCTTTAAACGCTGTTTTGGAGACAACCTGATCCTCGTTACTTCAGCATTAACCTTCTGTTTGATGAGATAATCTTCAATGATTCTCTTGAATGCCTTTGAATCGGTAACAATTTCAGTAATAGGCTTCTTTGCCCGAATCAATTCCTGAAGCAAGGCGATACAGCAACAGTAATGGAAAAGCGGGCTAGATAGTGTGTTCCTGCTTGCCGGTGAAGACACCCACCAGTCTATGCTGTCTTTGTTTTGCCTTGAAACAGAATCCATCAATTCAGTAAAAATCTTCTGAATATTGATTGCCATTTGATTGAACAAGACCGAATGTTCAGGGTTTATTTTTGCGGCAGCTGTAAAATATAACTTCATCTCATTCCCAAATCTGTTCTTCTTGCAAAGATCTCAGAGTCATTATCAAGTGTTGTGTTTGGTATCAGTCACTGTTCCTTGCGCTAAACTTTTTTTGAAGTTCAACAAAATGTCCCCAGGAATGACGACTTATTTTCGAAAGAAAGTGGTTTTCTCATTACCAAATTTCTTTTTATAATACTCTTTACCAAGTTGCTCAAACATCGCATTGCCTTTCTCATCAAATGACTCTGCAAGCAATATTTCTCTCCATCTATTTTTCGGGAAAAAAGTATATAGTGCAAATGTTCTAAATAGCCCCTCAATCTCTTCTCTTTGTAAATAAGGTAATGGCATTTTTAACATCGAAGCACCAGATATACCTCGAGGGAAAGCATTCTTATCCAACCATCCTTGTTTTAAACAAAGAGTCCTAAGTTCTGTCCCTCTAAAAGGTGTAAATATATTTACAGTTAAAGCATCGTAGTTGGGTACTTTTCTTGTTAACTCAATTGTTTCAAAAACCATATCCCTTGTTTCAAATGGTAGCCCGATTAAATCATCCATGGAAAAAGGTATACCGCTTTTTGCTACAATTTCACCTTTCTCTACGACTTCCTTATTGGTAAAATATTTTTTTAAATATTTCTTCCTATACTCTTCATTTCCACTTTCAATGCTGAAGCTAAGACGATAACAACCTACTTCCTTTAAAAACCTTAATTTTTCTTCACTTATTGATTCTATACGAGTATTGATCCAAAAAGGGATCTTGAAAGCACTATACATTTCGCACCATTTATAAAAGTCCTTTTTAGAGCGGGTTAGGAAAGTGTCATCTACAAACATAATAAATTCAGGACGAAATTCATTAGTTAAAAAGCTTAGTTCCTTTTTTAAGTGTCCAATTTTTTTCCTGCGCACAAATGTTCCAAAGCCCATCTTTTTTACCAATTTGTTATGCGTGGGCGAATTACAAAATGTGCAATCATACGGGCACCCCCTGACACCTTCTAATGTAATTGTTTTAAAGATCTTTCCTCCCCAAGGACGAAGAAACTTATCTTTTTGAAATAAAGAATAATCAGGAATTGCTTTATTAATATCTACCAACTTGCTGGCTTTATTTTTTATTATTGAGCCATCGCTTCTTTTGAACCAAATATTTGGTACATTTTCACAACTCCCCCCTTTTCTTATACTTTCGCAAACATCCACGATTGTATCTTCGCCTTCACCTATCCCAACCATGTTAACACTTTCAGGCAGGATAGCTTCTTCCGGTGACATTGTCGGGAAAACACCGCCAATTATATTGGATATCTTAAACTCTCCAATCAGATCCAGCAGATATATACCTTGTTTAAAGGTGTCTTCAACAACCGACATAATAATAATATCAGGCCCAAACTCTGATACTTTTCTAATAAAATCCCCTTTTAAATCCGTCTTTACTTCCCAGTTTATCAAACTCTTATCGAGCTTTCTATACTGGAAACTTCCTGTTCTTCTATCATCATGATCTTCGTTTTCTCCAGTTCTATAGCCTGAAGCATCAAACAAATTGACACTATATCCCTTTGATTTTAAAATAGAAGTAAATAATGCAATAGCTAATGACGGAATTTTCATTAAATTCAGGTTTGGGTAAACAAGTAAGACTCTAAACTCCTCTATTTTTTTTTCATTCATCGCTGTATCCCACCTATTGATTTAATTTTGTTTATCCGAATAACCTTCTTGGCGTAAAAGAACTCCAAGTCGTAATTGCTTATATTACATATGCCAGCTTTTTTCATTGCATTCCCCCTATTTTAATGAGAATTTCTGTACTGCTTCCTTCATGACATCAATAAACCGTGCCATGATTTCTCTGGGACCCACAGTTATCAGAATGTATTTGTCCCAGGGAGGAGCATAATTCCCCTTAACATAAATAAGTTTTTTATTTAGAAGAGAAACAACTTGCTGACACTTCTCAGGATTTATTAAGTCTATCAAAAGATAATTGGCCACTTCACCATTACACCTGACACCCAAATTGGCCAATTTCTCTTTTAAATAAGTTCTTCCTTCGATTATATTTTTGATATACTCATCGACAAGATCATAATGATCCAGCAGATACTCTCCCACCGCATTTCTTAATGAATTGCTTTCGTGGGCGGGCCGTGTTTTGGTCAGGATATTCATATTTTGTTCATTAGAAACCATATAACCAAGACGAATAGAAGGAACACCGAAACCTTTGGAAAAGGTACGTAATACTACAAGGTTCTCGTATTCATCGATAAGATCGATAGCGGTTTCGGATCCGAACATATAGTAAGCCTCGTCTATAACAAAAAGAGTATTGTTCTGCCTCGTTCTCTCTGCAATGTAGGCTATCTGATCCACTGAAAGAGGATCCTCAATCGGCTGGTTAGGGTTAGGGATAAAAAGCATGATCGGCTTACTGTCGATAAACTCGTTTAATTGCTTCCAGTTCAGTTTTAGTGTCTCTGGTATATAATCTATTTGAGTTAGTTTTGTTTGAAATATTCTATTGTATACATAATACATCGCATAAGTAGGTCCGGGGACACCGACATGGTCACCAGGTTCCGTCATTATTTCCCAGAGGGTTTTAATGCCGCTGTCCATGCCTGAAGTAAGCATTATTTTGGATTCATCAACACCTATGTGATCACTCAACTTTTTGTAAAGCCCTGCTGAGTCAGGATAGACGCTTAAAAAATAAGCGGGTTTATCTGCAAATATTTTAGCCAGCAAATCTTTGGGCCACACATCAACCCTTTCATTTCTATTGAGGCGAAGCCCCTTCTCTAAGTTCCGGTTTTCCGGGATTCGAATTCTTTGAATATCTCTTAAAAATGGTTTTCTTTGAATAAACATATCTTCCTCTAACCAACAAAAATAGCTGCATACTGCGGGAGTATGGGATCAAATCTCTTATTAGTATTATGAATACAATTATAACAAATGAGTCCTTTGGTCCGCATTTCTTTATGTTTCTTTCGGAAATCACGATAAAGGTCTGATTCCCAGATTTCCTTCAATGTAGATTTGGCCAAATCGCCAAGAATAAGTACCCTCTGATAATCAAGAACACAAGCGGAAACTAACCCTTCAGGAGTTATCGTAAATCCCTTAAAAGGCTGAAAACAAATTTTGCTTTTACTCCTCCCCCGGATATGGAAAGGTTCAATTTCAGCAAGTTCGTTGTTCTCCGGATTATTTCCACAAGTATTGAAGATTGTACGGACATACCATTCATCTATATATGGGCTGATAATTTTTTCAAGAACACTGGCTTCTGATTTGGTCTTGTCCGTTACAGCCATACTTACAAAAATACGAAAAGAACTTTGTGTCTTCTTTCTGTATTCCCATAAAAGTTTCAAATTAGTAATAACTGTCTCAAAATCATCTCGACCATGGATTTCCTTATATGTTTCCCTATATCCGGCGTTTATCGAAAATTTAATGCTGTCTATTCCTGCCTGAATCACCGGAATAATTCGATCGGTGGTTGCCAAAGCACCATTCGTATCAATATAACAATACTCATATCCAAGTTTTTTTGCATGGGCAGTATAATCAGCCAGATGGCTGTTTAATAAGGGTTCTCCTGTTCCGTAAAGTCCAACTCTGCGGGCACCTAGTTCATATGCCTCCAGCAAGACTTTTTGTGCAAACTCATGATCAATATTCCGCTTCTTTTTCCTTTTATAATTTGAGCAGAAAATACATCTGTGGTTACAAAAATCTGTTATATCAAGTTGGAATTCTTTGGGGAATGGAGCGTTGATATCAAAATCGGTTATTATCCCTTCCACTCTTTTGGATTTCAGGGTGTTTACTTCTGGCATCTTTTTTCCTCTTTGTAAAATATGTTATACCCCAGACATCAAACAGGTGAAGTTTTTTAAAATAACGACGTCTTTATCCACAAAATATAACTTCCAGTCCTTAAATTCCGTATAGTTTGTCATAAAAAAAAAGTCAAGATTGAACTGCCAAGCCACCTCGTAATCATAACGACTGTCTCCGATAAAAACTGCCGGATATTCTATGTCCGGCGAAGTAACCCTGTTACTCATAATTGTTTCTTTTGAATCAGGGCTGCCGTAAATACCATTGAAATAAGTATCCAAACCACGTTGTTTAAAGACAACTCTTAGTTCTTTCTGAGCACCTCCAGATACAACAAATTTCTTGCTATTTATAGGCAAGCTATCCAGAAAATCCCGAACACCGGATGTTTCCGGACAATTTATAAGCTTTTCACAAACCAAGGCGCTAAAGTTATTTAATGCGTTCTCCAGTTCTTTCTCAAAATTTTTTTTCTCCAGAATGGTTTCAAAAAAGTATTTAAACTTCTCGAACCTTGACACACCACCAAGCCGCTTGTTACATTCGACTAAAGCATGGGCATTCCCCTTGCCATATGGCAAACCTACCTCGTAAAAGGCGTCTGATTTAAGCTGATTGGAATCCAACAGGACACCATCACAATCAAAAAACCAGGCTTTATACTTGCTTAATTCTATATTCACTGTTTTTCCTGTCTCTTTCGCAAGGCATCTTCAACGATAGGAACATCTTCAGGTATATCAACAGCCAATGAAGTGCCACCTGTCTCCACCATAAAGACAGGAATGGATAAATCCAAATAACGCAAGATTTCTATGTCTTCATGATTTTCAAGTGTGCTTTTCCGTCCAAATTTGCCAAAGGCCTCTAATTCTTCATAATTAAAGGCATAAATACAAACCTGTTTCATATAGTATGCTGGTTTGCTGTGAGAGGACTTAAACCCTGGAACAGCAAGACGTGACATATAAACCATACGATTATTTTCTATTGTGATCACTTTGGGAATATTGACACTTGAAGGGTCTTCTTGTGATAACAAACGACACATTCCGTTAATGACTCCTTTCCCCCTTTTTTTCTTTTCAGTAACAATCAGTTCAATATCCTTTGGATTAAGTAGAGGTTCATCTCCCTGAATGTTCATATAAATATCTGCTTTTACCTGCTTTGCAGCTTCCCATACACGATCTGTTCCTGTTAGGGCTGTCCCCGAAGTTATAGCAACGTTAAATCCTGCATTTTTGACAACATCAGCAATTCTCTGATCGTCTGTAGCCACCCAGGTATTCTTTTTTCCTAATGCCTGAGCTGTAATTTCTGCAACATATAATATCATAGGTTTTCCCAGTAGAAGCGCCAGAGGTTTACCGGGAAAGCGTGATGATTGGTAACGGGCAGGTATAATTCCAACTATTCTTTCCATATAACATCCCTAGTCATTATAATAAATTTTCAATACTTTTGTAAAAAGCCTTATGGGTGGTAGGTGTCAATATACAAAGGCCATTTTTATTGTTTGAAACCAGATAATTATCTATCTGTTTTAACAGTTGTTCATTCCAGTTGTGCTTTCCCATCAAAATCTCAAAATCTTCAGTTTCATCTGATTCTTTGTAAAAATGGACAGGGTGTTTCATAAAGCTGTCCACCTGTTTGTATCCATCCATTCCTGCTATAAAAATCCGTTCAGCGTCCATAACGATAGCCATTGCCACTGACAATATGGAAATTGTCCGGCAGTTTGTCATAATTACACCCTTTGATATATTAAAATTAGATAAAAACTGTGGCAAGTGCTGGATGAATTCGTATTTACGAGCAGTATATTTTTTTATAAACTCATCTGATAAAATATTGGAAATCAAAATATTGGAACGGGCATCAACTGTATCAACGTAATCAATAAATCTCTTTTTGTTGCCAAAGACATGATAGTGAGGAATAAACAAACCTCCCAAATAATTGGCGCCAATAATGACCGGATTATATTTTTTGATAAACTTATCAATCTGTTCTTTTTCTTCTTTCAATGTAGGCCCATTAGCAAGCACCAGAAAATCCCTTCCGGAATGTCGATCAAGATATTGAACCTCCTCAAATTTGCTTAAGTCCTGCACAGGAATCGAATCAAAGTTTGATTTATTATTTTTTTCGATAGCTGAGATACCTACAAAACCACTTTGAATTATCGAATCCAATACCGATTTTTCAAACCCTGTCGGCTTCATCTCTTTAACCGTTTCAAGAGCTCTTAAGATATCTTCAACACTGTATTCTCTACAATCCACCATTGTTTTTGAATAATAGGGATGCACCTCGAACATGCCTGACAACATGTACGACAAATCATAACCCCATTTTAAATTTTTATGAAGATCAAGCATATAACGATCGATAATATCCAGAACAGGAAGGGTGTTATACGTGTTTTTGGCAGAAGTTTTTTCAAAATAGGAGAGCAAGATTTCAATCGGAAGATTACCGGCTCCTCTTCCCATCCCGTATGTTGTTCCATCCACAATATCGACACCACTCTTTATTGCCTCCAAGGTATTTGCAAAACCCATTTGTAAATTGTTATGAGCATGAAATCCTATCATTTTTTCTGTTATAGTCAAGTGGTCAAGGATGCCTTTAATATCCGAGGGAAGCAGAGAACCATAACTGTCTGCAAAATATACATAATCAATTTTTGAATCTTTTAGTACCCCAAGAATTTGATTAAAATCATCTTCAGTATAGTTCACAATACCCATGAGCTGAATGGACGAAATGTAACCTTTATCAGCAATGTCATTGCAAAGTTCAATGGCAGAAAGGACTTTGTCTTTGTGGACTGCTACCCGGTACATGCTATTAATGCTGTTCGTTCGGTCTGGAATATCTTCAATATCAATCTTGCCAAAATCTACCATCAACGAAATAGCGGGTCCGGATATACCTTTAACAACTTCGGAAACTAACTGCTCCGGCGTAAATTTCCAGGGCCCGTATTGCTTGGGGTCAAAGTATTTATCAGTGCTCCTAAAACCAATCTCCACAAAATCTACGCCGGACCTGGAATGAGCCCGATATAATTCCCGCACTAGTTTAAGATCAAAATGCCAGTCATTTAAATACCCACCATCACGAATAGTACAGTCTAAAATTTTTAATTTTTTATTGTTCATCTGAAAAATCCTCTATTAGCCGGCTTTAAAGGGTTAAAAATGTCCTTTTTAAGCCTGAATAATCTTATCAATCTGCTTTAAGATATTAATTTTAGCATTTTTTTTATACACATAGTGATTGAAAAAAGAATTATCTCTTTTGGATTCCAACCTACCATCTAAAAAACAATTCAATTTTTTTATCATCTCTTCATAACTTTCGGCATAATGTACTCTTTTACGAAGATCTTTTAGAGCATTTTCTTCGTATGGGTTTACCGGGTCATTCATTAAAAAAATTTCAATATCAAGATGTATACACTCATACAATGAAGTTGATGGATATTCAATCAAGACTGCTTTTGGTGTTTTTTTTTGTAAATAACTATTCAAATCCATACTATTGTCTATGTGTAATCTCTTTAACCTTTTTAGAACAATAAGGGACCCGCAATTCTCAAAATTTGACCATCTAAAAGGCTTAACAGTTACTTTGATATCTTTTAGAGTATTAAGGTATTCGAGTAATTTTATCTGGCGCTTTGCCAACTTGCTAGGGGGCATCTTTTTCATACCACCAGCGAAAACCGACTCTGTACTCATTAATGGGAAAAGGATACCAATCTTTTTATTATTATTTGCAGAAAGTTGTTTTGAACGGCCTATTGGTACCACAAAACATCTTGATTGTTTATCAGGATAAAGTCTTTTCATATCTTTATTTGAAAAGCCCCAGCTAAAAAAATAATCACACCTGTTAAAATCAGTATTGAAATGCCAGGGATAAATCGTATCGCCATAAAAACCACCATGCTGAGCACCAATCACATGGACACCCTCTGACAAAAGATATTCAAATAATAATGCGCTTGAGCGTGATACAGGAGGATTACCCCAAATACCTAAAGAGACTTTAGTTGTTTTTTCTTTTTTAAATTTTTGGATTTCTGAAATATATTGATCTATATGTTTATTTATGTCTGCCAGAATATCTTTAATAAAAAAATGGGAGATAGGTTCTTTTACCAATTTGTCCTTTTCAAAGATTAAATGCTCATATTTCTCATCATCTCTCAATTTCGCTTGGCTAATATTTGCTGATCTAGGGAAATAGAAAATATTATAGGAATCAACAAGATTCTTTCTTAAAAAACCTAAATCATACAAAGGTTCATGCAATAATATTGTTTTTTTTAATGGGTCATAAAACCTTATAACAGCAGCACTGAAAAAATATTCTTCAATTTTATCTCTCAACATATTTGGATTATAATACGCATTTTTGAGTACAGAATATAATTTTCTATGAAAAAAAAGGAGGCTGTTTAATGTTTTTGAAAATTGCTTGATTAATTTATTGTTTAACTCAACAATTTCAATTTTTAGATCGGAGTACAAGAAAGATAATATAGAACGAGTATCTGTCATCCCATCTATGAGATCATTAATTAAAAAATTATAAATAAAAATCTTTTTTATGGAATATTTTTCAATTATAATTTTAAAAGCTTCCATGAAATAAAAAATAGTTATAATATGATGTCTTCCATGACAAGAATACAGTGGATAAAAGTATCGTATATTTAATCCATACTTTTCATTCAAATCTGGTGCTAAATCATTATCTAATTTTATTAATATTTTATCAACCACCTTTCCAAGCGTAATCATATTCTCTTTCAACTCTGTATCAGTAAAGAAAGAATCAATACACGTTGAATTTATATTGTAAATTTCCTTTAGAAATATATTAACACTTACATGGGTTGTAAAAAGCAATCTGCCTTTATATAAATCTTTAGAAATGCAATCTTTTGCATCATCTATACTATTTAAAACAACTAATTCGTTCATTTGAGTATTCCCGCCCTTTAAATCTTACAATATATTGAATCAAAAAAACTCAAGCGGTTGATCAAATAATCAAATCCCAAGTTAAAGGGGTACCCATTTTGATATCTCGATTCACTGATTTGCCCATGACAATATCAAAATACTTTGGAGGTAAACCAAAGCCAGGCCTAATTATGCGAACAGAGTCGTTTGATAGAAGCGCACCTGAATTAAGATTTTTCGTTATATAAAGAGATCGCCTGAAAACCATTGATTTTTTTTCTTTCTCTGTTGGCCCATACATTATTTCACCAAGTCCCTGCCAAGCCCTTTTTGTTTCACAAACCAAAGCTTTCATTTCATCTGGTTCCAAAGAAAAAGCCGAATCAATGCCACCTTCTGCGCGGCTTAATGTAAAATGTTTTTCAATGATTGTTGCGCCAAGGGCGACAGCGGCTACTGCTGTACCAATGCCCATGGTGTGGTCTGACAAACCAACCTGACAATCGAATAGTTTTGCCATATGAGGGATTGTCAGGATATTTGTGTTTTCCGGTGTTGCCGGATAGGAACTGGTGCATTTAAGTAAAATCAAATTCCTGCACCCTGCTTCACTTGCGGTACGGACTGTTTCATCCAATTCCGCGATTGTTGCCATGCCCGTTGAAATTATCATAGGCTTTCCAGTGGCTGCAACTTTGCGTATCAGCGGTAGATCCGTGTTTTCAAATGAAGAAATCTTGTAGAAGGGAACATCAAGTTCTTCCAGAAAATCAACCGCTGTTTCGTCAAAGGGTGTACTCAGGTACATCAAACCAAGTTCCCGGCAACTCTCAAAAATTTGCTTATGCCACTCCCAAGGGGTATGGGCCTCTTTATAAAGTTCATAAAGGGATTTGCCATTCCACAGACTGTCCGGATCATTGATAAAAAATTCTCTTTCAGCAATGTCAAGAGTCATGGTATCGGCTGTATAGGTCTGAAGCTTTACTGCATGCGCTCCTGCTTTGGCCGCAGCTTCAACAATCGCCATCGCCCTGTCAAGTGACTGGTTATGATTGCCGGACATATCGGCTATTATGAATGGTGGATGGTCGAACCCGATTTTACGACCTTCAATTTTAATGTTATTTTTATTCATTTGAAATTGCTCATACTCCTTTTTTTATCTGCATATGCGCCTCAAAGTCATAAATGCCTCAGCAGCATGGAGCCCTGCTTCTCTTCCACGACAGAGTGCCGCAAATTTTAAAGCATCAAGAGACCTTGCATGTGGTTCTGCTCGAATTTCATCTACATAGCAGGAATATGCATTTAATAGATTGTCAAGATATTGGGAAATGTCCACAAAAGTATCAGGGATAAAAGGTGGTATAATGGCGTATGTAGACCATTCCGTTGAGCTGTTTGTCTCAAATGCCCTGATTTCGGAAAACTCCTCACCAGGTAGCGGTCTAAATGCAGTTAGAACTGCCTGACAGGTTATTCTATGATCAATATTCAGATCTCCTCCGTGATGAGTATAAATAATTTGCGGATTAACCTCTTTTTTGACCGATTCAACAACCCTGACAATATCTAACAGTGGAACAGAATCAAACATATTATCAGGAAATTTTTCAAAACTTACAATATTAGCTCCGAATACTTCACATGCTTTGACAGCGCTTTCCTTTCGTTTGGTTATCAGTTTTGTATCAGAATCACCGCGAGAGCTAACACCATCGCCAAGAAAAAGGATATGAACGGAAGCCCCTTCTTTTACGTGGCGGGCAATTGTTCCACCACAGCCTAAGACTTCGTCGTCTGGATGGGCGGCAATAATCAATATCTGTTTATTCATTTTTCCTCTCAGTAATCTTGACATCTGCAATTATCTGACATTCTTTAATAGAAGCGCGTTCGAACTCAAAACGAAAATATTCCGTCTCTAAAAAAGCATGCGGGTATCCATCTGCATCAAGCATTCTAATATGATCAAAAACATGTTGTAAGCTGGTTAATTCAGAAATATTGCTTTGTTCAGGCTTTCGCCTTAAGAAACAGGTTGTCTCACCTGTCTGTTCAATAGGAGCAGCCGGTTCCATAATGATTTGATAAATCATATCTTCGATAATTTCAGATGCCCGTAAATAAATCTCTTCCGCCGAGCCATAAAGGCTTAATGGTCTCTTTAAATAAACCGGCCCTGCATCTAGTTCTTTTACACATCGCAAAGCTGAGATCTTCGTCTCATAAATTCCTCTTGAAATCAGATTCTGCAACGGACTGCCGCCTCGCCCAAAAGGAACATCTGTCATGTGAAATATAATGCATTCATACTTTTCAAACACATTTTCGGGTAAGAGGAATGACCAATGAGGAAGAAATACGTAGCGTGGTTTTATTCTTTCAAGGAACTCAGCAGACAGATCTTCTTTTCTCTTAATATAAACAAACTGATGGCCTGTTTGCACGCTTAATGACTCAGGTAATCCTGCATACCATTTTTTATTAGATGCTATAATACAAACCATAACCTCACCCAGTGTAAAATTTTGATAACTTTATTTGCCTATACCAAAGACAGTTCATAAACAGAAAAATTTTCTTTATACCCAGCTTTCTTAAACGCTTTTTTTGAAGAAGAGTTTGAGAATAGAACCTCTGCTCGAATTTTTTCCACATCAGAAAAATTCTGTTTAACCCAATCCGACCCAACCCTCAGTAATTGAGAACCCAACCCTTGCCCATGTATTCCTGGAAGCAAATATACCGCAACAACGGCCGTTTTACCAACATTGTCGTATCGCAAAACGCCAATTTCTTGGTCATAAAACTCTCCCACCAAAAGAACTCTGCCGGGATTTCTAATAGTTTTTTCAAACCAGCGGCAATGATCCTCCCATTTAATAAAGCCATGATCAAAGAAATGCATCCGTGTCACTTCAGCGTTACGCCACTTATAAATGGTTTTGCAATCATCCACAGTTGCCATTCGCAACGTAATAGCAACCGGCATTACCTCTTGAGCAATTCGCTTTGCACCTTTGCAATCCACAAGCGATAGTGTTTTCCGGGCAAATGAAATTAAAAGCCATGGGGATTGAAGTACAGTTTTAAGTACATGATAAATAGAATCAACCAAAACAGTTTCAGATTGCCCAAGAAATAACAAATAGCCGGATTCAGCCATGTCTAAGACAGTTCTTTCCTGATTCTCTGCAACAGTGATTACCATACTGGGAAGAGCTAGGGTACATCGCTCCCATACAGTAATTCCTCCAGCGCCGACAGCAAGATCGGCCTTGGATATAAGTACAGCCATGTCTTCCACATTAAAATGACAGTTGCAACCGGGCATATCAGAAGCCATTTGTTCAATGACTTTACGATGCGGATTTAAAGCACCTATCACCACATCCACCGCAATATCCTGTCTGTTTAACATGCGTATCGCTTGAAGCGTCTTTGAAGTCTCATTGGTCTGATCACTTCCCCCAAAGAAAATCATTATTCTTTTTACGCATCTATCACGCTTTCTTAAGTTTTTCCGTGCTTCCCTAAATTCCGGTCGCAAAAGGGCATATTTAGGGCCGAGGAGTTTATTACAACCGGGCAGCACCAGATCATCATATCGGCTTTCAAGATTCTCATAAAAATTCTGATCCAGTAGTAAATCGCAATCATGGAGTCGGTCTGCAAGATCATCTATCACCATGATTTTTTTGACATAAGGCCGCAAATATCCTTCCCATTTTTCATCAAGGGCATAGTGATCTACCACAAGCCAATCAGGAGTAGTTCCAAGGCTTTTAATAATTGCTTCGACCTGTCTGACGTCTGTCTGCCAGTCAGCGCCAAGCCAAGCTGCATGTTTTAAACCGCCCTCAATATTTTGTTTTGTTGTGTCAGACACAGGAAGACGGTGGACATTATACCCTTTCTCTTCAATATAGCTGCAAAGGTTTCCGCCAAACTCTCGGCAGATAAAGGCCACCTCCGCTCCACGCCCGCATAGTTCTTCAGCCAAGGTCAGGCAACGCATGACATGACCTGTGCCAATCTGAAAAGATGCGTCTGCTCGGATGATACAAAAACTATCAGAACTACTCATGTCCTCTTTCGCATATCAATAAATTTAATATAATCTTCTAATGAATCAGAATCTGATTTTTCGTTGTTATAAAAACTTTTAATATTGTAATAATCTTCAATTGTATCAATTGTTGCTCTAATATCAGGTCTTTTTAAATCATCCCAGGGAGGATTCATTTTTGTACAATTAAACTTATCCATATTATTGAGAATATGCAATGTTACATGTTCTTTTTCTTCCTTGCTTATGGCACTTTTATTAGCCCTGAAAATAGCCTCTCTGGTAAAAGATTCCACCCCTGAGCCATATGGTACATTTTTAAAAGTCACATAGTCGCATCCAGTATTAAGAATATGGGCAATACTTAAGTCTATAAATTTAACCTCCGTAAAAGGATTATCGGCGGTGATTCTAACAATAATATCCGCATTACATTTTTCTATACATTTACAAAACCTGCAAAGGACATTATCAAGGTTACCTCTAAAAACGTTATAATGTTCTTTCTTAGCTTGGAACTCTACAATGTCATCGAGTTTATCTGTTGAAGTAGCCACCCATATCTCTTCCAAAAAATTGGACTTGTTTGCTCTATGCAAAACCCTTTCAAGAATTGTCTTTCCAGAAAGATCTAGCATGGCTTTTGCTGGCAAACGGGATGATGACATTCTACATTGAACAATACCTACAATTTTTAATCGCCTTACCATGCAGTCCATCCTCCATCTACCGAAATATTAGCTCCAGTTATGAAGCTCGAAGCGTCTGAAGCTAACAAAGCTATAACACCCTTGATTTCACCAGGCTGGCCAAATCTTTTCATAGGCACTTTCTTTTTAAGATTGGCAATAAATTCTTCATTCTTTTGCACTTCTTCATTAGGAAATGGCCCCGGAGAAACTGCGTTGACGCGGATACCATATTTAGCCAGGTGACAGGCAGCATATCTCGTAAACTGAATAATCGCTGCCTTTCCTGCACCATAGTTGGGAGGGTTATCAAACCCGCTATCTCGATATATTTCAGGATTAGGAGATACAATGCCGTACATTGAAGCCATATTAATTATTGATCCGGAAAGCAGCTTCTTCATAGTAGGGACAATTTCTTTTGTACATCTGAACACACTATTAATACTTCCCTCTATGCCTTTATTCCAGTTTTCTTCAGTCATTTCTTCTAAACTACCAGGAACTCCGAAATAAGCATTGTTTACTAAAATATCGATTTTTCCATATTCAGTCAATATTTTTTCATACATCTTCCTTATGGACTCAGTTGATCTGATATCCATCCTGGCTGTTTGAATTTGTTCTTTGAATCTTTGTCTAAGAAGGACAACTTTTGTATTATCCTCTGAAATATGCCTGCTAACCATAAAGACTATACAGCCATATTCTGCCAAGACCTCGGAGACCGAACATCCTAAATGTCCGGCTCCTCCTGTAACAATCGCAATTTTATTGTTTAGAGAAAATAAACCATTGGTTTCCATTTTATATGCACTATGTCCATAATGTGGGGTTTAATATCTTTTCATCTACAGAACAAAAACTATGTTTCAGTTCCTCAAACATGTCCGAATAAAAATTCTTGCCCCATATAGAGATGTTTGTTTCAACTTGTAGTTGTGTCTCAGCACCAAACACTATCTTTGTATTTGGTTTGGTAATTTTTAGATACCCCAATGCTAACTCTGTTTTTGATATTTTTAACTTATTTGCAAGGATATCTAACTCTTCAATAACTTTTGACGCAAATTGCATGCCTTTGGGTAATTGATCCTTGCTCAATAAAATTAAACCTTGGAGAAAAATGCTGCGAATATATATTGTTTTCCCCATATTGCCAGCCAGTTCAAAGGCCCCTATCTTCTCAAATCTTCTGTCCAAAATATTAGTAGGAACTTGCACTTTAGAGATGCCCTTGGTATTCAATGCCTGAATAGCTCTTTCCGGCGAGTACACAGATATACCTATGTATTCCACCTTGCCTGAATCAACAATATCCATAAGATTTTCTTCCAATCCTTTTTCCCACAGGTCAAGCATATCTTCCCGATGAAGCATCAGACAGTAGAGAGACTCTACGTCTAAATTATTTAGTGATATATCAAGGGCACGATTTAAGGCTGTCCTATCTAAAGGATCAACATCAGGTGCAAATTTCGTAATTACTCTTACTTTATCAGCGATGCTCAAATTTTTAAAAATCTGTCCTAAAACTTTCTCACTCTGTCCATAAGCCTGGGCGGTATCAAATTCACAAATTCCGGATCTCCATGCTTCTTGGACAATAGACTTTGCAATATCATAAACCGGTTGTCCGGTTGCGTTTGCTATACCGTAATCCATCCCAAGCTGAGCAGTCCCAAGAACAAGATGGGAAATGTTTTGTTCTATAACTTCCACTGATTATTTTGACCGGCTATTTTTTATTAAAATTATTATGGCATCTACGATAAAAATATGGGTATTCATATTACTTAGGATATATCTTTAACCATTTCCATTCAAACACCTTACTGCCGGCAATTTGATAATTATCAACAACTCTGGTTACAGCAGATTGTTCATTTTGAAAACTTACAAACTCTTTATTGACATTTTCAGCATCGAACACATCATCTATTAATTCAACATAATAATCACCCACAGAATCAATAAATCGTTTGAGCAGATCAATACTATAAGTATTTTGATAAACGAAATTGATTGGATTATTATTTTCATCAAAATCATCAGTGTATAAAAATTTACTTAAATGTGTTCTGTCACTGACTAATGTTCTTATGAAACAATATTTTTTAGTCACCCCTAGTAAATTTTTAATGGGAACTCTAAAATCAGGTAAATGAAGAATCAAATTACAACAAAACACAATGTCAAAACGTCCTAACTCATCTGGCAAATCAAATATATCTCCTACTAAAAATTTTACTTTTTGCTTTTTGAAATAATTGTTTGCAAATTCTATGTATGGCATCGTAGCATCTATACCTAAATATTCAATATCGTGATTGATCTTTAACAAGCTTTTGTAGTAATGCCCGGCTGCACACCCAACATCCAATATTTTCATTTCAGGAATGTAAATATTTCGAACAATGTTAACCAGTTGCTTTGCAGATTCCATCTCAGGCAATTCACCAGTTACTCTTTTGTATGTTCTTAATTCAACGCTACTGTCCGAATTCCAAATTCGCCAGTTATTTTCCATAGATTAAGCCTCGTTATACTTTCAAATTAATAGTTTATATATATTTGCTATACAGTAAGCCATGCCAAGCTGAACAGTACCAAAAACAAGAAGGGATGGTTTGTTTAATTCGTTGGATTGGTTTAGTTTCATATTTAACTACATATAATATTTTTTACTTTTAAAGCAACCAGTTCGACATCTTCATCCGATATACCAGGAAACATTGGCAGTGAGATAATCTGTTCATAAGCCGATTCGGCAATAGGGCACGATCCCGGGCCGATATGAAATTTTTCCATATAAAATGGATGCAGGTGCACTGGTATATAGTGAACGTTTACGCCTATGCCCTTTTCACGCAGCTTGGTAAATAGTGTTGTTCGATCACAGTTTAGAGTATCACCATCAACCCTTGCCACATAAAGATGGTATGCATGGAAAGAATCCTTACGAACTACAAGGGGGGTTATCCCGAAAAGGCCGTCAAATGCCTTATCATAGTAGGCAGCAATTTCACGCCTGCGCTCCAGAAACTTCGGCAGCTTTTGCAACTGGGAAATGCCAAGAGCACACTGGAAATCTGTAATACGATAATTGTAACCAAGACCAACCATCTCATAGAACCATGAGCTTTGTTGCTCCCGTTGACGAGCATCTGTGCTAATGCCGTGATTTATGAAAAGTCGCATATGTCGGGCGAGCGCAGGCTCATCTGTGGTGATCATTCCTCCCTCACCGGTTGTAATATGTTTTACAGGATGAAAGCTAAAAATAGTCATATCTGCAATTGATCCAACCTTTCGGCCTTTGTATTCTGCTCCAAGGGCGTGGCAGCCATCTGCCACCAATCTCAATACATGTTTATCTGCAATCTCCCGCAGGCTGTCCCAATCGCATGGCTGACCGGCGTAGTCCACACCAATTATTGCTTTCGTCTTTTCATTAATTTTTTCTTCCACCTTTACCGGATCAAGAAGGAGCGTATCAGGATCAACATCCGCAAAGACTGGAGTTCCTCCCTGAAAAACAACACAGTTTGCTGTGGCTGCAAATGTCATCGGGGGTACAATTACTTCATCGCCAGAACTGATCCCGATAGCATGCATAGCAGTATGGAGAGCGGCAGTTCCATTACACACTGCCACCGCATATTTTGCACCTACATAATCCGCAACTGCCTGTTCAAATTCCGCCACCTTTGGGCCGGTAGTGAGCCAGTCGGAACTGAGAACATCATTTACAGCTTTTATGTCATCTTCATCAATTGTCTGTCGACCGTAGGGTATCATAAACTTCTGATAATCTCTTTCATTTCATCAATGCTGAGTTTCAATGGATTGGTTTCGGAATTATATTCGAAATCATCCGATACTGGCTTGCCACCGTTGGGATTAAACCTATGACCAAAGAATTTAAAGGCCGGCTGGATTATGTATTTATCATCATATTCAATTGTTTTATACGCGTCATCCCTCGGCACCATGATTTCATGAAGCTTTTCTCCGGGCCTGACCCCGATAATTTCCGTTTTGCATTCAGGGGCAATTGCTTTGGCAAGATCCATCATATTCATGCTTGGAATCTTGGGAACAAAAAGCTCACCTCCAACCATAATCTCAAAACATTTAAGAACAAAATATACACCCTTTTCCAGAGTAATCCAAAAGCGAGTCATACGGGGATCTGTGATTGGCAAGATCCCTTCTTCTTTCTTTTTAAGAAAAAAAGGGATGACGCTTCCCCTGCTTCCAGCCACATTTCCATATCGAACAACGCTGAAGGCTGTATTAACAGTACCAGTGTATGAATTTCCCGCAATAAAAAGCTTGTCAGAGCAAAGCTTGGTGGCACCATAAAGATTTACAGGATTCGCTGCCTTGTCCGTACTAAGAGCAATTACCTTTTTAACACCGCGATCAATAGCCACATTGATAACATTCTGACTACCTAGAATATTGGTTTTTACTGCTTCAAAGGGATTGTACTCGGCTGCAGGTACCTGTTTTAACGCAGCTGCGTGAATAACATAATCCAAATTACTAAATGCCCTGTGAAGCCTCTCTTTATCTCTTATATCTCCTATGAAATAACGGATGCAATCATATTTCGAGTCCGGAAACTGCTGGGCCATTTCAAACTGCTTGAGTTCATCACGGCTGAAGATAATCAGACGTCTTGGTTTATATCTTTGCAGGATGATTTCCGTGCATTTTTTACCGAAAGAACCTGTGCCTCCGGTTATTAAGATATTTTTATTATTTAGCATATTTGATCTCCAAAATTTTTATTTAACTTTAGTCTGTTTAATGAAAAAAATCTCTTTCTAAAACAATATTTATTAGATTTAGCAATGTTGTCGTTTTTAATCATGGATTATTCATTCTTGTATTCTCGTTTCAAAGGAACCCCTATCTCACTCATTAGCTTTAGAAAGCGAGTATTACCGGGATCATATTCCATTAAATCCGGAACGTACCGCTGGCGTGTCTCCTCCCACTCTTCATCATTCACTGTGGTAATGTAATCCATCACTCTTTTGAATTCGCACTCATCTGCATGGTTAGTCCAGAAAGGTCCATTGTCAGGAAGGTCAGCCGGCCAGCCAAAATTGCGTCCGACCGATCCCATTGACTTTCCACGCAATGTAAATGCCGCTATTTTCTTTCCGCGTGCAAAAGCCTCATAGCCAAGTGTTGAATCCACAAATACCACGATTTCTGCTGCAGCAGCATTTTCATAACTACTGTAAAGGTTCGATTTTTTAATAAGTTCAAAAGTTTCATTTTTCAGAATCGATCTAAAATAATTGCTTTCTTGTTTTGTTTGATCAGAACTGCACATACAAATTTTAAGTTCGAGCTCATTTTGCAGGCAATATTTTTGTAATAAAGGTAAAAGAAACTCTTCGGCTGAATATACCTGCTTCCAAAAGATTGGTTGATTACCCTGTATTGACAGAGGTCTGCTTTCCGGACTTGGAGGTTGTCTATATTGAGATAAAAATAACACGGTTTTTGATGAGTTTTGAATTTTTGTTTGATAAAAATTATTCTTAAATGATCCAATTGGAAGTATATTCCCGTCTATATATTTTGCATATTCTCGGCCTATGGCATTACCAAAGGTAAGCATATAGTCGATTTTATATTTATTGCGAAAGTCCGTCTGTTTTTTTAAAAATCCAAAGCGCCCTCCTATCTCGCCTCTTAAACCGTTTTGTACAAAAACGGTGATTAAATTTTTTTGATCGTTTTTAAGCAAATAGAACGAGGACTTATTATCAATAAATGTCAATGCTACACTTGGTTTTACGCATGTTAAATATTGAAAAATATAGTTTGCCGGGGAGAGCTTCAAATTGAAAAGACACTTAAATAGCACATAAAGATTCAAGCTTTCCCCGCGTAAATCCAAAATTTCAACACTTTTCTGACTAATATATGTTAGCAAAACCTCAGATCCAGGCCGGTCATAAATTAAAACCTTAGCTTTCCCGGGCTTACACCAAATCTTTTTTGAATGCCAAAAATAGGAAAGCACTCTTAGTATGCTTGAAAATTTCATTTTTTTAACAGCATGGTTTAAATCAACAAGAAGGAACCAGTGTTTGTAGGTTTTTTAGAGTTCATTACTCGTTTTCTCCTGAAGCAACAAACCAGCTATCTTAAAATCAATATCCGAATCAATATCAATTGAACGTTCTTTTGGCATCTTAAAAGCAAATGTATCCGGGCCAAAAAAACTGTACTGCTCATGAAAATAATCAGTTTCAGCCAGATATATGGCGCCGTTCAATTTGTAAAAAACCGGCAAATCCTGTCTGCGTTTGTTAAGTATCGCAGGCCTTAAAAAATCTTTCATATTGCCATTCTCAGGCAGGGTGTTTGACCACCACGGATGATGATCAGTTTTGCAAACAGAGACAACTGCCCGGGCATTTTTATCCTTTAACATCTGCATAACTCCGTCAATATCTTCTCTTGCCCGCAATGGCGATGTTGGTTGCAATAAAAGGATATATTCAGGTTGATAATCTTCATGTTCTTTTAACCAGTTTATTGCATGGGAAATAACGTCTATAGTTGGCGAAGTGTCATTCGCTAACTCGGCAGGCCGTATAAAAGGCACTTCTGCACCGTATTGTTTAGCAACCTCAGCAATTCCCTCATCATCCGTTGACACTACTGTTTTGTCAATATCACTACAAGGTTTAGCCTGCTCAATACTCCATGCAATCAAAGGCTTGCCGCACAGTTCTTTTATGTTTTTCCCCGGCAGCCCTTTTGACCCGCCTCGCGCAGGGATAATGGCTAATACTTTTTTGTCATCAATCATCTCAAATATCCTCAATCAACTTCAATGCCTTGCGGTATTCCGCCCACTGACCGACGTCGATCCAGGCTTTTTCGCTGACGGGGTACACGCCAATTTGTCCCCCATTTTCCTTTATCTTGTCAATCAGGTGGGTAATGTGGAACAGTTGATTGTCGGGAATCAGTTCAAGGACAGCGGGATTTAACACATACATCCCTGCATTTACCAGAAAATTATATTCCGGTTTTTCCTTTATCCGCTCCAGACTGCCTTTGCTGTTAAGTTCGCATATACCGTAGGGTATATTAAACTGTTTGGCAGACGCCACAAGTGTTATGTCATGCTTGTTTTGTGTATGAAAACGGTAAAGATCAGCATAATCAGCCTCTATAATAATGTCACAGTTAGAGACAAAAAAGGGCTTATTTAATTTATCCGCAAGGAGTTTAAGGCTTCCGGCAGTGCCTCTGGGTTTGTCTTCTTCGGCAAATCCAATGGAATAATCCGGTTGTTTTTCTTCAAAATAGGCTCGCATTATCTTGGACATGTGGTGAATTGTCAGATAAAATTTACTTATTCCATAGGCCCTAAATCTGTCGATGATATGGTCAATCACCGGTTTATCTCCGACAGGAATAAGGGGTTTGGGCAAAACTCTTGTAAAAGGCTCAAGGCGTGTGCCCTTGCCGCCGGCCATTATGACAACGGGAATATCTAATTTTTGGTTCTCTATCCTTCTGTTATTTCCAAACGCCTTTTCCCAGGTTATGAAATCCACCACCTTGCGATTCTGGTCAAGGATGGGAATGAGGTCAATTTTATTTTTCAGAAAAACTGCTTTGGTCTCATCAAAATCAAAATCTTCCTGAAGTATGAAAATCGGATTTGGATGAAAGGCATCCTGAATGGTGCCGCTTAGATTGTGGCCCCTGAGAATGTAACGTCTTATATCTCCATCCGTCAGGGCACCTATAAGAGTTTGTTTATCATCAACCACCAAAAGCACCTTCTCGGCTGTTTTATCAAGGGTTTCCATGGTTTCTTTGATTGTAGCTTTGGGATGTATTGTTATGTTTTTCATAGTTTTTAGTCTTTAATGGTTTTAATAATTCACCGCAGAGGCTCAAGGGGAATCGGGTTTAAATATTTTTTTCTAATTTATCTCTTTTAAAATCATAAAATCTTTTTTTCAAAATATCTGTGAGGTCAACTTCTTTGAGAATCTTCTTAATTTTTTCGGATGCTCCTCCCTTACCATAGGGGTTTTTGACATTTTTAAGTTGGTCCTGGAATTCTTTTGAGTAAAGCTTCTTAACAGCGGTCAGAATTGCCTCTTTTTTGGGATCACAATCTATAACACTATCGGCCCTTATCCTACCCCTTTGTCGATCCCCTATGTTGATTGTGCCAATCTTAAATGTCGGTGCTTCAGCAAGTCCACTGGATGAATTCCCGACCATTCCATCTACAAACTGCAGGGCCGACAGATACCTCAGTTGCCCGAGGCTTACAAATGCAATGGCTTTATGGCTATTTCTGGAAGCATACTCATCGATCATTTGAATTATTATGCGGCCTTCCGTATCTGCATTTGGTTTTGTGAAAATAATCTTCGTGGTCTGAAGCTCATCCAACGCATCAAGAAGATTTTGAAACTGTTTCCCAGATGTCCCATGTTCAAGAGTGACGGAATGAAATGTTATCAATAGGTTTTTTGAGCCGAGCTTAAAATCGATCGAATCTTCAAACTCTTCACGGTCCATGAGTTTAAGCTTCTGGATATTATCTATCCCTAAAGCACCTACATTGTAAACCCTATCAGGATTTTCTCCCAGTTGAATAACCCGTCTTCTGTATTCCTCCATAGCAGTACAGTGAATGTGCGACATTTTGGTGATAGAGTGTCTTATTGCCTCATCGAAAGCGCCTTCCGTCGTTTCACCACCACCTATATGGGCAATAGGGATGCAGGCAATCATAGCGGCGGAAGCGGCAGATAAAAGTTCGAACCGGTCGCCCAAAAGAACCACGATATCCGGTTTCAGGTCAGCATAGGCTTCTGCAAAACCGATCATGGCAAGCCCCATTGATTTCGAAATTCCTATCGGTGTATCCGAGGAAAGAAGCATCTCAATTTTCCTGTCAAGTTTAAAACCGTCTTTTTCAATCTGCCTGTATGTCAGTCCAAACTCCGGCGATAGGTGCATGCCAGTGGCAATGATCTGAAGTTCAAGATCGGAATCATTCTGAATCTCTTTCATCAGCCAATAGAGAGGGCCATACTCGGCACGGGTGCCAGTTATAATACAAATAGTTTTCATGTATTTTCCTTTTTTATACGGCGAAGTTCAGTTCTGTCTATGTTTCTGTATCGGTTGTTTGCAGGTCGTCATCCAGGAGTTCAAGAAGCATGTTCTTTAAATTCTTAAATTTTACTACTGCGCTCATATCAGTTCATCCTCTTCATAGTTTTTTTGAGCAACCTGCCCTATCACTTCATCCCAGCGCATGGGAGAGATGCCGGTACCGGGACGTTTTGCTGTCAGGTTTTCTTCTGTGAACTGTTCGCCTTTGCGGATATCGTGGGCTACCACTATGCTTTTACGGGCAATGGGTTTGTTTTTCAATTCTGAAGGTGATGGTTTTTTTATTCCGCTGCCGAGGGCTTTTTCTATATTGCGAATGGCGGTGACCATGGCCTTGAGTTCATCAGGCTCAAGGGATGCCCTTTGATCAGGGCCTGGCATATTTTTATCGAGAGTAAAATGCTTTTCAATGACAGTTGCTCCCATGGCCACTGCCGCAATAGAAACCTCAATGCCCTGCGTATGGTCGGAATAGCCTACATGTATGCCGGGGAAAGCTGCTTTGATTGTAAGCATCGCGCGAAGATTTACATCTTCAAATGGTGTTGGATATTCGGTATTGCAATGCAGTACTGTAATATTTTCACGTACAGTTCCGCCTCTTATTAACACACATAGAGCTTCTTCGATCTCGCCTAAATCCGCCATGCCAGTGGAAAGTATTATCTTCTTTTTCAGTGCTCCTATCTTTCGAAGGTAGGGAAGATTAGTAATTTCACCGGACGGCACTTTAAAACAGTCAAGATCTAATTCATTTAAGTAACCTATAGAAACAATTTCAAATGGCGAAGAAAGAAACTTTATT